>WNFW01000023.1_pt1 | contig 81983 bp, 82 predicted proteins | sample 5400131 | NCBI WGS metagenome assembly WNFW01 (sample SAMN13153362, study PRJNA577476) | soil metagenome | isolation source: 20 cm soil or saprolite under grassland replicate 1 | place: USA:California | collected 2016-06-15
TCCGCCGGCGCTGCGGAGAGCGCTCCATCACCGCGACCGCGGTTGCCGGTTCCCCGGCTGCGGGCTCCGGTTCGGCCAGGGCCATCACATCCGTCACTGGGCGCAAGGGGGCCCCACCACGCTCTCGAATCTCGCCTTGCTGTGTCGCCGGCACCACCGCGCGGTTCACGAAGAGGGCTACCAGGTCGATCGCCAACCCGACGGTGAGCTTGGGTTCCGCCGCCCGGACGGGCGGGTCCTGCCCGAGGTCCCGCGTCCTCCCACGGTGCCCTGCGATCCAGTAAAGGTCCTGCGAGCGTGGCACGATGCGGAGGGGCTCATCCTGCACGCGCGGACCGCCACACCGGACTGGTTGGGGGAGCGCCTGAACGTTGGCTGGGCGATCGACGTCTTGCATCCCTTGGCACGCTAGGGGTCATGGCACGAAGAGCGAATCCCCCCTACGAGGAAGCGCTAGGCGCGGCCGACGACGGGAGCGAAGCGCTTCAGGAACTCGCCTTCACTGAGATTGCCCGCCTTCGCCAGCGCGGCCACGGTCGTCGGGTTGTCGAAGTCCTCCGGCTTGAGGCGGATCATGTACGCGTAGACCGTCTGGTACATCTCCGAGTCGACCTCCACGTAGCGCACGCGGATCTTTCCCGTCTTCGGGTCGAGCAGGAGCCCGAAGGGGATCGGCACGAGGCGTCCCGCCTGGATCGTCACCATCGCGTTGGAGCCGCCGTCGAGGAGGAAGCGTGTCGCCCAGTAGCCGAGACTCCGGCTGTACTGGATGTCGTGCGCGCCCGGCGCGGCGCAGCGCAGCTCGTAGCCAAGATCCTTCGCCACGATCGTCACGTCCACCTTGCGCTCGCGCAGCCGCCCGGCCACCCGGTCCTTGAGCACGCGGCCCAGATCGAGCTCGGCCAGGCGGACGTTGCCGTACTGGTCGCGCTCCACGGGTCCGAGCGACTCGAGGTCGAGCTTCTCGGCCAGCCCCTCCGAGAGGATCGCGACCCCGTGGTCCCGTCCGTGCATCCGCCGCTTGATGATCGCGCCCTCCAGGATGTCGGCGACCCGGTCCACGGTGACCTTCGACTCCGGGAACTCTTCGGCGATGACGGTGAGCGTCGCGCCCGCCGAGCCACCGATGCCGAGGGCGAGGTGGCCCGCGCGCCGGCCCATGACGGTCACGAAGAACCACCGCTCGGTCGTCGCGGCGTCCTGCATCAGGTAGCGGACGAGGTCCTTGCCGAGGTCGCAGGCCGTCGTGAACCCAAAGGTGACGATGTCGCTCGGCAGCGGCAGGTCGTTGTCGATCGTCTTCGGCACGTGCGCGACCGCCAGGCCGGGCAGCGCGCGGACGACGCGCAATGTCGCGAACGCGGTGTCGTCGCCGCCGATCGTCATGAGGTAGTCGACGCCCAGGCGCTTGAGCGTCTCGGCGACCCGGCCGGGGCCGTCGGGCGTGCGCGCGGGGTTGGTCCGGGACGTCCGGATGATCGAGCCGCCGTCGAAGTGGATCCGCGAGAGCTCGTTGATCGTGAGCTCGGTGACGTGCTCGGTGTCGCCCTCGACGAGCCACTTGAAGCCGTCGTAGCAACCGAGCACCCGCACGCCGTGGTTGCGCGCCTCGATGGTCGCGGCCGCGATGACCGCGTTGATCCCGGGAGCCGGGCCGCCGCCGACAAGGATGGCGAGTGTCTTCATGGTCTCATTGTACCCGCGACGCGGAAGCCGCCGCGGCCGAGCGGCGTGAGGACCACTAGGCGGCGGCCACACGGCGCGCCTGGGCGCGGCCCTCCTCGGAGAGGTTCTCCTGGGTGGATGACGATGACCTGGCCGCCGGAGCGCAGGAGATCCACGAGCGCCTCGTCGGCGGAGGCCGGGCGCGGCGGAGCGAGCGCCAGCGCGGCGAGTACCAGGATCGCCACCGCGCTGGGCCCGGCGCGGGTCACACGGCGAGGACGATCTTCCCGAACTGCCTGCCCTCGGCGAGACGCCGCTGGGCGGCACCGCCGTCCTTGAGCGGAACGACCTCGTCCACGATCGGCTTGAGGCGTCCGCCGAAGAACAGGCGCATCACGTCGTTGAACTCGCGCCGGCTCGCCATGGTCGAGCCGATGATGTGGACCTGCTTCCAGAAGACGATCCGGATATCGGTCTCGGCGATCGGGCCGCTCGTCGCGCCGCAGGTGACGAGGCGCCCCCCCTTCCGGAGTGACCGGAGCGACTGTGTCCACGTCTGGGCCCCCACGTTTTCGATGACGACGTCCACGCCGCGCCTGCCGGTCTTCTCGTAGACCGCCTTCTCCCAGTTCTCGTTCGTGTAGTTGATGCCCACGTCGGCGCCGAGCTGGCGCGCGCGTTCGAGCTTCGCGTCGCTCGACGACGTGACGAGCACGCGCGCGCCGCAGAGCTTGGCGATCTGGACGGCGGTGGACGACACGCCGCCGCCGACGCCGAGGATCAGGACGTCCTCGCCCGGCCGGACCCCGGCCTGCGTCACGACCATGCGCCAGGCGGTCATGTTCGTGAGGATGAACGACGCGGCGTTCTCGTAGCTCACGTGCGCGGGCAGCGGGAGCACGTTCTCGGCGTTCACCGCGACGAGCTCCGCCAGCCCGCCGGGCACGTGCTCGCCGAGGATGCCGTAGCGCACGCACAGGCTGTCCTCGCCCTGCACGCAGAACTCGCAGCGACCGCACGTGAGGTTCGGATTCACGCACACCCGGTCGCCGACCTTGAGGCCGCTCACGCCGGCCCCGAGCTCGGCGAGGTCGCCGGCAATGTCGCAGCCGGTCCAGAAGGGGAGCGGGGTCTTGAGCGCCGGGATCCCCTCGCGCACGAAGAGGTCGAGGTGGTTCAGCGCGCAGGCGCGGACGCGTACGAGCACCTGCCCTGGCCCCGGCCTGGGGTCGGGGACGTCCTGGAGCCGGAGCTTCTCCGGGCCGCCGAACTCGTCGAAGGCGAGCGCCTTCACCCGGACACGCCCTGCCCGGGCTTCCGAGCGTTCACGAGGACGGCCATATTCCCGTACGGGTGTCGGTTCTCGAGCATGAGCTGGTGGCACTCCGGGATGTCGTCGAAGTCGTAGGTCTTCGACAGGCACGGGTCCACCGTGCCGTCGGCGACGAGCCGCGTGACGGCCGCGGCTTGCGCGTCGTTCGAAAGATGGCTGCCCTGGAACCGCTTCTGGCGCATCCAGTGATAGCGGAGGTCCAGCGTGGCGTTGTAGCCGGTGGTGCCGGCGCAGATGACGACCATGCCGCCGGTGGCGCAGGCGAAGACGGACGTCGGCAGCGTGGTCTCGCCGGGGTGTTCGAAGACGAGCCGCGGACTGACGCGCTCGCCCAGCGCGTCCCAGACCGCCTTGCCGAACGCGCGGGCGCCCTTCGCCCACTCGCCATACGCGCGGGCGTCCTTCGTGTCGGGCAGGGGACCCCAGTGCGCGAACTGGCTGCGGTTGACGACGCCCGCGGCGCCGTGGTCGACGCAGAACTTCCGCTTCGCCTCGTCGGAGACGACCGCCACCGCCCGGCCGCCGACCGCGCGCGTGATCTCGAGCGCCATGCTCCCGAGACCCCCCGCGGCGCCCCAGACGAGGACGACGTCGCCGCGCTCGACGACGTGGGGCGGCCAGCCCATGAGCATTCGGTAGGCCGTGGCCGCGCAGAGGAGGAAGCAGCCCGCTTCCTCCCAGGTCAGCCGTTTCGGCTTCGGAACGCATTGATGGGCCTGGCAGCGCGCGAACTGGCCGTAGCTGCCGTAGTTCGTCTGGTAGCCCCAGATGCGCGTGGTCTCGGCGAGCATCGGGTCCTTGCCCGAGCGCACCCACGGGTCGTCGGGCCGCCACCAGCCGCTGTGGACGACCACCGCGTCGCCGACCTTGACGTGCCTCACGTCACGACCGACGGCCCAGACGATGCCCGAGCAGTCGCTGCCGCCGGCGTGAAAGTCCTCCGGCTCGCCGGCCTTCTGGCGCTCGGCGATCACATCGAGCGGCGTGCCCAGCGCGGCCCAGACGTTGTTGTAGTTGATCCCCGACGCCATCACGTAGATCAGCACCTCGTCGGGGCCGAGCGTCGGCGTCGGGATGATCTCGCGCCGCCAGGCATCACGCGGCGGGCCGAAGCGGTTCTGCCGCACGACGTATGCGTGCATGCGCTTGGGCACGTCGCCCACCGGCGGTCGCTCGCCGAGATCATACAGGTCTGCCATGTCGCCTCCGGCGCCCGACGGTCGCCGACGCTTACCCGTTGAACTCCTTGACCAGTCGCGGCAGGCGCGGGTCGTCGAGCCCGGGCTCCCCGGGCTGGTAGAGCGACGTGCGGTCGAGGAGACCCGCGTAGCGCTCCTTGAGCTTGCGCCCGATCGTCTCGTACGTTCCGGTCACGGCGAACGTGTCGACCATCTCGTCGGTGATCAGCTCGGCCATGCCCTTCCAGTCCCCCGCGACGGACTTCCGGTGGAGCGCGGGCGTGAGGTCCTGCCAACCGTGAGCGGCGAGCACCGGCTCATAGGTGCGGGTCGAGGCGTAGAAGGCGATCTGCTGCTTGACCGAGCGCCGGGCCTGCGCGAGCTCCGGCTCGGTGTCGCCGACCACGACGAAGGTCGAGGTGACGTAGGTGAGATCCTCGCGCTTGCGACCCGACGCCCGGAGCCCGTCGTTGACGGCCGGCTGCACGTACTCGCGCAAGTACTTCGGGCTGTTGAACGGGTGGACGTGCAGGCCGTCGCACATCTCGCCCGCGACCCGGCACATGTACTGGTTCACGCCCGCGATGTACACGGGAATCTTCGGGTGCTCGATCGGTCCCGGGTTGAAGAACGGCGTCATCAGGTCGAAGCGATAGAACCGTCCCTTGAAGTCGAGCTTGGTCCCGTTCTGCCACGTATCCCAGATGGACCGGAGCGCCAGGACGATCTCGCGCATCTTGGGCCCGGGCGACTCGAACTTCACCGAGAAGCGCCGCTCGTTGTGGCCCTTCACCTGCGTGCCGAGGCCGAGGATGAACCGGCCCGCGGAGGCCCGCTGGAGGTCCCACGCGATGTGCGCGAGGACCATCGGGCTGCGGGGAAACGCCACCGCGATCGCCGTGCCGAGCTTGATCTCCGAGGTGACGGTGGCCGCGACGGCCAGCGGCAGGAAGGGATCGTGCTGCGTCTCAGAGGACCACAGGCAGTCGTACCCCAGCGCCTCGACCTTGCGGGCGTAGCTCGGGATCGTCTTGAGGTCGTGAGTCAGCATGCCGACGTCGAGCTTCACGGGTGGTCTCCTTAGTCCCGGATGGACCCGAGGATACTCGACGCCCGGCGAGGCGTCTAGCGCGCTAGCGGCCGCTGGCGTGCTCGCCCCGCAGGGTCATGACCGTCGAGCTCGCGCGCGCGACCAGCCGTTGTTTCTCGTCGACGATGTCGCACTCGACGAGGCCGATGGTTCGGCCGCCCTTCACGACCCGCCCCGTGGCGACGAGCGTGCCGGTCCAGACGGGCTTCAGGAAGTTGATCTTGAGCTCGAGGGTGGTGAACGTCTCACCCTCGTCGAGGGTCGAGGCCCACGCCATGCCCATCGCCGCGTCCGCGACGTCGCAGAGGATGCCGCCATGGAGCGTGCCCATCGGATTCGCGTGGCGCTCCCTCGCCTGGAACTCGACCACGGCGTGACCGGGCTCGACGGCGGTCAGCTGGAAGCCGACGAGCGTGGCGACCGGCGGCGGCGGAAGCTCGCCACGTTGTATCTGGCGTATGAGGTCGAGCATCGTGGGCATCGGTCGGTCTCCTCACAGGATCCGAGAGGCATCCATCAGTTCCTCCGCACCCGCCACGCGCCCCCGGCGACCGCGATGGCGATCGTGATCCCGAAGAGCGTGAGCGCCAGCGCCATCACGGCAAAGAGCGACGTGAGCCCGCTACCAAACCAGTGCAGTGCCGCGAAGCCGCCCGCCGTGGCGACGACCAGGCGCGCCAGGCCGGCGAGGATCGGCCAGAGGAGCCGGCCCGCCCCCTGCGAGGCGAAGTAGAGCGCCAGCCCGAGCCCGAAGAAGCCATACGATGGTCCGACGATCCGGAGATAGGCGCTGCCCGCTGCGATCACGTCGGGCTCCGAGCTGAAGAGGCCGATCCACACCCGGGGGAAGAGCGCGGCGAGGAGGCCGATCGTCTCGGTGATCCCGGCCGCCGTCGCGGCGCCGACCCACGCGACCCGCTTTGCGCGCGCCCGCTCACCGGCGCCGTAGTTCGTTCCCACCATCGTGACGAGCGCGGCGCCAAGGCCGAAGACGAGCGGGATCATCATGTACTCGAGCCGCACGCCCATCCCGTAGCCGGCGAGCGCTGGGGTGCCGAAGGCGCCGACCAGCCCGGTGAGGAGCACGACCGTGAGATTCGTCTGGACCGTGTTGACGATGCCGGGAGCGCCGACTCGCAGGATTTCGCGAAAGAGCGCCCAGCGGAGACGGACGCGGGAGAGTCGGAGCGTCGCCAGGCTCCGCCCAGACAGGAGGTACGCGAGGAAGACGCTCGCGCCGAGCGTGTAGAAGGTGAGGAACGCGGTGGCCGCGCCCGCGACGCCGAGACGCGGGAGCGGACCCCAGCCGAAGATCAGAGCCGGGGAGAGCGTAGCCACGACCGGCGCGCCGCCCAGCACGACCGCCGCCGGCAGGAGCATGTTTCCGGTGCCGCGCACGACGCTCGCGAGCGTGTTGAACAGCCAGACGATCACGGCGCCTGCGAAGATCACGTTGGAGTAGGCGAGCGCGGCGGCGAGCGTGCCCCCCTCGGCGCCCATCGCCCGATAGAGCGCCGGGCCGCCCGCGAGGACCCCGGCGGTGAAGGCGCCGCCCAGCGCGAAGCCGATGAGGAGCGCGTGGAGCACGAGCGCATCGGCATCGTCGCGGCGGCCCGCGCCCAGGGCGCGGGCGACCGCCGAGGCGACGCCGCCGCCCATGCCGCCGGCGGACATCGTCTGCATCAGCATGATCACGGGAAAGGCGACGGACACGCCGGCGATCGCCTCCGAGCCAAGCCAGCCGACGAAGAACGCCTCGAGCGTGTTGATCGCGACCTGGACGACGAGCACGACCACGTTGGGCGCGGCCAGCCGGAGGAGCGTGAGGGCGACGGGCCCCTCGAGGAGGCGGCGCGTGCGCGCGGCGTGCGAAAGGGCGGCGGTCGCCATGTGACTTGTTATTTTATAGTGACTAGATTTTCTGTCAAGCGCGCGCTATCCTGGGAGCGTGGCCAAGCGCTACGGACAGGCCTGCCCGGTGGCGAAGTCGCTCGAGCTCGTCGGCGACCGGTGGACGCTCCTGCTCGTGCGTGACCTGCTCGGGGGCGCCCGGCGGTTCCGCGATCTCCAGCTCTCGCTCCCCGGGATCGCGCCCAACCTGCTCTCGGACCGGCTGAAGCTCATGGAGGAGCACGGACTCGTCGAGCGCCGCTTCTACTCCGACCACCCGCCACGCGCCGCGTACGCGCTGACCGACAAAGCCCGGGAGCTCGGTACCGTCATCGGGGCGCTGGCCGCGTGGGGTTCGCGGCACGTCCACCGGAAGACGACGCTCGTCCACGCCGGCTGCGGCCGGCCTGTGGAGCTTCGGTATTACTGCCCTCGCTGCGCCGGGCGCGTGCCCGGCAGGGCGGTGGAGCTCCGTCGCCGGCGTGCGGCCGGGCGCGCGACGAGGCGCGCCTAGGTCTGGCCGAGTCCGTCGGGCATCGCCATGCGGCGCCCTCCGAGCTCGTCGATCGCCTGCGCTCTCAGCGTGCCGCGCTGGACCTTGTCGCCGTGGGGCCCGGGCGTCCGCGGGACGTCCTTCACGAATCGGACGGCGACCGGGATCTTGTAGGAGGCGATCTTCCCGCGGCAGAAGGCGCGCACGGCCTCTTCGGTGACGAGCGCGCCCTCCTTCGGGATCACGTAGGCCACGGGCGCCTCGTTGAGCTTCGGGTCGGGCACGCCGACGACGAAGGCCTGGGCCACGTCCGGATGCGACATCAGGAACGCCTCGATCTCTCCGGGCGCGACCATGAAGTGGCTGATCCGGAGCGTCTCACGGAGCCGTCCCTTGAAGACCGTGTGGCCCGCCCGATCCTGGACGCCGAGATCGCCGGAGCGGAACCAGCCGTCGTCGGTGAAGGCCTTCGCCGTCTCCTGCTCCATCCGGTAGTAGCCGCGCGTGACGCGCTCGCCGCGGAACTGCAACTCCCCCTCCTCGCCCGGTCGGCACGGAGCCCCCGTCTCCGGGTGCACGACGCGCACCTCGAGCCCCGGCGCCGGGACGACGCCCGGCAGCTTGCGGAGCTCGAGCGGCTCGTCGAGGTCGTGGTAGAGCGCCATCGCGTTCACCTCGGTCATGCCGTAGGGCTCGTAGCCGTGCCTGACGCCGATCGTCTCGACCCACGCCTCGAAGAGGCCGTGGCCGCCACCGCCCGTCGAGCCGATCCCGCCCGTGCGGAGTGACGAGCGGTCGTACCGGTCGAGGCCGGGATAATCGAGCGTCGCTCTGACCATCGCGTCCACCGCGTTCCACACCGTGCAACGCTCGCGCTCGATGAGCTGGAGCGCGCGGAGGGGGTCGAAGGCCTCCATCATGACGAGGCAGGCGCCGTGGCTCCACGTCACGAGCGGGATGTTGACGCCGCCCCACGTGCCGGCCGCCGGCAGCGCGTGCAGCACCCGGTCGTCGTCCGTCATGCGCAGCACTTCGCCGACGTTCCAGCCGTGGGGGACGCAGTTGCGATGCGTGATCATCGCGCCCTTCGGGAACGACGTCGTGCCCGACGTGTACAGGAGCGTGAAGACGTCGTCCGGCCCGGGGGCCCGAGAGGGCGGGGAGGCTTCTACGCTCGGACCCCCCCGGCCCAGCTCGACGACATCCGACAGGCGGTGGCAGCCGGGATAAGGGTCGTCCGCGTCCACGATGACGTGGCGGAGCGCGGGGAACCTGGCGCTCGCGAGCTCGCCGGGGACCGACGCGGGCAGCTCGGGCAGCACCGCGTGGAGCGTGTCGAAATAGTCGATCCCGCCGAGGCGGTCGGTGACGAGGAGCGCCCTCGCCTCCGACTGCCCGAGGATGTACGTCAGCTCGTGGGCCTTGTAGCGAGGGTTCAGCGCGACGACGACCGCGCCGAGACGCGCGCACGCATACTGGGCGAAGAACCACTCGGGCCGGTTCGGTAGCCAGATCGCGACCGTGTCGTCGCGGCCGATCCCGAGCGCCGCGAGGCCGTGCGCGAGCCGACCCACGCGCTCGCGGAACGCGGCGAAGGTGACGCGTCGGTCGCCGAAGACGATCGCCTCCCGCGCGCCATGGCGCGCCGCGAGGGCATCGAGCATGGAGGCCGCCGTCGCGTCGGCGAACGGGTTTCGCGACACGCCGCGCTACTCGACCCGGAACAGCGCCGCCGCGTTCCGGTAGGCGACTCGCTCGGCGACGTCGGGCCGGAGCTCGCCAAGAACGCGGCGCGTCCACGTGAAGAGCCGGTCGAGCATCGCCGGCTCGAACAGCCGCGGCGCCCAGACGTCGACGCCCATCAGGAAGCGGTCGGGGAAGGCCTCGATGAGCGCCTTCCAGGCGGGATCGAGCGGACCCGTCTCCGAGGCGAGTGCGGGCTTGCGCTGGAAGTGCATGCCGGAGAGATCGACGACGAGGTTCGGATTGCGGGTGAGCAGGCCCTCGACCCGGCGGGGCGGGCCCTCGCCCGCGTGGGCGAGGACGAGCGTCGCTTTGCGATGCGCGGCGAGGGCACGGTCGAGCGCGGTGGCCGCGACGTCCGTCAGCTCGTAGTGGACGACGACGGGCACGCCGCGCCTGGCCGCGACGTCGAGGATCTTGCCGAACGCAGGATCGCCCGGATCGCGGTCGATGGTCCGGCGTCCCACCTGCCGGAGGTGGACCTCGCCGATCGCCCGGGCGCTCGAGCGTGCGAGCTCCGCATCGAGCCGCACCGCTGCACCCCCGTCGGTCGGATCGGGCAGGGGGAGCGCGGCGATGACGCGGTCTCCGTACGTTCGCGCGGCGGCGGCGATCCGCGCCGGGTCGTCCTTCTGCACGCCGCCCACGCCGAGCAGCACGACCTTGGCGATGTTGTGGCGCTTCATCGCGTCCACGTAGGCGTCGATCGCCCCGGCGTTGGGGAGGTGCGAGTGGGCGTCGATGAGCGGCCCCTTGTACTCGGCTCCGGCGGTGGATGATCCCCAGACGAACGCGACGACGAGCAGAGCGACGGTGATCACGAGCGCACACGAGCTGGCGGAGGGGCCGGGGGGTCCCGGAACGACGTGGGGTTTTCTGAATGACGGGGCCAACCGGCCCCCTCGCCAGAATCGCGGCGCGCTAGATGATCTCATCACGCTTGAGGTCGTCGATCTCGGCGTCGCTGAGCCCGAGCGCCGCATAGACGTCGCGATTGTGGGCGCCGAGCGGAGGTCCCGCCCAGCGGACCGAGGCGGGCGTGTCGGCGAGGCGGGGCGTCGGCGCCGTCATGCGCACGGCGCCGAGATCGGCGTCGGGGACATCCACGAGGATGGACCGCGCGAGCACGTGCGGGTCCTTGGCGATGTCCGCGATGTCGTAGACGGGCGACGCCGTGAGGTCCAGCGTCTCGAACAGGTGGAGCATCTCGTCGAGCGTCCGCGCCCCGATCGCTCGCGAGAGCGCTTGGTCGACCAGGTCGTTGTGGGCGACCCGCGCGTCATTGGTCGCGAACCGGGAGTCCCGCATCAGGTCGGCGAGGCCGAGCCCGTCGAACAGCGCCTTTGCCGAGGCGGGCGTCGAGGCCGAGAGGGCGACCCATTCGCCGTCGCGCGTGCGATAGGTGCCACGGGGGCTCGCGTTGTCGGACTGATTCCCGTGGCGCGTCCGGATCGTGCCGTCGAGCGCGTACTCGGCCGCGGCGGGTCCGAGGACGGAGAGCAACGGCTCGTAGAGCGAGATGTCGAGCACCTGACCGCGGCCTCCGATCTGGTCCCGGTGGCGCAGCGCCGCGAGCACGGCGGCGGTTCCAGCGAGCGCGGCGACCATGTCGGCCATCGGGAACGACGGAAGCGTCGGCGGCCCATCCGCGGGCCCCGTCGCCGCGGCGAAGCCACTCATCGCCTCCACCATCGTGCCGAAGCCCGGGCGGTCGCGGTAGGGGCCGTCCTGGCCCCACCCGGAGACGCGCGCGAACACCAGCCGAGGATTTTCGGCCGAGAGCACGTCCCAGCCGAGGCCCCAGCGTTCGAAGGTGCCCGGCAGGAAGTTCTCGACAAGGACATCGGCGTCGCGCGCAAGCCTTCTCAGCAGCGCCTGGCCGCGCGGGTGGGCGAGATTGAGGGTGATCGCGCGCTTGCCGCGGGCGTAGACCTTCCACCAGAGCTCGCCGCGCTCCCTGAGCCAGGTGCGCAGGGGATCGCCACCGCGCGGGTTCTCGACCTTGACGACGTCGGCGCCGTGGTCGGCGAGGATCGTCGCGAGGACGCCGCCGGCGATCAGACGGGAACAGTCGATGACGCGGAGACCCGCGAGCGCGCCGTTCATGTGCTGGCGCGCGTCTTGAAGTGCTGGGCGAGCGCCTCCATGACGCGGGCGAGGGCTTCCTTCTCGGTGCGGCCGGTCGCCGACACGTTGTGGGCGACCGCGGTGGCCACCCACTCACTCGCGTCGTTCTGGTAGATCTCCACCTCGAACTCCACGGAGCGCTAGCTTACCCCAGAACGAGCCGGAGGGGTGCGACCTCGGAGACCCTGTGAGCGCCGGCTTCGCCGGCACTCAGTGGCTCGTGGGAAGCTCGGGGTGCCCGGCGGCTTCGTCGGCGATCGTGTGGTCGTTGTCGGCAGGAACCGCGCCGCTCACGCCGACGGCGCCGACGACCTGTCCGCCTTCGACGATCGGCACGGCGCCGCGGCCGAAGACGAACGCGTAATCGCCGAGCGTGGCGACGTTCGACGCGAAGAGCTGGCGGCCTTTGTTGAAGCGCTCCTCGAGGTCGAGCGTCGTCGTGCGGAAGGCCGCCGCGGCGTTGGCCTTCGCCCGGGCGACTTCGGGCGTGACCCAGAGCGCGCCGTCCATGCGCTCGCACGCGACGAGGTGACCCGCGTCGTCCACGACGGCAATGGCGACCTTGAAGCCGAGGGTCTGTGCCTTGGCGAATCCGCGTTGGATACACGCGTGGGCGGTCTTCTGCGTGAGCGCCATCGTCACGGAACCTCGAGCCACACATCGCCCGCCTCGACCCGGACTGGGTAGCTCGCCACGCGCGTGCCGCGCCCGGGCATCACACACTCGCCCGTGCGCACGTCGTACATCCACCCGTGCCAGGGGCAGGCGAGGCGCACGCCCGAGAGCCTGCCCTCGCTGAGGGGCCCGCCCTGGTGGGCGCACACCTCGTCGCACGCGTAGACCTCGTCATTGACGCGCGCCAAGACGATGCGCGCGCCTCCCGCCTCCACCCGCGTGAGCCGGCCCGCCTGGAGGTCGTCCAGGCGGGCCACCCTGACGGCCGCCATTACATCGTTTCCTTCAGGACGTAGGCGCGGTAGAGACCGGTCATGTACTGCCAGCGCATCTCGGTCGCCTGGCGCACGGCCTCGATCGCTTCGGCCTTCGTCTCTGGGGTCGTGCAGTGATGCTCGACGATCGCGTAGCCGCGCTCGCCGTGCACCTCGTCGGCCTCGATGTGGACCGCGAAGAACTCGACCTCGCGGCCGGCGAAGCCGTAGTGCGTCGTGAGCGCCGGCAGGTTGCGCTTGTAGATGCCCGGCACCTGTGACTCGAGCCCGACCAGGAGCCCGGCCGCGGCGACGTGGAACGGTGCCCCGGACATCTCATGGCACCAGGCGGTGAGCCCGCGCGTCGTCGGCAGCTGGCGCGCGGTTTCGACCTCCGTGCGACTTACCCCGCACGCCTCGGCGAAGCGGATCAGGAGATCCACGTGCTTGGTCCCCGACTCTTCCTCGATGATGTTCTCGAGCAGGAAGTCGCGCGCGTCCGGGTCGGCGCACCCGCCGTACACGGTCGCGCACCAGCGCGGAAACTTCGACACGTACTGGTAGTGCTGCGCGGCCCAGGCGCCGAGCTGGGGGCGCGTCAGCTCGCCCTTCACCCATTTCTCGGTGAACGGATTCAGCCGGCTGTGCCGGGCATTGACGGCGGCCTCGAGCTCCGTGCGGAATGGGCTCGGCTCGACCATGGGAGCCTCCTCTCTCAGTCCACCAGCCGAAAGATCGCGTCGCGGACGCGCCGGATGTGGCGCGTCATCAGTCGCTCGGCGCGCCGCGTGTCCGCGCGCTTGAGCGCGTCGATGATCGCGAGGTGCTCGCGGACGAGCGCCTGGACGCGACGGGGCGCCACAATGGACATGGTCCAGACGGGTCGGACCTGCTCGCGCATCTGCTCCAGGACCTCGGCGAGCTTCGCGTTTTCGGCTCGCTTGAGCAGGTACCGGTGGAACTCCTCGCCCAGCGGGCGCACCTCGGCGGCGGTCGCCTTTGGGCCGCGCGCCCGGAGTTCGCGGAAGCGCGTCTCGAACCCCTCGAGATCCTCGCGTCCGAGGCGCGGCCCGGCCAGCCGGACCGCGAGCCCCTCCAGCGCTTCCCGCACCTCGTACAGGTCGCGGATCTCGTCGTGCGAGAGGGTGCGTACGAAGGCGCCCTTCTTCGGGACCACTCGCACGAGGTGGTCGCGCTCGAGCTTGGCGAGCGCCTCGCGGACCGGCGTGCGGCTCACGCGGAAGCGGTGACTCAGCTCGAGCTCGGTGAGCGGCTCGCCCGGATCGAACTCGCGGTCGAGGATGGCCCGGCGGAGCTCCGCGTAGACCGTGTCGGCCAGGTACGTCCGCGGGCGCGCGCGCGTGGTCATGGTCGTCTGCCCCGGGGTCTTTCGGGCCCCTTCATGACATACGAGATGTATACATGTCAAGGGCCCTCGCGGGAGTCGGCGTTGCCGGGTATCATCGGTCCCACTCCGATGCAGACGCCACGCGATGCGAGTCTGCCGACCGCCTACAGCGAAGCGCTGGATGCGCTCTCCCTGGGGCCGCTCTGGACCGCCCTGCACGTCCTCCTGCCGAATGAGCGAGTCACGTCCGCGGTGCCGCACCGCTGGCGGTGGCGGGACCTCCGGCCACTCCTGCTCGAGGCGGCGCGGCTCGTCCCGATCGCGGAGGCCGAGCGGCGCGTGCTCGTGTTGCGTAACCCCGGTCTCGGCGGGGCGTACGCCGTCACCTCGACTCTGTTCGCGGGGCTCCAGATCATCCTGCCCGGCGAGGCCGCGCCGAGCCACCACCACACGCCGGCGGCGCTGCGCCTCGTGATCGAGGGGCGCGGCGCCTTTACCACCGTGGACGGCGTGAAGTGCGCGATGGAGCCGGGCGACCTGATCATCACGCCGCCGATGCGCTGGCACGATCACGGCCACGACGGGAGCGAGCCGGTCGTGTGGCTCGACGGTCTCGACATCCCGCTCGTACGCAGCATCGACGCGAGCTGGGCGTCGAAGATGCGCCCCGCGCGGCCGCCGTCCACGTCCGTCGACTCGTCGCAGGATGAGTTCACCGCGGCCGGTCTGGTGCCACGGCGCTCCCGCTACGCGGAAACCGGCTACCCTCTGGTCCGGTGGCCCTGGGCCACGGTCCGCCGCGCGCTCGCCGGCATGGCCGCCGCGGCGCCGGCGGTGGAGCCCGTGGCGCTGTCCTACGTCAATCCAAAGACCGGCGCGCCCCCACTCCCGACCATGGGGTGCGAGTGCCAGTGGCTCCGTCCGGGCGAAGCGACGCGCGCCGTGCGTCGCACGGCGAGCGCCGTCTACTCGGTGCGCGAGGGGCGCGGCGAGTCGCGGATCGGCGACGTGGTCCTCGCGTGGGAGGAAGGCGACACGTTCGTGGTACCGCCGTGGCACTTCGTCGAGCACCGGAACGCCGAACCCTCCGCGCCGGCGTGTCTCTTCCAGTTCAACGACGAGCCCGCGCTCCGCGCGCTCGGGCTCTGGAGCGAGGAGATCCGGGCCTGACGGACCGCGACCACTCCGACCACGTCGACACCGTCGCGCGGTATCGGCAGTTCATGGAGATCGTGCGGAGCCGCATGACCAACCGCGCCTTCGCGCCCTGCGAAATCCCGCGCGCCCACTTCGAGATGATTCTGGAGGCGGCGCGTCACGCGCCCTCCGGCGCCAACGCCCAGCCCTGGCACTACATCGTCGTGGCCGAGCCCGCCGTGAAGCAGACGATCGGCCAGTGCTTCGTGGACGAGCAGCAGCGCCGGGCGAAGCTCCGGATGGGGTTCCCGACGCCGAACTACAACGGCGTCAAGACGGCGCCCGGTCTCATCGTGGTCGTGGCGGATTTCCGCTTCGTCCGCGCGTTCCCCGTCCTCAACGACGACTCCGACCTCGACCGGCTCTACAAGAAGAACGCCGAGCGCATCCTGCTGCAGTCGGTGGCGGCCTCCACGATGTCGGCGCACCTGGCCGCGGCGGCGCTCGGGTATGCGGTCTGGTGGATCACGGCGATCGGCCAGGAGGAGATCCAGACGCGAGTACGGCCTCTCCTCGGCGTGCCCGACGAGCTGGCGATCATCGACGTCATGTGCTTCGGGCCGCCGCTCAAGCCGTCCTACAAACGCTGGAAGAAGTCGCTCGAGCAGATCATGAGCTGGAACCGGTTCGATCCCGCGACCTTCATGACCGACGCGCAGATCGACGAGTGGATTCGGACGACCCGCCACAAGGTGATGTACCGGGACGAGTCGAAGGTCGACTGACGGAGATCAGAGCTGCGCGACGCGGTTCCGGCCGCGCGCCTTCGCCTCGTCCAGGGCCTGCTCGGCCCTCGCCATCAGGTCCACGGCGGTGGCCGCGTCGGCGGGGAAGGCGGCCACGCCCAGGCTCGCCGTGACCGGGCCCTGCGCGAATGCGTGCGCCTCGACGACGGACCGGATGCGCTCGGCGTAGCTCAGCGCGCCGGCCTTCGGCGTGTTCGCGAGGATCACGGCGAAGTCGTCGCCCTCCCGGCGCGCCACGATGGTGAAGCTCCGCGAGTGCTTCACGAGGAGCCGGGCGACCTCCTTGAGGACCTCGTCGCCCGCGGGCCGGCCCTTGTCCTCGTTGAGCTGCTTGAAGCCATCGAGGTCGACGTAGACGAGCGCGAGGGGATGACCGAAGCGAACGGCGCGCTTGGCCTCCTCGTCGAGGCGAAGCTCGAAGTAGCGCCGGTTGAAGAGGTCGGTCAGCGCGTCCTTGAACGACAGGTCCTCGAGCCGCGCGGTCCGGATGGCGACGGCGGCCTGGGAGGCGAGGGCGCGGATCACCTTGTCGTACTCCGGGTCGAACGGGACGATCGCGCCATCCTCGCCGAGCGCGTTGAGGAGCTCGAGCACGCCCACGATGTTGCCGTTCGGGTCCTGGAGCGGCACCACGAAGACGGAGCGGGTCGCATAATCGGTCGTCTCGTCGACGGCCTTGTTGAACGTCACCGTCCGCTGCCCGACGATCGCATACGCGTCGCTGACGTTGATGATTTCCCCGGTCTGGGCGACGTGCCCGGCCAGGCTGGGCTCACGGAGCGGCATCGGCTCGGCCTGCAACCGCCGCTGCATCTCTTGGGTGCCCAGCCGCGCCTCGAGGAAGTCGTTCTGGACGACCGCGAAGCGCAGGTGGTCACCGTCGCGCAGGAACAGGGTGCCGGCTTCGGCGCGCGTGAAGCGCCGAGCCTGCGACAGGATGCGCTCGAGGAGGACCGCGAGATCCCGCTCGCTCGTCAGCGCGATCCCGATCTCGAGAAGCTCGTCGAGGAGTCGCGTCCGGTCGATCATGACGTCCACGCCCCCGGCCGGGACCGCTAGACCACGGCGACCCGGTTCCGGCCTCGTCGCTTCGCCTCGTACATCGCCTTGTCCGCGGCGACCACGAGGTCGTCGCCGCTGGCGGCATCTTCCGGGAGACTCGCGACGCCGAGACTGACCGTGACGGACCCGTGCGCGAACTTGTGCTCGTCGACGACCTCGCGGATCCGCTCCGCGTACGCGACCGCGCCCGCCTTGGCGGTGTTCACGAGGAGCACGGCGAACTCGTCACCCCCGTAGCGGGTGACGACCGTGAAGTTCCGCGAGTGCTTCTGGAGCAGCCGCGCGACCTCGCGCAGGGCTTCGTCGCCCGCACGGTGCCCGAACCGGTCGTTCACGTCCTTGAAGTGGTCGAGGTCCAGCAGGACGAGCGACACCGGCTCGGCGAACCGCAGGTGCCGCCGCGACTCTTCCTCGATGCGCACCATGAAGTACCGCCGGTTGTAGACGTCCGTCAGCGCGTCCTTGAACGACAGGTCCTCGAGCCGGGCGTTGCGGATCGCGACGGCGGCCTGCGAGGCGAGCGAGCGCACGAGACCCTCGTACCCGGGGTCGAACGGGACGACGCACCCGGTCTCGTCGAGCGAGTTGAGGAGCTCGAGGACGCCGAAGATGCTCCCGGAGGGGTCTTGCAATGGCACCACGAGGGCCGACCGGGTCTTGTAGTCACACCGAACGTCGAAGAGCGGATTGAAGGTATAGGGCCGGTCCGCCGGGATCGTGTACGTGTCGGGGATGTTGGCGACCTCGCCCGTCATCGCGACGTGCCCTGCGAGGCTCAGGTCGGCGAGCTTGAGCGGCTCGGCCTGGAGCACTCGCTGCATCTCTGCGTCGCCCAGCCGGCGGACGAGCCGATCGTTCTGGACGACCGCGAAATGCAGCTCGTCGTTCTCGCGCAGGAAGAGCGTCCCCGCCTCGGCACGCGTGAAGCGCCGGGCCTCCGTCAGAATCCTCTGGAGCAACGTGGAGAGGTCCCGCTCGCTCGTGAGAGCGATGCCGATCTGCACGAGGTCCTTGAACGCCTCTGTAAGGTTGGTCGCGAGCGGCATGGTCTCAGCTACCACACCCAGGAAGGCAGCAATCCGGGTGCCACGGTCTCGGTGTCGGAGGAAACCTCCCTTTTCTTTTCAAATCAATACGCTACGAGCCTCTCACCGGCATCCGCCCAAACCGGCTGCCTAGATCTTGACCGCCTGGCAACCTTGGCCAACTTCTAGTCAAATACCGGAACCGCGAGTCTCGGTGACAGGCGGTCTCTTTGCCCGAGTGACACTGTGACAGCCTCGCAACCCTCCACACTCTAACCCATTAATTCGGCGAGTCGAAGTGACCAACCGCCGCTGGCACATCGGTTGCTCGACTCTTTTGCGGATGAAGCTTACATTCAGGAAGCACGATGTCAAGGATCTGTCCCAGCTCCAAACCCTTGTCGCCGAAAACGCTGAGGCAGTCGAGCCGGGGTTCCGCGTCGTCGCCACGGGAGTCAATTTCGGCCGCTCGATGGTCGAGGTCGTCGGCGTGGACCGAAGTGGGACGCCGACGCTTGTCGCGCTCGGCTTCACGGGCGACGACGCGATGCTTTTCAGGGTGGTCGAGGCCTACGCGTGGACGCTCGAATATCCGGAATCCGTGCGGCGCCTCGTGCCGGATGGAGGCGGCACCGGCGCCTGGCCGCCGCGCGTCGTGTTCGTCGCTGAGCGCCTGCCCGAGACGTTCCTGAGAAAGATCAGGCTGCTGGTCTTCCACGCCGTGAACTGCTTCGAGTACCGGTGCGTCGAGGTCAACGACACGACCGGGTTCTATCTCGACGCCGTCGACTGGTCGCGGAGCGCCCCCCCTCCCGCCGCGCCGCCGGCGATTCAGGCCGTGGAGCCCGGGCACACGGATGGCGTCGGCCGTCAGGCTCCGACGGAGGCGAAGCGCGCGACGAGCGAACCCGCACCGCCGCCGCTCGCCGAGAGGACGCAGGCGTCGCGGTGGTTCGGGCTCCGCACGCCCCCAAGCGAGACGCCGACGCGCGAGCACGCGCCGGCGCCGACCGGGTCGGCGGCGCCTTTCGGGGCGTCGATCATTCCCTTTGCCGAGGACCCAACGGTAGAGCCGCACCCGCCGGTCGCCTCCGAGCCGCCGGCCCCGACCGACGCTGCCGAGAGCGCCGATGATCGCGAGATCGCCCCCGCGTGGCGGAAGTTCCTCGAGAAGCTCGCCGGCACTCTCGACCTTCGCCCGACCGGCGAGGGCGGGAGCCCCGCCGCGACCGAGAAGACCGGCAGGACGCCCGGGCCAGTGGCGCAGCCCCCGGTCTCGCCCGCCGCCCCCTCCCGCAACGGATGGGCGACGCGATACGAGGATCCCAGGCAGCGCGCGCTGCTCGACGTCGTGACGCTCCCGGCGAACGTCGAGCTGGTGCCGCAGTGGCGGAAGTTCCTCGAGAAGGTCCCGTTCGGCGACGCGAAGATCGGGAAGGTCCCCGAGAAAGCCCCGGTCGGCGACGCGACGATCGGGAGGTTCCCCGAGAAGGCTCCGTTCGACGACGCGACGATCGGGAGGTTCCTCGAGAAAGCCCCGGTCGACGACGCGACGATCGGGACCTTCCTCGAGAAGGCTCCGCTCGACCCCACGACGATCGAGAAGGTCCCCGAGGCGGCCCCGCTCGACGGCGCGAAGATCGGCAAGGTCCTCGAGAAGCCCGCGTTCAGCGACGCGAAGGTCGCCGCGGTGCGCGAGTATCTGCATCACGAGTTCCCGATGTGCACGATCTACGACTTCCACGATCACGAGCGGAACGCGCAGGTCATCCAGCTCCAGGACAGCCAGGGCAAGGTCTCAAACCTCGCGGCGATCAGCGTCGAGTTCCTCGAAGCCTGCGGCGAGTCGGAGGTCCGGACGACCCTCGAGACGATGCGGCTCTCCCAAGCCATGCGGCAGGCGGGCCAAGCCGGCGTGCTGGTGACGCCGAGCGGCGCCGAGATCGCGAAGCGATGAGAGCCTCGGAGGGGGGCTCCACCCCCTCCGACTCCTCCCCCCAGGATCGATTGCGCGGGCAAAGCCCGCGCTCGAAGCGCGGTTGGTCCCAGACTCGCGCTTAGCTGTAGCGCCAGGCGAGCGCCCGCTCGGGCGCAATCCGGATCACCGTCGCCCCCTCCCGATCGAGACCCATCGCCCGGTACTGCGCGTACTTGGCCACGAGGAGGTCGACGGCCGCGGTGCGCACCGACCCGCCGGTCAGGAGATCGGCGCGGCCCTCGACGATCACCCAGCAGAGCCGCGACCAGTCCTCGTCATAGCGGTCCACGACGAGCGAAACGTATGGATTCTCCTCGAGGTTGCGTATCCGGCGCAGGCGCTTCGCGGGGAGGCGCTTGGGTTTCGCGTCGATCGCCGAGAAGCAGGCGTGCCCGTCGAAGGCGTAGCAGACCGGGACCACGAGCGGCCGCCCGGCGCGATCCGCCGTCCCCAGCCGCGCGACCCGGCCCTCGCGGAGGAGCTCGGCGGCCCACGCGGGAAGGTCCAGGTTCACCGGATGAGCTTGACGTACTGATCGAGAAGCGGCAGCACCCGGTCGCGCGGCTCCGACGGCAATCTCAGGATGGCGCGCGTCACCCCCGCCTCCCTGAACCGGTCGAGCGCGGCCGGCTCGGGCTTGGCGCCGAAGACCGAGACGGAGATCGTCTCCATGTCGCGGCCCGCGCGAGCCGCGCGCGCCTTGAGGTCCGCGAGCCCCGCGAGGATCGCGTCGCCCGCACGCCCGCGGGGGAACCACCCGTCGCAGAAATCCACGACCCGCTGCAGCGTGTAGCCGCTCTCGCCGCCGAGGAGAATCGGCGGGTGAGGCCGCTGCACGGGCTTCGGCCACATCCAGATCGGGTCGAAGCTGACGAATTTCCCGTGGAACTCGGCGGCGTCCTTCGTCCAGATCTGCTTCATCGCGAGCACTTGCTCGGCGAGCCGCTTGAAGCGCGTCTTGGGGTCGGTGCCGTGGTTCTCCATCTCCTCGACGTTCCAGCCGCCGCCGATCCCGAAGAGGAAGCGCCCGTTGGAGACGAAGTCGACGCTCGCCACCTCTTTGGCGGTCGTGATCGTGTCCCGCTCGATGATCAGGCAGATGCCCGTGCCGAGCTTGAGCCGGGTCGTGACCGCGGCGGCATGGGCCAGCGCGACGAACGGGTCGAGGGTGTGGGAGTATTCGCGCGGCAGCTCGCCCCCGCTGGGGAACGGCGTGCGGCGGCTCGCGGGGATGTGGGTGTGCTCGGGGACGAAGAGTGACTCGAAGCCGCGCTCCTCGGCCGCGCGGGCCAGCTCCTCGATCCGGATCGCGTAGTCGGTGTTGAACATGCAGACGCCGGTGTGCATCGTGCGGTCCTCCGGGTTCGATCTCAGGGGTTCACGTCGGTGACGGTGTGAGCGAGAAATGGGTGTGCACGGCGAGCCACCGGTCCGCGTCTCTCACGAGGGCGATCGTGAGCCGCCCCGGCCGAGGGAACGTCGTGCCGTCGGGGCGGACGCCCTGCGAGTCCCACGGCGCCGCAACCCAGGCGTGGTCCTCCCGGACCGCGCCGCGCGCCTCGTCGATCCGGATCGTGAAGTCGCGAATGTTCGGCCAGACGCGCCGCCACTGGCGCTCCATGACCCGGTCCACGCCTTCGACGAAGTCGGCGACGGTACCGAAGGCGATCACGTCGGGCGCGCACAAGCGACGTCCCCCGTCGAAGTCGCGCGCCCGGACGCATGCCTGGAGCGCGCGGAGCCACCCGCGCAGCGGCGCGAGCGCGTCGCCGGCGGTCTCGAGGCGGCGGGCGATCTCGAGCAGATTGCCGTCGGGGTCGCGCAGATAGATCGACTCGATCGGGCCCCGCGCGCCCGTCCGCTCGACGGGGCCCTCGAGCAGCGGGACGCCGTGCTCGGCGAGACGCTCGATCCACGCGTGGAGGGGCTCGGCCGTCAGGAAGCAGAGGTCGCCGGATCCGGGGGTCGGCCGGCTCGCCCTCAGCGTGAACGCCTGCCCGACGGGGTGCACGTTGATCTTCTGCGATCCGAACCGCAGCGCGACCCGCCCCTGGCCGAAGGTCACCATCTCCATGCCAAGGACGCCCCGGTAGAAGTCGCACGTCGCTGCCGGGTCGCGGACGGTCAACACCAGGTGATCCAGGCGATCGAGCATCATCGGGTCGGCTGCGCGAAGATGCACTCGGGGAGGAAGGCGGAGACGATCCAGTTGGGCGTGTCCACGATCTCGCTGATCTTGAGGTCGACGGCGACGCTCGAGACGATGTACGCCTCCTCGCGCGCGAGCCCTCGCTCGGTCACGAGATGGTCGATCATGTAGCGGACGGCCTGCTGCGCGGCGGCAAAGAGATCGGGGCCGTGCGCCGTCGTCGCGAAGTACGGTCCACGATTCGTGCCGGCCGCGAGGGGCCCGCGCGTCCTGAGCTGCGGCTCCTTCAGGTGGCGTCCCGGCTCGAGGCCGAACCGGAGCGTGACCCGCGCCATCATCTCGACGGCGGTCACGCAGACCTCGCCGTCGCCCTGCGCCGCGTGCCCGTCGCCGACACTGAACAGGGCGCCATCCACCCAGACCGGCAGGTACAGGGTCGTGCCGGCGACGAGCTGCTTGATGTCCATGTTGCCGCCGTTCTTCCGCGGCGGCATGGTGCTGTGGCCACCGGGGACGTCCAGCGCGGTGCCCATCACGCCGGGAAACGGCTCGATCGGCACGGCGATCCCGTGGCCCATGCGCGCGTGGGTGGTGTCGGCGAGATCCCAGAGCTGCAGGAACGGCTTGGGGAACTCGTCCTCGGGCAGGAGGCCGCGCCCCGGTCGGATGGCGGTCCAGCCGAAGGAGGCCCGTGGCGTGACTTCCACGATCTCGACCACCAGCGCGTCGCCGGCCCGCGCCCCCTTGACCCGGACGGGCCCCGTCAGCGGGTGGCCGCGGAACGGACCGCGGGCAAGCACGTCGGCGTGCGACGAGGTGGGCCGGTAGTGGCCATCCGCCGAGTCGCGCGTGTCGAAGACGACGGTGTCGCCCGGCTCGATCTGGAGCCGCGGCTCGAGCGCGTTGTTCCACTCGTAGTGAACCGTGTCGGAGCTCAGCGCGTGCGTGGCGCCCATCGGCTCGGGGTGTCCAGGGCTCAGTCCTCGGCGATCTCGTTCCACGCGATCATGCCGGTGCCGGAGCGCCACGCGATCGCCGGCATGTAGGCGAGCACGTCGGCCGGGCCGCGGGTCATCGCGAGAACGAGGAACCAGGAGAGGAGCTCGGCGGTGCCGCCGGAGCCCGCCTCCTCCATGCGTTCGAGCGTGCACTCGGCGAGGAGCGTCTCGTGGTCGCCCTTCGCGAGCAGATCGAGGAACCACCGGTCGAACTCCTCGTCCACCCAGAAGTAGCGTGGCCCCCCCGGCTCGTGGGAGAGCCCGCCGGTCGCGATCGCCGCGATGCGCTCGTCGCCGGGGTAGGCGCGCAGGACGTCACGCAGGACCGTACCGACATGGTACGCCCGCTCCGGCGTCGGAATCGGCGGCACGGTGCAGTTCATGCCGACCGGGACGAGCCTGAATCTCGCGTCGGGGTTCAGGTAGTGGGTCGGCACCGAGATCCCGTCGTCGAACTGCATGCGGCGCAGCCAGGCGAACTGGACGCGACGCCGCGCGCCCTCGTTGACGATCCACCGCGCCAACGCACCGTGGCCGGGGACGCGGTACTGCTCCATGCCCAGCCACTCGTCGAACCAGTCGGCCGGGCCCACGTGCTCGTCGCCGATCCCGACGGTGTACTCGGGGATGTTGTTGATCGGCCAGTTCAGCAGGTGGTCGTTGCTGAACATCACGAGCACGTCGGGGCGCGCGGCCTCGAGCCGCCGCCGCATCTCCGCGGTCGCGCCGAGCGCCAGCCGCTGGTACTCCTCGGAGGCCCGGGTGAACCAGCCGGTGAGCCCGGGGGAATGGGTCATGGCCATCGCCGTGACGATCCTCGCCATGGCCTAGGCGCCCTCCGCGTGCGCCGCCCGCGCCATCGCCTTGGCCGTCTCCTCGGGGAACGCGCGCGTGTAGCACTGGAGCACCGCGCTCGCGTTGGTATTCTGCGCGGCGCCGAAGAAGAGGCGCAGGATCTGCGGAACGTAGTACTGGTGAACGCCGAGATCCATGAGGCGCTTGGGGTCTGCGTCGTGGATCGCCTCGTACTCCGCGCGGCTCAGGCCGAACTCCTTCGCGATGCCGGCGAGGTCGGTGAGCCAGCGCGCGCGGAGCGCGGGGTCGCGCCGGACGTAGAACATCATCTCGTTGGTCGGCAGCGTCGTGTCGCAGCGTTCGACGTTACCCATCGCCCGACCCCTTCAGGACCTTCGGATTCACCTTGACGAACATGATCACGCAGCGCTCGCCCCGGAGATTGCGGACGTCGTGGGGGACGTTGCTCGCAAACTTCACGATCGACCCCGCGTCCACCGCGATCTCCTGGCCCGCGATGTTCATGTTCGCGGTGCCTTGGAGCACGAAGATCGCTTCCTCCTCCCGAGGGTGCGTGTGCATCGCGGTGGACTGCCCCGGCTCGTAGCAGGCGATCTCGGACCAGAGCTGGTCGGTCTTGAAGAGCATCTTGCGCACGCGCTTTTCGGGAGCGAAGGCCTTGAGCGCGTGGAGATCGAACACCTGCGCAACGTCCATGCCCGCCTCCTCCGTGAGTGGCCTCAGTGTACTTCCTCCCCGGGCTTCCCGCGAGGCCGCGGCCTGCGGCTCCCCGCCGTGATCGCGGCCTCCATTGCTTGGCGCTCTATAGGTTGTGGGCCCCGGCTAAGTGTTGCTGCCATCCACCAATTCGCTTTCATGTCTCACGTGACGCGTTCTATGGTAGAAGGTTCATGCGATGAGCCGGTTCCCTGGGGTCGGCCAGCGGATCAGACAGCGCTTCAAGGCGCTCGGCTACTGGAAAGACGGCCGACCCGACGTGGGGCGGTTCTGCGGTGAGAAGGCCTACCGGCCCCAGTACCTCTACGCCTGGCTCGCCGACCGGATCCCGAGCTACGACAACCTCGCTCGGCTCGCCCGCGACCTCGAGGCGCCCCCGGACTGGATCTTGTTCGGAAAGGGTGGAGCCTCGGGGCGGGATGTCCCCGACGCCGACGGCGCGCGCGATCTGCGCCGAGGCGCCCAGATCATCGACTTCGCCCGCCTGAGGGACGTGACGACCAAGCTCGTCAGGCTCGAGACCGAACTCGAAACCATCTTTCGCGCGTCCCCCGACCTCTACTTCTGGCTCGACACCGAGGGGACGGTCCTCGCCTACGAGGGCAGCCGCGGCCCCGACTTTGACGTTCCGCCCGAGTTGGCCCTGGGCAAGAAGATCGTCGACGTGTTTCCGCCGGAGCCGGGGCTCCGGCTCGAAACGGCGCTCCGTCAGTCCCTCGACGCCCCGTCCCCGGTGTCGGCCGAGTTCACCCTGGGCGCCAAGAGCTACGAGGCACGACTCCGGCCGCTCCCGCCGGGGGGCGGCGCGGATCCGCAACTGCTCATGATCGTGCGCGACATCACCGAGCGGAAGCAGGCGGAGGAGGCCGCGAGCGCGCTGGCCCGCGTCGGCCATGAGCTGGTCGGCACGCGCAATCTCGCCCAGGCGAGCGAGCGGGTTGTCACGGCCGTGCTCGACCACTTCCGAGGCGACCGCGCCTGCTTCTTCGAGTTCGAGCCGGCTTCTGGCAACCTCGTCTGCGTGGCGACGGCCGGCGAGTCGGACGGCGACAAGTGGAAGGGGCGCGCCATCCCCCCCGGGTCGAGCGTGGCGGCGCTCGCGGTCAGGGACCGTCGGCCGGTCTCTTCGCGCGACGTCACGAACGACCGGCGCCTCAGCCTGCCAGCGTGGCTCCGCGAGCGGGCCGCCGGCGAGGGGCACACGTCCGTCATGGCCGTGCCCCTCATCGCGCACGGCGAGGTGCTGGGCGCCCTGTCGCTCGCGTCGAGGCCGGAGCGGGTGTTCTCCGAAGCGGAGCTCGGGCTCCTTTCGGGGTTCGCCGACGCGGCGGCGCTCGCGCTCGAGAACGCCCGGCGCTTCCAGGAGACCGAGCAGGGCAAGGCCCTCGCCCAGGCGGCCGCGGCCCACTCCGAGCAACGCTTGCGAAACCTCGCGCAGGGCCTCACCGCAATCGTCTGGGAGGCCGACGCGGCGACGTGGCGGACCCTGTACGTGAGCCATACGACCGAGACGATCCTGGGCTATCCCGTGGAGCGCTGGTACACCGAGGAAGACTTCTGGCTCACCCACTTGCATCCCGACGACCGTGTACGCTTTCTCAGGATGCGGCTCGAGCCCGACTCGCGGGAGGATCACGAGCTCGAGTACCGGATGATCGCCGCCGACGGCCGCGTGATGTGGTTCAGCGACTTCGTCCACGTCGTCACGGACGACGACGGCGTGGCTCGCCGGCTGCACGGAGTTATGGTGGATATCACGGAGGCCAAGCGCGCCGCCGAGGCCACCCGGGCGCTGAGCGAGATCAACCGCCTCCTCGCCCAGTCGCTCGACCGCGACCAGCTCGCCCACAGGATCGCCGACGCCGTGCGGCACCTGTTCGACGCGGCCTTCGCCCTGCTCTACCAGCTCGAGCCCGGCTCGGCGGAGATGATCGTGCTCGCCCGGTCGAGCGACGACAGCGCGCTCGACTGGAGCCTGCCGCCCGAGACCGGTCTGGTCGAGCTCGCCCTCCGGGAGCGGCGCGCCGTCTTCTCGCCCGACATTCTCGCCGAGCCCCGCGTCACGTACGCGCCCGACGTCCGGGCCCTGATCGAGCTGGGGACGGTGCGTGCCGGGCTCGCCGTCCCGCTGATCGCCCGGGGGGCGGTCAGCGGCGTGCTGGCCCTCGGTGACCGGGCGGGCCGCCTCTTCGACGAGCGCGAGATCCGCCTGGCCGAAGCCTTCGCCGACCAGGCCGCGGTCGCGCTCGCGGGCGCGCGGCTCCACGAGGAGGCGAGTCGAGCGCGGGATTTCCTGAGGTCGCTGGTCGTGAACCGGACCGATGTCGTGCTGACGACCGACGTCCACGGGCGGATCGCGTACTGGAGCCCGTGGGCCGAGACGGTCTGCGGCTGGGGAGCGGACGAGCTGATCGGGCGGCACGTCAGCGACTTCTACAGGGGTGGGATGGACGAGGCGCGGGCACTCATGCGCCGGCTCCGCGCCGAGGCGCGGATCCGGCGCTACCGGACGACGTTCCGGAAGAAGGACGGCGGCTGGGCCGAGCTCGACCTGGGCGTGGCGCTCGCGCGCGACAGTCGCGGTGCGGTCGTCGGGACGGTCGGCACCGTGGAGGGCGTCGCGACCGATAGTTAGCCGCACCACAGGGAGGCGCCTCATGAGACGACACCATATCCTCGATCTGCTCGCCGCCGTCCTCGTCCTCGCGGCGACGACGCGAGCCGCGGCGCAGCCGGCGCCGATCAAGATCGGGGAGATCAACTCGTTCAGCGGCATCGGCGCGCCGTTCACCGGACCGTACCGGCAGGCGGTCGAGATGGCGGTCGACGAGGTCAACGCGAAAGGCGGCGTGCTCGGCCGGAGGATCGAGGTGATCTTCCGGGACGACAAGGGCCAGCCCGCCGAGGCCCAGAAGCACGCGCAGGAGCTGGTGGCGTCGGAGAAGGTCGCGCTGATCTCGGGCACGTTCCTGTCCAACGTCGGCCTCGCGGTCTCCGACTGGGCCAAGCAGAACAGAGTCCTCTTCGTCGCGGCGGAGCCGCTCAGCGAGGCGATCACGTGGGCGAAGGGTCACGAGTACGTCTTCAGGGTGCGCCCCAACACCTACGAGCAGGGGCGGATGCTGGCCGAAAAGGCCGCGAAGATGCGATCGGTGCGGTGGGTGACGATCGGGCCGAACTACGAATACGGCAAGCGGGCGTGGGAGACGTTTCGCGACCGCCTCAAGGAGCTCCGGTCCGACGTCCAGATCGTCGGCGAGCACTGGCCGACGCTCGGCAAGATCGAGCCGAGCCAGTTCGTGACGGCGATCCTGGCGCAGAACCCCGACGCTCTTTACGTCTCGCTCTTCGGCAGCGACTGGATCGCGTTCGTCCGGGAGGCGGACAAGCGTGGCCTCTTCAAGAAGATGTTCGTCGTCGGGATCCTGCTCGGCGAGCCCGAGTACATCGACCCGCTCAAGCTCGAGGCGCCCGAAGGCATGCTCGTCACGGGCTACCCCTGGTACGACATCCAGCTGCCCGCGCACAAGGAGTTCGTCGCCAAGTTCGTGAAGCGCACGGACAAGAACCCCGTGCTCGGCTCGCTGGTCGGCTACGTCACCTACCTCTCCATCGCCGAGGCAATCCGGAAGGCGGGCTCGACCGACACCGACAAGCTCGTCGCCGCATTCCGGGGGCTCAAGGTCGACACGCCGATCGGCGCGATCGGCTTCCGCGCGTCGGACGGCCAGTCGACGATGGGCGCCTGGGTCGGTACCACACGGCTCGACGCCAAGCGTGGCGTCGGCATCATGGTCAATTACGAGTACATCCCCGGCGAGCGCGTGCTGCCCTCGGACGACGAGGTGAAGAAGATGCGGTCGGGGAACTAGCGCGCTGTCATCGGGTCCGGGGCGAAGCGGGGCGTGGGGTAGGGGGTGGTTCGACCACGCGGCACGCGTGCGCATAACCTGCCGCGGCTGGGCTCCATCCGGACGCGTCGCGTCCGCACGCGGCGTGGAGGGAACGGGTCTCTCCACCCCCTACCCCACGCCCCTCCCCGCGCGGACTCGATAGACCACACATGTCCCCCTCGCTGATCGTGATTCAGCTGCTGTCGGGTCTGGCGCACGCGATGGTGCTCTTTCTGATCGCGTCGGGGCTCTCGCTCATCTTCGGCGTCACCCGCATCGTCAACTTCGCCCACGGCTCCTTCTACATGCTCGCCGCGTACCTGACCTACACGCTCACCGCGACCCTGCCGCTCGGCGCCGCGGCGTTCTACGTCGCGGTGCTGCTGGCCGCACTCGCCGTCGGCTTGGCCGGGCTCGGCGTCGAGGTGGTCCTCCTGCGCCGCGTGTACCGGGCGCCCGAGCTCTATCAGCTCCTCCTCACGTTCGCGCTCGTCCTCGTCGTCGCCGACGCGGTGAAGCTCGTCTGGGGCAGCGAGAACCTGACCGGGCCCGCCGCGCCGGGCCTCACGGGCTCGGTGGCGGTGGTCGGCCAGCTCTTCCCGACGTACGACCTCGGCTTGATCGCGCTGGGGCCGCTCGTCGCGGCCGCCCTCTGGTGGCTGTTCTACCGGACCCGGTGGGGCGTCTTGATCCGCGCGGCGACGCAGGACCGCGAAATGGTCGCCGCACTCGGCGTCGACCAGGCTTGGCTCTTCACGTCGGTCTTCGCCCTGGGCTCCTTCCTCGCGGGGCTGGGCGGAGCCCTGCAGGTCCCGCGGCAGGCGCTGACCAACGTCATGGACGCCTCGATCATCACCGAGGCGTTCGTCGTGGTCGTCGTCGGCGGCATGGGCTCCGTCCCCGGCGCCCTGCTCGCCGCGGTCGTCATCGGCGTCATCGACGCGTTCGGCGTCCTCGTCCTCCCGCGGGCGTCGCTCGTCATGACCTTCGTCGTCATGGCGGTGGTCCTCATCGTGCGGCCGTGGGGGTTGCTCGGGCGGCCCGAGGCCCACCCGCGGACCGCCGGGGGCGCCATCGTCACCGCGCGCGCCCTCCGCATGCCGCGGCCGTGGGTCGCTGCCGTCGTGGTCCTGCTGATCGCGGCGCCGCCCATCCTGCCCACGTTCCACGTCTGGGTGCTCGTCGAGATCCTCGCTTTTGCCCTGTTCGCCGCGAGCCTTCACCTCCTCATGGGGACGGGTGGGATGGTGTCGTTCGGCCACGCGGCCAGCTTCGGGCTCGGCGCCTACGGCGCGGCGCTGCTCGTGACGTGGGCGAAGGCGCCGATGCTCCTCGCGTTCGCCGCCGCGCCCCTCGCCGCCGCCGTGTGCGCCGCCCTGTACGGCTACTTCTGCGTGCGCCTGTCATCCATTTACTTCGCGATGCTCACGCTCGCGTTCGCCCAGATCGCCTTCGCGATCGTCCACCAGTGGTACGACGTCACGGGCGGCGACAACGGCCTGCTCGGCATCTGGCCCGCGAGGTGGCTGGCTTCACCGCTCAGCTATTACTACCTGGCGCTCGTGGCCTGTGGCGGCGGGATCGGACTCCTGGCGCGGGTCGGGCGGGCGCCCTTCGGCCTCACGCTCCGCGCCGCGCGGGACCACGCGCGGCGGGCGGAGACGGTCGGGGTCAACGTCCGGGTTCACCAGTGGCTGGCGTTCATCGTCGCCGGCTTCTTCGGCGGTCTCGCCGGGGGGACGTTCGTGTTCATGAAGGGGAGCGTGTTCCCCGACTATCTGGCGGTGCCCATGTCCGTGGAGCCGGTCGTGATGGTGCTGCTCGGCGGCGTGCAGGCGCTGGCGGGCGCGCCGGTAGGCGCGGCGATCTACAAGCTCCTCGATACGGTGGCCACGCGGTACACCGAGTACTGGCAGCTCGTGCTCGGCGCCATCCTGATCCTGCTCGTGCTGGTCTTTCCGCGCGGGATCCTCGGAATCGTCGGAGCGCGCCCTCGTGCCTGAGCCGCTGCTCCGGGTCGTCGGCGTCCGCAGGGCGTTCGGCGGGGTCCGGGCGGTGGACGGCGTGAGCTTCGATCTGGTCCGGGGCGAGATCCGTGCCCTCATCGGCCCGAACGGCGCCGGCAAGTCGACGTTGTTCAATGTCCTCACTGGCCAGCTCCCCGCCGACGGCGGCGCGGTCGCGTACCGGGGGGAGCCCATCCTGGGGCTGGCGCCGCACGCGATCTGGCGGCGGGGCGTGAGCCGCACGTTCCAGATCACGGCGACGTTCGCGACCCTCAGCGCGCTCGAGAACGTCCAGGTCGCGCGCCTCTCGCACACGGGGAGGAGCCGCGTGCTCCTGCGCTCGGCGGACCGCCTCGAGGTCGTCCGCTCGCGGGCGCTCCTCGAGCAGGTGGGGCTCGGCGCGGAGGCCGCGCGTCCGGCGGGCGTTCTCGCCTACGGCGATCTCAAGAAGCTCGAGCTGGCGATCGCGCTCGCGAACGACCCCGAGCTCCTGCTCCTCGACGAGCCGACGGCCGGCATGGCGCCGGCGGAGCGCGGCGCGCTCATGGCGCTCACGGCGTCGCTCGCCCGCGAGCGGAAGCTCACGGTGCTCTTCACCGAGCACGACATGGACGTCGTCTTCGCGGTCGCGGAGCGCATCATGGTGCTGCACCAGGGGCGCGTCATCGCCGAGGGGACGCCCCACGAGGTGCGCGCCGACCCGGAGGTTCAGGCGGTCTACCTGGGAGAGGAGACCTCGGCGACGTGATGCTGGAGCTCCGCCAGGTCCACGCCTACTATGGTCGGAGCCACGTGCTGTACGGCGTGGATCTCGCGGCGCGGGCGGGGGAGGTCGTCTCGCTGCTCGGCCGGAACGGCGCGGGCAAGTCGACGACGCTCAAGTCCATCGTCGGGCTGGTGGACGTGACGGGAGGCGATATCCTGTACGAGGGGCGGTCACTGCGCGGGCTCCGCGCCCACGAGATCTCACGCCTGGGCATCGGCTTCGTGCCCGAAGACCGGCGGATCTTCGGCGACCTCACCGTTGTGGAGAACCTCAGGGTCGGCGAGCGTCGGGGCGGCGCGTGGACGGTCGAGCACGTGTTCGGGCTCTTCCCGGGCCTCCGCCGCCTCGCCGGCCAGCGCGGCGGAAACCTCTCGGGCGGCGAGCAGCAGATGCTGACGATCGCGCGGACGCTGATGACCGACCCGCGGCTCCTCCTGCTCGACGAGCCGTCGGAGGGGCTTGCGCCGGTGGTCGTGCGTGCGCTCGCGGAGAGCATCACGGCGCTCAAGGGCCGTGGGCTCACGATTCTCCTGTCCGAGCAGAACGTGAAGTTCGCGCGGCGGCTCGCCGATCGCGCGTACATCATCGAGAAGGGGCAGATCAAGTTCGAGGGGTCGTTCGGGCGCCTCGACGTCGACGCGTCGTTACGGAGGGCGTACCTCGGCGTATGAAGACGCTCATTCGAAACATCGGGTGCCTCGTGAGCGGCGACATCCGCCGACCACTCCTCGACGGCGACTCGCTGGTGATCCGGGACGGGAAGATCGTCGGGCTTGGCCGCGGGCTCGACGACGATGCGGACGTCGTGATCGACGCCAGGGGAACGACGGTCCTCCCGGGCCTCATCGACTCCCACGTCCACCCGGTGTTCGGCGACTTCACGCCGCGCCAGCGCACGGTGGACTTCATCGACTCGATGATGCACGGCGGCGTCACGAGCGCCATCTCGGCGGGCGAGGTGCACCTGCCGGGGCGACCCAAGGATATCGTGGGGCTCAAGGCGCTGGCGATCGTCGCGGCGAAGGCGTACGCGAACTTCCGGCCGGGGGGCGTCAAGGTGCACGCGGGCGCGCCCATCCTCGAGCTCGGGCTCAGCGAGGCCGACTTCGCCGAGATGGCCGCCGCCGGGGTGAAGCTCGTCGGCGAGATCGGGCTCGGCTCGGTGCGGACCGGCAAGGACGCGGCGCCGATGGTCCGGTGGGCCAAGAAGCACGGGATGACGGTGACCATCCACACGGGCGGTCCCTCGATCGCCGGCTCGAGTCCGATCAACGCCGACGTCGTCCTCGAGGCGCGCCCCGACGTCATCGGCCACATCAACGGCGGGACCACGTCGATGAGGCCGGCGGAGATCGAGCGGCTCGTCGCCACCGACATGGCTCTCGAGATCGTCCAGTGCGGCAACGTGAAGACCGCCCTCCACACGCTCCGCGTCGCCACCGACGCGCGCGCCACGCACCGGATCATCGTCGGCAACGACGCGCCCTCGGGCACGGGGGTCATCCCGCTCGGCGTGCTCCGAACGCTCGCGCTGCTGGCGGCCCTCGGCGGTCTCCCGCCGGCCGAGGCGATCGCGTGCGCCACGGGCAACACCGCGCGCGTCTACCAGCTCGGCGGCGGGACGATCGCGAAGGGCCGGGAGGCCGACCTCGTCGTCTGCGACGCGCCGGCGGGCGGGGTCGGCACCGACGCGCTGTCGGCGCTCGCCGCCGGCGACCTCCCCGGGATCTCGATGATCCTGATCGACGGCACGGTGACGATCGGCCGGAGCCGCAATACGCCGCCCGCGGCGCGCGCCGCCGAGATCGTCAAGGGGCACGGGCCCACGGCCGGCGCTCACTGAGCATGCGGATCACACCCGTGCGCGGCTACCGCTACGCCGTCGGCGAGAGCCGCGACGTGTCGCGGGTCGTGGCGCCACCGTACGACCAGATCAGCCGCGAGACTCAGGAGCGTCTCTATGCGATGAGCCCGGAGAACATCGTGCGCGTCACGTTCGCCAGGGACGAGCGGGGCGTGGACAAATACGCCGGCTCGCGCGCGATCCTCGACGCCTGGCTGGCGCGCGGCGTCTGGCGGCGCGAGGATCGCCCCGCGATCTATCCCTACACCCAGACCTACCGTGTCGCCGGCCAGTCGGTGACGCGGCGGGGCTTCGTCGCGCTGGGCGAGGTGAGCGAGTATAAGGAGGGCGTGGTCCTCCCGCACGAGCGGACCCACGCGGGGCCGAAGAAGGACCGCCTGGACCTCCTCGAAGCGACGGGGGCCGACGTCGGGCTCCTCTTCATGCTGGCGAGCGACCCCGCGGGCGAGCTCCTGCGCGCCACGGCGCCCACGGGCGAGCCGATCGCCGAGGCGCGCGACCTGCAGGGCGAGCTTCACCGCCTCTGGCGGATCACCGACGAGGCGCGCATCGCGTCCGTCCAGAAGCTCATGGAGCCGCGGCAGGTGATCATCGCCGATGGCCACCACCGCTACGAGACGGCCGTCGAGTACGCGCGACGCCACCCCGAGGCGACGGCGAAGCTCATGGCGTTCTTCACGCTCGAGGCGCCGGGGCTCACGATCCTCCCCAACCATCGGCTCGTCCGCAACGTCGAGAATTTCGATCTCGACGACCTCATGGCGGTCGCGCGCCGGTGGTTCGACGTGGGGCCGCTGCCGGATCCGCTCGCGTTCCGCCCGGCGAACGGGACGATCGGTGTCGTCGCGGGGCCCGACGCGGCCGTGCTCACCCTCCGCCCCGACCGGATCGACTCGATCGCGTGGCCCGCGGGGACGTCGCGCGCCTGGCGCGCGCTCGCGGTGTCGGTCCTCCACGAGGGGCTCCTGAAGCCGCTCCTCGGGATCACCGCCGCGAAGCTCGACGCCAGGACCCACGTAGACTACACGGCGGACGCCGGCGAGGCGGTCCGCCTCGCGCGCGCGCGCGCATGCCAGGCCGCCTTCCTCATCGCGCCGACCACGGCGGAGGAGCTCCAGGCCGTGGTGCGCGGCGGCGAGCTGCTGCCGCAGAAGTCCACGCACTTCTATCCGAAGCTCCTGGACGGCCTCGTGTTTCATCGGCTCGCAGAGTGACCCCGCGGAGGAGGAGCGCCCGATGGTGACGATCCGCAAGCTCGTGACCGTCGTCGAGGAGATCCTGACCGACGGCGGGCGTCCGGCCAAGCGGGCCGTGCGCAAGGTCGCGACGGTCGCGGTGATCGAGAACCCGTTCGCCGGAAAGTTCGTCGAGGACCTGACGCCGCTCATCGACGCGGGGGAGGAGCTCGGGGCGCTGCTCGCGAAGAAGGCCACGGAGGCGCTCGGCGCCCCCGTCGAGTCCTACGGGAAGGCCGCGATCGTCGGCGAGGCGGGCGAGTACGAGCACGCCGCCGCGCTGCTCCACCCGAAGCTCGGCGCGCCGCTTCGCGCGGCCGTCGCCGGCGGCAAGGCGATCATCCCGTCGGCGAAGAAGCTCGGGGGTCCCGGAACGACCATCGACGTGCCGCTCCACTTCAAGGACGCCGCGTTCGTGCGCACCCACTACGACGCGATGGAGGTGCGGCTCCACGATGCGCCGCGCGCCCACGAGATCGTGCTCGCGATCGCCGTGACGGACGGCGGCCGGCCCCACCCGCGCGTGGGCGGCCTCACCAAGGACGAGGCCAAGAAGGAGGACGGCCTGCGATGAAGTACGGGCTTCGCATCCCCTCGTTCGCGCTCGGGCCCCGGACGGCGACGCTCGAGGAGATGGGGCGGTACTTGCGCCGGGCCGAGGACCTCGGCTTCGACTGCGCCGTGTCGATCGACCATCTGCTGCGCACGCCGCCCGCGTACGCGTGCACGTGGCTCGAGCCGATCGCGCTCCTGTCGGCGCTGGCGGGCGTCACGCGCACGCTCCGGCTCGGCACGATGGTCCTCGTGCTGCCGCTCCGCAACCCGGTGTACTTCGCGAAGGAGTGGGCGACGCTGGATCTCCTCTCGCGGGGGCGGACCATCCTGGGGATCGGCGTCGGCTGGCACGAGGCGGAGTTCGCGCTGATGGGCGTGCCGCACCGGGAGCGCGGCGCGCGGACGAACGAGGCGATCGAGCTCCTCAAGGCGCTCTGGGCCCGCGACCGCGTGACCTACGAGGGCACGTACTACCGCGTACGAGACCTCACGATCGACCCGAAGCCGGTGCAGGCGCCGCATCCGCCGATCTGGATCGGCGGCGGCAGCCAGCCGTTCGAGAAGGTCTACGGGCAGACGGTCACGAACATCGATCCGGTGCTCCGGCGGGTCGCGAAGTACGCCGACACCTGGGTGCCGCACTCGTCGGCCACGCCGGAGATGGTCCGCGGCGACTGGGAGAAGGTGCAGCGGTTCGCGCGGGAGGCGGGCCGCGACCCGGAGCGGATCGGGCGCGTGTACTCGAACTTCGTCTGGGTCCTCAAGAAGGGCGAGAAGCCGGAATCGGCGACCCCGCACTTCTCGGTGTACTCGGGCATGGACCTGGACTACTGGCGGACGCACTACCTGCTCGGCGAGGCCGAGGAGCTCGCGGAGCGGATCAGCGCGCGGATCGCGGCGCTCGACGGCGGCGTGGACACGATCGTCCTGAACCCGCTCGACTGGGGGACGGAGCAGCTCGAGCTGATCGCGGGCGAAGTCTTGCCGCGCGTCCGGGGCGGCGCCTGATCCGCTACACCGGCGCCCGGGTCAAGCGCGTGGAGGACCCGCGTCTCTTGCGGGGCCGGGGCCAATTTCTCGACGACATCGTCTTGCCGCGCATGGTGTCCCTCGCCTTCGTGAGGAGCCCGCACGCCCACGCGGCGATCCGCGCGGTGGACGCGAACGCCGCGTCCGCCCTCGACGGCGTCCTGCGCGTCGTCACCGCCGCCGACGTCCGCGCGGTCGCGCGGCCGCTCGAGCCCCGGCTCGAAGGCGACGGGTTCACGCCGACCGCGTGGCCCGTCCTCGCCGACGGCCGCGTCAACTTCTGCGGGGAGGCGGTCGCCGCGGTCGTGGCGACGAATGCCTACGTCGTCGCCGACGCGTGCGAGCGCGTCCGGGTGGAGTACGAGCCGCTCCCGGCGATCGCGTCGATCGAGGCGGCGCTGGCGGCCGACCGCGTTCTCTTCCGTCGCCGCCACCGCCAGGGTGACGTGGACGGCGCGTTCGCGAACGCGCCGGTGGTGCTGCGCGGGACCTTCGAGCACGCTCGGTGCGCGCCGTCGCCGCTCGAGCCGCGCGGCATCATCGCCGACTGGGACGGCGAGGCGCTCATCGTGTGGGCGTCCACCCAGACGCCGACCATCCTACGGACGGCGCTCGCCACCGCGCTCGGCCTCCCGGAGACGCGGGTGAGGGTCATTGCCCCCGACGTCGGCGGCGGCTTCGGCCTCAAGACGCACGTCTTCCCCGAGGACGTGGCCGTTGCGGCGCTCGCGCGTGTGCTCGCACGCCCGGTGAAGTGGGTCGAGGAGCGGCGCGAGAGCCTCGCCGCGGCGTCCCAGGCCCGCGCCCAGCGGATGGAGGTGGAGGTCGCGGCCGGGTCCGACGGTGTGCTCCACGGCCTCCGGGCGCGCGCGGTCTCCGACGGCGGCGCGTACCACATTTACCCGCTCACGGGCGCGCTCGAGCCGCTGGGGAGCGCCGCGATCCTGCCGGGCCCGTACCGCACGCCGGCCTACGCGTGGGAGGCGATCACCGTCCTCACCCACAAGCCGCCGCTCGGCGCCTACCGCGGCGTCGGCATGACCATGGGCGCGTTCGTCATGGAGCGCGTCGTGGACCTGGTGGCCGAGCGCGTCGGGCTCGATCCCGCCGAGGTGCGGCGGCGCAACCTGATCCCACGCGAGGCGTACCCGTTCACCTCGGCGAGCGGGCTGACGTACGACAGCGGCGATTTTCCCAAGGCGCTCGAACAGGTCCTCGCGGCGGTGGACTACGACGGCCTCCGCCGCGAGCAGGCGGCGGCGCGCGCCGGCCGCCGTCTCGTCGGCGTCGGCCTCGCGTGCTACACGGAATACACGGGCATGGGCGCCCAGGTCTTCCGGCGGCGAGGAATGTCCCACGTGCCGGGGATCGAGGCGGCCACCGTGACCATGGGCGCGGACGGGACGGTGAGCTGCGTGACGAGCTTTCCGTCGCAGGGCCAGGGGCACGCGACGACGCTCGCGCAGCTCGTGGCGGACCGTCTCGGCGTCTCGATGGACGCGATCCGCGTGCTTCCCGTCGACACCCTGGGAGCCCCCCGCGGCAGCGGAACGTTCGGGAGCCGCGGCGCCGTGTCCATGATTGGGAGCGCCGCTCGAGCCGCCGAGCTGGTGCGCGACAAGCTCCGGACACTCGCGGCCCATCGGCTGGAGGCGGCCGCCGTGGACGTGGCGATCGAGGACGGACGGGCCTGGGTGCGGGGCTTGCCCGATCGCGCGGTCGCCGTCGCGGAGCTCGCCCGCCTGGCGTACACGCTCCCGCCGGGCGGGCTGCCGGACGGCGTCGCGCCGGGGCTCGACGCGACGGTGTACTTCGACCCGCCGGGACCGACGTTCTCCGGCGCGGTGCATGTCGCCGTCGTCGAGGTCGATCGCGAAACGGGGCGCGTGGCGCTCAGGCGCTACGCGCTCGTCGAGGACTGTGGCCCCGTCATCAACCCGACGATCGTGGACGGCCAGATCCACGGCGCCGTGGCGCAGGGGATCGGCGAGGCGCTGCTCGAGGCCGTCGTCCATGGTGACGACGGCCAGCTCCTCACGGCGACCCTCATGGACTATGCGTTGCCGAGGGCGGACGACGTGCCGGCGTTCGAGGTCGGGCACCTGGAGACGCCCTCGCCCCTGACGCCGGGCGGCGTCAAGGGCATGGGCGAGGGCGGCACGATCGGCGCCCCCGCCGCGATCGCCAACGCCGTCGCCGACGCCGTGCGCGGCCTCGGCATTCGGATCACGACGCTCCCGATCCGCCCCGAGGCTCTCGCGGGAGGATCGCGAAGGCCTCCGTGAGGTGATATGTGTGGAGCATGGGCCGTGCGCTCGAGCTGATCCGCCGGCTGGAGGCGAACGTCGGCCGCGCCCTCGTCGGCAAGCCCGAGGTGGTGCGCCTCGCCGTGATCGGGCTGGTCGCGCGCGGCCACCTCCTGATCGAGGACGTGCCGGGCGTCGGCAAGACCACGCTCGCCGCGGCGCTGGCGCGCTCCATCGGCGCGGGCTTCCAGCGCATCCAGTTCACCTCCGACATGCTGCCGTCCGATATCCTCGGCGTCTCGGTCTGGCAGCCCGAGCGCAGCGAGTTCGTCTTCAAGCCGGGGCCCCTCTTCACCAACATCGTGCTGGCCGACGAGATCAATCGTACGACGCCGAAGACGCAATCGAGCCTTCTCGAGGCGATGAACGAAACGCAGGTGTCGCTCGACCACTCGACCTATCCGCTGCCGCGGCCCTTCATGGTCCTCGCCACGCAGAACCCGCTGGAGTACGAGGGGACGCACCGGTTGCCCGAATCCCAGCTCGACCGGTTTCTCGTGCGGATCCGGATCGGGTATCCCGCGCCCGGCGACGAGAAGACGATCCTGCGCGGCGCCGGCGTGCCGTCGGCGGACGCGCTCGCCCCGGTGCTCGGCGTCGAGGAGGTGCTCCACCTCCAGGAGGAGGCCGAGCACGTGCGCGCCGAGGAGCCGATCCTCGATTACGTGATGGCGCTCGTGGCGGCCACGCGCTCGTCCCCGCTCCTGCCGCTGGGTGTGAGCCCGCGCGGCGCCCTTGCGCTGCTCCGCGCCGCGCGCGCCTGGGCGCTCGCCGACGGCCGTGACTACCTCGTGCCCGACGACGTCAAGGCGCTCGTCGTCCCGGCGCTCGCCCACCGCGTGCTCGTGAAGGGGGGCACGGGCCAGCCGCGCGACGGCTCCGTCGACGCCGAGTCGGTCATCCGCGCCATCGCGCACGAAGTTCCGGTGCCGCGGTGAGCAGGGGACGGAGGGCTGGATGGGGGGCGCGGGATGGGCTCGACCACGCGGCACGCGCGCGTATGGCCCGTCGTGGCTGGGCTCCATCGGGACGCGTCGGGTTCGCAACCCCGCACCCCCCATTCAACCCTCCGTCCCCTTCGGTCCCCGCGTGACATCTGAGCGGAGCTTCGGGCGGTGGCGGCTGTGGCCGCGGCGCACGCTGTGGCCCGCGCGTGACGGCTGGTGGTGCCTCGGCGCCGCGCTCGGCCTCGGATTCGCGGCGATCAACACGGGGAACAATCTCCTCTACCTTCTCGTCTCGATGCTGCTCGGCCTGATCATCGTGTCGGGCGTGCTCTCGGAGCAGTCGATCCGTCGGGTCCGTGTCGAGCCCGTCCTGCCCGACGAGCTCTTCGCCGGTCGGCTGGCACTCTTCGGGGCCCGCGTGGTCAACCGCAAGCGCTGGTGGCCCTCCTACTCGATCAGCGTCGAGGTCCTGGGCGTGGGCCAGCGCGCGTATCTCGCCAAGCTCCCGGCCGGCGGCGAGCGGCTCATCACGTGGCCGGAAACACCGCCGGCGCGCGGGCGGCGACGGCTCGCGGGCTTCCGGGTCGCCACGCGCTTTCCATTCGGGCTGTTCGTGAAGGCGGGGCAGCTCGAGCCGGACGTCGAGGTCGTCGTCTATCCCGCGGTCGGCCCGGTCTCCCCGGACCGGTATCGCGAGCTCGACGGCGCGGGCGGCGGTGCGGCGCCGCGGCGCGGTCGCGGTCACGGCCTCCACAATTTGCGAGAGTACCGCTTCGGTGACGACCCGCGGCTCATCCACTGGCGGTCGAGCGCGAAGTCCCCCTCGCTGATGGTGCGCGAGCTCGAAGCCGACTCGGCGCTCGACACCCGGCTCGTGCTCGAGGGAACGGGGGCGAGCGATTCCGCGCGGCTCGAGCGCGCCCTCGCCGAGGCGGCATCGCTCGCCGTCCATCTCCTCGGCGGCGGCGCTTCGGTCGAGCTGGTCGGGCCAGGCGTGCACGTCCCGCTCGGCAGCGGGCCCGCGCAGCGGGCGCGCATCCTCACCGCGCTCGCTCTCTATGAGCCCACCGCCTCACCGTTGCCGGTTGGCGCCGGTCCACCCCCGTCCGACGCGCGGCTCCGCGAGATCCGCGTGGCACTGGGCTCCGCGTGACGCACCCCCCGGCGCTCCGCCTCGCGACGCTCCTCCTCGCGGAGGACGGCCTCGCGGCCCTGCACCTCGCGGGGCTGCTCGGCGACGCCGCCGCCCTGGCGGCCGCGCTCGTCGTGGCCACGACGTGGTGGAGCGAGCCGCTCCGCGACCGCGTGAACGCGGTGCCGGGGCTCGCCCGCGCGCTCGTGCTCGTCGCCGCCGTCGCGTCGGCGATCGATCTCGGCTACCTCGCGAGCTCGACGCTCGACGGCCTGGCGCGCCTCCTGCTCTTCCTGCTCCTCTACCGCCTCGCGATGCGCGGCCCCTTGCGCGACCTCCGCGACGCCGCGTTCCTGGCATTCTTCATGCTGGTCGCCGCCGCGCCGTTCACCTTCGGGGTCGGCTACCTGTTCGTGTTCCTCGTGTTCCTCGTGGTGGGCACGTGGATGTTGATGCTCTACCACCTCGCCGTCGAGTCGGAGCGGGCGCCGGGCCGCCGCGAGGCGTCGGCGGCCGGCCTCGGCCGGGAGCTCCTCGGGCTCTCCTTCGGAGCCTCGCTCGCGACGCTCGTCATCACGGCCGCGCTCTTCTTCGTGATCCCGCGCATCGGGCAGGCCGCCCTCACGCTCAGGATCCACGCGGCCCGGATGATCACCGGCTTCGCCGATCGGGTGGAGCTCGGATCGTTCGGCGAGATCGAGACCGACAGCGCGGTCGCCATGCGCGTGAACATCCCCGAGCAGGCGGTGGCCGACCCCGAGCGGCTCCCGAACCTCCGATGGCGGGGCGTGGCCCTCGACACGTATGACGGGCGCGCGTGGTCCGCCGCGCGGCGCGAGCGGTCGGAGATCTGGCGCTCAGCGACGGGCCAGTTCGAGCTCGGGACCTTCCAGGCGAAGGGGCCCGTCCTGATCCAGGAGGTGTACCTCGAGCCCTTCGGCACGGACATGCTCTTCGCGGCGCCGCGCCTGTTGCGTCTCTCACTGCGCGCCAGCGCGATCGTGGTCGACGACACGGGCGGTGTCTCGGTGCCGAGCGCCGCCGCACGCTTCCGTTACATCGTGCAGTCCGAGCTCGAGTCCGACGTGCAGAGGTCCGGAGAGCCGCTCGACGCGGCGACGCGCGCCCGGTTCCTTCAGCTCCCGCCGATGTCGGCGCGTGTCCGAGAGCTGGCGCGAGACGTGACGGCCGGCGCGCGGGGGGCGCGGGACGCGGCGGAGGCCCTGACATCGCACCTGGCCGGCCGGTATCGGTACACGCTGGCTCTCAGGCGGACGACGGCGCTCGATCCGGTCGAGGAGTTCCTCTTCGTCCAGCGGTCGGGCAACTGCGAGTACTTCGCCGCGTCGCTCACGGTGATGCTGCGGTCCCTCGGTATCCCCGCGCGCGTCGTGAACGGGTTCCAGCGGGGCGAGTGGAACCCTTACGGCCGGTACTTCATCGTCCGCCTCCTCGACGCGCACTCCTGGGTCGAGGCGCACGTGGACGGCGGCTGGGCGACCTTCGATCCCTCGCCGCGTGCCGGCGCCGAGCCCGGGGGCGCCCCCGCCGCGGTCGCGCTGTATCTCGACGCCCTGCGCGTGCGCTGGTACCGCTACGTCATCGGCTGGAGCCTCCAGGACCAGGTGGTGGCGGCCGTCAGGCTCCAGCAGACGGCGCTCGCGTGGCGTCTCTCGATGGACGAGCTTCGCGAGTGGCGCGCGCTTCCCCGTGGGGCCGCCGTCCTGCTGGCGCTCGTCGCGCTTGTGGCCGTGTTGCGAGCCTGGGGCCGGCGCCGTCCGGCCCGCGCTGCCGGCGCGAGGGCCGGGCCGCCGCGATTCTATGCGCGCGCGCTCCGGACGCTCGGCCGCCGCGGGCTCCGCCTGCACGCCGGGGAGACAGCGCGGGAGTTCGCGAGACGGGTCGAGGCCGCGGCCCCCACGTGCGCCGAGCCGCTCGCGCGCCTCACGGCCGCGTACGAGCGGGTGCGCTTCGGGCTTCGGCCCCTGACACAGGAGGAAGCCACGACCATAGATAGATCGGTTTTGGAGCTACGGCGCCACGCGCGCCTCTCGATAACATGAATAGATCGGTTTTGGAGCTACGGAGCCAGATCGTGCCTTTCTCAGGCCACCCACGATCGGCCACGGCCTCGCGGGCCCCGGTCCAATGACCGTCTACGAGGCGTTCATGGCGACCGCCGCGGCCGCGCCCGACAACGCGTTCCTCGTGGTGCCGCCCGCCCCGGCCCGCGCGTACCACCCCCACGGTGTCGAGTTCACGTACAAAGAGACGCGCGCCGAGGTCCTCCGGCTCCGCGAGTCGTATGGAGCGGCGGGCTACGGTCACGGCCACCGCGTGGCGCTCCTGCTCGAGAATCGGCCCGAGTTCGTCTTCCACTATCTGGCGCTCAACGGTCTCGGATGCTCCATCGTCCCGGTGAATCCCGATTACCGCCACGACGAGATGCTCTACCAGATGGACCACTCCGAGGCCGACCTCGCGGTGTCGATCGCGAGCCGGACCGCCGACCTCGAGGCGGTCGCGCGCGAGCGTGCGAAGCCCCTGCCCGTCGTGAACGTCGAGGCGATGGACGCGATGCTCCCGAAGCCGAGGCCGGCGCCCGGGTCGGGCGCGCCGGGGCTCGACACCGAGTGCGGTCTTCTCTACACCTCGGGGACGACGGGGCGGCCCAAGGGCTGCATCCTGACGAACTTCTACTATTTGAACGCGGGCGCCTGGTATCGCGATCTCGGGGGCCGAGTGGGCTTCGAGCGGGGTCGCGACCGGGTCCTCAATCCGCTGCCACTGTTCCACATGAACTGCCAAGCGGTGACCGCGACGTGCGTGATCCTCACGGCCAACTGCCTGATCCTGCCCGAGCGCTTCAGCCCGACGCGCTGGTGGAAGGACGTGGTCGCGACGCGCGCAACCGTCGTCCACTACCTCGGGGTGATCCCGCCGCTGCTCCTCAACCAGCCGCCTGCGCCCGAGGAGACGCTCCACCGAGTGAAGTTCGGCATGGGCGCGGGCGTCGAGCCCCAGCTCCACGAGGTCTTCGAAAAGCGGTTCGGCTTCCCCCTGATCGAGGTGTGGGGCATGACCGAGACCGGGCGCATCTACGGCGACTGCCACGAGCCTCGACAGACCTCGACGCGCGCCTTCGGCCGGCCCTTCGGCGAGTTCGAGGCGAGGGTCGTGGATGCGCACGACCGCGAAGTCCCGCGCGGGACCGAGGGCGAGCTGGTCGTGCGCTGCGCCGGGCCGGACCCGCGCCGGGGATTCTTCTCGGGCTATTTGAAAAACCCCGAGGCGACCGGGGAGGCGTGGCGTGGCGACTGGTTCCACACAGGCGACGTCGTGCGGCAGGGCGAGGACGGCATGCTCTACTTCGTGGACCGTAAGAAGAACATCATCCGGCGCTCCGGCGAGAATATCGCCGCCGCCGAGGTGGAAGCGGTCCTCCAGGCCCACGAGGCCGTGGCGCAGGTGGCGGTCCTCGCGGTCCCGGACGAGATCCGCGAGGAAGAGGTCATGGCGTGCGTCGTGCCCATGGCGGGCGTGGCGAGCGACTCGACGCTCGCCCAGCGACTCTTCGACTGGTCCATGGACAGGCTCGCCTACTTCAAGGCGCCCGGGTGGATCCTCTTCGTCCCGAGCCTGCCGACCACGGGGACCCAGAAGGTGCAGAAGACCCAGATCTTTCCGCGCGGCGAGGACCCGCGTCGGCGCCCGGGTGCGATCGACCTCCGCGCGAAGAAGAAGCGGCGCTAGGGGGCGACCGCGGCCCATGCTAGTATCCCTCGAAATATTCGACCCCGAAGGAGGCGCATGGTGCGCGCCGTTCTCCTCGGCACCGGTTCCCCGCCGCCCAACCCGAAGCGGCGCGGACCGGCGACGTTGCTCTCGCTCGACGACGAGCGCTTCCTCGTGGACGCCGGCTCGGGCGTCGGCGTCCAGCTCGTCCAGGCAGGCGTGCGGCCCTACGACTGGCCGCGCATCTTCATCACCCACCACCACTCGGATCACACGATCGACCTGGGGCACCTCGTGATCACGCGCTGGATCGTCGGCCAGAACGCGCCGGTGGAGGTCTGGGGGCCGGCCGGGACGCGCGCACAGATCGACCGGCTGCTCGACTACCTCGCGCGGGACATCGAGGTGCGCCGCGCCCACATGCGCGACCGGGAACCGCCCGCGGTGCGCGTGACGGAGATCGAGGAGGGCACCGTGATGGAGGCGGGCGGCGTCAGGGTGAGCGCGTTCCTCGTCGAGCATGACCCCGTGAAGCCGGCGTACGGCTTCCGCTTCGACGGGGGCGGGCGCAGCGTCGTCGTCTCCGGCGACACGCGGCCGTGCGAGAATCTCGCGCGCTGGGCACACGACGTCGACTGTCTCATCCACGAGTGTTGCGAGATGTCCAAGACGTCGTGGTACCCCGGCTGTGGCTGGCCGACGGTCGAGGACAAGGTCCAGGACCTCACCTCGTATCACACCCAACCCGACCAAATCGGCTCGGTGGCGAAAGCGTCGCGCGCCAAGGGGCTCGTGATGACCCACCTGATGCCGGGATCCGACCCGGCGGAGCTCCGCGCCGCCGCCCGAGCGCGCTACGCCGGGCCCGTCGTGGTCGGCGAAGATCTGATGGAGGTGTGATGGAGGTCGACCCGGCGCCGACGGGCAGGCTGCGAGTGCTGGTCGTCGACGACGAGCCCGGCATTCGCCGCCTGATCCAGACGTCGCTGACGGGCTGGGGGTACGAGGTCGTCGCGGCATCCAGAGGCGAGGAGGCCCTGGCGATCCTCGAGCGCGACGACGCACCGTCGCTCGCGGTCCTCGACTGGACGATGCCGGGGATGGACGGCCTCGAGCTGTGCCGAAGGATCCGCGCGCTGTCGAAGCCGCTCAAACCCTACCTGATCTTCGTGACGGCGCGGGCCGGCACCCAGGACATCGTGACGGGCCTCACGGCCGGCGCCGACGACTACATCGTGAAGCCCTTCCAGCGGGGAGAGCTGCGCGCGCGGGTGCGCGTCGGCGAGCGACTGCTCGAGCTCCAGACGATCCTTGCCGACCGGGTGAAGGAGCTCGAGGACGCGCTCGCCCGCGTGAAGCTGCTCCACGGGCTCCTGCCGATCTGCTCCTACTGCAAGAAGGTGCGCGACGACCGGAACTACTGGCAGCAGGTCGAGGGCTACATCGAGGAGCACTCCGAGGCGCAGTTTACCCACGGCATCTGCCCGGACTGCCGCGCGAAGTACGTCGATCCCGAGCTCGAGCGGCTGCGCCAGCAGCGGCGCCAGGGCGAGTAGGCCCCGCCCGACTGTCCTCAGGCCAGGTCGAACACGAGGACTTCGGCCCGCTCGGCGCCGGCGATCGTGAGCGCCGGCTCGCCGCTCACCGCGGCGCCGTCGCCGTGGACCAGCGGCCGGTCGTTGAGCGTGATCGCGCCCCGCGCGACCTGGAGCCAGGCGTGGCGATGCTCGGCGAGCGCGTGGCGGAGCCGCTGCCCCTGCTCGACGACGGCCGCGTAGATCTTGGCGTCGGCGTGGATTGTCACCGAGCCGTCGGTGCCCTCGCGCGAGGCGATGAGCCGGAGTCCGGCGCGCTTGTCGGCGTCCGAGAAGTGCCGCTGCTCGTAGCCCGGCTCGAGCCCTCGCCGCTCGGGCAGGATCCAGACCTGGAGGAAGTGCACGGGCTCGTCCTTCGAGTGGTTGTACTCGCTATGCCGGACGCCCGTGCCCGCGCTCATCCGCTGCACATCGCCGGGTCGGATCACCGAACCGGTCCCCATGCTGTCTTTGTGCTCGAGGGCGCCGGCGAGTACGTAGGAGACGATCTCCATGTCGCGGTGGCCGTGCGGCGGAAACCCCTGGCCGGGTTGCACGCGATCCTCGTTGATCACGCGGAGACCCCGAAAGCCCACATACTTCGGATCGTGGTAGTCCGCGAACGAGAAGGTGTGGCGCGTGTCGAGCCAGCCGTGGTCGGCGTGGCCCCGCTCGTCGGCTCGCCTGACCGAGATCATCGCGCTCCTTTAGAGTGACGAGCGCTCGATCGGGATTCTGAGCCCGCGTGCGCGACCCCTTTGACATTGCGCGCGCGCCTCGCCTACCGTGGGGTCGCCGTTGGGCGACGTCGGTACGTCGAACGTGGGGGTTCGGATGACCGTCGAAGAAAAACTGAAGACGCTCGGACTGGTGGTGCCCGCCCTCGAGGATCTCTACCGCAGCAACGCCTCGGGCGCCCACTACGTCTCGCACTTTCCCGTGCAGAACGTGCTCTACCTCTCGGGGACCGTGCCGATCAAGGACGGGAAAGCCTATCTCCCGGGCGTGCTCGGCCGGGACCTGACGGTCGCGCAGGGCTACGAGGCCGCCCGTTATGCGGCGCTCACGACCCTGGCCGCCGTCAGGTACGCGCTCGGCGACCTCGAGCGGGTCCAGCAGATCGTCCACATGACCGGCTTCGTCAACTCGGCTCCGGGCTTCAACGACCAACCCCGCGTGGTCAACGGCGCGGCCGATCTGCTCGTCGAGCTCTACGGGGATCGCGGCAAACCGACGCGCGCTGCCATCGGCTGCCAGGGGCTTGGGGGCGGCGCCGCGGTTGAAATCGTCGTGACGCTGCTCTTCTCGGGCGCCGACGTGCGGCCACCCCTCGCGCGCGATCACTTCGTGAAATAGCGGATCGCGAGGCTCTCTTCCGATCGGGATCTGACACCGTGATGCATATATCGTCAGATCCGATTTGTATTGATGATATTATCGGTTCAGCCGATTGGAGGGCCCAACATGGCGGTGGAGCTGGCGCTCCTGACCGAGGAAACTCGGGACCGGCTGTGCGAGGCAGTTCGGAATGCCTATTCCAGCGCCGCGCGCCAACCCGAAGGGACGCACCCTTTCCCGGTGGGCCGCGAGTTTGCTGCAAGCCTCGGTTATCCTCCCTGGCTCCTCGACTCGAGCCCGTCAGTCGCTGTCGAGGCCTTCGCCGGAGTCTCAAATGTGGCCGTATTCGCTGACATTCCCGAAGGCGCCAACATCCTCGACCTCGGCTGCGGTGCCGGGCTCGATGCGCTCATCGTAGCCGACCGCGTCGGTGGACGGGGGCATGTCCTCGGCGTTGACTTCAGCGAGGCGATGCTGACCCGAGCGCGGAGAGCGGCGATCGGGGCAGGCGCGCATAATCTCCACGTGTGCCGCGCCGAAGCGGCGCGGCTTCCCGTCAGCGCGGGATCGATCGACGTGGTACTCGTCAACGGTATCTTCAACCTGAATCCGGCGCGGGCTCCGATCTTTCGCGAGCTTGCACGAATCCTCCGGCCCGGTGGCGGGGTGTTCGCCGCCGAATTGATCCTGTGCGAGCCCCGGCCGTCGAGGATCCGGTTCAGCGAGGCCGACTGGTTCGCCTGAATCGCGGGTGCCGCGGAAGGCGGGGCCTTCCTCGAGGAGTTCCGGGCCGCAGGGTTCCGCGACGCTCGCATCCTCCGCACCCGCCGGAATGCGCGAACCAAGAGTGCGAGCGTCTTGGCAGCCGAGGTGCGCGCTCGTCGCTAGGCTACTCGCGGGGCCTCATGGTGCAAGCAAGCCAGCCTGGTCCCATCCTGATCGACCGCGGAAGAACTTATCGGCTTCGCTCTGCGTCATAAAAGGCGGGGCTCAGGGGAAGCCCGATAGCAAATTCGAGCATTTTCCGGATTGGAGGAGGGGCTGGCAAGCGGCTTGCTACAATGAAATTTACTATGCAGTGGCTGCAACGCGCGAAGGATCTCTGGCGGCCCCGGCAGCGGCCCCGGCATGCGCTCGCATTAGCGGGCGGGGGCGTGATCGGCGGCATGTTCGAGGTCGGCGCGATCACCGCCCTCGAGGAGCGGCTGAACGGCCACGGCCGGTTTGACATCTACGTCGGCTGCAGCGCTGGCGCGGTGGTGGCGTCGTTCCTGGCCAACGGATTGCCCGCCTCTGAGATATTCCGCGTCATCGACAACGACCTCGACGACCCGCTGAACTTCCGGCGCAACGCGGTCTACGCGTCGGACTCGTTCCGGCACGCCGCCGGACGGTTTGGCCGGCTCGTCTGGGCCATTGGCAAGAGCGCGGTCAAGGGGTTGCGTGGCTCGGTGCCCGATATGCTCGCCCACGTCGAGCGCGATCTTCCCGCGGGGTTCTTCAGTCTCCAGGCGCTCGAGCGCTTCATGAGTGAGGCGTTCGTCAAGCGCGGGCTCCGGAACTCCTTTGGGGACCTCGAGCGCACACTCCTGATCCCGGCGATCGACCTCGACCGCGCGCAGCGCGTCGTGTTCGGCCGTGGCGAGTTGCGCGACGTCCCGATCAGCGTCGCGGTCGCGGCCTCCTCGGCGATTCCCGGCTTCTTCGAGCCCTACACGGTCGACGGGCGCGACTACGTCGACGGCGGTGTGGGGTTCAGCGGCCACGCGGACCTCGCCGCCGAGGCGGGCGCCCAGCTCGTCGTCGTCGTGAACCCCCTCGTGCCGAACTCCGAGAAGACCCTCGTTCAGCTGCGCAACCGGGGCCTGTACTCGATCATGGAGCAAGCCGGCCGGATCTACAGCCAGAACCTGCTCCAGCTCGGCCTCACGACGCTGCGCATGAAGTACCCGCGGACCGAGTTCTTCCTGATCCAGCCCACGCAGTCGAAGTCGCCGCTCTTCGGGCCGTCGATGGGCTTTGACGCGAGCCGCGCGTCGCTCCGGTTCGGCTACGAGTCCACCCGGGAGTGGCTCGACGCGCACGGCGCGTCGCTGGTCAGGCGCCTGCAGCTCCAGCCGCTCCCTGCCTAGCCGTCGCGGCCCCTCGACTGTTATCGCCGGCCTCCCGCGAGTCGTGCCGATTCCTTAATCGTCCGCAATCGACCCATCGCGACCACGCCGAGCGCCGGACCGATGGCGAGGGCCGCGAACGCCCACGGCCAGCCGGCCCAGCGCACAAGCGGGGGAATCAACCAGATCGAGGCCATCGTGAGCGTGAACCCCACGCACGTCTGGGTCGTGAGCGCCGTGCCGACGTAGGCGGGCGGCGAGAGCTCGGTGATCGCGGTGGAGAACTGGGCCGAGTCGGCGATGATCGTGATCCCCCAGACGACCGCGAGTCCGAGCGTCACGAGCGGCGGTCCGCCGAACGTGAGTCCTACCACGGCGGCGCACGTGCCCGAGATCGCCATGGCGACCATCGTGAGGGTCGTCCGCCCCCAGCGATCCGACGCCACGCCGCCCAGCCAGCAGCCGAGCGCGCCCGCCGCGATCACCACGAACGTGGCACCGCTCGCGTTGAGCCCCGCATAGCTCCCTCCGCCCCGCACCCGGAGGCTCGCGTCGAGGAACACGCCGATCCACGCCCACATCGCGTAGAGCTCCCACATGTGGCCGAGGTAGCCGAAGCACGCGAGGCGCGGGCCGCGCTCGCGGAAGACCGCGAAGGCCATCCGGAGGTCGAAGCGCGCGGCGGGGAAGCGATGCGGTCCCTCGCCGACGAAGACCCGGACCACGACAGCCCCGGCGGCCGCGAGCACGGACGCGACGCCGAGCGTTCCCCGCCACGGCAGGTCGGTGATGCCCCGGATCAGGTGCGGCGTCGCCGAGCCCACCGTGAGGGCGCCGATCAGGATCCCGATCGCGAGACCGCGGCCCTCGCGGAACCACGTGGCCATGATCTTCATCGCCGGCGGATACGCGCCGGCCATGCTCACGCCGGTCACGAAGCGCAGCGCCAGCGCGGGGGCGAGGCTCGACACCCAGAGCGCGAGCGCGCCGTTGGCCAGGACGCCGAGGGCGATGGACCAGGCCATGAGCGCGCGCGGCGACCAGACGTCCGGGAGGTTGCCGAGCGCGCTCGCGAGCGTGCCGACAATGAACCCGGCCTGGACCGCGATCGTGAGGGCCGCGCTCCCACCGTCACCGAGCGACCATTCACGCTGGAGCGCGGGCAGGACCGCCGCGGCGCTGAACCAGAGGGCGAGGGCGCCGAGCTCGGCCGCCGAGAGGACGATGAGCTGCCGCCAGGCGCGCGTCACGCTCGGGGCGCTACTCGATGACGCCCTTTCCGCGGAGCCGCCCGATGTCGGCGGCGGAGAGGCCGAGGTCTTTCAGCACGTTCTCGGTGTGCTCGGAGGGGAGGGGCGCGGCGCTTCGGATCGTCCCGGGCGTGTCGGAGAGCTTGATGGCGACGCCGACCTGGCGGACGCGCCCGTGCTTCGGGTGCTCGACGTCCACGATCATCCGCCGGTGGGTGAGCTGCGGATCGCGTACCATCTCCTCGACGTCGTACACCTTGCCCACGCACACGTCGGCCTTCGTGAGCAGCATGAACCACTCGTCGCGGTCGCGCGTCCGGATGATCGCCTCGATCTCCCGCCGTGCGGCCTCCTCCTCGGCGTTGGCGGCGCGCACGAACTGATCGGGCTTGCGCGCGAACCGCGTGAGCTCCGGCCGGCCGATCGCGGTGCAGAAGTTCTCCCAGAGCCAGGGCTCGGTGCAGCCGATCGTGAGGAGCTTGCCGTCGCGGGTCTCGTAGATCGCGTAGTACGGATAGGAGCCCCCGAGGAACCCTTCGCCCCGCCGCGGCGCCAGGCCGTCGCTGAAGAAGAAGCGCATGTTGGGCGTCGCGGCGAGGAGCGACACCGACGTGTCGAGGTAGGAGACGTCCACGTGCTGGCCCCGGCCCGTGCGCTCGCGCGCGAAGAGCGCCAGCACGATGCCGAGCGCGCCGTGCATCCCGGCCCCGGCGTAGTCGGCGACGAGGTTCAGCGGGATCACGGGCTTGCGGCCGGGCTCGCCGATCAGGTTGAGCACGCCGGCGAGCGAGAGGTAGTTCATGTCGTGGGCGGGGTAGTCCCGGTACGGACCGTCCTGGCCGAAGCCCGAGAGCGAGCAGTAGACGAGACGCGCGTTCCGGCGGCCGAGCGTCTCGTAGTCGGCGCCGAGCCGCTTCATGACGCCCGGCCGGAAGCCTTCGACGATCACGTCGGCGCCCGCGGCGAGCCTCGCGAAAATCTCCTGTCCTTCGGCCGACTTCATATTGAGCGTCATCGAGCGCTTGTTGCGATTCGTGAACGTGTGGATCGTCCGGCGAACCCAATCCTCGTCGGCCGGCCGCCCGGGCTCGGGCGTCTCGATCTTCAGGACGTCCGCGCCCATGTCGGCCAGCATCATCCCGGGAAGCTCCGCCGGCGGCACCCGCGCCAGCTCGAGAATCTTGATCCCGTCGAGCACGCCCATATGAGTCTCCTCGGCGAGGAGTCGCGGCCCCCTCCGATTGACTAGTCCAGGTCGCCCGCGAGCCGCGAGGTGAGCGCGCGAATATCGGGGATGTCCTCGAGGTGCGCGAGCTGGTCGGCGACGCCCTCCGCCTCGTCGATCGTGAGGACCCGCGTCGCGCACGCCAGGTACTTGGCGCGGAGCGCGTCGGGGTCGAGCGGCGTGTCGGGATGCCCGCGGGCGCCGCGCGGTGCGGCCGTGAGCGTGCGCCCGTCCCGCAGGCGCACGGTCACGCGGCTCCACGCGTGCGCCTCGAGCCCGTCCGGGAGCCTCGGGTCCACGACCAGCGTGATGCGCTCCATGAGGTCGCGCACCGCGTGGTTCCGGACCTCGCCGTCCTCGAACGAGGAGAGGTCCACGCGTCCCTCGGCAAGCGCCGCCGCGGCGCAGAACTGCATCGAGAACTTTCGCTCGAGCGCGGTCGTCGGGCGCGGGTGGGCGAGGACGTCGGGAACGACGCGATTCACGCCGATCTCGACGGCGACCACATCGCGCGCCGTCAGCCGGTGGGCGGCGCGCAGCTCGAGGAGCGAGTCGATCGCCGAGTGGGTGAGGGCGCACGAGGGGTACGGCTTGACCGCGATGCCGGAGACGAGGAGCTGCCAGGCTCGGCCGAGCCCGTCCAACGCCGGCTCGAGCGGCCGGGCGCCGCCGAATGCGGCGACGTATCCCTGCCGGCCCTCGAGCGCCGTCTCGGACGCGGTCACGCCCTCGCGGGCGAGTTGCGCCGCGAGGATCCCGCTCCTCGCCGCGTGACCCGCGTGGTAGGGCTTGGTCATCGAGCCGAAGTTCTCCTTGAGCCCGGACGCGTGCGTGGCCGCGATCGCGAGCGCGTGGCGCGTCTGGGTCACGTCGAGCCGCATGAGCCGCGCCGCCGCGGCGGCGCACCCGAGGGTGCCGATCGTGGACGTCGCGTGCCAGCCGCGTGTGTAGTGCTCGGGATTGAGCGTGGCACCGAGCGTCGCGCCGACCTCGAAGCCGATGACGTAGGCGAGTGCGACGGCGCGCCCGTCGGCCATCTCGGCCTCTCCGGCCGCGAGCGCCGTCGCCAGGAGGGGCACGCTCGGGTGGCCCATCAGGGCAAAGTTCGTGTCGTCGAAGTCGTGCGCGTGGCCGGCCGTGCCGTTGGCCAGCGCGGCCCACCCGGGCGCGGTCACGAACCGGGTGCCGACGACCGTCGCCAGGGGCGTGCCGCCCTCGGCGCGCGCGACCGCGCGGACGGCCCGCGCGGCGGGCTCGCCCGCGCCGGCGAGCATCACGCCGAGCGTGTCGAGCGCGGCCAGGCGCACCCGGGCGAGGGCTTCGGGCGGGCACTCCTCGAGCGAGGTCTTGACGGCAAACTCCGCGAGCCGGGCCGTGACGCTCACGGGGGCACGATATCATGAGTGCCGGGTGGAGGCGGGGGCCGGGTGGAGGCGGGGGTGAAGGTCCGGGTTCTCGGATCGGGCGATGCGTTCGGCAGTGGCGGACGGTTCCAGACGTGCATCCACGTCCAGGCCGCCGGCGCTCAAGTGCTCGTCGACTGCGGCGCCTCCTCGCTCGTCGCGATGCGGCGCTTCGGCGTGGACCCGCAGGCGATCGACGCCGTGGTCCTCTCGCACCTGCACGGCGATCACTTCGGCGGCGTGCCCTTCTTGATCCTCGACGGACAGTTCAAACGTCGGACACGGCCGCTCACCGTGGCCGGCCCGCCGGGCGTGGAGGCGCGAGTCCGCGCGGCGATGGAGGTGCTGTTCCCCGGCTCGACCGCGGTCGAGCGCCGATTTGGGACGCGCTTCGTCGAGTGGAGCGACCGGGCGCCACAAGTCCTCGGGCCGTTCACCGTGACGCCCTTCCCGGTCGTGCACGCGAGCGGCGCGCCGCCCTTCGCGCTGCGCCTGGCGTGCGACGGCAAAGTGATCGCCTACTCGGGAGATACCGAGTGGACCGAGGCGCTCGTGGAGGCGGCGCGGGCGGCCGATCTGTTCCTCGTCGAGGCGCTCTTCGTCGACAAGCGCGTCAAATTCCACCTCGACGTGCGGACGCTGCTCGCGCATCGCGCGCGGCTCGACTGCCGCCGGCTCGTGCTGACCCACATGAGCGACGACGTGCTGGGACGCCTCGACGGGCTCGGGGTGGACGCGGCGGAGGACGGCCAGGAGTGGACCGTCTGAGCTCGCGCCGCGCGCGCCGCCTCACTTCGCGTCGTGGAAGATGACGCCGAGGGTGTAGCGCGAGCCGGAGCGCACGCGGCTCACGCCGTGACGCATCACGGCGCGGTAGTATCCGCGCGCGCCCCGCGCGGGCCGGTCACGCGTCGTGAAGATGACCGTCTCGCCCAGCTCGGTCGCCACGGCTTCGCCGCGTGACTGGGCGCGCGGCCGCGCCTCGAGCAGCAAGAACTCGCCGCCCGTGTAGTCCACGCCGGGGCGAGAGAGGAAACCCGTGAGCTGCAGAGGAAAGACCACGTCGCCGTAGAGGTCCTGGTGGAGGCAGTTGTAGCCGCCCGCCTCGTAGTGGAGCAGGAGCGGCGTCGGCTTGGTCTGGCCCCGCCGGCGGCAGCGGGCGAGGAGCGAGGGGAGATCGGGCGGGTAGCGCGTCGCCGTCCCCAGCGCGGCCTCCCACCGATTCGCGATCGCCGCCAGCGTCGGGTAGGCGTGGACGCGCAGCGCCTCGACGAGCGGCGGCAGCGGCGCGTCGAAGTACTTGTAGTCGCCCACACCGAACCGGTAGCGCGCCATCTCCACGCGGCTCCTGAAGCGGCGGTCGTCGGCGTAGAGCGCGATCAGCTCGGCACACTCGGCCGGCGTGAGCACGGGCGGCGTCTTCGCGTAGCCCCACTCCCAGAGCGACTGCTCGATCGCCCGCCAGTCGAGCGCCGCGAGCCTGGCCTCGATGTCCGTGGTGACGCTCATGGCATAATCTCGGGCGATGCAACTCCCGAGGGCGGTGGCGCCCCTCGCCGTGGTCTGCACGCTCTCATTCCTCACCCTTGCCGCGGTCGCCCGCGCGCAGTACTTCTTCCCCCTCGACTATACGGTGCAGGAGCTCGCCCAGGGTGCACGCCATCCGCTCCTCGAGTCCCTGATGCGTGCGGTGACGCTCCTCGGCACCGGCTGGGTCCTGGCGCCGCTCTCCGCGCTCGGCTGGCTCGGTCTTCGGCGCCTCGGCCATCCCCTTGCGCGCTTCGTGCCTGCGGCCGTCGTCGGCGCCTTCCTGCTGGGCGCCCTGACCAAGTGGCTCGTGGCGCGTCCCCGTCCGCGCGGCACCCAGTACGGGTTCCCCAGCGGCCACGCCCTGGGCGCCGCCGTCTTCTTCGGCGCCGTCGTCTACGTGCTGTGGACGCTCGACGTCCCCCGCGTCCGCCGCTGGATCGCCACCGTGCTCATGTGCCTGCTCGTGCTCGGAGTCTCCTGGAGCCGCCTGTACCTCAGGGCGCACTGGTTGAGCGACGTCCTCGGTGGTCTCGCAGGCGGCGTGGCCTACCTGACGGTGGCCCTCATCGTGATCGATCGACGGCTCCGGTCGCCGCCTACTTGACGAAGCCGAAGAGCCGCGGGACCACGAGCACCGTCTCCGGCACGAAAGCGACCAGGAAGAGCACCGTGATGATCGCCGCCAGGAACGGCAGCAGGGGTCTGACGAGCTTCTCCATCGGCAGGCCGCTGATCGCCATGCCGAGGAACAGGCAGAGCCCGACCGGCGGCGTCACGTGGCCGATCGCGGAGGCGATCACGCACACCATCCCGAAGTGGATGGCGTGAATCCCGAGCGCCTGCGCGCCGGGCAGGAGCACCGGGACCGTTACCAGGATGATCTCGGACGGCGTGAGGAAGGTCCCGAGGAAGACGTAGAGCACGATCACGAACGTCATGAAGAGCCACCAGGTCGGGGCGAATGTGCCGATGAACTCGGCGACGCGGAACGGGAACTTCGAGTAGGTCAGCACCCAGCCGAACGCCCCGACGAGCCCGATGATGAGCCCGATGACCCCGCTGAGCCGCGCCGAGTCGGCGAAGATCTCCGGCACGTCGCGCCACGAGAGCTCTCGGTAGAAGAACGGGGGCACCGCGAGGGCGTACACGACGGCGACCGCCGCGGCCTCGGTCGGTGTGAACCAGCCCACGAGGATGCCACCCATGATGATGATCGGGATCATCAGGCCCGGCAGCGCGTTTCGGAGCGCCAGGGCGAACGTCGCCAGGGTGGGCGGAGGCTCCTTGGGGTAGTTTCGTCGCTTGGCAATCACAAACGTCGGCACCGCCATGCCGATCGCGATGAGGAGCCCGGGGAGGTAGCCGCCGGCGAAGATCGCCGCGACCGATTCGTCGGCCATCCACGCGAAGATCACGGCGATGATCGACGGTGGGATGATCGGCGCGAGGATCGCCGTGCAGATCGTGAGCACCGTGGCGAAGTCCCGGTCGTATCCCTTGCGGACCATTTGCGGGATGAGGAACGTCCCGAGCGCCGACACGTCGGCCACCGCCGAGCCCGAGATCCCGCCGAAGATCATCGAGTCCACGATATTGACGTAGGCGAGGCCGCCGCGGAAGCGGCCGACGAGCGCGGTGGCGAGGTCGATGATGGCACGCGCCACTCCCCCGCGCGCGGCGATGTTGCCGGCCAGGATGAAGAGGGGCGCCGACAGGAGGAGAAAGGAGTCCGAGAGGAGGCCGACGAAGCGCGACGGGATGATGATCGGATTGAGCGCCGGGTAGAGCGTGGTCGCGGCGAGCGTCCCGACGCCGAGGGCGATCGAGATCGGCATGCCGGCGATGACGAAGGTGACGAAGACGATCAGGAGGGTCTCTGCCATAGCTCGCGCAGGGCGGCGACGAGGCGCCACGCCATCGGCAGGAGGATCAGCGCCGCGCCGACCGGGACGGCGGCGTAGAGGTAGCCGAGCGGCAGGCCGAGCCCGGGGCTCGACTGGAAGTTGGCGTTCGGCACGAGCACCAGGCTCGACCTGATGAGCGAGAGGAACAGGAGGACCCCGACGGACTGGGTGATGGCCGACGCGAGGGCGCGGCCACGTGGAGAGAGACGCTCACGGAAGTAGTCCAGCGTCGTGTGCTCCCCGCGGTGCATAGCGGCGGCGGCCCCGATCATGACGAGCCAGACGAAGAGGTAGCGCGGCACTTCGTCCAGACCGTCGAGGGCGTAGGTGAAGACGTACCGCAGCAGAACCTGGACGAAGACCGCGAGCGTCATCGTGGCGAGGAGCGCGCCGCCGAGCAGGCCGAGGCCGTCGTAGAGGCGGGCGCCCCAGCGCCCGAAGGGCCGGTTGGGCTGGGCCACGCGCTACTTGATGCTCAGGATGTGGTCGACGACCTTCCGGGCGTCCTTGCCCACCGGCGTCGCATAGAACTCCTCGTACACGGTCTTGGTCGCTTCGCGGAACGGCGTGGCGTCGGGTCTGGTGATGCTGACGCCCTTGGCGACGACCAGCTCTTGAATGGACCGATCCTCGTCCAGGATGAATTTCCGGTTCCACTGCTCGGCGTGCCGGGCCGCCTCCATGAGGGCCTTCTGCGTCGCCGCGTCTTGCTTGGCCCACGAGGCCTTGGACATGATGAGGGCCACGCACTGGTGGGTGTGGCGCACGTCCGCGACGTGCCTCACGATGTCGTAGAACTTGTTGTGGTAGAAGGTGTTGATGCCGCCCTCGGCGAAGTCGATGACCTTCGTCTGGAGCGACGTCGCGACCTCGGGGAACGCAATCGGAGTCGAGATCATACCGAGCGCCTTGAAGGTCGCGACGAGGATCTTGTCCTCCTGCACGCGGATCTTTCGGCCCCTCACGTCGGCGATCGAGTTGATCGGATAGTGGCCGTAGACGCCGCGGTAGCCGGCGGCGATGAACGCGACCAGCTTCAACCCTTTCGCATCCAGCACGGGCTCGTAGTACTTGCGGATGAAGTCGCTCGCGTCGAGCGCCGCGTAGACGTGCGCGTAGTCGCGGAAGATGTAGGGAAGCTGGAAGACCGACATCTCCGGGACGAGCGTCGAGAGCGGCGCCGTGGTGATCGGCGCGAAGTCCACGGTCCCGAGCTGGACCTGCTGCGCGACCTCGCGCTCACCGCCGAGGGTGCCCGAGTGATGGTGGACGATCTTGAGCTTGCCGCCCGTCAGCTCGGCGGCCTTGTCCGCGAACTGCTGGGCCGCGAGGGTCGTGCCGTGCTTCGCCGGGTTGACGTTGCCCATGACGAGCTCACGGGTCTGCGCGCCGGCGGGCGTCGCGGCCGCGGAAGCGAGCGAGAGCGTGAGAGTCCAGAAGACGGTCGCAGCGACTCGCGCCATCACGTCCACTCCTCCTCGGTCAGCGATACGCGTCCGGGGACTGCCTCACCGTCTCCCAGAAGTTCGGGTCGTGGCCAGGGAAGATCCGGGCGCCCGTCAGTCGGGCGATCGTCTTCAGCTTCTTGATCGAGTGCAGTGCGAGCGTCGGGTTCCAGACGACGCCGGGCACCCGCTCCTTGTCGATGTGCTCCTGCCAGTAGCAGGAGTCGGCGGCGAGGATGATCGGCCCGGTCGAGGGCAGCTCGACGAGCAGCGACTGGTGACCCGGCGTGTGGCCGTCGGTGCGGAGCGCGGTCACGCCGGGCATCAGCTCCGTGTCGCCGTCGAGGAGCCGCCAGCGGTAGCCCGGGAGGTCGAAGTTCTTTCGGTAGTAGAAGCTCTCGAAGAACGAGGCCGGGTAGTGCGCGTAGGCGTACTCGTCCCGCTGGATGACGAGCTCGGACTTCGGGAAGAGCTGCGCGCCGCCCGCGTGGTCGAAGTGCAGGTGGGACATGACGACCAGGTCCACGCTGTCGGGCGCGAGCCCGAGCGCGTCGAGACGGTTGGCCAGGAGGTCGGGCTCCGTGAAGCGCGCCATCGGATCGTTGCGCATGAGGCCGGGCACGGCCCGGGGCGAGAGGCCGGTGTCGAAGAGGATGAGCGCGTCGGAGGCGCGGACGAGCCAGCAGGCGACGGGGATCTGGACCCGCTCGCCCGAGAACTCGCCGTAGAAGAGCCCCGAGCGCTCGAAGCCCATGAAGCCGTTCTGCAGCGCGTAGAGCGCCTGCACCGCCATCGGATCGAAATCATAGCACTGCTCGAGACCCTCCGGCCGATCGGATGAGCTACAATGCGCCATGGACTTCGCGCTGACTGAGCAGCAGGAGTTGATCCGCAAGGAAGTGGCGACGCTCGCGCGCGCCTTTTCGCTGGACTACTGGCTCGAGAAGGACCGGAAGGCCGAGTATCCGTGGGACTGGGTGAAGACCTTCGCCCAAGCGGGCTGGCTCGGGATGATCATCCCCGAGGAGTACGGCGGCTCCGGCCTCGGCGTCATCGAGGCGGCGCTCATGCTCCACGAGATCTGTGCCTCCGGCGCCGGCACCTCTGGCGCCTCGCCCATCCATTTCTATCTGTTCCCGCCGATGCCGGTGATCAAGCACGGCGCCGTGGCGCTCAAGCAGAAGTACCTGCCGAAGATCGCGACGGGCGAGATCGTCATGTCGTTCGGCGTCACCGAGCCGAACGCGGGGACCGACACCTCTCGCATCCAGACGCGAGCCGAGCGCCGGGGCGACCGCTGGGTCGTCGACGGTCGCAAGGTGTGGAACACGAACGCGCGAGAAGCGACCCACATCCTGCTCCTCGCCCGCACGTCACCCCGCGACCCCGCGAAGCCGTTCGGCGGGATGACGCTGTTCTTTACCGAGTTCGACCGCTCGAAGATCACGGTGCGTGAGATCGAAAAACTCGGGCGCGCGGCGGTGGACTCGAACGAGATCTTCATCGATGGGCTCGAGGCGGACGGCGAGAACGTGGTGGGCGAGGTGGGGCGCGGGTTCTACCACCTCCTCGACTCGCTCAACCCCGAGCGCATCTTCACCGGGATCGAGGCCGTCGGGATCGGGCGGGCCGCGCTCGAGCGGGCGGTCCAGTACGCCAAGGACCGCGTCGTCTTCGACCGGCCGATCGGCCAGAACCAGGCGGTCGCCCACCCGCTGGCGCTGGCGTGGGCCAAGCTCGAGTCGGCCGAGCTCATGTGCCTGAAGGCCGCGTGGCTCTTCGACCACGGCCGGCCGTGCGGTGCCGAGGCGAACACGGCGAAGCTGCTGGCGGCGGACGCGGGCTTCGAGGCGTGCGACGCCGCGCTCCAGACTCACGGCGGCTACGGCTACGCCAAGGAGTTCTACGTCGAGCGGCTCTGGCGCGAGATCCGCCTCTACAAGATCGCGCCTGTTTCGCAGCAGATGGTGCTCAACTATCTCTCCGAGCACGTCCTCGGCCTGCCGAAGAGCTACTGAGGGTCTCCAAGTTCGAGATCTCTCGCCTATCGGTTGAACTGATTGCGCTCTGGAGAAGGCTAGAGGGCCCGCTGCACGAACCAGAACGCGCCGAGCGCGAGGATGACGACTGACGCCAACTTGGTGGTGACGTGGTAGGCGCGTGTTCTCGCGAGCAGCCAGAGGAGTGGGACAAATAGCATGACGATCACGAGCTGTCCGATCTCGACGCCGAAATTGAAGAAGAACAGCGATGCGGCCAGACCGGATCTCGACAGGTGCATCTCGTTGAGGACGTTCGCGAAACCGAAGCCGTGAACGAGGCCGAAGAAGAAGCTCACCATCCAGCGCTTGTCGAAGCTCTGGAAGAAGAGGTTCTCCAGCGCCACGTAGGCCACGCTGAAGGCGATCCCGGCTTCAACCAGGCCCGGCGGGAGACTCACGATATTGAGCGCCGCGAGGGACAGGGTCACGCTGTGCGCGACCGTGAACGAGGTCACGATCTTGATGATGCCGAGCAGTCGGCCGCCGATGAGCAGAAGCCCCAGGAGAAAGGCGATGTGATCGTACCCGACGAAGATGTGGTGGATGCCGAGGCCGACGAACTGCAGCGCGTAGGCCCAAAAGCCACGCGGCCGGCCGTGATCACCCTGATAGGCGGCGCCCTGTTGGAAGAGGAACTGCCCGACTCGGCCTTCGCGGGTGATCGTCGCCAGGGTCCTGTGATCGGCGCCGAGCTCGGTCAAGGGCTCACACCGGATGGTGAAGGTCTCCAGGGCTTCGACCGAGCGAAAGCGGAGCGTCGCCTCCAGCGTCGGTTTCCCATCGAGCGAGCGCCTGATCCGGAACGGCTCGGCCTCCATCGGAAGTATCGCGTCGCCGACGCGGACTTGGACCTTCTTCCGTAGATAGTCTGAGATCTGGATCGCCTTGGCCGCGAGCTCCTCTCCCTCCACCTCGCCGTTTCGGTTCGCGTCGAGCGACATGAGCTGATCCAGCTCGGAGAGATTCACGCTGAGTCGGACCTCGACCTCGCGGTCCGTGATGGCGATATCGGCGTACCCGACCATGAGCGGGTGGGCGAACGACGGCGGCGTGTGGAGCATGAGAACGAGCGACGCCCAGAGCACGGTTCGCATGCGGGACGGGTGCCGCCCTTTTAGCAAAGCCGTTCCATATGTAGCACATGGTAGCCCATCGAGCGACGTCACCCGGGAGCTACGGATTTCGGACGTCCCTCCTCGGCCCGGCGACGAGGACGGCGGCGGAGGCGAGCGCGAGGCCGAGACCGATTCCGGCCAGGGCGTCGGACGGCCAGTGGGCGCGGAGCATCACGCGCGCCGTGGCGACGAGCACGATGATCACGAGCGCCGCCGCCCTCACTAGCCGCCTCGCCGGCGGCCGGAGGCTCTCCGCGAGATAGAAGACCGCGCCGAAGAACGCCGCCGCCGCGGTCGCGTGACCGCTCGGGAACCCCATCGAGGCCGCTTCCGGCCGTGGCCGGCCGACGAGGATCTTCACGGTGCCTTCCGTGGCGGGCGCGACGATCATCAGCCCGACCCAGATGTACCACTGCTCGCGCGCCCGCGGGAAGGCGACGAGCAGGAGGAGCGAGCCGGGCAGCAGGAGCCGCCAGCTCCCGGCCAGGTTGATCACGCGCATCGCCGCCAGGATCGGCGGCGACGCGAGCGCCAGGAGCGCGTCGCGGGCCGCCGCGTCGCCAGGCAGGGTCCCGATAACCGCGACCGCCAGCGCGAGCGCGACGAAGCCGCCGGCGGCCGCGAGCAGCACCCAGCGAGCGCTACTTCGCCGGGATGAGCTCGGCGCCACCACCACCACCGTCGCGGACGAACCTCAGCACCCGCCGGCCACTCCTCTCGTGGAGCGTGACGCGGCCGTTGCCGTCGGTGCCTTCGTAGCGGATCCGTCCCTGGTCGATCACGCTGATCACCCCTCCAACCTCTTTGTACGTCGGCTCGACGTAGAGGATGCCGCGGTAGGACCCGTCGTCCTGGATGGTCAGGAGCACCGGCGCGTTGCCCATGGGCCCCGTCATCCTGCCGCGCCACGTTCCGGCGAGGGTCGCAGGCCCGTCGATCGGCCTCGGAGGCGGCAGGCTCGCGCAGCCGGCGACGAGTGTCGCGAGAACGACGACGACTCGGCCGAGACGCGAGGTCAAGCGGATGGCGTGAGGCCCGACGCCGGCTTCATCGCCAGGAAGACGACCCAGAGCACGACCAGCGTCAGCCCGAAGGCGCACACGACCGTCGCGCCTGTCGGGAGGTCGAGCGCGGCGGAGGCCACGATGCCGACCACGCTCACGAGCGTGCCGAAGCCCCAGCCGATCAGCAGCTTGCTCGCGATCGTGCGCCCGAGCATGATGCCGGCCAGCGCGGGCACGATCAGGTACGAGAACACGAGGAGCACGCCCGCGATCCGCACCGAGCTGGTGACGACGACGCCGAAGGATGCGTAGAAGAGGAAATCCCACAGCCTGACGCGCCGGCCCTCGCGGAAGGCGGCGTCCGGGTCGGTCGAGATCAGGAAGAAGGGGCGGCGGCACAGCCAGTGGAAGATACCGATCGTCGCGTAGAGGGCGGCGACCTCCACGACCTCGGAACCGCGGACCGCGAGGAGGTTGCCGACAAGCATCGCGCGCACCTGCTCGGCGCCGTGCGCCGCCCGGTCCGAGAGGAGCACGGCGGCCGCGGACGACACGGCGTACACGACGCCGATCACCGCCTCCTGGGAGACGTGACGCCGCCGGCTGCGCGTCAGCGCCAGCACGAGCGCCCCGAGGAATGTGGCGGAGAGACCGAACGCGTACGATTCCCACGTGTGGGCCTCCCAGCCCAGGAGAAACGCCGCCGTCGCGCCGAGCGCGGCGATCTGAGCCAGCGCGATGTCGACGAAGACGACCTCGCGCGCGAGGACGTGGACGCCGAGGTAGGCGTGGATGCCCGTGAGCACCAGGCACATGAGGAATGGCGCCCACAGGATCGCGAAGAGGTCGCCGGCCACCCTACTTGAGCGCCTGGGCGAGCAGCGTCACGTTGAACTCGATGGTCGCGATGTAGTTGTCCGCGCCCTTGACCCCGCCGACCGCGGAGGCGAAGACGTACGCCTTCGCTCCCGCTTCTTCCGCCACCCGCTGGGCCAGCTTGAAGTCGTTCCAGGGCTCCACGAGGATCACCTTAACTTGCTCGGCCTTCATCAGACGAATGATCTGAACGAGGTGCTGCGGCGACGGCGGGATCCCGGGCCGGTCTTCGAGCGTGGCGACCTGGACGAGGCCGAAGCGGGTCAGGAAGTAGATGACGTCGGGGTGGTAGGCGACGACCTTGGCGCTGCGAACGGGCTCCATGAGCTTGTTCCAACGTTCCATCTCCCGGCCGAGCCGCTCCAGAAACGCCTGGCGGTTCTTCTCGAACGCCGGCCGGTCGTCGGACGAGAGGCGGGAGAGCCCGTCCACGATGTTCTGCGTGATGATGGGCGCCAGGCCGGGGTCGAGCGAGAAGTGGGGATTGCCGAGCGGGTGCACGTCACCCATCGAGCGATCGACGCGGGTCGAGGGCACTTCCAGCAGGGGGATGCCGCGGGAGATCTCGATCCGGCCCGCGGCGCCCCGGACGATGTTCGGGTTGTTCGCGCCGAGGACGGCCACGTCGGCCCACATATCGAGCTCCGCGCCGTTCTCGATCAGCGCGTCGGCCCGCCTGAGCTTCAGCATCATGCTCGGCCGCACCTCGGCCTCGTGGAAGTTCTGTGTGCCGCGCGTGAGCGCGTCCACCTCGACCAGGTCGCCGCCCACGGCTTCGGTGAGTGACTTGAGGTCGGGAATGGTCGCCACCACGCGGAGCTTCTTCGCCGCCTGCACCCCGGGAGCGAGCAGGGCCAGCGTCATCACGATCGCGCCGACGACAAGACTCGGACGTCGCATGGTCAAGCCTCCGTGTGCCTTAGAAGGGGTGAGCGGGGTGGGCGCCCAGAATGAACGAGCCCTGGAAGAGCACCTCGTCCACGTGCCGGGCGCTGCCGCCGTTGGCGTCGAAGCCGTCTCGATGATCGCGGTCGGTGTTTTTATACGCGAGCCGGAAGCGCAGGAACTCCGACGGCCAGAACGTGATGTAGGGCTCGACCGAGCGCTCGCTCCCCGGGTTGACGGGGAACTGGGACCAGTCGTAGCGGACGCCGCCCGCCCAGCGACGGAAGGGCTGCACCTCGAGACCGGCGTACCAGCCGAAGCGATCCTTCTCGCGCTTCTTGATCAGATCGATCGCGTCGTCGCCATCGGTGTCCACCTCCACGTTGACCCGGCGCAGCGAGTAGACCGCCTCGCCCGTCACGGTCACGAGCGGGTGGAGCAAGCCTTCGGGACGATACTTGTACCGTCCCTCCCAGCCCAGGAGGGTGTCGCGCCGTTTCTCCCCCGTCTCGCCGCTCGCGACGGACATGCCGAGCTGCACCGCGTTCGCGTCGCCGAGCTCGAGGAAGGTCCGGAGCCGACCCGTGAAGAGCGGAACCCTGAGCGTGCCCCGGCCGAAGGCCGTTTCGTTGTCGCCGTCGAAGACGCCCGCGAGCCCCTCCAGATAGAAGGGGAGATCGGGCACGATCGTCACCTCGACGCCCCTCTCGGTGAGACCCTCCCCGCCGAGAAAGTTGCGGAGCACGTTGGGCCGATCGATCCACGGCAGATCGTGCTCGTGGATCATGTTCGTGTAGCCGAAGCGGTTCCGCATCTGGCCGAGCTTGGCTTGGGTGCCAAACGGCAGCGTGAGCATGGTCACGCTCGCCTCGGCGAGGTTCACGGTGGCCTCGGCGCCTCGCACGCCTTCGCCCGCCTCGACGCGGACCTCGGCGTAGGCGTAGGGGTCGACCTGGCCGAACAGCGACAGCTCGACCTCGCGTGGGAAGAAGCGGTTCTCCTGTCCGGCGAAGGTCCCCCCCCGGGCTTTCTCGACGTTCGCCTGCGTGATGTTGCCGACGAAGTCGCCGGCGATGCCGATATCGAACAAGAGCTGACCGCCGCCGCGCTGCGCGTAGAGCGAGAACGGTTGGCGCGGGCGCGCCAGGTCGGTGAGCGGGGCTGAAGGCGCCCCCGGCGCCGGGGGAAACGGGGCGGCGGCCGGCGGCGCGCTCGGGGCCGGCTGCGACTCCATCCGCTGGAGCCGCTCGGTGAGCGACTGGAGCTGCTTCTGGAGCTTCTCGATCTCCTTCCTCAAGGCGTCGACCTCCTGCGCCGCCGCGGGCGCCCAGGCCAGGCCCACGGACGCGAGAGTCGCCACGAGTGTTCGTACACGCATCGCGATCCTCCATGGCTCGAAGGGTGGCCGTCGCCGACGAACTCGGCCGGACAACGGTCGGAAGCTGCGTGAGCGCGGTAGGAGGGGTGCTAGCGGAGGGGCGGCGCGCGCGGATCGGCGAGGCGGACGGGCCCACCAGCGTGATCAGAGCGGGCCGGCGCGAGCGTCACGAGCAGCGTCAGCACGAGGAGGAACACGGGCGGCGCGTCGACCGGCGACGCGTCCGTCCCGCGCGTCGCCATGAGGCTCAGGTCGTGCTCTTCGTTCCAGAGGCCAGGCTCGCCCGCGGCGTGCAGGTGCGGCAGGCTCCCGCCCGCAAGTGTGACGGCGGCAAACGCGAGCAGACCCAGGAGGGCGTGGCGCTTCGTCACGATCCTGAGAGATACCCTATTTCACGGAAAAAGGAAAGCTCGACTCGACGACGTGGCCGTCCACCGAGAGCACGCGGAACCTCACCGTGTAGCGCCCGGGCGCGAGCGCCGTGAGCGACACGCCGAGCCTTTTGGGATCTTCCGGGCCGACCGCGACGTCGCCGCGGTCTACGGGGACGCCGGACTCGCCCGTGACGGACAGGGTCGAGTAGGCGGGCTCGAGCCGCTCGTTGAACCACAGCTCGACGCGCGCGGGCGGATGGTTGAGGACCGCGCGGGGGGCGGGCGCGGACTTCACGAGAAACGCGTGAGCCACGGCCGCGGCCGGCCAGAGCAGCACGGAGAGGAGCGCTGTGGCCAGGACGCGCCGAGTGCCCACCCGCGAGCCCTAGCGCGGGCGGAGGGCCATGCCGTGCGGGGCCTTCCCGACGGGGATCGTTCGCACCTGCGCGTGCGAGGCGAGATCGATCACGCTGACGAGGTCGGCGTAGCGGTTGGTGACGAGCGCGTAGCGTCCCGTCGGCTCCATCGTCACGAGGTCGGGGTAGCCCTTCTGGGGAATCGTCGCCACGATCGTGTCGTCGGCGGTCCGGACGACGACGATCTTGTTGCGCTTTCGGAGCGTCGTATAGAGGTATCGGCCGTCGAGCGTGAGCGTCGCCTCGTGCACGACGCCGGGCAGCGCGATCTCGCCGACGACCTTGTGCGTGGCCGTGTCGATCTTGAGGATCGCCTTGTTCTCTCCCGCGGCGGCGTAGAGCGTCTTGCCGTCGGCGGTGAGCGCCAAACCCATCGCGTCGCCGCCGCCGTGGACGATCCGCGTGACGACCGTCCGCGTGGCGACGTCGATCGCGGTCACGTCGCCCGCGGTCTCCCCGGAGACGTAGACGAGCCGGCCGTCCCGCGAGAACACGCCGTGGGCCGGCCAGGTGGAGACCTCGACGCGCCCGTCGATCTTCTCCGCCTTGAGATCGTAGAAGATCACCTCGTCGTTGCTCGTGTCGCTCGACCAGTCGAGCACGAGCAGGTGGCGTCCGTCCGGCGTGAACGCGAGGTTGTACGGGTTGCCCCCGATCCTGACGCGCCGCACCAGCTTTCGCGCCTCGGCGTCGATCACCCCGAGGTCGCGGCCCTTGTCGTACACGACCCATGCGGTCCTGCCGTCGGGGTGGAAGACGATGCGGTTCGGCTTGCCCCGGCCGAGCGGGATCGTGCCGACGACCTCGAGCGTGTCGGTGTCGATGACCGACACCGACTCCGACTTGGTGTTGGTGATGAAGAGCGTCGCCGCCGCGGCGGGCACGGCGGCGCCCAGCACGGCGGCCAGCATCAGCGTCACGACCCCTCTCGGCACGTCCGCCCTCCTCACCTGGCCTTCTCGATCGCGGTGATCGCCACGTTCGGCGGCACACCCCGTACCCTAAATCGTACCGCGTCTCCCACCCGAACCGACTCGTGAATCTTGGGGGAGGCGGCGCGGAAGCCCATGGTCATCGCAGGCATGTAGCCGGGCATCTCGCCGTGGGTGAGGACCATAACGTTGATCTCGGGCAGGATCGCGCGCACCACGCCCTCGGCGGTCCACTCGCGCTCGACGGTAGCCGCCGCCGCGCGCGCCGCGGCGAGGTCCTTCTCCAGGCGCCCGGCCCGGAGGCCCCAGAAGAGGTAGCCCCAGCCCACGCCGATCAGGAGGGCCAGGTTGATCAGGAGCGCGGCCTTCCACGCTCGCATCAGTGCACGTGCTCCTCCGGCGCCGGCGCCTGGGCCTGCTCCTCGTTGAGCTGCGCGATCTGGGCGAGCAGCGCGTTCGGCTCGGCGGCCTCGCCGCTTCCGCGCGTGATGGCGCGGACGTAGCCCTGGCGGTCGACCAGGAGCTCCGCGTGGGGCGCCGTGGCGAAGAGTCGGTACGCCGCGACGATCTCGCCGGCGCCCTCGGTGACCACGGGGAAGAAAACCCGCGGCTCGGCGCCGAGCCGCCTGACCGCGTCGGACGCGGCGTCGGTCGGCACGGCGATCACCTCCGTCCCGAGCGTGACGAGGGTGTCGTAGCGCTGCGCGAGCTGGGCCATCCGCGGCCGCGAGCCGGGTAGCGTGTAGAGCACGAGCAGCACGATCCGGCGTGCGCGGTAGTCCTTGAGCGCGCGCGCCGGCGTCGGGCCCACGGCGAATGTGAAGTCGGGCGCGACGAGCCACGGGCGGTCGGGCTCGGCGACCGGGCCCATCGTCCGCGCCGCGTAGCCCGAGGAGAGGGCACGCAGGAAGTTGACCACGTCCCAGCGCGGCGCCTCGGCGAGGGACCCGCCGAACGGCGGCATCCCCGAGCGCGGGATGCCGTGGGTGATCCACCAGAAGAGGTCGCCGGCGGTGTGCTGAGCCGTGTGTGGCGCGCGCAGATCCGCTGGTCGCCGCGGTAACCCGCGGCCACCCGGCCCGTCGCCCGCGCCCGTCGTGCCGTGGCAGACGGCGCAGTTCGCCCGGTAGAGTGCCTCGCCCTCGGCGATCGACGTCGCCTGGTACGGCACCGACGGCCTCAGATAGGTGGTGGGATAGGCGTCGATCGCCAGAGGCGGGAACGCCAGGGCCGCGCCCGCGCCGAGGAGCACGAGCGCTCCGCCGGCCAGCGGGAGCCGCCGGCCCTTGAGCGCGGTCGCGGCGAGGAGCCCGACCACACCGAGCACCGCCACCTGGCCGCCGACGAGCGCGCGCGTCGCCGCCTCGGGCGCGCCCTCGAGCGCCGTCGTCGTGAGGCGAAAGGAGAACGGCCACGCGGGCGCGTCGTGGAGCGCAGGGGGCGTGGCGCCCATGGCCGCGACGGCGCCCATGATCCCGAGGGCGAGCACACCCTCACCGACAATGAATTGCGCGAGGCGGCGCATCGCCGGCCGGCCGACGGTCGGGCCGTCGCCGGAGAGCCGCGGAAGGTGGACGGCGCGATTCACCCCTGCCAGCCCCAGGAGGGGGACCAGCAACCCGAGCTTCAGGAGGAGGAGCCGACCGTACGGTGTGCCGACGAGCCCCGCGACCGAGCCCACCTGAGATGCGGCGTTCGCCGTCCCCGACAGGGCCAGCGCCACGATGGCGGCGAGGGCGCAGCGCGAGAAGCGGCGCGCGGCGAGAACGGCGTACGGGCGCGTGTCGGCACCCTCGTCGCGGCCCGCCGCGCGGAGCAGGAGGGCGAGCGGCAACAGTCCTCCGGCCCACACGCCCGCGGCGAGCAGGTGGACCCCATCCACGGCGATCGCGACCGCCGTCCCGGGCTCGACGGCGGCGGCGTGGCCGGACGCCGCGATCGGGACCAGCGCGACGGCGCCGAGCAGCACCGCCTCGCCGCGCGCGGCTCGCCAGTCCGCGCGGCGGGCCACGCGGAGGTCCACGAGCAGGAATGCCGAGAGCAGCACGAGCACACTGTGACGCACCAGCCAGACTCGTCCGACCTGGGTCTCGAAGAGCACCCGCGCGAGCGCGGGGGCCTCGAGAAGAGCCGTGGCGCGCCCTTCGAAGAGCGCGGTCTGGAGTGAGAGCTGAGCGAGCCCGGAGACGAGTGCCACGAGTGCCCACGCGCGGGACCACGCCAGCATCCGCCGCTCCCACCGGCGTGCCGTCGGGCGATCCGAGCGGCCGGCGAGGACGATGACCATGGCGGAGCCGACGAGGAGGACCGAGCAGCCGAGGTGTGTGAAGCGAACGGCGAGCCCGAGCGCGTACACGCGGCTAGTGTACTGGAGAGCATCTGACTCCGACGCGCTGCTTGGCCGTCGCGTCGGTCGTGAACCCCGACGCCGTCGTCGTGGAGGGCCCGGGCTATACTGGGCCGGTGCGCCGCGGTGACGTGATCCGCGCCGTCGTCTTCGACGCCGGCAACACGCTGGTCCGAATGAACTACGTGGCGATCTCCAGGGAGCTCGCCACACTCGGCGTCCGGGCGACCCCGGCGGAAGTCCAGCGCGCGGAGTGGCAGGCGCGCGTCCGCCTCGACACGGAGGTGTTCGCCCGGGCGCCCGGCGCCTCCACCGAAAGCCGGTCCAGTGGGGCGCACTACGCGCGCCTGATCCTCGAGGCGCTCGGCGTCTCCGACGCGTCCGTCGTGGAGGCGGTGGTCGAGTGGCGGCGCTCGTACAACGCTCCGCGGGGGCTCTTCGACGTCGCCGACCCGATGGCCGAGCCCGCGCTGCGACTCGTGAGGGACCGCGGGCTCACCGCGGGCGTGGTCTCGAACTCCAACGGGACCATCCGCTCGATCCTCCAGGCGCTCGGCCTCCTGCCGTATCTCGCGTTCGTCCTCGACTCCGCCGAGGTCGGCGTGGAGAAGCCCGACCCGCGGATCTTTCGGCTGGCCGTCGAGCAGGCGCGCGTCGCGCCGCGCGAGGCGGTCTATGTCGGCGACCTGTACTCGGTCGACGTCCGCGGCGCTCGCGCCGCCGGGCTGGACGCGATTCTCCTGGATCCGGCGGGACTGTGGGGCGCGCGCGACTGCCGGAAAGCGCCTGACGTGCTCGCCGCGGTCCGCCTGATCCTCGACGCGCGCTGACGGCAGCCGCCGGCGCGCGGGGCCCGCCGGCCGTCAGTCGGGCAGCGTGACGAAGGGATACTTGCGGAGCGCGCCGTAGATCACGCGCTTCATCGCCTCGATCTCGGCGTCCGTGCGCGCCTCGAAGCGCAGCGTGAGGTAGGGGTTCGTGTTCGACGCGCGGACGAGGCCCCAGCCGCCGCCGGGGAAGAGCACGCGCGCCCCGTCGGTGTCGATCGTGGGGTATCGCGCCTTCAGCTCGCGCGTCAGCTCCTCGATCACGCGGAACTTCTCCCCGTCGGGGCACGGCGCCTTCAGCTCGGGCGTGGCGCACAGGTGCTCCACCGAATCGAAGAGACGCGAGATGGGCTCGGGCGAACGGGCCGCGGTCTCGATGATCTTGCAGGAGGCGAGGATCCCGTCGTCGACGCCGTAGTAGTTCTCGGCGAAGAACATGTGGCCGCTGACCTCGCCGCCCAAGAGGATGCCCTCCTCGCGCATCTTGCGCTTGAGGTGCGAGTGCCCGGTCTTCCACATGACGGGCACGCCGCCGTGCCTCCGGATGTCGTCGATCAGCGACTGGGAGGACTTCACGTCGAAGACGATCTTGGCTCCGGGGTGGCGCCCGAGGAAGTCGCGGGCGAGCAGGATCAGGATGAGGTCGGCCTCGTGCCGCCGGCCGCGCTCGTCCACGACGCCCACGCGATCGGCGTCGCCGTCGTAGGCGATGCCGAGGTCGGCGCCGGTCTCGACGACTCTGGCCTGGAGATCCACGACGTTGGCCGGGTCCTCGGGATCCGGGAGGTGGTGGGGAAAGCTGCCGTCGGACTCGCAGTGGAGCTCGATCACCTCGCAGCCGATCCGGCGCAGAAGCTCCGGCGCGTAGAGCCCCGCGACGCCGTTGCCGGCGTCGACGACGACCGTGAGGCGCCGCGCGAGACGGACCATCGCGCTCAGCGTGCGGAAGTAGTCGTCGCGCGGGCTCTGGGCGGCGAGGGTCCCCTGGCCGCGCTCGAAGTCGCCGCGCTCCGCGAGCGTGCGGACCCGCTGGATCTCGTCCTCGGTGAACGGCGCCGCGCCTCGGTGGACCATCTTCACGCCGTTGTACTCGATCGGGTTGTGGCTGCCCGTGATGTTGGCCCCGCCGTCGAGCTTCCAGTGTGCGGTCGCGAAGTAGAGGATCGGCGTGGTGACGAGGCCGACATCCACCACGTCCACGCCGGCGGCGCGGACGCCCTCGACGAATCCCGCCCGGAGCGCCGTCGACGACACGCGGTTGTCCTGCCCGACGGCGACCCGGCGCCCGCCGCCCCGCCGGATCAGCGTCGCGTACGCGCGGCCGACCTGGCGGAAGACGTCGGGGTTGATGTCCGGGCCGACGAGGCCGCGCACGTCGTAGGCGCGGAACACGTGCGGATTGAGCATTGTGCGATCCTCTTGGCTACGTTAATGTGACGGCTGCGCGGGGCGCCCGTGCAGCCGGAGGGTATCATACATGGACGAGCAGACCCTGAAGGAGCGAACGAAGCGGACGGCGCAGATGCTCTTCCACACGCTCAAGAGCGGGACCGGCTTCGAGCTGTGGAAGAAGTTCGACAAGCATCTGGCGCGCGAGCTCTCCATGTTCTTCACCGGCGTCCTCTACAGCCGCGAGGTTCTCTCGCAGAAGCAGCGCGAGCTGTGCGCCGTCGCCGCGCTCACCGCGCTCCACCGGCCCAACGAAGTGCGCGCCCACATCCACGCCGCGCTCAACGTGGGCGCGACGCGCCAGGAGGTGGCGGAGGTGATCTTCCAGATGGTCACGTACGGCGGGATGCCTGTCGTCGTGGACGCGCTCGAGGTCTACGCCGGGGTGCTCGCCGAGCGCGGCGAGCCCTTCCCCGGCGAGCCGGCGCGGTGAGTCAGCGCGCGCTGGACGCGGCGGTCGACGCGGCGCGCGCGGCGGGACGGATCGCGCTCAAGTACTTCCGCGGCGACTTCGACGTGGCACGGAAGCCCGACGACACGCCGGTCACCCAGGCCGACCGCGAGGCCGAGCAGACGATCGTGGAGATCCTCGGCCGCGCGTTTCCGGACTACGGCGTTCTCGGCGAGGAGTTCGGCGCGCACGGGACGAAGGAGGTGCGCTGGATCATCGACCCCATCGACGGGACCAAGAACTTCGTCCGCGGCATCGGGTTCTGGGCGACCCTGATCGCGCTCGAGGAGCACGGCGAGGTCACGGTGGGCGTGATCCACAACCCGGTGACGGCCGAGCTCTATACCGCGCGGCGGGGCGGGGGCGCGCACCTGAACGGCGAGCGCATTCGTGTCTCGGAGATCACCAAGCTCGGGGAGGCGACGCTGGTCCACGCCGGGCTCCGGCCGCTCCACACGACCCGTTACTGGGACGGGTTCCTGCGCCTCGTGGATGCCACCGATCGCCAGCGCGGCTTCGGCGACTACGCGGGCTACTGCCTGGTTGCCGAGGGCAAAGCCGAGATCTACGCCGAGATCTACCCCGAGGGGGCCGGCCTCAAGCCCTGGGACCTGGCGGCGTGCAAAATCCTGGTCGAGGAGGCGGGCGGCCGCTTCACCGATGTCGACGGACGTCCCACGATCTACACGTCCACCGCGCTCGCGACGAACGGGCGCGTGCACGACGCCGCCCTGGCTCTCCTCTCCCCCTGACGCTCGCCGTCCATCCCGGCGCGCTGGGCGACGTCCTGCTCGCGGTCCCGGCCCTCCGCGCCCTCAAGGCCGGGCGCCCGCGCGAGCCGCTGGCGCTCGCCGCGCAGCCCCGGATCGGTGACCTCCTTGCGGCGCTCGGCGTCGTGGATCGAGCGCTCCCGTTCGAGGCGCTCGGCCTCGACCGCCTCTTCGGGCCCGAGCCGCGCGCCCCCGCGCCCCTGCTTCGCGAGGCGACGCGCGTGGTGTCGTGGTTCGGCGCGCGCGACCCCGACTTCGTCCGCCGCCTCAGCGCGCTCGTCCCCGACGCGGTCGTGGCCCCGTCGGTCGGCGGCGGCCGGCCGGTCTGGGAGCACTTGCTGGCGAGCGTGGGAGCGCTGGCCGACGACACGCGCCGCTGGTGTGAGCCCGTGGCGCCTCCGGACGCGCTCGTCGAGGAGGGGCGGCGCCTTCTCGTCGCGGCGGGGTGGGACGGTAGGGGACGGCTCGTCGTGGTCCACCCGGGAGCGGGCGCCGTTGCGAAGCGGTGGCCGGCCGAGGGATTCGCCACCATCCTCGAGCGGCTCAGGCCGGCAGCCGCGCTCGCGTTCGCGATTCACCAGGGGCCGGCCGACGGCGCCGCCGTCGCGGCGCTGCGCGCGCGGTTCACGGGCCCGGCCGTGGTCCTCGACGAGCCGTCGCTGCCGCGCCTCGCCGGGGTCCTGGGCTGCGCGACTGTCTATCTGGGCAACGACTCGGGCGTGAGCCATCTGGCGGCTGCGCTCGGCACGCCCTCTGTCATCCTCTTCACGCGGGATAACCTCGCGTGGCGGTCGTGGGAGCCGCGCGCCAACGCGCTGGTCGTGGCGACCGCGTCCGTCGACCGCGCCGACCTCGGCCGCGTGCTCGCGGCCATGCGCGGGCTCGCCGCCTAGAAGAAGTCGACGGCGACGGACGCGCGCGTCGGAGGTGGGGTAGGCCGCTCCTTCTCCGCGTTCTCGAGCTCGTCCGGCTCGACCACGTTCAGGTCTCGGTCGGGTCGCTCGCGTATCGCGAGGTCGTACCAGAGGTCCATCGTCATCACATCACCTCCGGGGCGCCTGCGGCCCCTCTTCGGTCGCTTACGTCTGATGACGGTTGTAAGGCATCCGCCGTGCCAGAGGAGGGCGACCGGAAATCAGGGGTTTACCGGAAAGTCCTGGCGATGATCCCGGGAAGTTCGCCCGATCCCGCCCGGGCACGCTGCCCTGTGGGCGCCGGGCCGAACGTGGAGGGTCAGCGATCGGGCTTCTTCCAGACGCCGCGGTCGTGCATGAGCTTGATTTGCCGCTTGATGACCTTCTCGCGGTACTCGGCGTGCTTCATCGGCGCGCGCTTGAGGTAGAGGTTCTTCGGGTAGATGGGTCGCTCGTAGAGCATCTGGTAGAGCTCGGTCCGGACGTCCTTGAGCCAGTTGTCCCACTGGGCGCGCGCGCGGTGGTCGCGCAGCGCCTCGATGTCGATGACGCCCGCGACATACGTCGAGCCCGCGCCGTAGTCCTGCCTGCCGACGATGCGCCCCTTGTAGTCGATGACGTACGAGCGCCCGCCGAAGGTGTCGATGGACGTCGTCTCCTCGGGGAACAGGTAGTAGGTCCCCATGTTGGGGGCGACGACGTACATGTTGTTGTCGAGCGCGCGCGCGCGGCTCTGGATCTCGAACATCTCGTTGCCCGTCGCGGGGTGGGGGTAGGAGGCGCGGTAGACGACCTCGGCACCGTTCAGCGCGAGCGCCCGCGCGTTCTCGGGGTACGAGCCCTCGTTCGCCATCATGATGCCGAGGCGCCCGATCTCCGTGTCCACCACGGGCCAGAAGGCGTCGAGTGTTCGGCCGTACTTCCCGACCCACCAGTCGTAGACGTCGTGGGGACAGACCGAGTGCTCGACCGGGAAGAGCGGCGAGAGCTTATAGTGCTTGAGGACGACTCGGCCGCGCGGGTCGATGACGAACCCGACGTTGAAGAAGCGGTCCTTCAGGTCGGGGTGCTTCGCCTTTGCCTGCGCCATGATGAACGCGTCGTACTCCTTTGCGATCTTTCCGAGCGCCTCGGTCTCCTCGCCCGGGATGTCGATCGCGCACTCGCGGGCGAAGGCGGCGTGGTCGAGGTCGAGCACCTCGTCGTTGAACGCCTGCAGCGCACCCTCGGGAAACGCGATCAGACGCACCGGCAGGTCGAGACTCGACAGCCACGACGCGGCTTTCACGAGGTGCGAGAGGTGGTCGAGGTTGATCTTGATGTCCTTGCGCTTGCGGATCCCCCTGACCGTGGGGATCAGACCGACGGCGGTGTAGGGCTTGATCATGCGCGCTCCTTGTCTCGAAGGGTCCACCCGACCCGTCTCACGCGGCGCCGGCCCGGGCCGGCGCCCGCTAGAGTAGCAGTCCACGGCGCGCCCGTGAGCGGAGTTCGTCAGGCGGAGGGCAGGCGCCCGAGGTCGTCGATCACGCGCACGGCCAAGAGCCCGCCACGGTTCCGGACCGTCAGCTCGTGGCGCGGGAACGCCGACACGTCGAGGGCCGCACGGGACGCGACCTCCTCGGAGAGGACGAGCACGCAGCGGTACTCCTTCGTGAGCTGCTCCAGGCGGCTCGCGACGTGGACCGTGTCCCCCACCGCGGTGAGATAGACGCCCGCCCCGTAGCCCATCCGTCCGACGATCGCGGGGCCGGCGTGGATGCCGATACCGATGCGGAGGGGCGCGGGAAGGTCTTCCACGAGCTCGTGGTTCAGCGCGGCGAGGTCCCGCACGATCTCGCGGGCGGCGGCCACCGCCTGGCGGCAGCCGAGCTCGGCCCCGCTCTCGACGCCGAAGAGCGCCATCACGCCGTCGCCCGTGAACTGGTTCGGAATGCCTCCGGCCCGCTGGATCGCGCCGCCGACGGCCTCGAAGTACCGGTTGAGGATGAAGACGACATCATAGGGCAGCTTGTGCTCCGCGATGCGCGTGAAACCGCGCAGGTCGGCGAAGAGGACCGCGAGCTCCTGCTCGCGGCCTTGCCGCGCGTCCGAGCCGAACGCGTCGGCGGCGGCGATCGACGGCGACACCAGCGGGACGACGGCGACGTCGCGGACCGGGCGGGCCTGGCAGGCCAGCCGCACGTCGGGAGCCGCGCCGACGCGTGCGAGCACCCGCGCCTCGGCGAGGCTCGCCGGCGGCAGGTCCGCGAGGCCGTGGACCACGCGCACGCGGCAGGTGGAGCAGCGACCTCGGCCGCCGCAGACCGAGGCGTGGGGGATCCCGGCGAGACGACTCGCCTCGAGCACGCTCACGCCGACCGGCACCGCCACGAGTCGTTCGGCCGGGTAGCGGATGCGGATCGAGCGGCGGCGCTGCCAGAGTGCGCGGACGGCCCGCGCCGCGAGCACGGCCCCCAACGCGACGAGGTACGCGTCGAGGAAGCGGTTGCGGATGCGGCCGAGCGCCGCGGCCTCGGCGGGACCGGGCGGGTAGGTGGCGCGCGTCAGCGCCTCGGTCCAGCCCGGCTCGCGTGCCAGCGTGGCGACCTCACGGCCGCCGGCGACGAAGCCCGCCAGGGCGAGCGCGGGCAGCAGGAGCGCGACGGCGAAGAGCCAACCGACCACGCGCGGGTACCACGGCCGGAATCGGAGCCAGTAGTGCACGCCGATCCCGGCGTGCGTCCACGCGACGGCGAGTGCCAGCGCCTGCCAGGCCCCGCGCTCGGGTGCCTGCACCCAGAAGTGGAACAGGACCCGCGCGTAGCGGTCGTCGACGCCGGTCTGCCACCACGCGATGCGCGTGCCCACGACGTGGGAGGCGAGCAAGGCCGGCAGCACGAGGCCGAGGGCGTACTGCGTGGCCTCCCACGCCGGCATGCGGAGCGTCCGGCGCTGGTAGAGGAGCCACAGCGCCAGCACGCCGTGGACCACGATCGCCCCGTAGAGCGCCAGCGTTCCGAGCGGGCTGCGCCAGATCGCCAGGAACCAGCCCCGCCCGGCCTCCATGGCGTCGAGGGAGTGGAGCCCGAGGGCGTGATTGGCGAAGTGCAGGACCAGATAGGTGAGCAGCACGAACGCCGCCCCGAGCCGCACGCGTCGGATGTGGACGGTGGACATCAGCCGAGCGGCGCCCCACCCTGCTGGCGCAGGACCTCCTCCATGATCATCGTGTTCAGGTCGTCCATCAGCTTGCCGCGCTCGACGCGCCCGTCGTTTCGGATCAGCTCGCGGACGCGCGACGGACGCGCCGACATCATGACGAGCGTCGTCCCGACCGCCACGGCCTCCTCGATCGAGTGGGTGACGAAGAGGATCGTCCGTCCGGTCTCCTTCCAGATCCGTCGCACCTCGTTCTGCATGATCCGGCGGTTCTGAGCGTCGAGGGCGCCGAAGGGCTCGTCCATCAGCAGGACGTCCGGCTCGATCGCGAGCGCCCGCGCGATCGCGGCGCGCTGGCGCATGCCGCCCGACACGCGGCCCGGATAGTACGTCTCGAAGCCCGCGAGGCCGGCGAGCGCCAGCTGACGTCGCGCCACCGCGCGCCGCTCGGCGCCCGAGAGGCCCAGCGGCTTGAGGACGAGGGCCACGTTCGCCTCGAGCGACAACCAGGGGAGCAGCCGGTCCTCCTGGAACACCACGGCGACCTTCCCCTCGTGCGCGTCGCCCGCGACGACGGGCCGACCGTCGAGGCGCACCACGCCACGGGTCGCGGGCTCGAGACCGCCGATGATCCGGAGCAGCGTGGTCTTCCCGCAGCCGTTGGGACCGAGGAGGCAGACGAACTCCCCCGCCGCGACGGCGAACGAGACGGTGTCGATGACGGGGATCAGGTAGTCCTTGCCGACCCCGGCGACGTCCAGCTTCGTCATCACTTCCAGCGCGCGAGCCGCCGCGAGAGCGCGTCGAAGACGAGCGTGTCGGTCGCCATCATCACGAGGATCATCACGAGCGCCCACACGAAGACCATCTGCGTCGCGAGAATCTCGCGGCTGTAGTTCATGATGTAGCCGATCCCCGAGGTCACGCCGAAGATCTCCGCGACGACCGACACCTTGAGCGCCAGGCCGAAGCCGACCTTCATCCCCGCGACGAGGAAGGGGAGCGTCGAGGGAATCACGATCGCCCGAAACTTCTCCCCGCCCGAGAGACGATAGACGTCGCCCATCTCGAGGAGCCGCCGGTCCACGTTCGCCACACCCTCGACGAGGTTGGAGGCGACGACGGGGAGCGTGATCATGAAGGTCGTGAAGATCGGCGCCCAGTTCGAGAGGCCGAACCAGATGATCGAGATCACGATCCAGACGAAGACCGACGTGGAATTCAGGACGGCGAGCGCGTCGTGAACCACGCCACGCGCGAGGCGCGAGAGGAATGCGGCGAGCCCCATGAGGCAGGCACCCGCCACGGCTCCGCCGAAGCCCACGAAGATACGGGAGAGGGAGGCGCCGGTGTGCGTCCACACCTCACCCGACGCGACGATGTCGACGAAACCGCGGACCACCGAGAGCGGCGACGGCAGGACGTAGGCGCCGTAGCGCCAGGACGCGAGCGACCAGACGGCGACGATCAGCGCCATCGCACCGACCGTGGGCACGTGCAGTCTCGCGCTCCACTCGCGCTGGTTCATGGCCGCGTTCGAGCGCGGGCGGTGCCCGCGCTACGCCCGGTAGAAGAACTCGCGGCGGATCCGGTCCGGGTCGTCCCAGATGTCCGACTTGAGGAACCCGAACTCCTTGTTGATCTTGAGCTGCGCGACGAGCGTGTCCACCTGCTCGTCCGGCAGCCCGTGGAGCATGCGGACCGTCTCCTTGTGGGCGACCCGGATCACGTCCGTCGGCAGCTTGGTGACCTCCTGGACGATCTCCATCGCGCGCGCGGACTTGTTGTACCAGACGTCCACCGCCTCCTTCTGCGCCTCGTTGAGGTCCCCGGCGAGCCCCGGGTTCTTCTGGAGGAACTCGGCGTGTACGAGGTAGCAGACGTGCACCGGGAACCCCGTGAGGCGGCCCGTCGCTCGGCGCCAGAGGTCGATCTGCTTGGTGAGATACACGCCCTCGCCGCGGAAGACGACGGAGTCGGTGATAGGCTGCCACGCGATGATCGCGTCCACGTCCTTCTTGCCTAAGAGAGTCACCATGTCGGCCGGCGCCGTCGCTGTAACGATGTGTGCGTCCTTCTGGAGGTCGAATCCGTAACCCTTCAGGATCAGTGCGCGGATGTCGAAAAAAGTCGACGTTCCGACTACTGCAGCGACCTTCCGCCCCTTGAGGTCCTCGACCCTGGCGAGCCCGGCGTCCTTGCGCGCGACGATGGCGCCGAGCACCGCCGTCGCGACGCCCGTCACCTTGAGCGGCACCCCGTCCTCGAACGCCTTGGCGGCGAGGGCAAAGGACATGTCGATCGCGTCCACGTTCTTCGAGGCGAGCTGGTTGAGGAGCGGCCCGGGCGCACCGGGGACGATCGAGTACTCGGCCTGCCAGCCGCGCTTGCCGAGCAGGTCGTCCTTGTGGATGATCTCGGTCGCCGCCCAGCCGAGCTGGAGGTAGGCGAGACGGACCCGGCCCTTGCCCTCCCCGTAGAGCCGCGCGGGCGCGCCCAGCGCGGCCGCCGCGGCGATGGCGCCGGCTCGCAGAACGTCGCGACGTCCGACCATGATTCGGCCCTCTCCTCTACGACGCTCGGACCTTCGGCAGGTGCCTGAGCGCCTCGTCCACCTTCTCCGCCGGGTACTCGTAGTCCTGGAGCTTGCCGGCGAGGAACGACTCGTAGGCCGAGAGGTCGAGATGGCCGTGGCCGCACAGATTGAAGACGATCGTCTTCCGCTTGCCGTCTCGCTTGCATCGGAGCGCCTCGTCGATGACGCCGCGCACCGCGTGAGCCGCCTCGGGCGCCGGCAGGATGCCCTCCGCGCGCGCGAATTGCACGGCGGCATGGAAGGTGCCCACCTGGGGCACGGCGATCGCCTCGATGACCTTCTCGTCGTAGAGCTTGCAGATCAAGGGCGCCATGCCGTGGTAGCGGAGGCCCCCCGCGTGCAGCGACGGCGGGATGAAGGTGTGACCGAGCGTGTGCATCTTGACGAGCGGCGTGAGGCCGACCGTGTCGCCGAAGTCGTAGACGTACTTGCCCTTCGTGAGGCTCGGACAGGCGCTCGGCTCGACGGCGACGACGCGGAGCTTCTTGCTCTTGCCGGCGAGCTTGTCGGCGAGGAACGGGAAGGAGAAGCCCGCGAAGTTCGAGCCGCCGCCGATGCAGCCCACGAGGATGTCCGGCTCCGCGTCCGCCTTCTCGAGCTGCTTTCGCACCTCGAGGCCGACGACGGTCTGGTGCATGAGGACGTGGTTGAGCACGCTGCCGAGCGAGTACTTCGTGTCGTCGCGCGTCGCCGCGTCCTCGACCGCCTCGCTGATCGCGATCCCGAGGCTGCCGGGCGAGTTCGGATCCGCCTCGAGGACTTTCTTGCCCGCCTGCGTGTCGGGGCTCGGGCTCGCGACGACCTGCGCGCCGTACGTCTCCATCAGCACGCGCCGGTACGGCTTCTGCTGATAGGAGACCTTGACCATGTACACCTTGCACTGCAGGCCGAAGAAGTTGCACGCGATGGCGAGCGCCGAGCCCCACTGACCGGCGCCCGTCTCCGTCGAGAGCCGGGCCACCTTCTCACGCTTGTTGTAGTACGCCTGGGCGACGGCCGTGTTCGGCTTGTGGCTGCCCGCCGGACTCACGCCCTCGTACTTGTAGTAGATGCGCGCCGGCGTATCGAGCGCCTTCTCGAGGCGCCGGGCGCGGTAGAGCGGGGTCGGCCGCCACAGCCGATAGATGTCGCGGACCTCGTCGGGGATCTCGATCCACCGCTCCTGGCTCACCTCCTGCTTGATGAGCTCCATCGGAAAGAGCGGCGCGAGGTCCGCGGGTCCGATCGGCTGGCCCGTCCCGGGATGGAGCGGCGGGGGCAGCGGGGTCTTGAAGTCCGCCTGGATGTTGTACCACTTGGTCGGGATGTCCTTCTCGTCGAGGACGAATTTGGTGTTGTCGCCGGACTTGGCTGCCATGCGCGGCCTCCTTCGGATCTCGGTGCGGCGGGACCCCGTGAAAAGTGCGCTAACGATACGAAAGGGGACCAGCCCTGTCAATACACGGGTCTCCGAGGGGGGAACGGGTGGCGCATGCCCATTCGCGGCGTCAGATTCCGGAAACGACTGTTTCCGGAAAAGTGCGCGTGTCGCACCCCAGCCCGTCGATCCTCGTCTCAAGGAACTTTCGGTACCCGATTCGATGAATCGCCCGATCGTCACGTCACCGCGGCGTTGCTAGCCTCCATGCTAACGAGACGCGGGCTCGAAAAGGAGGCACAGCGCGAGAGCCCTTCCGGACATTTCGTCGATAACGAGCCGCACGAGGCGTCGCCTCGATGCGAGCGGAGGCAACGACGTGAGGACAAGAGTCGTCCCGATCCTTCAGGCAGTTGTGCTCGTGGCAGCGGCGCTGGTACTCTCCAGCGTCCCGGCACGCGCCCACTTTGTTCCGATTCCCTGTGATTTCATCACCAGCGGCGGATTCGTCTTTACGGACCCGGGCGCGATGGCGAACTTCGGCGCGCACGGGGGCTGCAAGAACGGTCAATTCTGGGGGCACGTGAACTACGTCGACCACGGCGGATTCAGCGGCGTGGTCCCCTACCATGTGGACAGCATCGAGATTACCGGCTATCTGATGGACACGGGCTTCCCGACCGCCCGCGACATCTGCGGAATCGCCAGGACCAACGCGGGCGAGACCGTCCGCTTCCGCGTGCGACTGGAAGACAACGGGGAGCCCGGAATCAATGACCGATTCGGGATCCGGCTTTCCAACGGCTACCTCGTGACAGCGCGCCGTCTGGCCAACGGCGGGCCCGGCGGCGGGAATGTCCAGCTCCACGGGCCGAACCCGTCCACCACCGCACCGATTCCGGTCCCAGACGAAGCGACGATGTGCGGCGACCTCGCCCCGCCCGAGCCCTGAGACCCGAGGCGTGCCGAGGCCCCGCCTGTCCTGGGACGGTGAAAACCGCCCCAGGGCAGGCGGGTCGCCACGGCGCGCATCTCGCGTGGGCGACGACGTCATCCCTGCTAGACTCGGGCGCAGGAGGGAATGCCATGGCCCGGACGCTGCGCCTGCCGCGCGCCGATGGGACCCTGACGTCGTACCGGCTGACCGGAGAGGCTCCGGTGCTGGCACCGGGGGGGCCGATCCGGAGCCGCATCGCCTATGCCGCGGTGCACGTCGTCGCCGACCCTCTGGCACGCATCAACCCCACGCTCGAGGCCGCCCTTGACTGGGAGGCGACCCTCGCCTACCGGCGCTTCGTCTGGTCGCTGGGCCTCGCCGTCGCCGAGGCCATGGACACCTCGCAGCGCGGGATGGGGTTCGACTGGGGGACGGCGAAG
>WNFW01000024.1_pt1 | contig 80899 bp, 83 predicted proteins | sample 5400131 | NCBI WGS metagenome assembly WNFW01 (sample SAMN13153362, study PRJNA577476) | soil metagenome | isolation source: 20 cm soil or saprolite under grassland replicate 1 | place: USA:California | collected 2016-06-15
ATGAGTGAAGAGCCCAAACTGGAGGAGCTGGACCGGCTGATCACGATGGGGAAGCAGAAGGGCTTCCTCACCTACGACGAGGTCAACGACGCGCTGCCGTCAGACATCGTCTCGCTCGACCAGCTCGACGACATCATGATGATGTTCGGCGCGATGGACATCGAGGTCGTCGACTCCGCAAAGGCTGGGCGCCTCCCCTCGGAGGTCGGACGTGAGCGCCAGGCGGCGCGGGCCGAGGAGGCCGACGACGACGGCCCGGCCGAGCCGATCGACTTGACGCCGGGGCCCGTCGGCCGCACCGAAGATCCGGTGCGGCTCTATCTGCGCGAAATGGGTCGCGTCGCCCTCCTGACGCGCGAGGGCGAGATCGCCCTCGCCAAGCGGATCGAGGAGGGGAAGAACCAGGTCACCGCTGCGATCCTCTCGACCGACCTCGCCCTCGAGCGCTTCCGCGAGCTGCGCGAGCAGCTCAGGCGCAGCGACATCTCCGTCAAGGAGGTCGTGGACGTCAACGAGGAGGAGTTCACCGAGGAGAAGGAGGAGGAGCTCCGGCGTCAGGTCGTCGCGGCCTTCGGCACGGTCGACCGGCTTCTCCGCGATCGGGACAAGCTCGTCGGCCAGGCGAGGAAGCTCCGGCTCAAGGCCGGCGGCCGGAAGAAGACGAAGAAGGGCAAGGAGCCCGCATGGAAGCGGCTCGAGGCCCAGGCGCACAAGTATCAGGAGAAGGTGCTCGACAACCTCCGCAAGCTCAACATCGGCAACCAGATCATCGATCGCGAGGACGGCGACCCCGTCCGCCGCGGGCTCGTCCAGCGGCTGCGCGATCTCCTCGACGACATCGACCGCGCCGAGCGCGTGATCAAGCTCTGGACCAACGGCCGCCGCCCCTCGCCCGAAGAGGTCCAGAACCTCATCTACGTCTCGTTCCGCGACCCGGGCACGGGCGCCGTCAACGGCCAGGTCGGCGACCTCCACCTCAAGGCCGCCAAGAAGTTCCAGTCGCCGAAGGCGCAGCAGATCTGGGTCGCGCAGCAGGAGATCAAGCTCGCCGAGCAGCGCGCCAACAGCAAGGCCGACGAGATCAAGCGGGTCATGACCATCATCAGGCAGGGCCAGATCAAGGCGGCGCAGGCCAAGAAGGAGATGGTCGAGGCCAACCTGCGCCTCGTGATCTCGATCGCCAAGAAATACACGAACCGCGGGCTCCAGTTTCTCGACCTGATCCAGGAAGGCAACATCGGCCTGATGAAGGCGGTCGACAAGTTCGAATATCGGCGTGGCTACAAGTTCTCAACCTACGCGACCTGGTGGATCCGGCAGGCGATCACGCGCGCCATCGCCGACCAGGCGCGCACGATCCGCATCCCCGTGCACATGATCGAGACGATCAACAAGCTCATCCGGACCTCGCGCCAACTCGTGCAGGAGCTCGGCCGCGAGCCCACCCCGGAGGAGATCGCGACGAAGATGGACGTCCCCGTGGACAAGGTGCGAAAAGTCCTGAAGATCGCGCAAGAGCCGATTTCACTCGAAACACCGATCGGAGAAGAAGAAGACAGCCACCTGGGCGATTTCATAGAGGACAAGCAGGTCGTCTCGCCCGTCGAGTCGATCATCGGCCTCTCGCTTCGGGAGCAGACGAACAAAGTCCTCAACACGCTCACCCCGCGCGAGGAGAAGGTGTTGCGGCTCCGCTTCGGCCTCTCCGACGGCTGCGAGCACACGCTGGAGGAGGTCGGACAGGACTTCGCGGTCACCCGCGAGCGCATCAGACAGATCGAGGCCAAGGCCCTGCGCAAGCTCCGCCACCCATCGCGCTCGAAGAAGCTCCGGAGCTTCCTGGAGACCTGACCGGGTATGATGGCGCAGAGGGCCCATAGCTCAATGGCAGAGCAGCCGGCTCATAACCGGTTAGATCTTGGTTCGAGTCCAGGTGGGCCCAGTATTGTCGCGGGGGCCGCGAGGCCGGCTGGACCGACGGAGGTGTCGTGGATTCACAGCTTCTCGCGCTGATCGACCTGCAGTCCCTCGACACGCGGATCGCCGCGCGCGAGGCCGAAGCCGCCCGCCTACCGAAACAGATCGACGCTCTTCACGCCGCCCTCGCCGAGGCGAAGAGGACTGTCGACGCGTTGCGGGCAAAGGCCGACGCTGCGAAGAAGGATCTACGGACGAAGGAGAAGGACCTCGAGGTCATCACGGCCAAGCGGACGAAGGCCGAGGCGCGGCTCTGGGAAGTGAAGAACAACACCGAGTATTCTGCGGTGCTCGCCGAGATCGAGGCGATCAAGCAGGAAAAGGCGAAGGCCGAGGAGGAGATCCTCGCGCTCATGGACCTCCAGGAGCGCCTCGCCGTGGACATCCGCGATGCCGAGACGCAGTTCAAGCGGCGCGAGGCCGAGGCGCAGCAAAACGAGGCCGTCCTCCGGAAGAAGCTGGCGACGGTCGAAGAGGAGCTGGCCGGCCTACGCGGCGAGCGCGAGTCGCGCGCCCGCGAGCTCCCGAAGGGGCTCCTCGGCGACTACGAGAAGATCCTCCGGGCGCGTGGCGGCGTCGCCGTCGTCGCGGTGACGACCTCTGCCATCTGCGGCGGCTGCCGCGTCGCGATCCGTCCGCAGGCGATCCAGGAGCTGAAGGCCGCGAGCGTCCTGATGGTGTGTGAGAGCTGCGGCCGCTACCTCTACTGGCAGGACTCGGCCTGACCGCTCCGCCGGCCAAGCGGTCGTCCCCTCCCGACGGCATCACCCTCTACACCGACGGCGCCTGCACCGGGAACCCGGGACCCGGCGGCTGGGCGGCGATCATCCTCGACGGCGGCGAGGAGCGTGTCGTCAGCGGCGCCGCGCCGCACACGACGAATCAGCGCATGGAGCTCACCGCCGCCATCGAGGGGCTGGCCGCGATCCCGGGCCGGCGACGCGTGCACCTCTACTCGGACAGCGCGTACATCGTCAACTGCTTCCGCGAGCGCTGGTGGGAGCGCTGGGAGAAGAGCGGCTGGAAGAACACCCAGAAGCGGCCCGTCGCCAACCGCGACCTCTGGGAGCGACTGCTCGCCCTCACCCGGCGCCACGACGTCGTCTGGCACAAGGTGCGCGGCCACAGCGGGGACCCCCTGAACGACCGCGTGGACCAGCTCGCGCGCGACGCCATCCAGGCGCGCTGATCGGCGCGCCGTGCTGCACATCCTGAACGGCGACGCCACCGCCGGCGTCTCCGCCCGGACCCTCGCGGGCGACGTGCTCGTCTGGCGCGACATCCTCGTCGAAGGCGCGAAAAGGCGCCCCGCGCGGTATACTCTCCCCTGCGCCAGAGAAGGCTGGACGGTCGCCGGTCGCGGCAACGCGGCGGGAGGAAAGTCCGGGCTCCACAGGGCAGGGTGCTGGGTAACGCCCAGGGGGGGAAACCCCACGGATCAGTGCCACAGAAAGCAAACCGCCGTCCGCGAGGGCGGTAAGGGTGAAACGGTGAGGTAAGAGCTCACCAGCGGCGCGGGTGACCGCGTCGGCTCGGCAAACCCCACCCGGAGCAAGGCCGAATAGGAGAGCTATCGGGTTGCCCGCCCGTGCTCTCGGGTTAGGCCGCTGGAGGCGCCGGGCAACCGGCGCCCTAGAGAAATGACCGGCACCCTGGGCTGATCCGCTCGGGGAACAGAACCCGGCTTACAGGCCTTCTCTGGCGCCTTTCTTCTTTCTTCTAGCCGCTTGCACGACGCTCACCCGGGGAAGATAACCCCGGGATATAGAACACCCGCCCTGTAATCCTCACTTCTCAAGCCAAGCTACTCCTTCCATCCCAACGTCCGCCTCTGACATCGCCTATGCCTCCGTTCTCTTTGGCCACCTGCCCGCGATCGTCATCTTCATCGAGTTGCGTCGACTATGAACCTGACCCATCGGCCCCGGGGGTTAGAGGCCTGCGTTTGGGCGACACGGATGGTCCAAAGGCCGCGTTGAACTGGAGCTTGGGGGACGACGGCTACCCAACCCTACGTTGACTCCGAACTCAAGCTGCAGAAATTATCGAGGCGGAGGCGGGGGCGGTGGAACAGCCGGAGCCACGGGCACCCAGACCCACTGCCAAGGCTGGCTCACGCCATCGCCATAGAGGACGTACTTGCCATTCGGGTAGACCACCTCGCGCTGGACAAGGACCTGCTGATAGGCCACCGCTGGCTGCGCCACCGGCGGGGCATAGACCTGATACGGCGGATAAGCGTAGCTCGGATAGGCGTAGTACTGATACGGGTAGTAGGGATAGGCCAGCGCTGCGCCGAGGGCGAGGCCACCGATGAAGGCACCCGGCCCCCACCAGCAGCATCCGCCGTGATGGAAGCCGCCGTGGAAGTGTCCGCCTCCGCCTCCCCGCCCCCAGGCATGGGTCGGCGCGGCCATCCCAAGGAGCAGAACCAGCACTGCCAGGAGCGCAACCGCTCTCTTCAATGGCCTGTCCTCCGAGCCGTATTGTATCAAGTCTTCAGCGATGCCCGTTCTTGGCCTGTGGAGTTGCACTCGCCTGGCTGGCCTACACTAGCCCTTCACGGCACCCGCCGACAGCCCCTGGATCAGGTGACGCTGGAGATAGGTGAAAAGGATCGCCACCGGGATCGTGCTGATGATGACGCCGGCCGAGAGCTGCCCCCACTGGATCTCGTATTGGCCGACCATGAACAGGAGCCCAGCGGAGAGCGTGCGCATCTCGGTCTGAGACGTGAACGTGATGGCGAAAAGCAACTCGCTCCACGAGGCCACGAAGGCGAAAATGGCGGTCGCGGCCACCCCGGGGGCGGCGAGCGGCAGGATGATGCGACAGAGCGCACCGAAGTTCGTGCAGCCGTCGAGCATCGCACTCTCTTCGAGCTCGCGCGGGATGGACTCGAAGTAGCCCACCAGCATCCACACCGTGAACGGCACCGTGAAGGAGAAGTTGGAGTAAATCAGGGCCTGGTAGGTGTCGATCAGCCCCAGGGCGTACCATTGCGATAGCAGCGGGGCGATGAGCAGCACGGCCGGGAACATCTGGGTGGCGAGGAAGACAAGCAGGAAGGTCTGACGGCCTGCGAAGCGGAAGCGGGCCAGCGCGTAGCCGGCCAGGATGGACACCACGGTGGTCGCCACCATGGTCACAGACGACACCCACAGGCTGTTGGCGAAGAAGCGGCTGAACGGCGTGAGGCGCGAGGTCCAGGCCTCCACGTAGTTGGCGAAGCTGAGGGCGGTCGGCAGGTAGACAATGGGGGTCGCGTAGAGTTCCGCCCGCGTTTTGAACGAGGCCAGCAGCACCCAGACGAAGGGGGCCATCGCGAACAGGGTCAGCGCGCCGAGCCCCGTCCAGAGCACGGGCCCGCCGAGCACGCGCTCCGCCAGGCCACGCCCCGGCGTTCGCATCACGCCACGCCCTCGAGCCCGCGGGTGATCCGCAGGTAGAAGACCGTGAACACGAGCATGATCAGCAGCAGCGCCACCGATAGAGTCGCCGCATAGCCGAAGTCGAGGTTCGAGTAGGCCTGAAGCAGGGTATAGGTCGATGTGATCTGGGTCGCGTTGGCCGGGCCGCCGCTGGTCATGACGAAGATCAGATCGGCGTAGTTGAACGTCCACACGATGCGGGTGGCGGTGGCGACTACGATGATGGGCTTGAGCATCGGCAGTGTGATGAAGCAGAAGCGCTGGAAGACGGAGGCGCCATCCACCCGTGCGGCCTCGTAGAGCTCGCCCGGAATGGCCTGCAGCCCCGCCAGCAGCATGATCGCGAAGAAGGGCATCCCCCGCCAGATGTTGGTGACGATCACCGCGGGCATGGCCAGGGCCGGGTTCGCAAGCCACGCCACCCGCTCGGTCATCACGCCGGTCCGGCTCAGGATGTCGTTGAGCAGACCGTAGTTGGGCTGGTAGATGAACTCCCAGATCAGCGCCACCACCACCCCCGGGATGATCCACGGCAGCAGGGTGATGGTGCGCACCAGGGCGCGCCCGCGGAAGGACTGGTGCAGCAGGAGCGCCGCCGCGAAGCCGCCGAGAAACTGGAAGCTCACCGAGCCGAACACCCACAGGAACGAGTTCCACAAGCTCAGCCAGAACGTCTCGTCGTGGAGCAGGCGCGCGTAGTTGGCGAGTCCCACGTAGCCGTACTCCTGCGGCCTGATGAGCACATGGTTGTAGAGGCTCATGTGCATCGCCTTGAGGATCGGAAAGAGCACAGTGCAGCCGAGGGCGAGGATGACCGGAATCAGATAGAGATAGCCGGTCAGGAGCTCCCTGGCGCGTCGCGAGAGCAGGGGGCGCGCCGCGGGAGCGACGAGGGTGGCTTCGCGGGCCATGGCGCTTACGACATGTTCTTGGTGAGGACCTCGGCGAACTTGTCGAGGAACTCCTTCGACGAGAGCTTGCCCACCAGGGCCTGCTGGAAGAGCGGCACGCCCTCGGAGTCGATCTTGCCACCCCAGCCCGCATAGGCCAGATAGGGGCTCACGATGGAGAACGGGAAGGACTTGATGAAGCCCTGATACGCCGGATCCTGCATGAACTCCGGGCGCTCGAACAACGTCTTCCGGGAAGGCAAGAGCCCGAGTCCCTTCGTGTACATGAGGTTCGGCTCGTCTTCCATCAGCCAGGCCATGAAGCGCCAGGCGCCCTCGCGGCTCTTGCCCTTGTTGAACGCGGTGAGCGTCTCCGAGAAGTAGAACGAGTTGCGCTTCTTGGCGGGCCCGAGCGGCAGCGGCACCGTCGAGAAGTTCTGCTCGCCCACGAAGCCCTTCTGCTCTTCCGCCGATCCCGAGTTGTGGATGTAGGTGTTGGTGACCCCGCGGCCGAAACCCTCGACGATGCCTCGCCAGCCGTCGGTGGGCACCGACGGCGGACAGACCTTGTGCTTGCGGAACAGGTCGAGATACCAGTCGAGCGCCTCCGCGGCCTCCCTGGAGTTGATGACGACCTTGCCGTCCTTCAGGACCTGCGCGCCGTTGGCGTACATGAACTCGGTTGCGTAGAGCACCGCCCATGTCCCCTGCCCGCGCATGCCGAAGCCGTACTGGTTCTTGTCTGTCTTGGTGAACGCCTTGGTGAACGCGAGGAACTGGTCGAAGCCCCAGTCGTCCTTGGGCGGAGCGATGCCGTATTCCTTCAGCCGGTCGGTCCGGTAGTAGAGCGCGTCGTTGGTGACCACCCACGGGAGCGACGCGATCTTGTTCTTCACCGTCACGGTCTGCCAGGCGAGCGGCAGCACGTCCTTATAGTGCTTCCAGTCCTTCGCCTTGGTCGTGAGGTCCTCGAGTGCACCCATCCCTTCAAACTCGCCCACCCAGTTGTCCCAGATCTGGCAGCAGTCCGGTGGGCTGCCCGCCGCCACGGAGGTGATGAGCTTTTGCCGGGCCTGGGCCTGCGGCACGAACTCCACCTTCACCTCGAAGTCATTCTGGATCTGGTTGAATCGCTGCACCAGGGAGTCGACCAGCGCGTTGCGCTTGGGCTCGGGTACGCTGAACTGGAAGCGGACCGGCGCGGCACCCCAGGCGCGGCGCGGGCGGAGCAGCGGCTCCTCCCACCACTTGAGCTGGGCGGCGGTGATGGCGCCGGCGGCAGCCATGGTCTTGAGCAGGACACGGCGGGAGAGGATCCGATGTTCGTTCATCGTGTGCCTCCGATCGACTCGTCGGTGAGAGATTGGGGATAGAGGGTAGCTTGTCTACCGCGCCAGGAGCAAGTCCTGCGCCTGGTTCCCCTCGGCGTCTCAGGGACGAGACCGGAACACGGCGAGACGCGGCGTCTTCGGAGGCTTGGCGTTGATCTATGGGAACGCCTTCGCTGCCACTCTCCCAGGGTCCCCCTGGGATCCGCGGGCAGACATGTCTGAAGCGCTCCAGATTACATACCCTCTTGATACGATCCACTCAACTTCGTACGATGTCCCCGACTAATTTGAGAAAACTCGACGGGGACAGATAGCCCGGCTTACAGGCCTTCTCTGGCGCCTTTCCTTTATCGACGCCTGCACGATGCTCACTCCCGGCTCCGCCTGTGCCCATGCCGACACGCAGGATTCAGAATCACGCGGTGGCCGACGGGATCGGCCATGGCTGCACCTGAGGCGTGACGTGCCCCCGTTTGAAAGGAGAGCCTGATGGCTACGTCAGACGACCGCGGCAGCGATGAGACATCGCCCCGCTCTGGCCTCAATCGTCGTGAGTTTCTTCCCTTCCTCGGCGCAACCGCCCTCGCCACCGTCGCGCCTCGCACGCTCGCCGCTGCGCCATCCCGGGAAAGGCCGTCGAACGACGGCGAGGACCGGGCCGAGGGCCGGTTCGTCTACGTCGGCACCTACACGGCTCCAGGCACCGCGCCCGGCGGGCATCGGCCGAGCACGGCCGTCGGCATCTATGTCTTCAGGATGGACGCGGACGACGGCGGGTTAACGCCCGTCCAGGTGGTGACGACCGACAACCCCTCGTTCCTGGCGCTCGATCCATCGCTGACGCACCTCTACTCCACCAACGAGAACGGCGCCACCAGCAACAACGTCCCCCTCGGACGCGTGAGCGCCTATGCCATCGACCAGGCGAACGGAAACCTCACCTTCATCAACACTCGACCGACCAACGGCACCTTCCCGGCTCACCTCAGCGTGCATCCGTCGGGACGGTACCTCCTGGCTTCCAACTACGGGAAGGGCGACTTCCCGATCTACCAAATCCTGGCCGACGGCTCGATCGGCCCGATGACCGACGCTTTCCAAGACACGGGGAACGGCGCCGGACCCAACCCAGACCGTCAGGAAGGGCCCCACGCCCACCAGATCCTCACCGATCTCGACGCGCGGCACGTGTTCGGCGTCGACCTGGGCGCTGACAAGGTCATGGCGTGGAACCTGGACGTTGTCACGGGCAAGCTGAGCCCTAACACTGTGCCATCGGCGCCGGTCGCCTCGGGCTCCGGGTGCCGCCACATGGCCTTTCACCAAAGCCGGCGGTTCGCGTACGTCCTCGACGAGCTGGTCTCGTCCATCACCGCCTTCCGCTACGATCCGGCGCGAGGCGCGTTCATCTGGCTGCAGACCATCCCCACGCTGCCGGCGGACTTCGCCGGCTTCAACACCACCGCGGAGATTCGCATCCACCCGAACGGACGCTTTCTCTACAACACGAACCGCGGCCACAACAGCGTCGCGATGTTCAGCATCGACTCGGACACGGGCCAGCTCAGCGTGATCGGCTGGGAATCGACGCGCGGGGACTGGCCGCGCGGGATGAACATCGACCCCTCGGGGACATTCCTCTACGCGGCCAATCAGAACTCCGACACGATCGTGGTTTTCAGGATCAGTCCGTCGAATGGCAGGCTCAGGTTCACCGGCGAGGTCGTCCACACTCCAACGCCGGTCGACGTCGAGTTCGGCCCACTGGCGTAACGTCGGGCCGCGACCGGTCGCACACGAGCCAAGGGCCCCGCGAGATCGCGGGGCCCTTGATGTTGTAACTAAACACCCTTGGGGTAGGGAAAAGTCTACCCCCTCGGTAAGCTTTTGATCAGTCCTCCACGAACTCCCCGTCTAGCGAGCCTAGTAAAATCCGGAACTTACCGCTTCCGGGCGCTTTGGTCCGATCGTTGCGATGTTCCCCTGGCAGGCCTCACTCCGACGAAGGCGCCCAGGGTTGTGGGATCGCCGACCGAGGCCTGATGGAGGCGAAAAAATGCTTCACCGGGACGGCAGCCGATGATGGCGTCAGGAGACCCTCGTCACCTCCTGCTCGGCCTCGTGGCTCTTCTTGTGACGATGAGCTCGGGCTACTTGGTGTCTCGCGTGACCGGCGCGTATGAGGGCATCAAGAGCGCGTACGGTAGCGTGAGCGCCGGGCAGGACAGCACGCCGACCAGCACGCGAATCGACTTTTACATCAGGAGCGACTTCCACATCAGGGTCGAATCCGACATCAGGGAGTTGGCGACCCGATACCGTCTTTCGGAGGACCTGATCGCGGCAGTCATCGAAGCCGAGTCGCACTTCAACCCGGGCGCCGTATCGTGCCGAGGGGCGCGAGGACTGATGCAGCTCATGCCCGCGACGGCGGCCACCCTTGGCGTGGATAATCCCTTCGATCCACGCGAGAACATCGAGGCAGGCATCCGGCACCTTCGCGCCATGATGGATCGATTCAAGAACAATCTGCCGCTCGCCCTAGCCGCCTATAACGCCGGCGAGCGAGCGGTGATCTATTACCGGGGCGTCCCGCCCTATCCGGAGACGCGCCAGTACGTGAATCGGATTCTACGGCGGCTCGACCGCCACGGCGTCACGACGGCGCCCATCGTCAACGCGGCCCCGCGGCTCGTCGGCGACGACGCCGTCGGGCGCCTTCATCGCTGCACTTAGGGTCTCGGTGCCGGGCAGGCGTCGATGCGCCGGGCAGAATGGATCGAACGGAGATCCACGGAATCTTCGTTCTGAGCTTTCATCATGATGACCAAAGGGCTGCGTCAGGAAAAGCGCAGAAAACACTGACGATAACCGTCCGGATTAGCAAGGAGGGTGACTTCGCGGACCTTTCTACTTCAGAGGATCTCCTTGTCCAGTAAGTTTCCCGCGTCCGTCCACCCGACGAACGTGACCCGCGAGATCTGGCGGTGCAGGAACTCGATGCTCTTGCGGTACTGCACGATGAACGTCACCTTCACCTTGTTGCCTTGACGCTCGAGGACCTTGGCGAACGGGACCATCATCTTCTCGACGAACTCGGCGTCGGCGTAGATGCACAGCTTCTCCGCGAGGAAGCGCTTTTTCATGTCCCCCAGATCGCTATTGGGCTTTCGCTGCTCCGCAATCGCGAGGTCGTAGGCCTCCGGCGTGGTACACACCCAGGAGCCCTCCTTCAGCGTCTGCAGATAGTCGGTGGCGTCCGCGAACCCCGCGACCATGCCGAGCGCGACGACGCCGAGCGCCAGGATCGCGACAGCGGTCTTCATGCTATTTCCAGTTCGCCCCTTCGATCGCGAGCGTCTCCAGGAACGCGCCGACCTCCGCGATCTTCGCGTCGTCGAGAACCTCCTTCCACGGCGGCATCTGGCGGTCGGGCCGTCCGTTCTTCACGATCGTGACGAATTCGCGGTAGCCACGCCAGAACTCGCGCAGGTCGGCCGCGTATTTGCCGAATCGCGACACGCCATCTGCCTTGGGACCGTGGCACTGTATGCACCACATCGAGTAGAGCTTACGGCCGGCGGCGATCGCCTCCGGGTTGCCTGAGACCGGGTTGGCAGCCGACGTGCGAGGCTTGGGGGGCTGCTTGTCCTCCGAGGGCGGGCTGCTCATCTGCGCGTCCGCGGCCACGACGTCAAGGGCTCCGGCGGAGACGACCACGCACAGAATCGCGAGGACGACCGCGCGGGAAACATAAGGTGGGACAAGAGTGCGCACTCTTGTCCCACCTCGCGCGTGCATGTCAGTCGAGCGAGAAGACCACGACGGCCGCGCTCTCCTTCATGTTGATGATCTTGTCCTTGTGGTAATGGTCGGCGAGTGCCCGGCCAACGTAGGAGCCGTGGCCGGTCGCCACGGCGATGTACTGCTTTCCGCCGACCGCGTACGAGACGATCCCCCCGTTGTGGGCGGAACCATTGTTGAACCGCCACAGCACGTCGCCCGTCTTCGCGTCGAGGGCCTCGACGAAGCCGTCGGTCGTTCCCACAAAGACGAGCCCGCCCGCGGTGGACAGGAGCGCGGAGTGCGGGATCAGCTCGTACCGCTTCTCCCACGCGAGCTTCCCGGTCACGGGATCACGCGCTGTGAGTCGGCCGTGCGCTTTGTCGCCCGGCGGGTTCGCACCGACCCATTCGGCGTTCATGAACGCCTGCGCGAAGGGCTCGATGACACGCGTCTCGGAGCCCGCGGTGATCGTCGTTCCGCCGGCCTTCGGAGCGTTCGTCAACTCCATGCACCATTCGTTGGCGATGCGGTAGAAGAGCTTCGTCTGGGGGTTGTAGGCGCCGGCATTCCAGCTATGCCCCCCGTCGATCGCGGGGCAGACCAGCGTCTTCTCCCCGGCCTTCGGCCAGAGCATCTTCTCCCACTTGTTCGTTTCCAGGTTGAACCCGGACGTCCAGTTGAACGACTTCATGTCCGGATAGACGTTGATGGGCTTGCCGGTCTTCCGGTCGTGCACGTGATTGAACCCGTTCTTGCCCGGATGCAGCACGAGCTTCCGGCCCTGCGAATCGTCGAACAGGACGTACTCGCCCGGGGCGGCGTCGTAGTCGTAGGGGTCGGCCGGAGCTTCCTGGAAGTACCAGTTCAGCTTACCGGTGTTGAGGTCGAGGGCGATCGTCGACGAGGTGTAGAGATTTCCGCCGGGGCGCCAGCCCTCGGCGTTCGGGTCCAGGCACTTGTCGCCACAATAGTCGTAGTCCGGGTTGGGGTTCCCGACCCCGATGAAGATCTGGTTGTTCGCGTAGTCGACGGACCCGGGTTGCCAGGAGCCGCCGCCACCGTACTTCCAGGAGTCGCCCTTCCAGGTTGCCAGGGCTTTCTGATCATCCCGGCCCGTCGTGTAGAAGATCCACTTGATGTCGCCGTTCCTGGGATTGAGCCCGAAGATCTTTCCCTCAACCGGATACTCGCCGCCGTTCTGCCCGATCACGAGCAGGCTCGCGTTCACGAAGGTCGCCGCGCCGCTGAAGCCCGCGGTGTCCTTCTTGGAGTTCACGATCTGCCGCTCCCACAGGACCTTGCCGGTCGCCTCGTCGAGCGCGACGATGCGGCCGTCGACCAGGCCCATGTACACGCGCCCGTCGCCGATCGAAAGGCCGCGAGTGTGGGCGAAGAACGAGCGCGACACGATGGCTTCGTCCATCTTCGGCACGTAGGCCCAGATCCGCTCACCGGTGGTGGCGTTGAGCTTCCAGACCGTCGACGGGTTCGTCGCCACGTACATGTAGCCGTCGACCACGAGCGGCGTGCTGTGCAGACCCATCCGCGGGTCACCGGGCTGGAAGATCCAGGCAGGGCGCAGCCGCTTCACATTCGTCGTGTTGACCTGGGTCAGCGGGCTGTGCCGCCATGACGTGTCCACCGTGCGATGGTAGGCGCACCAGTTCCCGTCGGCGCAGTTCTTGATCTCGTCCGCCGAGGAACCGGCCAACGCAGCGGGGGTGGGAAACATGAGAGCTACGAGAAGCAAAAGAGCGATCCGCGTCAGCTTCCGTAGGCCTTGCTTGGTCCAGTGTTTCATGGGAGTCCTCCACCCGGTGGTTAACGACAGGCCTCGCTCTCGACCCTCACTCCCGGACACCGAGGGAGGACCGCGAAGACAGCCGTCCGCGTCGCTCGCGGGAGCCCCGAAAGGTTGTTCGCCAACCCGATCCACGGGCTTCACTCCCTCCCGAACGACCAGACGCAGGAAAACGTAGCAGGCAGGACCCTACCCCTCCCTCAACGTGTTGTCAAGGGCGCCATCCTCTCCTTGCGCCATCCTTCACGACAACGACCAAGGGTCGCGCCGGGCCCTTGACTGGGGCGTCGGCTTTCTCTAGGTTCGACGGGGGACCTACCTGTGTATGCGTCATACTTCGGGCTCGCAGAACGGCCGTTCTCCCTCGCGCCTGATCCACGCTACCTCTATCTGAGCGATCCGCACCGCGAGGCACTCGCCCATCTGCTCTACGGGATCGGCGGGGGCGGAAGCTTCGTGCTGCTCACGGGCGAGGTCGGCACAGGGAAGACCACCGTGTGTCGCGCCCTGCTCGAGCAGCTGCCACCCGACGTCGATGTCGCCATGATCTTCAATCCGCGCCTCACATCGGTGGAGCTTCTCGCCGCCGCGTGCGACGAGCTCAGGGTCGCATACCCGGCCGGGACCACGAGCCTCAAGGTCCTGGTCGACACGCTGTCCCACGCGCTGCTCGAGGCTCACGGACGCGGCCGCCGGACCGTTCTGATCATCGACGAAGCTCAAAGCCTGAGTGGAGCGGTGCTGGAGGAGATCCGGCTGCTGACGAATCTGGAGACGACGCGGGACAAGCTTCTCCAGGTCGTCCTGATCGGCCAACCCGAGCTGTCGGCGATCCTGGCGCGGCCGGACCTCCGTCAGCTGGCCCAGCGGATCACCGCGCGTTACCACCTTCGGCCGTTCACGGCGGAGGAAACGCGCGCATACGTCCAGCACCGGATGGAGGTCGCGGGTCAGCGGCAGCCGATCTTTGCCACGCGCGCGATCCGCGTCGCCCATCGCCGCTCACGCGGCGTCCCGCGGCTCCTCAACACCATCTGCGACCGTGCCTTGCTCGGTGCGTACGCGACCGGGCGGACGCGGGTCGTGGCGGCGATCGTCCGGAAAGCAGCGAAGGAAGTGCTCGGCCGACCGGCGCGACGCCGGCGGTGGGTCGCCGCCACGGTGATTGCGGCCATGCTTGTCGCCGTGGGCGGCACGATCACCCTGCTCGGCTCCGCGGGACTCCCGTACATCGGACTCCGCGCACCCCGAGGCGGTGGCGCCAATTCGACGCCGGCGTCGGCGCTCGGGGCGCCCACGCTCACCGAGGTCTTGGGAGACCCTTCGGCGACCACCGACAAGACGACCGCCTTCGTGAAGCTCTACGCGCTCTGGCACCTCGACGCCGATCCCAAGGCACCGGATCTCGGGTGCGAGTACGGGTACCAGGCCGGCCTTCGCTGCCTGTTTCGAACGGGGACATGGACGGTGCTGCGTCGCTTCGATCTCCCCGCGATTCTCCCGCTCGTCGCGCCCGGGGGCCAGAAACATTACGTGGTCCTGACCGGCTTGGACGACGAGCGTGCGACGCTCCAGATCGGCGCGCGTCGCGCGACGTTCTCGACCGTCGAGATCGAGCGGTTCTGGGACGGCCCGTTCGTGCTGATGTGGAAGCCGCCGGTCGTCGGCCCCGTACCGCTCAAGCCCGGAACGCGTGGCAAGGACGTTCGTTGGCTCCGCCAGCGACTCGGCGTGGTCGACGGTCATGCGGCGTCGCCGAATGGCGACGAGGTGTACGACGATGAGCTCCAGCGGCGGGTCGTGGCCTTCCAGCGGATCGAGTCGTTGACCCCTGATGGAATCGTGGGCGAGGAAACGCTCGTCCGTCTCGCCGCCGCGACGCCGAGCCCGGGCGCACCGTCGCTGTCGCAGGTCCGGCCATAGCCATGTCGTATATCCTCGACGCGCTCACGAAGGCTGCCAAGCAGCGCGATCGACAGGCGCCGGTGTTGCAACGGCTGCTCGCCCCCGCGTCGTCGCCGAGATCGGTGTGGAGTCGCACGCGCGGCGGCCTCGTCGCGCTGCTGTTGCTCAACGCGGGTCTGCTGGCCGTGCTGCTGGTGGTCTGGCTCTCGCCCGTCGCAATCGCGCCACCGCCCGAGTCGGTCAGCAGCGCTGTTTCTTCCACCTCGCCGCCTGAGCCGTCTTTGGCACCTGAGCCTCGGCCGACGCGAGAGATGCGCCGGGGCAAGGCGCCACAACGGGAGCCCGATGGGGTCGCGGCGACGGGCCCCGCGCGGCCGCCGCGGGTCGGAGCCGAGCCCCCGCCCGCAACGCCAGACCGCGCGCCGACGATGACGCCCCCGCAGCCGCCAGCCGTCGGCCGGCCCGTGACACCTGCCCAGCCGCCGGCTGCTCCGGGGTCCGCCGGGTTGACGCTCGAGGCGTTGATCTACTCAGACCTGCCGGCGGAGCGGATGATCTTCGTCAAGGGACGCAAGTACGTCGAGGGCGACATGATCGAGGACCGGGTACGCGTCGAGGAGATTCATGAAGACGGCGTCGCGCTGAGCGCCGAGGGGCGCCGCTTCACGCTGCGGATCGTGCGGTAAGGGTCAGTCCGTGCCGTGAGACAGGACCTGAGGCTCCGAGAGCGGCTGCGCGCCCTCTACCCGAAGACGTCGGGCCGCCGGCTCAAACAGTGGCTCGACGGCGCGCGCGTTCGCGTCAACGGCGTCGTCGTCTCCCGCGGCGACGCTCCGGTGGGCCCGGCGGACCGTGTCGACCTGGACGCGGCGGCACCGGCCGCCGTGCCGGCGCCGCTCCGACTCGTTCACGAGGACGAGCACCTCGTCGTTGTCGACAAACCTCCGGGGCTCCTGACGATCGCGACCGAGGCCGAGCGCGAGCGGACCGTCTATCGCCTGCTCGGGGACTGGGTGCGAGCGCGGGGAGGCCCGCGGATCTTCGTCGTCCACCGCCTCGATCGCGAGACGTCCGGCCTCCTCGTCTTCGCCAAGTCGCTCGAGGTGAAGCGGGCGCTCCAGGCGCAATTCAACGCGCGCACGCCGGAGCGGGTGTACGTGGCCCGCGTGGAGGGCGTCGTCCGTGAGCCGCAGGGGACGCTGACCTCGTCGCTCGTGGAGGATCGGGCCCTGCGCGTCCGGACCGCGCGCGATGGACGCCACGGCAAGGAGGCGATCACCCGTTACCGCGTGCTGGAGCGCTCGCGGGGGGCGACGCTGCTCGAGCTCGCGCTCGTGACGGGACGGCGGGGCCAGATCCGGGCTCAGCTCGCGGCGCGCGGGCACCCGATCGTCGGCGACCGCGCGTACGGGAGCCGCCGCGACCCCTTGGGGCGTGTCTGTCTGCACGCCACGCGGCTGGGCTTCATCCACCCGACGGGACGGCGGGTCGTCTTCGAGAGCCCACCGCCGTCGGGCTTCCGCCGCGCGTAGCCCTGAGGAGAGACGCATGGGACTGCTCGACGGAAAGGTGGCGGTCGTGACCGGCGCCGGCAACGGAATCGGGCGCGGTGTCGCCCTCGGGCTCGCCCGCGCGGGCGCCAAGGTCGTCGTCAACGATTACGGCGTGACCGTCGACGGGCGCGACCCGTCGAGCGCCGCCGCGCAGGCCGTGGTCAAGGAGATCGAGGCCATCGGCGGTGAGGCGGTGGCCAACGCCGAGAGCGTCGCGACGCTCGCCGGCGGCCAGTCGATCGTCGACACGGCGCTCGCGCGGTTCGGCGACCTCCAGATCGTCGTCTGCTGCGCCGGCATCCTGCGCGAGCGGATGATCTTCAACATGACCGAAGAGGAATGGGACGCGGTCGTCGCCGTGCACCTCAAGGGCCACTTCACCGTCATGCGGCCGGCAACGCGCCACATGCGCGAGACGCGCCGCGGACGGATCATCACGTTCACCTCAACGGCCGGGTTAGAGGGAAGCGCGGGCCAGCCGAATTACTCGGCGGCGAAGGAAGGCATCGTCGGGCTCACGCGCTCGACGGCGCTCGCGATGGCGCGGTACGGCGTCACCGTGAACTGCATCTCGCCGTCCGCCGAAACGCGGATGACCGAGCGACTCCCCGACGACCGCCGGGCGCAGGCGGCCGCGCCGCCCGAGGCGGTGGCGCCGGTCGTGACGTTTCTCGCGAGCGACCGCGCTGCACACATCACCGGTCAGGTCATCCACGTGCGCTCTACCCAGGTGACGCTCTGGTCGCATCCGGCGCCCTTGCGCGCGATCACGAGCCGCGAGGGTTGGACGCCCGAGACGCTGGCCCAGGTCTGGGACGCGGCGCTCGGTCAGGACCGGCTGCGGCGACTGGATACGCTCGGGATTCCCTGGCCGCCGAAGACGAACTCGCTGTGAGACTTCACAACTCACGCGGCCCCCCTAGGCCCAGGAGCACGCCCCCACAACCAACGAGATCGGCTCCGCCCCTCCATCGAGGCCGCACGGCACAGCGCAGTCTGTACAATTCGGGTCGTGACGGGTCGCGCCTTTCTCACCGGGGCCACCGGCTTCGTGGGGAGCCATGTCGCCCGCGCCCTGTGCAACGCCGGGTGGAGAGTCAAGGCGCTCGTCCGACGAAGCGGGAACCCTCGTCAGCTCGGCATCGGCGACCTCCCCGTCGAGATCGTGCCCGGCGATCTGTCGGCGCACACCGACCTGGCCGACGCCGTGAGCGGCTCCGACGCCATCGTGCACGTCGCTGGCCTCGTCAGGGCGCGGACGCTTGACGACTACCGGGAGGGGAACGTCCTTGCGACCGTACGCCTGCTCCGAGCCGCGCACCAGCGGGCGCCCGACGCCCTCGTCGTCCTCGTGTCGAGCCAGGCGGCGGCCGGGCCCGCACGCGACGGGAGACAGGTACGCGAAGGGGACGTCGCTCGGCCGGTGTCCGGGTACGGCCTCTCCAAGAGAGAAGGAGAGGAGGCGGTCGAGCGGGAGTGGAAGGGGCCCTGGATCGTTCTCCGCCCGGGGGTCGTCTATGGGCCCCGTGATCGCGGCTTGCTCCCGCTGTTCAAGGCGGCGGCGCGCGGTGTCGTACCGGTGCCCGCCGGACGTTCCCGAATCCACGTCGTCCACGCCGAGCATCTCGCGCTCGCGATCGCCCGCGCCGCCGGTCGTCCGGATCTCGCCGGGAGGACCGGCTTCCTCTGCGATCCGGCGCCGGTGGCGATTCGGGACTTCGCGGGCGCGCTCGCGCGACTGCCGGCGCGACCCGCGCGCCTCGTCGCGATTCCCGATCTTCTCGTCCGGGTCGCAGGGCTGACCCAGAGCCTCCGCGAGCTCGTGACGCGTCGGCCACACGGATTCAACGCCGACAAGGCGCGCGACCTTCTCGCGGGCGACTGGCTTTGCGATCCGGCGCCCCTGCGCCGCGATCTGGGCTTGCCCATGCCGACGGCGCTGGAAGACGGCCTGCGCGCCACGTGGGACTGGTATGTGCGCGAGGGATGGCTGCCTTCGTAAGGAAGGTCTGCTAAGATCGTTGCGGCCGATTGCCGGCCAATGGAGACGCGATGAGCAAAGTCGCTTCGGCGGCAAAGGCAGAAGCGGTCCGCACGTCCCCCGTGTTCGACAAGTGCTACCGGTACCAGGACGCCGAGCGGGCGCGTCAAGCGCAGCTCTACTCCTTCTTCCGGGTGGTCGAGTCCCCGCAGGATCCCGAGGTCGTCGTCGGCGGTCGCCGGATGATCATGCTCGGCTCGAACAACTACCTCGGCTTGACCAACGATCCTCGAGTCAAAGAGGCCGCGATCGGCGCCATCCGCCAGTACGGGTCGGGCTGCGCCGGCAGCCGCTTCTTGAACGGCACGCTCGACCTCCACACGCGGCTGGAAGAGCGGCTGGCGGAGTTCATGCGCCAGGACGCGGTCGTGACCTTCACGACCGGGTACCAGGTCAATCTCGGGACCATCGCCTGCCTCGTCAGCAAGGGGGACACGGTCTATCTCGACAAGCTCGACCATGCCTGCATCCTCGACGGGGCGCGGCTCGCCTTCGGGCACGTGCACAAGTTCAAGCATAACGACTCCGCAGACCTCAGGCGCCAGATGATGACCGACGATGAGGTGAGCGGGCGCCTGGTCGTGGTGGACGGCGTCTTCTCGATGGAGGGAGACATCACGCCGCTGCCCGAGATCGTGGCCGTGGCGAGGGAATTCGCCGCGGGCGTGATGGTGGACGACGCGCACGGCATCGGGGTTCTCGGCGACACCGGCCGGGGCACCGCGGAGCATTTCGGCCTCGAGGCGGACGTGGACCTCATCATGGGCACCTTCTCGAAGTCGATGGCCTCGATCGGTGGATTCGTCGCCGGAGACGCGACCGTGATCGATTACATCAAGCACCGTGCCCGGACGCTGATCTTCTCCGCCAGCCCTCCCCCGGCCTCCATCGGAGCCGCTCTGGCCGCGCTCGCGATCATGGAGAGCGAGCCGGAGCGTCGGGCACGGCTCTGGGAGAATCGGCGCTTCTTTTCGGACGGGCTGAAGCTCCTCGGGCTCGACACGGGGCAGTCGCAGACACCGGTCGTGCCCATCATCGTCGGAGACGACCTCGTCGCGCTCAAGATGGTCCAACGCCTTCACGCGGCGGGTGTGTTCGTCAACTGCGTCCTCCCGCCCGCCACGCCTCCGGGCCGGGCGCTGATCCGCACCTCATTGATGGCCACCCACACGCGCGAGCATCTCTCGCGCGCCCTGGACGCGATCGAGCTCGCCGGGCGCGAAGTGGGCCTCGTCCGCGCCGCGAGCGTCTGACCTTGCCGTTCTCACCCTGATCACGCTGGCGGTCCTATGAGCGGCGTCCGGATCGAGCGGATCGGGAGGGGAAAGCGCGAGCTTCGCCGCTTCTTCGACGTCGCAGAGACGATCTACGCCGCTGACCCGCATTGGGTCGCCCCGCTCCGGAACGATCTCGTGAGAGTGTTGTCCCCAGAGAACCCCTTCTTCCGCCACGCCGAGATGCAACTCTTCGTCGCGCACCGGCGCGGGACGGACGTCGGCAGGATCGCCGCCATCCTGGACCGCACGCACAATGAGTTTCACGGTGAGCAGACGGGCTTCTTCGGCTATTTCGAGTCGGAACACGATCAGCAGGTGGCTCATGGCCTCTTCGATGCGGCGGCGGCCTGGGTGAGCGAACGCGGGATGAAAGTCTTGCGCGGGCCCGCCAACCCCTCGCTCAACGACGAGGCGGGGCTCCTCGTCGACGGATTCGACGCGCCTCCGGTCTTTATGATGACGTACAACCCGTCCTACTACCGCGGGCTCCTCGAGGGGGCAGGCTTTCGGAAGGCCAAGGATCTCTTCGCGTACTGGGTCGATCTCTCCGGAATACCGCTCGACCGCCTCGAGCGCGTGGCGGACCAGATTCGCCGGCGAGAGACGGACGTCCTCATCCGGCCGATCACCCGGAGAAGCCTCGGGGCGGATCTGCCGAAGGTCCGCGAGGTGTACAACGCGGCGTGGGAGAGGAACTGGGGCTTCGTGCCCATGACGGGCGACGAGATCGCCTTCATGGCCCAGCGCTTGAGGCCGCTCCTGGACAAGGACTTCGTCTACTTGGCCGAAATCCGCCGCCCGGGCGGCGCGCTCGAGCCGATCGGGTTCTTCATGGCCTTCCCCGACTTCAATCGGGCCATCGCGCCGACGAGAGGCCGCCTGCTCCCATGGGGGTGGCTCAAGTTCATGCTCGCCGCGCGACGGATCAGGACGCTGCGGGTCGTCGCGCTCGGGATCAAGCGAGAGTGGCGGATGCGCGGCATCAACGCCGTCATGTTCAACGAAGGCCTCCGCGCGGCCCTTCGGCGTGGCTTCACGGGCGTCGAAGCGTCCTGGCTCCTCGAGGACAATGCTTCGGCGATCCGCGAAATCGATCTCGGGCAAGGCCACCGCTACAAGACGTACCGGTTATTCGACCGGCTCCTGTGAGCACGATCTTTTCCGCGTCGGTTCCCCTACGCGGTTCCCCGTGTGCCGGTCGCGGCACTCGAGGCCGTGTTCGCGGGGAAAATGCGTGGCCGGCAATGCCCGCTCGGCTTACAATATATTGAGCCGTTTTCGGAACCTCATCCCGCGCCGTCACGCTCGTGGGTTCGGAGGAAAGTCGACGTGGGTTCTCGTATGACAGCCGTGAGGACCGTCGTGCTGAGCGCGGCGTTGCTGCTCGTCGCGCTGACGCCCGTGCACGCTCGGGAGCCGGCCACGGCCGGACTGACGCCGGATGAAGTGGACAAGATCAACCGGGGCGAGGTCGTCGTAAAAACGCGCGTCTATTCCATCGCGGACGGAAAGCGCGCCGTGACGATCAAGGGCTATTGCGTCATCAACAAGCCGCCGGACGCCGCCTGGGCGGTGATGCTGGACTATGAAAAGTTTCATGAGTTCATGCCGCGTCTCTCGAAGGTGAAGGTGCTGGAAAAGACGAAGGACACCATGAAGGTCACCGAGACCGTCAGCATGCCGGTCGGCACGCTCACCCACACGCTCGACTTGAAGTTCTACCCGACCCAGGGGAGAGTCGCCTGGACGCTGGACAAATCCAGGAAACACGACATTGCGGATACGTCCGGAACCTGGGAGTTCCTCCCCTACCGCCGGGGCGGGACGGTCGTCCGGTACACCAGCACAGTGGACAGTGGCATGATCGTGCCGAAGTTCCTCGAGGAGCAACTCATCAGCTACGACCTGCCGGGCGTGCTCTCGAGCATAAAGCGGCGCACGGAATCCGATGGGACGTGGACCAAGGAGCAATCGGGGGCGGCCGAGGTATCGGGCGCGCCCGATAAGGCCCTGAGCGCGCCGTGAGGGTATGGCGCGGCGGTCAGGCGCTGCGTCGAGATCTCATGCCGGCGGCCTCGGGCGAGAGTTCGGCATCGGCCGGGTGCGGCCTTCGGGGACCGCCCGTGATCGTTGACAGAAGCTTCCGGAGAGGCCGGACGCACGATCTGTCGAGGATGTCGCGGGCGGATCTGCTGAAGGCGTTCTTCCTCGATTCCACCGTGCTCACCTACGTGGTGATGGCGGCGGTCGGCGGCGGGCTGGCCGTCCGTTGGGCAGGAACCGTCTGGCCTCCCCTCGTCGCTGTGGCGCTGACCGCGCTCCTCTATCCGCTCGCGGAGTACGGGCTACACCGCTGCGTGCTGCACGGCCGGTTCCTCTACAAGGCTCGCCTCACCGCCTCTCTCTGGAAGCGGATCCACTTCGATCACCATCGGGACCCGTACGACCTCAGGGTCCTGTTTGGCGCGCTCTACACGACGGTGCCGACCATCGCGCTGATCACCGTGCCGGTGGGCTGGGCCGTCGGTGGCCGGGCGGGCGCCTCGGCCGCATTCGCCGCGGGCTCGCTCATCATCTCCCTCTATGAGTTCTGCCACTGCGTCCAGCATTTGCGCTACGCGCCGAAATCGCGGTTTTTCCAGCGGATCAAGCGACACCATCTGGCCCATCACTTCCACAACGAAAAGGGGAATTACGGGATCACCAGCGTCGTCTGGGACCGCGTGTTCGGCACGCTCTACGAGAGGACAACCGGTGTCCCGCCCAGCGCGACCGTGTTCAACCTTGGCTACACGGCGATCGAGGCGAAACGATATCCGTGGGTCGCCGAACTCTCTGCCGGCGCGCGCCGCGACGGCGACCCACGGCGCGTCGGAACGGAATAGCCCCGGCCGCCGGAGGCGCTGAGCGCTGCCAGGTCCGCCTCGGCTTGTCGTCCGCGTAGAACTCTTCCTGCTTCTCCCTCAGCTTCTTGCTCGATGAGGACGTCGTAGACGTGCGAATTTGGATCCCTGCAGGGGCTCAGAGCCCGTACAAGTCTCGCGCGTTCTCGCACAGGATGCGGTGGCGCGAGCCGGCCGCGACGCCCTCGAAGTTCTCCGCGATCGCCCCTTGCGACTCGGGCCACGTGCTGTCGGCATGCGGGTAGTCGGACGCCCACATCACCCGGTCGTCCCCGAGAAGGTCCACGACCCGCAGCCCGAGGTGGTCCGTCTGGAAGGTCGCCCACACTTGCCGACGGAAATAGGCGCTCGGGGGACGCGTCAACTGCAGCCCGCCGTGCCCGCGCCAGAACTCCTCGGCGTCGAGGAACTTCCGGTAGGTGTCGTCCATCCGCTCGAGCATGTAGGGCAGCCAGCCGATCCCGGTCTCGGCGAGCACGATCCTGAGCCGGGGGTGACGCTCGAGGGCGCCCGAGAAGATCACGGCCGCGAGCGGCTCGTCCATCTGGAGCGTCGAGCAGGCGACGCGGACGCCCATGTTCCCGGCATGGGTCGCCTTGGGGCCGCTGAAGGCCACCGTACGCAGCCCCCCGCCAAGATGGAATCCGATGGGCAGCGCCGCCTCGGCGGCGGCTTCCCACAGCGGTTCCCACGCCTCGTCCCACAAGGGGAGCTCGACCCGGGCGGCCAGGAACATCCCCGTCCGGAGACCGATCGTTCGCAAGTGGCGCACCTCGTCCGCCGCGGTCTTCGGGTCGTCGATCGGGATCAGCCCCGCGCCGACCAGCCGATCGGGCGCGCTCGCGCAGAACTCGGCGAGCCACTCGTTGTACGCCTGGTAGCAGACCCGCCGCAGCTCCGGATCCTGGATCAGCAACGGCACGATCGGCCCGTACATGACCGTCGCGTCGATCCCGTCACGATCCATGTCCTGGAGCCGGAGCGCGGTCGTCGTGGGGCGCAGGACGCCCGGCTCGAGCACTCCGCCCCTCTCGAGCGCCGTGCGCCGGCCGCCCTGCGCGCCGGCCGCACCCTTGCGACCGCCCCACGGGTCCCAGCGGTCGTTGCCGCAGACCCAGTGCGGTCCCTCGGGAGTGTCGACGACCTTCGGGGCGCGATCGCGCCAGGACGCGGGGACCCGCTTCTGCCAGAGGTCCTTCGGCAGCCACTGGAGGTCGATGTGATCGTCGGCCGAAATGATCCGATAGTTCATCGCTGGCTCCTCAGCTCCGCCCAGAGTCGTGCGGGCGTGAGCGGCATGTCCAGGTGCGCGACACCGAAGGGTGCGAGCGCGTCCACGGCGGCGTTGACGACGGCGGGCGGGATGGCGATGCAGCCGGCCTCGCCCAGGCCTTTTGCGCCGAGCGGATTGCGGGGCGACGGCGTGTGCATCTTCTCCAGCTCCACGGGCGGCACGTCGTCCGCGCGCGGGATCGCGTAGTCCATCAGCGTGCCGGTCAGGAGCTGTCCGTCGCGGTCGTACGCGATCGCCTCGTAGAGCGTCTGGCCGAGGCCCTGCGCGAGCGCGCCGTGGAGTTGGCCCTCGGCGAGGAGAGGGTTGATCACCGTCCCGGCGTCGTCCACCCAGACCAGTCGTTCGATGGCGAGCCGCCCGGTCTCGCCCTCGATCGTCACCGCGCACACGACGGCGCCGAAGCTCCACACTTCACCCTCCGGCTGGAAGTATGTGCTGGCCTCGAGGCCAGGCGTTTCTCCCGCGGGCAGGGCCGCACCGCCCGCGTAGGCCGCCGCGGCCACCTGATGCCACGTCACGCGCCGCTGCGGCACGCCGACCACCTGGAAGCCCCCGGGCACGTTGACCACGTCGGGGTCGGCGGCCTCCAAGAGTTTCGCAGCGATCCTCCGCCCCTTCTCGCGCACGTCGCCGGCCACCCGTGCCAGGGCGCCGCCACCGAGGGCGACGCTCCGGCTGCCGAAGGTGCCGAACCCCTCGGGCCCCGAGCGCGTGTCGCCGTGGACCACGACCACGTCCTCCGGGGTGACGCCGAGGTGGTCGGCCACGATCTGGGCGAAGGTCGTCTCGTGGCCCTGGCCGTGGGCGCTCGACCCCGTGATCGCGGTCACGCGCCCGGAGCGCTCGACCTTGAGGCTGCCGCTCTCCCAGCCGAGCGCGGCCGGCTCGATGTACGACGCGATGCCGACGCCGACGATCTCGCCGCGCGCGCGACGCTCCGCCTGCTCGCGGCGCAGGCGCGTGTAGTCGGCCGCGGCGAGCGCCAGCTCGAGCGCCTTCTCGTAGTCGCCCGAGTCGTAGACCTGGCCCGTCACCGTGCGGAATGGAAAGCGGGCGGGGGGAATGAAGTTGCGCCGGCGGATCTCCGCCGGATCGAGGCCGATGGCCCGGGCCGCCGTGTCCATCAACCGCTCGATGAAGAAACACGCCTCTGGCCGGCCGGCGCCGCGATAGGCGGCGACCGGGGTGGTCGTCGTCAGGGCTCCCGTGACGGTGATGTCGCACGCCGGGACGACGTAGGCCCCGGGCAGGAGGCGCGCGTGGTTCCACGGCGGTCCAGCGGCCGCGTTCATCAGGCAGGCGCCGAGCGGCGCGACCACGCGGGCGCGGAGCGCCGCGATGCGTCCCTCGGCGTCCACGGCCAGCTCGCCCTCGCAGACCGAGCCGCGCGCGTGATTCGTGGTGATCTGGTCCTCGCTCCGCGTCGCCACCCACTTGATCGGCCGTCCGAGCCGCCGCACGAGCCAGGCCAGCAGGATCTCCTCGCGGTACGGGCCACTCTTCACGCCGAAGCCGCCGCCCACGTCGGGCGCGATCACGCGCACACGCGACTCGGGGAGCCCGAGGAGGCGCGCGATCTCGGCCCGGATGCGGAAGGGCGCCTGGCACGACACCCAGAGCGTCAGCTCCTCGGTGGAGGGCTCGAACACGGCCAGCGCGGCGCGAGGCTCGAGCGGCACGCCGGCCAGGCGTGGCTGGGCCACGCGGAGCGAGACCACGCGCCCGGCCGTCCTGAACGCACCCGCCGCATCGCCCGCGGACAGCGTGCGCGTGAAGGACCGGTTCCGCTCGATGTCGGGGAACAGGGCGGGAGCGCCGTCGCCCACCGCCGCCTCGGGCTCCGGCAGCGCCGCGAGGGGTTCGTACTCCACGTCGATCTGCTCGACGGCATCGCGCGCGACGTACGGGCTCTCGGCCACGACCGCGGCCACGGGCGTTCCCGCGGCGCTGACGAGCGTGTCGGCGATGATCGGATGGGGCGGCACCCGCATGTCCGGCACGAGCCGGTTCACCGGCATCGGCCCCAGGTGGCTCACCTCGGCGCCGGTGACGACCGCCAGCACGCCCGGGGCGCGCCGCGCGCGCGCGACGCCGATCCGCGTGATGCGCGCATGGGCATGGGGCGCGCGGAGCAGGACCAGGTGCGCGCACCCCGGCGGCCTCAGGTCGTCCACGAAGCGCCCCCCGCCCACGAGCAGCCGGTGGTCTTCGCGTCGCTTGAGCGGCCGACCAATCCAGCCGTCCATCAGAACACCGCGATCGGGTTGGCCGGCGAGCCCGTGCCGCCCACGACCTTGAGCGGCGCGATCACCAGCATGAACTCGTCGCGCCCTTCTTCGACGCACGCCCGCGCGAGGGGCTCGAGGAGCGCGTTGTCGAGCAGGGCCACCCCGTAGGCGAAGAGCGCCGCGTGCACGGCCCACGGGATGTCGTAGCCGATCGGCAGGTGGTCCAGCATGTCCCAGACGAGCACGCTCACGTCGTGGTCGCGGAGGAACGGGAGACACGAGACGTGCAACCCCGGGCGTTCGAGTGGTCCGGGCCCGAATGGGCGGCTATAGGGCCGCTCGGGATTCGCCCCTTGCCACGCCTCCCGGCCGCAGTACACCGACACGGCGTCACCCGGCTCGAGGGTGATCCCCCGCGCCCTCAGGATGGCCTCGAGCTCCCACCCGTGCACCGGCGTCTCCTGCGTCACGCACGGAACGGAGCGATGGCGTGGCACGTCGAGCATCACGCCGCGCGTGATGATGCCGTCGGCCCAGTGCTCGATCGAGCCGAACGTCGCCCCGTCGAACGTGATCTCCTGCTTGGGGTCGCGCCCATTCCACATGGCCTCGTCGTCCCAGGTGTGGCAGAGCGCATCGATGTGCGTCGAGGCGACGCCGTGGTAGAAGATGCCGTAGTAGTCGGCGGCGAATCCCCCCTTCCCGCGGGGGAGCGTCCGCATGTAGTGCTGCGCGGGAATCGCGTTGTTGGGACCGGGCTCTTTCGGGAACGGCCGGCTCAGCGAGACCGCGCGGCCGTTCCGCACGAGCCGCGCCGCCGCCACGCGCTTCGCCGGCGTGACGAGATTGAGCGCGCCGACCTGGTCGTTCCGGCCCCAGCGTCCCCAATTCCGACGGTCGCGGATGTACGAGCGGACGTCCTCTTCCGTGGGCAATGGCCGTTCGAGCATGTCTCCTCCGAGCCGGCGGGACGGGCCGCCGCATCGATCGTACTGACCGGGCATAGTAACAGGCCCCGGCATCGCCTGGGCCGGTCCTGACAGACTCGGCCGCCCTCGCCTACTGTCGCGCCAGCCACGTCCGGTACCTCCTAGGGCGTCTCCAATCAGTTCCGGCGATGCTCAACGCGGCCGGCGACGTTGACTGGACCGGCACGAGGCTCAGGCGATGATCGGGTGCTCCGTCGTGAGGATGAACGGCGGATCGCGCGTGATGACGTGGCCCTCGTCCGCCCGGACGCGCGCGCACTCAGGAGTCGCCGCCGACGCGCGCATCGCCTCGGCGTCGTCGAACCACGTGACGGCGACGCCGTCGTAGAGCGGCGCCCGCCCGGCCTCGTAGGCCGAGCGTCGAGTGTGGCTCTGCACGTAGCGGCGGACCCCGGGAATCAGCGCCGCGAGGGGACCGTGGATCCGGGACCAGTACGGCTGGAAGCGGTCGACCGGCATGCCTGCCTTCCGGGTCACGAACTCGACCTTCTTCACGCCATCGGCCGGGACCTGCCCGTCCTTGACGACGTGCTCCTCGGTGACGATCAGGCCCATGGTCGAACGCGCGATGAACTGCGCCTCGTCGGCTTGCACGGCCGCGTACTCCGCGGTGGAGGCCAGGGCGCGCATCGCGCGAGTGTCGTCGAACCAGACCTCCGCGATCCCGTCGTACACCGGCTCACCCTCGCGGTACGCGGAGCGCAGCGTGTGCGACTGGACGTATCGGCGGATCCCCGGCAGCTTCACGACGACGTCGGGGTGGCGTGTCCGCCAGTACGTCTGGAAGGCCTCGACGGACATCCCGGGCTTGCGCTTGAAGAACGACACCGCCTTGACCACGTTTCAGATCATAGCGCCGCCAAGAGCCCGGCGACTTGCGCGCCGGAGAGCCGCTGGCGCCCGTAACCACCCACCGTCGGCGGGCTTTTTCCCTTCTGTTCTAAAGATCTTGCCAATTTCCGGAACATTGTGGAACGGCTGGGCCTCTCCCTCAAGCCGGTCGAGGCTTAGATCCGTATGGAGCGGACGGACTGCACGAGACCGCGCGACTGCGGAGGCGACGGTCGGCGATCGTGAGGCCCTTGCGAAGTCGCCCTGGACGCGTTGCTGGATAGAAGTCGGTGGCTCAGAAATGATCGCTCGGCCAGAAATTTACCAGGGTTTTTCACAGCGAAGCGGTCGAAGCTCCCGATATTTCTGGAAACTCGGTTTGGGCATCAGATTTGCCTGGGGAAACCCGGCCATGGAGGGTTTCGCGCGCCGCGACGTCGGCCGTCCGTCGAAGATAGTGACCTACCTTCCTCAGGTCGCGCAGTGGCTGCGCGAGGATCCCCACCTCTCGAGCGCCGAAATTCTGCGGCGCCTGAGGCTCGCCGGCTATCTCGGCGGCAAGAGCGCACTCTACAAGTTTGTGAGTCGGCTGCGGGTTCGCGGATTCGGGTTTAGACGCTGCCCGCAGTGCCGTGCTCTACTCCGGGACATCGCCGAGGTCTGCCGGCACTGTGGATTGAGCGTGCCTTCCGCGGGCCCGCCCCCGCCGATCTTCCGAGCCGGGGCCCTCAGGGCGATTCGCAGTGAGGCGGCAGTGACCCGCCGCCTCGCCCCTCGCGTCCCCGTGGTCGAGCGGTATCTGGTCGTCGCCGCGGCGGGCCGGGAGAAACTCTACGAGTACTTCACGCGCAAGTTCGGCCGCACCGCCGCGATCGAGGTCGTCCCCGAGCGGCGTATGACCGACCGGCGCGAACGCGCGGCCACGGTGGAGCTCGACCGCCGACGCCAAGACCGGCGGATTCGTCCCGCGCTCCACGACGAGCTACGCGTCTTTGGCTTCGCGATCGTCGCCCGAGACTGATCGCGCTCGAGCGCCGGCTTTGCCGGCGCAACGATTTCTGGGGGGACGTTTCGGAGGGGGGCGAGCCCCCCTCCGAGCTTCTAGCACGCCGGCCGCCGCAGAACTTCGGGAGCGATCCGGCGCCGGACCAACTTTCCGTCGCGCGCGTCACTGGCGAGACGGCTGTTCTCGACAATGACCCGGCCGCGGAGAATCGTCGTCACGGGCCAGCCCTGGATCGGCCAGCCTTCCCAGGGGCTGTAGTCGCTCACGTGAAAGTCCTCGCGCGCGAGCGTTTTTCGGATCGCCGGGTCGATGAGGACCAGGTCGGCGTCGCTGCCCGGCGCGATGACGCCCTTCTGGGGGTAGAGCCCCAGGATCCGCGCGGCGTTGGTGGAGGTGACCTCGGCGAACCGCTGGAGCGTCATCCGGCGCTTCGCCACGCCTTCGGAGAAGACGATCCCCATGCGCGCTTCGGCGCCGAGGTTCCCGCCGGTCACGTTCTCGAGATCCTGCCCGCGGAGCTTCAGCTCGAGCGACGTCGGGAACTCGTCGGTCGCCGTCGTCGAGACGCCGTCGCGCACGAGCCCGTCCCAGAGCGCCGCCTGGTCCTCGGGGTACTTGAGGGAGGGATACGTGTGGTAGCAGAAGCCCCGCGGGGTCTTGTAGTCCTCGGCGGTGAAACAGGCGTAGTGGTGGAGCGTCTCGGCGTAGATCGGGAGCCCTTCGGCACGCGCCTCGGCGACCGCCTCGACGCCCTCCTTCGCCGAGGTGTGCACGAAGTAGACGCCCGCGCCGGTCGCCGCCGCGAGCTGGATCGTCCGCCGGAACGCGAGCAGCTCTGACAGCTTGTTATGGACCAGCGGGAGCAGCCGGCCGTCGGTCTGCTTCTCCTCGCGGAACTTCTCGTACATGAACTGCACGATGTCGTGGTCCTCGGCGTGGACGGCCATGATGCCGTCGTGGGCCGCGACCTTCTCCATCGCGAGCTGGATGCGTCCGAAGTCGAGCCGGTAGGGGTGACGTCTGGGATGGGGCGGGAGCACCTCGACCGTGAACACCTTGAAGCTCGGGAAGCCCTCCTGGATCGCCTCCGGGATCGCGTCGAAGAGCTTGATCGGCAGCGCGCCCTGGAGGGCCACGTGGAAGGAGTAATCCGTGTACGAGTTCCCCTTCCAGCGTGCCGTCCGGCTCTCGATCACCTGCGGGAGATCGGTCCCCGGCCGGACGAAGCAGAAGTCCACGTGGGTGGTCGTGCCGCCGTAGACCATCCCGCGGGTGTCGTCCTCGGGACCGAGCGTGTGGAGGTTGTCCTCCGGATGCATCGAGATGAAGTGGGCGAGGTGCGTGTGGGGCTCGATCCCACCCGGGACGACGATCTTCCCCGTCGCGTCGATCACCCGTCCGGCGGAGGTCCCCGGGTCGGGGAGGCCAACGGCGACGATGCGCTCACCCTGGACGGCCACGTCCCACCGGCCGACGCCCTGCGGCGTCACCACGTCGCCTCCGCGAATCACGAGATCCAGCATGGCCCGTCCTCCTTCACTTCACCTCGGTCTTCGACTCCCACCTGACGAGCTTCGGGTCGACCTCCTTGAGCAGCCTCGTGTAGAACATGCCTTCGGGGGCGATCTTCTGGGGGATCCGGTTGAGCGAGTAGAGGAAGTCGACGAACTCGCCCATACCCCGGTAGATCTTGTCCGTCATCTCCATCGAGTAGATGTTGAGCGCCATGATGTCGCGCGCGAGCCCTTCGTCCGTCTTCATCTCACGCGCCACGATCTTCACGGCGGCCTCGCGGTCGGTGTTGATCGCATTCGTCGCCTTCACCAGCGCCCTGAGAATCGCCTTCAGGGTGTTCGGGTTCTCCTTCAGCATCTTCCCGCTCGCGACCACGCCCGCGTGCACGAGCAGCCAGTCGACCTGGCCCTCCTTGCCCGGGATGTAGCTCCGGTTCCCGGTGAAGTACACCTTGCCCCCCGCGCTCTTGACCGCGTTGAAGACCCACGGCGCCCAGCCCGCCATCGCGTCGATGTCCCCCTTGGCGAGCGCGGTGATGGCGTCGGGCAGCGCGAGGTTCACGAACTGGATCTTGGTGAAGTCGACGCCGGTGTCCTTCGCCATACTCTGGATGGCCATCGTCACCGACGCGCCCTTCGGCATGCCGATCTTCAGCTTCTCGAGGTCCTTGGGCGAGCGCACGAGCTCCTGGGCCCGCTTGCCGAGCACGATTTGCTGCGTGCCGGCGATGTCGCTCTGGGGCGCGATGTTGTAGATCGCCTGCCCGGCCGCCGCGATCGGCACGACCATGGTCGCGGTCGCCGTGCCGAGGTGGATGTTGCCGGCGCCCCACATCGATGGCAGGTCGGTCCCCGCGATGTACCAGCGCGGGTTGACCTTGATCCCCTGCTCCCTGAAGTAGCCCATCGCGTCGGCCACGGCGAACTGCGCCGACATCTGCGCGTCGCGCACGAGCCACGCGTCCACCTCGCCGAGCTCCAGCCTCCCTTGGGCACGCGCGTCGCCCGCGCCGCCCCAGACGAGCAGCACCGCCAGCGCCACGGTCAGGTATCGCATCCCTCGGCTCCTTTCCCCATGAGACGCCCGCCGCGTCACCCGAGCGCGCGCCACCGCAGCACGCGCCGTTCGGCTGCCCGCAACAGTCCGTTGACGAGCGACCCGAGGAGCCCGAGCAGCAGGGCCCCCATGACGATCTGGGCCGGATTGAAGAAGACGCGCCCCTCCATGATCAGGTTGCCGAGCCCGGCGTCCGCGCCCATGAACTCGGCCCCCACGATCACGAAGATCGCGAGCCCGAAGCCCAGGCGCAGCGCGACCACGATGGACGGGAGCGCCGCGGGCAGGGCGACACGCCGCAGGAGCTCCCGCCGCGAGGCGCCGAGGCTCGCGGCCGCGCGCAGCAGCATGACGTCCACGCGCCCGAGGCCCGCGGCGATCCCGATGAACATCGGAAAGAAGGTCGTGTACGCGATGAAGGCCACCTTCGACGTCTCGCCCAGGCCGAACCACACGAGGAACATCGGCAGGAACGCCAGCGGCGGAATCGGCCGGACGAACTCGATCACCGGCTCGAGCATGAGCCGCGCGGGCGTGTAGACGGCGACCAGCAGGCCGAGTCCCAGCGCGGCGGCCGCGGCGAGCCCGAAGCCTTCGGCGATCCGGAGGGACGACACGGCGAGATGCTGGGCGAGCGAGCCGTCCCGGGCGAGCGTGCCGGCGACCTCGACGACCTCGCCGGGCGTCGGCATCAGCACCGGATTCACGAGGCCGAGCGCCCGGCCGCCGTAGGCGACGAGCGCCCACACGGTGAGGGCTCCGGCGAGCGCCGCCGCGCGGATCATTCGCGCACCTTCGCGACTTCTTCCTTGACGACCCGCGTGATCTCGCTCTCGTAGCGGGTGAACTCGGCCGCGAACCGGTCGCGGGCCTCGGGGAGCTTGATGGTGAACACGTCCTTGACCCGCCCGGGCGACGAGGTCATGACCACGATGCGATCGGCAAGATAGACCGCTTCCCGGATCGAGTGAGTGACGAAGACGATCGTCTTGTGCTCGACCCGCTGGATGCGCGAGAGCTCCTCCTGCATCACCTCACGCGTCTGCGCGTCGAGGGCGCCGAACGGCTCGTCCATGAGCACGATGGACGGATTGTTGGCGAGGGCCCGCGCGATCGCCACGCGCTGCTTCATCCCGCCGGAGAGCTGCACGGGGAACTTCGTCGCGTGCTCGCTGAGCCCGACCATGTCGAGGTACCGCGCCACGACCTCGCGGCGCCTCGCGGCCGGGACGCCCATGAGCCGCGGCCCGAACTCGACGTTCTGCGCGACGGTGAGCCAGGGGAACAGCGCGTACTCCTGAAAGACCACGCCGCGCTCGGGCCCGGGGCCCGCGATCGGCGCGCCGTCCACGCGCACTCGCCCGCGCGTCGGCGGGATGAAGCCGGCGACGATGTTGAGCAGCGTGGACTTGCCGCAGCCGGACGGGCCCAGCAGGCACAACAACTCGCCCGCCTGGACCTCGAGGCTCACGTCGATCAGCGCCGGCGTCGAGCGGCCGTCGAGACCGAACGCCTTGTGAACGCCCTCGATCTGGACGCGCGCGCCGCCGGCCCCTCCGGGGCCCGCCATGGTCATGACGTGGGTGGACGCTCCCACCGAAGCCAGCGACGCTCGAGGAGCACGACGAGTCCGTTGCCGCCATACCCCAGGAATCCCAGCACGATCGCGGCGCCGAGCATCTGCTCCACGAGGAAGAAGTTTCGCCCGTCGTTGATGAGGTAGCCGAGCCCTTCCTCGGCGCCGATGAACTCGGAGATGACGATGACGAAGAACGAGAGCGCCACGCCGAGGCGGATCCCGGTCAGGATCTCCGGGAGCGCGGCCGGCAGCACGACCCGGAAGAAGAGCCGGGCGCGGCGGGCGCCCAGACTGGTGGCGGCCCGGAGCAGCAGCGGGTCGACGTGCTCGACGGCGTGGACCGTCGTGAGGAACATCGGGAAGAACGTGGCGTAGGTGATGAACGCGATCTTGGACGTCTCGCCGATCCCCACCCACACGATGAAGAGCGGCAGCATCGCCAGCGGCGGGACCGGCCGCAGGATCTCGACGATCGGCTCGAGCACGTTCCGCACCAGGCGGAAATGTCCGGCCGGCAGCCCGAGGCCGAGCGCCAGGACCGCGCCCGTCGCGAACCCGACGGCCACGCGCTCGAGCGTGGCGGCCACGTGGCCCCAGAGCTGCCCGTTCACCGCGAGCGCCGCCACCTTCCCCAGCACGCGCCACGGGCCCGCGAGGAAGATCGGATTGAAGAGCCCGAGGAGCACGACGAGCCCGGACGCGAGGCTCCACAGCCCGAGAAACGCGAGGACGGCGCCGAGGCGCAGCGCGAGCGCGCGCCGGCGCGGGAGCGGCGCCCCGCGGAGCCCCCACTGCACCAGGTCCGTCACCGTGCTCACCCCACGACCTCCTCGACGGCGGCGTTGTGGACGTATCTCACGTGCAGGGCGTCAGGTCAAGGCGGCGCGAAGGCGTTATACTCCGCGGCGATGGGCGATCTCTTGCTGCGAGGCGGGTTGACCGACGGCCGCCGGCGGGATGTGGCCATCCGTGACGGACGGATCCATCGGCTCGGCGCCGAGCTCGACCCAACCGGGTACGAAACGCTGGATGTGGCGGACAAGCTCGTCGTCCCGGGCTTCGTCGAGAGCCACATCCACCCGGACAAGGCCTTCATCGCCGACCGCACCGACGGGCTCTCCGCGGGAGGCCCGACCGCCCAGACGCTGGTCGCCGAGCTGAAGAAAGCGTTCACGGTCGACGACATCTACCGGCGCGCGCGGCGCGTGATGGAGCTGGCCGTCCGGCACGGCTGCACGACGATGCGCGCGCACGTCGAGGTGGACGCCTACGTCGAGCTACGGGGCGTCGAGGCGCTGCGCCGTTTGCAGGCCGAGTGGGCCGGCGTGCTCGACCTCCGGCTCATCGCCTTCGCCCAGGAGGGCATCTTCCACGACGGCGTGACGCAGGGCCTGCTGCGCGAGGCGCTCAAGACGGGGCTCGACGTCCTGGGGGGCTGCCCCTACATGGACCGCGAGCAGCGTCGCCACATCGACTGGTTTTTCGACACCGCCGAGGGCTTCGGCGTCCCGCTGGACTTCCATGCCGATTCCTCGGACGACCCGAGCATGCTGACGAGCGACTACATCGCCGAGCAGACGATCGCCCGCCGCATGCAGGGGCGCGTGACCGTCGGGCACCTCTCGACGCTCGACGTGCTCGAGCCCGACCACCGGGCGCGCGTCATCGACAAGCTGCGTGAGGCCGGCCTCCACGTCATCAGCCTGCCCGCCACAGAGCTCCACGTGAAGGCGCGCGGCGACGCCCGGCGGACCTGGCGCGGCGTCACGCGCATTGGCGCGCTTCGCGCGGCCGGGGTCAACGTCTCGCTCTCCACGAACAACATCGTCAACCCCTTCACCCCCTACGGCCACCCCGACCTCCTGCGCCAGGCGCTCGTGGCCGCGATGGCCGCGCACCTCGGGAACCTCGATCAGATGGCCTGGCTGCTGGACCTGATCACCACGAACCCGGCCCGCGCGATCGGACTCGAGGGCCACGGCCTGGCCGAGGGGTGTCGCGCCGACCTCGTCGTGCTCGACGCGCGCGACCCCGCGCAGGCGATCACCGAGCAGGCGGAAAAGCTCTACGTGATCAAGGGCGGGAGGATCGTCGCACAGAACACGCGCACCAGCACGATGACGACGCCGCGGTGACGGGTGACGGAGGCGAACACGATGACCACGGAATCCAGGACCACGGTGGGGCTCCTTCACCCGGGCGACATGGGATCGGCCGTGGGCGCCACGGTCGTGGCGGGAGGGGCGCGCGTGCTCTGGGCTTCGGCGGGGCGCAGCGCGGCGACCCGGGCCCGCGCGCGTGAAGCCGGGCTCGAGGACGCCGGGACGCTCGAGTCGGTCGTCCAGGCGAGCCGCGTGATCGTGTCGGTCGTGCCGCCGCACGGCGCGGCCGACCTCGCGCGCGCGGTCGCCCAGCTCGGCTTCCGGGGGGTCTACGTGGACGCGAACGCCGTGGCACCCGCGACAGCCCGGGAGATCGGCCGTGTCGTCGAGGCGGCGGGCGCCCGCTTCGTCGACGGAGGCATCATCGGCCCCGCGACGCGCGGCACGCGCGGCGTCACGCGCGTCTACCTCTCCGGGCCGGGCGCGACGGAGATCGCTGCCGTGTTCGGCGCGGGCCCGCTGGAGGCCGTCGTCCTCGACGCGCCTCCCGGAGCGGCGTCGGCCGTGAAGATGGCGTACGCCGGCTGGAACAAGGGCGGCCAGGCGCTGCTCGCCGCGATCCGCGCGTTCGCCCTTGCCGAAGGCGTGGACGCGGCGCTCCTCGCCGAGTGGAAGATCTCCCATCCCGACCTCCCCGCACGCTCCGAGCGCGCGGTCCACGACAACGCGAAGAAGGCCTGGCGCTTCGTGGGCGAGATGGAGGAGATCGCGCGGTCGCTCGCCGCGGTGGGGCTTCCCTCCGCGTTCCACGAGGCCGCCCGGGAGATCTACGCGCGGCTCGCCGACTACAAGGACACGACGCAGCCGCCCACGGTGGCGGAGGCCACCGCGAAGCTCCTCGGGCCGGCGAACCCCTCTTCAGGGCGCTTGCGGGTACGGCTCAGGAATCGAGAAGGTTGATCCGATCGATATCGTCAGCGTTTCGCCAGCGCCGTTCACATAGATCGAGACGGAGCCGGGCAAGTCGACGAAGGCAATCGTTTCGTCGACGTCGTCGTCGCTATACGCGGGCCGTACGCCGTAGCATTGGCCGATGGTGCTCGCAAGCCGCCGGACCGCGTCTTTGCGCTCGGAGGGGGTGATCCGCCACGTGCACCAGTAGGAGCGCGACGAGTCGTGATACCAGCATTCCGAGGCTCCGGGCAGATTCTGAGTCACCCGCGTCTTGAGATCGCTGCGATTGGCTTCGTCGCGGATGGACCAGAATCTCGAACGCGCGAGTGGTACCAAGCGGTCGAGGCCGGCACAGACGGACTGCGCGACCGCGTCATGGGTCATCACGACAAGCGACGCCGCGGCGGCGGCGATCCGCATAGCTCCGAGTCCGGCGACCATCAGCGGGCACGGGTCCCGTGCCTGTCGCCTCGTCGGCTCAGATCACGCGGTCCGTCTCGAGCGCCCTGAGCTCGTCCGCGGGGAGGCCGAGCCAGCCGCCGTAGACCTCGGCATTGTGTTCGCCCAAGAGCGGCGCGCGCGTCACGGCCGTGGGCGAGGCGGAGAGCTGCACGGGGTTGCCGGGCATGGCGAACCGGCCCCGCATCGGGTGCTCGAGATTCACCACCATGCCGCGCCCGACCAGCCCGGGGTCCGAGAGGACCTCCCCGGAGTCGAGGACCGCGCCGCAGGGAATGCCGGCGCCCCCCAGGATCTCCATCGCCTCGTGCTTGGTCCGCTTCTCCGTCCACGCCTCGATGAGCGGATCGATCTCCGCGGCGTGCTCGGCGCGCGTCTGCCGGTCGGCGAGCCGCGGGTCGTCCCCGAGCTCGGGGCGTCCGAGGATCCGCGTGAGCGTGCGCCACATGTCGAGCGTCGCGCAGTGGATGAAGACGTAGTCGTTTGGTCCGAAGGGGCGACAGCGGTAGAGGTTGGACGGGCCCGCGGCGACCGAACGGTTCCCGCGCCGCGGCACGGGCTTCCCCGTCACGTAGTGCTCGCGCAGGTGGATGCGGACGAGGTTCAGGACGGCATCCTGCTGAGCGACCTCAACCCGCTGGCCCTCGCCAGTGTTCTGGCGCTGGACGAGTGCGGCCAGGATGCCGATGGCGCAGTGGAGCCCCGCGCCCGTGTCCCCGAGCCCGGCTTCCGTCCGCAGCGGCGGACTGTCGGGCATGCCGGTGAGGCTCATCACGCCGCCCATCGCCTGCGCGATCCACTCGAAGCTCTTGTAGTCCGCGTAGGGCCCGGGGGTCCCGAAGCCCTTGACCGACGCGGCGATGATCCGCGGATTGATTCGGCGGAGCCTGTCGTATCCGAAGCCCAACCGCTCGATCGCGCCCGGCCCGAAGTTCTCGACGACGACGTCGGCGCGCCGCACCATCCGCTCGAAGACGGCGCGTCCGCGCTCGGCCTTCAGATCAAGCGTGACGCTCTTCTTGTTGGCGTTGAGCATGAGGAAGAACCATGCGTCCGTGTCCGGCCGCTCCGAGAGCGCACGCCGCCCCGGCTCGCCTCCGGGCGGCTCGATCTTGATCACATCGGCGCCGAGCCACGCGAGCATCTCGGTGCAGCTCGGCCCCGCCTCGTACTGGGTCAGGTCCAGAACGACGATGCCCTCGAGCGCCTTTCCCATGTCCCCTCCGGCCGGCTACGTGGTGTAGGCGGAGAACCGGATCGTCTGCGCGCGCGCCTTGAAGTCGGTCACGACGTTCACGACCGCGGGCTTCCCCGAGGCGCCCGCCCGCTCGAGCGCGGGCCGGATCTCGTGCGGCTTCTCGACGTACTCGCCGTGAGCGCCGAGATCCTGGGCGACCTTGTCGTAGCGCGTGAACCCGAGGTTGCGTCCGGGCTTGCTCCCCTGGGGGTCCGCCGTCCAGCCGCCGTTGTTGCTGATCACGACGAGGACGGGGATCCGGTGGCGGACCGCCGTGTCGATCTCCATCGCGTTGAGCCCGTAGGAGCCGTCGCCGTGGAGGACGACGACCTGCGCCTCCGGGCGCGCGACCTTCGCGCCGATGCCGAACGGCAGCCCCACCCCCATGCATCCGAAGGCGCCGGAGTTCAGCCGGTGGCCCGGCGCGAACGTCGGGATCGACTGGCGCCCGTAGTTCAGGATCTCCTGACCGTCGACGACGAGGATCGCGTCGCGCCGGAGGAAATCGCGCACCTCCTTGCACAGCCGGAGGGGATGGATCGGGACCTGGTCGGTCGCCATGAGCCTCGTCATCTCGGCCGCCTTCTCCGCGTCGAGCGCCCCGAGCTTCGACACCCACGCGGCGTAGCGGCTCGCCTCGATCCGCGGGCGCGCCGCGGCGACGAGCTGCTGGAGGACCGCGCGCGCGTCGCCGACGATCGGGACGTCGACCCGGCGGTTCCAGCCGAGCTGGCTCGGGTTCACGTCGACCTGGATGACCTTCAGATCCGCCGCGAACCGGGGCGGGCGACCGAACTGGAGGACGTAGTTGAAGCGCGTGCCGACCGCGAGGAGGACGTCGGCCTCCGCGAAGGCCTTGGCGCGCGCGTTGAGGAACGCGAGCTCGTGGTCCTCCGGGATCACGCCGCGCGAGATCGGGGTCGTGTAGAAGGGGATGCCGGTCGCCTCCACGAAGGCCTGGAACGCGGACGCGGCGTCCGACCACCAGACGCCACTTCCGCCCACGATCAGCGGCCGCTCGGCCCGCGCGAGCAGGCCGACGGCGTCCGCGACCGCGGTGGGATCGCCCTGCGGTCGGGGCACAGCCTCCACGCGACCGGGGAAGGGAACGCTGGCCTCGTCCACGGCCTCACCCAGGACGTCGCCGGGGAGATCGAGATAGACGGGGCCGGGTCGGCCCGTCGTTGCCTGACGGAAGGCCGTGGCCACGAACTCGGGGATGCGGCGGGCATCCAGCACGCGCTCGGCCCATTTCGTGATCGGGCGCATGATCGCGACCTGGTCGATCTCCTGGAACGCCTCCATCCCGAGATAGACCCGGGGGCTCGACCCACCCACCGCGATCAGCGGGGCGGCGTCGACGAAGGCATTGGCGACGCCGGTGACGAGATTCGTCGTCCCCGGTCCCGAGCAGCCCATACAGACGCCGGGGCGCCGTGTGACGCGGCCGTAGGCGTGCGCCATCATCGCCGCCGCCTGCTCGTGGCGTGTGTCGACGGCCCGCACCCCGAGCTTGATGCAGGCGCTCTCGGTCTCGAGCATCGGCCCGCCCATGAGGAAGAAGAGCGTGTCCATCCCCTGCGAGGCAAGCGATCGCGCGAGGAGCTCCGATCCGGTCAGTGATCCCATGCGCCCCTCCTTGGGCCAGGCCCGTGCGTTGAAGATACCCGAAATCGGCTTGACAATGCGCGGCCAACGGAAGAGATTCTCTGCACCTCTCGTCCGTCCATCGACGCGGGAGCGAGGAGGGAGCCCGTGAACACGATCTCCCGTCGGACCTTTCTCAAAGGATCGAGCGCGCTCGGGTTGGCGGGCCTGGGAGGGGTCGCCCCCGCCTTCGCCCAGACCACGAAGCTCCACCTCCTCCAGTGGGTCGACTTCATCCCGGAAGGCGACGCCGAGCTCCGGCGACAGATCGCCGAGTACAGCCAGCAGATGAAGGTGCAGGTCACCCTCGAGACGATCAACGCCAACGATCTCCAGGCGCGCATCACCGCGGCGATCCAGTCGGGGAGCGGCGCGGACATCATCCTGATGCTCCACAACTGGCCTCACCTCTATGCAAACGCCCTCGCTGACGTTTCGGATCTGTGCGAATGGAAGGGGCGGGAGCAGGGCGGCTACTACCCCCACAACGAGGCCGCGGCGCGGTCTGGCAAGCGGTGGCTCGCCCTGCCGTGGGGCACCGGCGGTATCCTCATCGCCTACCGTCGATCGTGGTTCGCCGACGCCGGCGCCTCACAACCGCCCCGGACGCTCGAGGAGTACCGGAAGCTCGGCATCGCGCTGAAGAAAAAGGGCAAGCCGTTCGGTCAGACCCTCGGCCACACGTTCGGCGACGCGCCGGCCTGGACGTATCCGCTCACCTGGACATTCGGCGGCGCCGAGACCGAGCCGAGCGGGAAGCGGGTCGTCCTGAACTCCAAGGGGACGATCGAAGCGGTGAAGTGGATGGTCGGCCTCTGGAAGGACGCCTGCGACGAGGGCGCGCTGGCGTGGGACGACACGAACAACAACCGCGCCTTCCACGCCGGCGAGATCAGCGCCACGCTCAACGGCGCTTCGATCTATATCTTCGCCAAGCGCAACCCGGAGAAGATCCGGGACGACGCGGGCCAGCCGATGTGGCAGGACATCTCGCATTTCTCGATCCCGGACGGTCCGCTGGGCCGGACGTCACCCTACAAGGTCGCCTTCTCGCACGCCGTCATGAAGTACTCGAAGAACCAGAAGGCCGCGCGGGAGTTCCTCAAGTGGCTCCACTCGAAGGAGCAGTTCGGCAAGTGGTTCGAGATCGAGGAGGGCTACAGCGTCGGAGCCACGACCCTCTGGGAGAACCACCCGATGTGGGAGAAGGTCGATGAGGCGCTGAGGCCCTTCCGCACTGCGCCGCGCGGCGCCCGCATGATCGGCTACGCGGGGCCGCCGACGGCCAAGGCGAGCGAGGCGCTGACCAAGTACATCATCACGGACATGTACGCCAAGGCCGTGCAGGGCTTGTCACCCGAGGACGCGGTGAAGTGGGCGGAGGGGGAGCTCAGGAAGATCTACGAAGGGTGACGCGGAAGCGCGACGGTGTTCGGCTGGCTCACGTGGGCGTCGAGCCGCGGGGCCGGTAGCTTTCCGAGCTCGACTTCTCGAGGTCGAGCATCTCCGGCACCGGCTGTGGCGCGTCCATCAGCTCGAGCCGGTTGATGCGCTTGAGCTGATCGACGGCCGCCTGGATCCGCCGCGTGGCCTCGAGGATCTCTTCGATCCGCCGGCGCCGTGCGGCGTCGACCTCCTCGGCCAGCAGCTGCGCCTGACCCACGACGACCGCCAGCGGGTTGTTGATCTCGTGCGCGGCGGCGGCGGCGAGGCTGGCGACGAATCGGAGGGCGTCCCGTTCCCGGACGGCCGCTTCGGCCCGCTTGCGGTGCGTGATGTCGCGGGCGATCGACGACACGCCGACGATCTGCCCGCCCGGGTCCCGGATCGGCGACAGCGTGACCGACACGTCGATCCGCCGCCCGTCCCTCGTCATCTGCACGGTCTCGTATCCGGTCTCGTAATGGTCGACCCGTTCACCCCGTTTGAGCCGTTCGAGGATCATCGAAAGCTCGTCCCAGTGCTCGTGCGGGATGATGAGCGCGATCGGCCACCGCCCAACGACCTCCCGGGCCGAGTATCCGTAGAGCCGCTCGGCGCCCGCGTTCCAGCTCACGATCATGCCGTCGAGCGTCTTCGCGATGATCGCGTCGTCCGAGAACTCCACGATCGACGCGGCCCGGGCCAGGGCCTCTTCGGCCCGGCCCCGCTCCGCGACCACCGCCGCCAGGAGCAGCGTCATCATCGCGATCGTGCCCATGAAGGCCTGCAGCAACAGGAGCGACTCGTTCTGCGTGTCCCAGACGAAGGGCCCGGCTCCCCGCAACGTGCCCCAGGTCGCGATCACCGAAAGGAGGACGACGCACGTCGCCGCTTCCCGCAGCCCGAACCGGAACGCGGCCAGAATGAGCAGCGGGATACAGAGGAACTCGAGTGGATAATCCCTCACCCACGCTGACCCCAGGCCGCCGAACACCGCCAAGCCGACCACCGCCACAGAGCCGAGCAGCAGCGCCAGCTCCATGGCCCTCGCCCCGGTGAGACGCACCGTGCGGTCCGTGGACCAGAGGATCAGGGCCGGGGCCACCACCAGCGCGCCGGCCACATCGCCGAGCCACCACGTGAGCCAGATCGCCCCAAAGCGGCCCCAGCTCGCGTACCCCCCGAGCGCCAGGCTCGTCACGCCGATCGTCGCGCTGACGGCTGTGCCGAGGAGTCCGGCGAGGGCGGCAAACACCAGGATGTCCCTCGCCCGACCGAAGACATTGCGGCCGCCGGCGAACCGTGTCACGAGGAAGGCGCCGAGAAGCCCTTCGAGGGTGTTGCCGCTGGCGATGCCGAGCGACGTCCAGACGGATCCCTCCGTCGTCACGTTCACCAGGAACGCCCCCAGGAAGAGCGCCGGCCAGACACGGTAGCCGAGCAGGAGTGCCGCCGCCAGGGCGATCCCGGTGGGCGGCCACACCGCCGTCGCGCTCGCGTGGACGAAGGCGAGCGTCAGCCCCAGCTTTCCGGCGACGAAGTAGACGCCGGCGAGCACGGGGAGACCCCACGGCACGAAGGAGAGGCGGAGCGCACCCACCTTGCAATTCTCCCAAGAGGAGGCGCTATGCCGGGCCCTGGCGACCCGGGGACGGGCGGGAGAGGTTATTCCCCTCTTCCGCCCCGTAGGGACGAGAGACGACGCTGGGCTACTTCTTCTTGGCGACAGTCCCGGGCCTGACTTCGCCCACGAACTGCAGCTTCTCCTTTCCCTTCAGCACGTCGGGCGTAATCGACCACGTTCCCCGGCAGCTGGCTCCCACGATCTTGCCCGCGGTCGGCGGGGAAACGATCGCGGTGAACGCGCTTCCGACTCCACCGAGGACGCAGAAGATCGCCTTGAACGGAGCGTACACGACTGTCCCCAGCACGCTCCCCGCGCCGTAGCCGACCTGCCGCGGCGTACTCTCGTTCGGGTCATACGCTGCGACAGCCACACGACTCTGTCCAAGGAGCACCAGCGCGAGCAGTACCGTGACAACCCGTTTCATCTGGCCGTCCTCCAGTCTCAGTCTTGAAGCTTCATGCGGTGACTACCGCCCACCGCCAGGGCCAGCGCCGTGACCGCTGCTCGCGGCGCCACTCTTCGTGCCGCCCGCCGCGCTCCCGCGGCGCACGGTGGCGCCGGGCCCCTCGTTGTGCTGACGCTCGAAGGTATTGACCACCTGCCCCAGGTTCTTCTGCGTGAGCAGGCCCTGCGTCTTCATCTGCCTGAAGATCTCCCCCCACCCTTGCCGGCTCTGCTTCTTCGCCGCGATCTCGTCGAGCGTCAGCGGCGTCGACGCACCGGTCGATTGCGCCTCGAACAGCGCGCGGGCGATTTTCTGCTCAGCCGGGGGGAGCTGGGCGAACACGCCCGTACCGGTCGTTTGCGCCCACGCGCCGACCGGCGCCAAGGCCAGGGCAACGACGGCGCCGATGACCACTGCTTTCATACTGGTCCTCCACTCTCCTCACTTAAATCAGGCCTTTACCTAGCATACTCCCACCTATGCCCCTGATTTAGCAGGCGTTGTACCAGAGTGCGGTGCGAGCCCTCATCACGGAGAAATGTCCATTTCGGCAGGCACTTAGAGAACGGGGGACGTAGACGGGCCAGGACCTTCCGGTGTCCGCCTGCTGACACGAGGGCTTGCTAACAGTGCCACCTTCCCCCCGGGGGGGTCGGCCTAGCGCGTGTCGGCCTAGCGCTTAAGGAGGTATGGCACGTCGGCGACGACGGTGTTTCGTCGGAACAGGAGCGCACCCTTGATGAGGAGCGCGGTCTGGTTGTGCAGGATGTGTTGCCACCATCGCCGCGGGAGGAATTCGGGAAGGACGATGGTGACCATCTGCTCATCGCCGCGCGACTGGATCTGGTCGACGTAGTCGAGGAACGGTCGCAAGAGCGACCGGTACGGCGACGTCAAGACGACCAGGGGGACGCCGAGCCCCCACTTGGCCCACTTCTCCTCGAGCTTGGCGGTCCGTGCGGGGTCCGTCTCCACGTAGACGGCGCGCACCGTGGCCGTCGGCGCGAGCGTCTTCGCGTACTGCACGGCGCGCACGACCCCCCGGTGGACGTCGCCGATGAGGACGAGCACAGTGTGCCGGAATTCGGGCGGCCCCTCGAAGCCTTCGAGCGAGAGCTCGACGGCGACCTCCTCGTAGTGATGGTGCAGGACCCGAAACACGCCGACCAGGAGCGGAATCACGAGGACGACGATCCAGGCCCCCTCGCTGAACTTCGTGATCGCGAGGGTCAGGAGGACGATGCCGGTCACGATCGCGCCGACCCCGTTGATCCACACCCGCCAGCGCCAGCCCTTCTCCCGGAGCCGCAGCCATCGGCGCACCATGCCGCTCTGCGAGAGCGTGAAGGAGATGAACACGCCGATGGCGTAGAGGGGCAGGAGCGCGTGAGTATCGCCCGCGAAGACCACGATCAGGAGGATGGCGAACCCGCTCAGGATCAGGATCCCGTTCGAGAACACCAGCCGGTCGCCCTGGTTTGCGAACTGCCTTGGCACGAAGCGGTCGCGCGCCAGGATCGACGAGAGGCGCGGGAAGTCGGCGTACGACGTGTTGGCCGCGAGAACCAGGATCAGGAGGGTGGAGGCCTGGACGCAGTAGTACGGCACGCCGGTGCCGAAGACCCGATGGGCGATCTTCGACACGACCGTCTCGTCGCCACCCGGGACGATCCCGAAGTCGTAGGCGAGGTAGGTGATCCCGAGGAACATCGTGATCGAGAGCACTCCGAGCCACGTCATGACGGTCTGCGCGTTGCGTCCCTCGGGTGGCTTGAGCGCCTGGACGCCGTTGGAGACCGCCTCGACGCCCGTCAGCGCGGTGCAGCCAGCGGCGTAGCTTCTCAACAGGAGAAAGAGTCCGAGGCCCTCGAGACCCGGCGGATGAGGCTCGTAAGGGGCCTCGGGGAGCAGATTGAGCGCTGTGGCGACGAGCCCGTACCCGACCATCCCCAGGACGCTCACCACGAAGAAGTACGTCGGGGCGGCGAAGATCCGGCCCGATTCGCGGACGCCACGGAGATTCCCTAGCGCGATCCCGGCGACTGCGAGGACGCTCAAGACGACGCGGTAGGGATAGAGCTGGGGCAGGGCCGACGTCAACGCGGCGATCCCGGCGACGACGGACACGGACACGGTCAGCACGTAATCGACGAGCAGTGCCGCCGCCGCGGTCAGCGCCGGGAACACGCCGAGATTGTCCTTGGCCACGATGTAGGCGCCGCCGCCCTGAGGATAGGCCGCCACGGTCTGGCGGTAGGAGACGACCACCACCGCGAGCAGCGCCGCGATGCCGAGCGCGATCGGCAGCGAGTAGCTCAAGGCGGCGCTGCCGGCGAGAATCAGAACGAAGAGGATTTCCTCGGTCGCGTACGCCACGGAGGAGAGCGGGTCTGAGGCGAACACCGCCAGCGCCACGGACTTCCCGATCCGCTCGTGCCGCGCCTGAGCGAGCGGCATGGGCGGACCGACCAGCAGGCGCTTGACGAGGGCAAGTCGCATACGCCATCGTGACTCTACGCCGGTCGTCGGTGGGCGCAGCCCGACCGCGAAATTTTTATGGATTTTTAACACGACCACCCGTCCTCCGGGGCCCGGCTGCGCAGCGCGATTCTCGCCGCCCCGTTCCGGCCCACCCGGCCACTGACGGCGGATCCGCGCGCGCGGCAGACTTCGGAGATCTGCCGCACGCGCCGAATCCTGCCAACGCGGATACTACGGCGCCTGCACGACGGTCTCGTCGCTCCTCAAGTCGGCGTGGGCGATGCTTGCCAGCGGCGCGAGAGCAGCGAAAAGCACAAGCGCGAGGATCATGGCTCGCTTCATCTTGACATCCCTCCCTTCTCGTCCACCCCTTACGATGGCGATTCAGCACCGGATGATTCGGCGATGCTCGGATGAGCAGATGCTCATCCTGGCGTTTCGCGGTTGCGCTGATCCGCTGGGCGCGGATCTTTACGCGATTTTTACGACCCGCGCCCGCTTCTTGAGACGGCCTTGACGGCCGACCTGTCACGCTAGGGTCGTGAGGCCACCGGCTCGTGTGTGATCGCAGACGCGCACCCGCGCCGAACCCTCGGCCCCGGTGGGGCCGCCTCTACGCGATCCTGACGCTCGCCGCCGCCGCACTCGCGCTCGTCGAACTGCGCGTGGAGATGTCCTCCCTTCGGATTGCCCTCGGGGCCGCGGTCGTGGCGGGGGTCTGGGGCGCGCTCGCCGCGTGGCTCCGGGCGAACCGCGTCGCTCTCCATCTGGAGGCGTGGTGCGACTGCGGCTCGCAGGCCCTCACCGCGCGCGTGGTCACATCGCGCCCCGCGCGGTGGCCGCGCCCAGTCGACGCCAATGCGATCGACGCGCTCGTCGAAGACGGAGCTACACTCCCGATGTGAGCCAGGATCCGCCCAGGCCGTCAGCGCCTCGGCTGGCGCACGCCAGGATCGCGGCCGGGTATGCGCAAGCGGCCGGGGCCGTCGCGTTGGCGACTGGTCTCTCCTGGCTGATGTTTCCCTTCTTCGAGCGGGCCAACCTGATCCTGACGTACCTGCTCGCTGTCGTTGTCATCGCCACCAGGTGCGGGCGCGGCCCGTCGGTCGTCGCCTCAGTCCTGAGCGTCGCGGCCTTCGATTTCTTCTTCGTGCCGCCCTATCTCACGTTCGTGGTCGCCGATACGCAGTATCTCTTGACGTTCGCGGTCATGCTGATCGTGGGGCTCGTCGTCAGCGGACTGACGGTTCGCATCCGGCTCCAGGCCGAGGCGGCCCGGCAACGCGAGCGGCGAACCGCGGCGCTCTACGCCATGAGCCGGGAGTTGGCCGCGACGGGCGCCGTCGACGACCTCGTCACGATCGCGGCGCGACACATCACGGAGGTCTTCGGCGCCGATGTCGCAGTGCTCCTGACCGACGCCGACGGGAGCCTCCGGGTCCGCCGGCGCGACGGGCGCTTCGAGCTCGCGGAGGCCGATCTCGCCCTGGGCCGGTGGGCCTTCGAGCACCACCAGCCGGCTGGGCTGGGCACCGACATGTCGGCGTCAGCCCACGCCGTCCATTTTCCGGTCCTCGGTCATCGCGGCCCGATTGGCGTGGTGAGCGTCCGGCCGCGCCGGCGTGACGCCCTGGCGACGCCCGAGCCGCTTCGACAGCTGGAGACCTTCGTAAACCAGACCGCGCTCGCGCTGGAGCGGACACGCCTCGCCGGCGAGGCCCAGGACGCACGCGTGCGCGCCGAGACCGAGCGGCTCCGGAGCGCGCTGCTGGCCTCGGTCTCGCACGACCTCCGCACGCCGCTGGCCGCCATCACGGGCGCCGCGACGACGATCCTCGAGTCCGGCGCCCGGTTGGATGCGCGGACCCAGGAGGAACTCTTGGAGTCCATTCGTGACGAGGCCGACCGCCTCAACCGGCTCGTCCAGAACCTGCTGCAGATGACGCGGCTCGAGTCGGGCGCCCTGCACCTGCACCGTGACTGGCACCCCTTTGAGGAGGTGGTCGGGGCCGCGCTCGGGCAGCTCGCCAAGAGCCTCGACAGCCACCGCGTCGTTGTGAGCGTCCCGCCCGATCTGCCGCTCGTCGCCATGGACGACGTGCTCATCGAGCAGGTGCTGATCAACCTGCTCGACAACGCCGTCAAGTACACCCCGCCCGACAGCGCGATCCGGATCATCGCGACCGCGACCGACCGCAAGGTGACCGTTGAGGTCGCCGACCATGGTCCTGGCCTGCCCCGCGGCGGGGAGGAGCGAGTCTTCGAGAAGTTTTACCGCGGCCAGCCTGCTGGCGGCCGGGGCGCCGGCCTCGGCCTCGCGATCTGCCAGGGCATCGTGAACGCGCACGGCGGGCGCATCTGGGCCCAGAACCTGCCCGAGGGCGGCGTCGCCTTCCTTTTCACGCTGCCGCTGACCGAAAAGCCACCGGCCTCAGTGCCCGCCGATGCCTGACCCCGTCGTCGTCCTCATCGAGGACGAGCCCCAGATCCGACGCTTTCTGCGCGCCACCCTGACGGGTCAGGGGTACCGGCTGTTCGAGGCGGCGACGGGGGCGGACGGCCTGGTCGAGGTCGGCTCGCGACAGCCGGACGTCGTCATCGTCGATCTCGGGTTGCCCGACATCGACGGCATCGACGTGATCCGCCGCCTGCGCGAGTGGACCGCCGTCCCGATCATCGTCCTGTCGGCGCGCGGCCAGGAGCGCGACAAGGTGGCCGCCCTCGACGCGGGCGCCGACGACTACGTGAGCAAGCCCTTCGGCGCGGGCGAGCTCCTCGCACGGATCCGGGTCGCGCTCCGCCACACCGCGGGCGCGTCGCACGAGGACGACGACGCGGCGTTCCAGGTCGGGGAGCTCCGGATGGATCTCCTGCGCCGGCAGGTCTTCGTGGGCGAGAGTGAGGTGCGCCTGACGCCGATCGAGTACAAGCTCCTGGCGACGCTCGTTCAGCACGCGGGCAAGGTCGTCACGCACTCGCAGCTGCTTCGTGAGGTGTGGGGACCGACGCACACCGACGCGGCCCACTACGTGCGCGTGTACATGGCTCACCTGCGCCACAAGCTCGAAGCCGAGCCGGCGCGCCCCCGGTACCTCCTGACGGAACCCGGCGTCGGCTACCGCCTCACGACCGACTAGCGAGCGCGCGCGCGAACTGGGCGAGCAGCGCCGTGACGACCTCCTCGCCTTCCTGCCCGAACGCGACGACCGCCCCGGCGTCGCCGAGGGCGTTGATGAGCTGGATGACGCCGAACACCTCGCCGCGGCCGTCACGGAGCGGCATCGCGAGCATGGACCGTGTGCGATACCCGTGCACGGTGTCCCAGTGGTCGTCGAACTCGTACGGTCGCTCGGGCGGAACCTCATAGACGTCGGGGACGTTCACGACTGCGCGGGTGAGCGCGACGTAGCTGGCCACGCTCGGCTCGAGGAGCGGCAACGGCTCCGCCTTGAGACGGCGACGCGCCTCGCCCTCGCCGTAGCGTCGCGACAGGACATCGTTCTGCACCGCCGCGAAGCGCAGACGGTCGCCCTCACGGACGTACACCGTGCCGGCCTCGGCGCCCGTCAGCCGGCGCGCTTCGGTGAGGAGCAGCTCGAGGGCGCGTTGACGGTCGGGCTGCGCCGCGAGCGCATCGCCGATTCGCGCGAGGGCTTCTCGGTCAAGGTTCATGCGCCCCCCCGGGGCGCCCGGCTGCCCCCGGACCGGGTGTAGCGCCATACGGGATCGAGCGAGAACCAGCGCGTGGGCGCAGTGAGCAGCGATCCGACCGCGTTCACATGCTGCCGGTGGAGCGAGGATTGTAGATAGCGGTCGAGATCGACCGGGTAGCTCGAGTCGCCGAGGACGAAGAAGAGCCCGGGCTTGTCGACCGCCTCACCGACGAGCATCCGCGTGGGACGGAGCCGCTCGACCAGCTCGTCGATCAGCCCCCTGAGTCGCCCGGCGAACTCCGTCGAGAACGCGGGCTGGCAGGTCAGCAGTCCCGCAATGCCGTAGGGGCCGGTGTGCGGGACCGTCGTGAACTCGCCGAGCATCTCGATGCGGAGCGCCGGCGTGCTGAATTTCGCGTGCGCCGCGGCGACGGCGTCGAGACGAGCAAGCGCCCGCTGACGCTCCACGGTCTCGAGCCCCGCGTCGTCGCCGTACACGATGAGGCCAATGAACTCGGCGCCCAGGAAATGCTCCCGGTACATCAGCGACTCGACCACGTGGGGGCTCTTCCGGGTGTAGGTCTCGTGGACGAGCAGGAGCTCCTGACGCAGCGCGGCCTCGTGGCCTTCGAGGGCGACCCATCGGCGCAGGAAGCTCGGCATCGCGGGCGGGGTCCGCGCGATCCGACGCTCAGACCGTCACCGCGCGATAGGTCGGCGTGCGCCACTCCGAGTATCGCTTGTCGACACCTCGGACGACGTCCATGTAGGCTTTGAGGACGCGCCGGGTGACCGGCCCGACCTCGCCGGCGCCGAGCGGGAAGCGGTCGATCGAGACGATCGGTGTGATCTCGTACCCGCTCCCGCAGAAGAACGCTTCGTCGGCCACGTAGAGCTCGGTGCGGTCGATCTCGCGCTCGACGACGTCCAGCCCGAGGAGGTTCGGGCAGACCTCCTCGATGAGCGTCGCGCGCGTGATGGACTCGAGGATGTCGGCGGTCACCGGCGGCGTGACGAGTCGGCCCTTGCGGACCATGAAGAACGTCGCGCCGGTGCCCTCGGCGACGTGCCCCTGCGCGTTCAAGAGTATGGGCGCGTCGTAGCCGTCGGCCTTCGCCTGCAGCAGGGCGAGGCGGCCGTTCTGGTAGTTCGGGCCGCACTTGAGCCGGATCGGGATCGCGTTGTCGGCGGTGCGCGTCCACGAGCTGACGCAGCAGGAGAGGCCCGTCGGCGAGATCCTGCCGCGCCGGCGGGGGTTGATGTACAGGCCCGTGGGCGCCGTGGCGTCCATCCCCACGCCGACGACGTACGCGACCAGGTGCATGTGGACGTCCTCTCGGATCGCGTTCCCCCGGAGGACCTCGCGGGCGGCCTCGTAGAGGTCGACGTCGCTGTACGGGACGGTGAAGCGCATCATCTTCATCGACTCGCGCAGCCGGGTGAAGTGCTCCGACAGACGGAAGCAGTAGAGCTCCTCGTCGGCCTCGTTCCAGTACGCCCGCAGCCCCTCGAAGACATTGGTCCCGTAGAAGACGGCGGCGCTGTTGACGGGCAGCACCGCCTCCGCTCCGGGCACGAGCTTGCCGTTCATCCAGATCTTGAGATCGTTCATCGCGCGGGCTCCTCCGTGGGGGTCAACGGCCTCGACGCTCGCCGTAGGGCGGCTCCACGTTCACGCACCGCATCCTCCCAAGTTCAGGGACGCTTGACAAGGAATCACGAAAGGGCCGAATCTTCCCCGCGTGGCAGATTACTCGCTGGTCGCCGCGTGAGGCGCGACCGCCGCTTGGGCGACGTCGCGCGGCGCGCGCTGTAGACCGCCCGGCCCGCATGCACTCATGGTCGCGCTCGCACCGGGGCGAGCTCCGAGCGGTCGCCCGGCGGGTGATGATCGAGCGCGGGCTCGAGCCGGACTTCTCCTCCGCGGCCCTCGCCGAGACGGGCGCGATCACGAAGCCGGCCGACGACCGCGGTCCCGCCATCCGCGACCTCCGCCACCTCCTCTGGGCTTCCATCGACAACGACGACTCGCGGGACCTCGACCAGCTCTCGGTCGCCGAGCCGGCCGGCGGCGACGCGGTGACGATCCTCGTCGCGGTCGCGGACGTGGACGCGGTCGTCCGGAAGGGCTCGGCGATCGACGGCCACGCGCAGGCGAACACGACCTCGGTCTACACGGCGGCCGAGGTCTTTCCGATGCTTCCCGAGAAGCTCTCGACCGACCTCACATCGCTCGGCGAGGGCGAGGAGCGGCTCGCGCTGGTCGTCGAGATGGCGATCGCCGCGGACGGCTCCCTGGCCAGGGGCGACGTCTATCGGGCGCGCGTCGTCAACCACGCGAAGCTCGCCTACAACGCGGTCGCCGCGTGGCTCGACGGCACGGGGCCGGCCCCGCCGCGGATCGCCGCGGTCCCCGGCCTCGACGGGCGGCTCCGACTCCAAGACCGGGTCGCCCAGGCGATGAAGGACCTGCGCCACCGGCACGGCGCGCTGAGCCTCGAAACGCTCGAGCCCAGGGCCGTGTTCGACGGCGACGTGCTCGCCGACCTCCTCCCCGACGAGAAGAACCGCGCCAAGGAGCTGATCGAGGACTTCATGATCGCGGCCAACGGGGTGACCGCGAGGTTCCTCGCCGCGCGTGGCCTTCCCTCGCTGCGGCGGGTTCTCCGTGCGCCCGAGCGCTGGGAGCGCATCGTCGAGCTTGCGGCAGGCGTGGGCGAGCGGCTGCCACCGGCGCCGGACGCGCGCTCGCTCGAGGTGTTCCTCGCGGCGCGACGCCAGGCGGATCCCGCACGCTTCGCCGATCTGTCGCTGTCGGTGGTGAAGCTCCTGGGCTCGGGCGAGTACGTCCTCGATCCGCCCGGCGGCGTGCCCGACGGACACTTCGGACTCGCGCTGCGGGACTACACACACTCGACCGCCCCCAACCGGCGGTTCCCCGACCTCATCACCCAGCGCCTCCTCAAGGCGGCGCTCGCCGGACGGGCGGCGCCCTATACCGATACGGAGCTCACGGAGCTGGCACGCCGCTGCACCCAGCAAGAGGACAGCGCCGCGAAGGTCGAGCGCCAGGTGCGGAAGTCCGCGGCCGCGCTCCTCCTCGAGGCACGGATCGGCGAGCGGTTTGACGCGATCGTCACGGGGTCCAGCGCCAAGGGAACGTGGGTGCGCGTGCTCCGGCCGCCGGTGGAAGGCATGGTCGTGCGCGGAGCCCAGGGACTCGACGTCGGCGACCGGGTGCGCGTCGAGCTCCTGCGCACGGACATCGAGCGGGGCTTCATCGACTTCGCCCGCGCCACGTGAGCGGCGGGAGCCTCGAACGGCGCGTTCAAGGGGTGGCGCTCCGCCGTGGCGCGCCCCTCACGCGAGCGTCGAGTCGACGACGGCGAGCGAGCCCTGGCCCCGGACGTACCGCACCTCGCGCAGGCCGAGCAGCGTCCGCAGGCGGTCCGCGTCCACCTTCATCGGGCCGGGCGAGGGCGCGGCGCCCGGCGCCGGCTGAGGGAACGCCGTGGACATCGCCGTGTGGAAGGCCACGTTTCCCTCGACCTTCTGCATCACCTGATGGATGTGGCCGTTGAGGACCGTGACCGTGCCGAACCGCTTGAGGTAGCCGAGGGCCTGCTCGCTGTCGTCCGTGGCCCACCCCCACTTGGGATAGACGGCCCAGAGGGGCACATGAGCGAAGACCACGATCGGCGTACTGCTCGTGAGCCCCTGGACGTCGCTCTCCAACCACTCGAGCTGCTCGGCGCCCAGGCTTCCGAGACCTTTGGCCTTGTAGCTCTCCACGTTGACGAGGCCGATGAAGTGCACGCCCCGGTGGTCGAAGCTCTGCCAGCCCTTGCCGCCGACCGTGCCCTTGCCGTAGCGGGCGAGGTATTCCTTGCCGCCGTCGAGGAAGACGTCGTTCTCACCGGGCACGTAGAACACGCGCTCGGTCTTCACGCCCTTGAGCATCTCCGCAACCGTGTCGAACGCCCCCGGCTTCTGGGCGTGCGTGAGATCGCCCGTGTGAAGGACGAAGGCCGGCGGTGTCGGCAGCGCGTTGATCCGCGCGATCGCCTCGCCGAGCGTCGCCGTCACGTCTTTGTTCGCCTCGCCCTTGAAGCCGATGTGGGTGTCGCTGATCTGGACGAAGCCGAAGTCGCCCCCGGCCGGCGTCTCGGCGGCCTGTGCGAGCGTCCGTGAGGACAGCACGCCGCCCGCCGCAGTCCAGACCACCCCGGTCCCCACCCAGGCCATGCACTCGAGAAAGCCGCGACGATCCATGTCCATGTCGATCTCCCTTCGGGTACTTCGGGTACTTCGGTTCACTTCACGACGACGGTGGACTTCATATGTGGGTGCAGCGCGCAGAAGTAGGCGTAGGTGCCCGGCGCGTTGAACGTGTACGAGAACGTGTCGTCGGTCTCGAGTGCCGGCGACGCGAACACCCCGGCCGGCGACGTCACCGTGTGGATCTCAGTATCGTGATTGACCCAGGTGACGGTCGTCCCGGCCGGAATCGTCAGCGCCTCCGACGAGAAGCGGAAATGCTCGATCGTGATGTTTGCCGGCCCGGCCGTCCGTGGCGCCGCCATCCCCGCGCCGCTCACTGCCACCACCCACAGAACGCCTCCGATCAGGGCTCGCGACTTCATGAGGTGTCTTCTCCTGTTCTCGGCCCGGGGCCTGGCACGCGGTTTCGTCCGTTTGTCCCCATTACTCATCGTTGCCAACGCGTGGGGCGTTCGTTCGTTCCCCGTTGCGGCACGAACGGAAGTCGGGAACGAATCGGCCGCTCGCGCGTTAGCAGCGGGTGGAGGAAGGGCCTGGTACGATCTGAGCGGCATGGCGGGCGGGGCGGAGTCGAGCGCAGGCGCCACGCTGGGACGGGAGGCATTGGCCTACGTCGACAGCCTGCACAACCTCGCGCGCTATCTAACGGGTAACGCGAGCGACGCCGAGGACCTCGTGCAGGAGACCTTCGCGCGGGCGCTCAAGGCCACCGACCAGTTCACGCCGGGCACGAATCTGAAGGCGTGGCTGTTCAGGATCCTGCGCAACACGTTTCTCAGCCTTTACCGGCGCGAGCGGAACAATCCGCTGGTCGGGGGTCTCGACACCGTGGATCCCTCGGCACAGGGAGTCGCGGGCGATCACTGGCTCCGCGACGACATGGAGCTCGACCGGTTGCGGAAGATCGTGGCCGAGGAGATCGAGGCGGCGCTGATGACGCTGTCCGACGAGGCGCGCACGGTCATCCTGCTGGACCTCGAGGGGCTGACGGAGTCGGAGGTCGCCGGGATCGTCGGGTGCGCCGTCGGGACGGTGAAGTCGCGGCTCGCGCGGGCGCGCTCGGCGCTCCGCCGGCAGCTCAAGGACTACGCGAGATAGCGTGATGGACTGCGAGGACGTCAGAACGTATCTGCTCGACGAGCATCGGGGACAGCTCGCCCCGGAGCTTGGGCGCGAGGTCCGAACCCACCTCGAGCGGTGCGCCGCGTGCGCCCACGAGGACGCCGCGGAGCGCGCGCTGGGCGAGCTCCTCGAGCGCCGCCTGCCGCAGCATCCCGCGCCGCGCGGGCTCAAGCGCCGGCTCGCGACGCAGTGGTCGGCGCCGGCCGCGCCACCCGTGCTGCGGTGGGCGCGATGGCGCTACGCCGCGGCGCCGGCGCTCGCCGCCGCGCTCGTGCTCGCCGTCGCCGCGCCGTGGCTCGCCGCGCGCCTTCCCGGCGCCGCGCGGGACCCCGGCGCCGAGCGTCTCGTCACCGAAGCCGTCAACGATCACCTGCGCGTGCTCCTGAGCGAGCACCCGCTCGGGGTCGAGAACGGCGGCATCCATCAGGTCAAGCCCTGGTTCGCGGGACGGCTCGACTTCGCGCCCGTCGTTCCATTCGGCGGCGACACGGAGTTCCCGCTGAAGGGCGGCGCGGTCGGCTGGTTCGTGGACCGCAAGGCCGCAGTCTTCGTCTACGCGCGCCGGCTCCACCCGATCTCGCTCTTCGTCTTCCGTGCCGATGGGCTTCCCTGGCCCCGGGGCGGCGGCGAGCGCGTCGGCAGGACGGAAGCCTACCGGCAGGCGGCGCGCGGGTTCGCCGTCATCCTCTGGCGCGCAGGCGATCTCGGCTACGCGCTCGTGTCCGACGTGGATCCGAGGGAGCTTGCCGACCTCGCGTCGAAGCTCGCGGACTGATCAGGGGGAGTCGGCCGGGACCAGCAGCACGCGCGTGCGGCGGACGCTGAGCCCTTCGGCGCCCGACCCGTCCAGGCGCGCGATCACGACGCGCGTCCCGTGGAGGGCCGTCACGAGGACGCGCTCGGCCTCGCCCGGGCGCACGTACCACGCCTGATCACCGGGGGAGAGTCGGGCGCTCACGAGGAGCCCGACCACGCCGCTCACCGGTCGCCAGCGCGCGCGGAGCAGCCGGACGAGCGAGGCGAGCGCGACCGCGACGACTGCAACGGTCGCGAGAAGCTCGCCGCGGGAGCCAGGGAGCGCTAGCACTCCACCGGCCCAGACGGTGATCAAGGCGACGAGCGCGTCGAGCCAGCGCAGCGCGCGTGCCGTGCCGGTCCAGCGCGCGACGACCGCGGGCAGGGGCTTGAGCGGGCTCCGCATGTCTCAGGCGCGCCGACGCGGATCAGGCGCTAGAACACCTCGGCGAGGGGGAGCGGTCGCGGTTCCCGCCGCCGGTGAGCCGGACCGAAGTGCTCGGCGAGCCCCTGGCAGATCAACGGGAGCGCGATCGTCACGTCCGCGAAGCACATGACGTTCGGACCGTCCTTGGCCTCCTTGCCCCACGAGATGCACTCGGTCGCCAGCGCGGCGCCGCCGAGGCCGCCGTACACGGTGTTGTCCGTGGTGATCTGGATCGCCGCGACGTGGGGCTTGGCCGCCTCGTTGCCGTGGCGCGACGAGACGCTCGTGGCCGTGATCTGGAGGAAATCCTTGGGCACGCCGCCGCCGAGGAAAATCACGGAGGTTCCCCGGCCACCGGTGATCGCCGTGTCCATGATGTCCGTCGCGAGCTTGTAGTCACGGAAGAAATCGACGATCGGCGCCTGCTCGGCGCGGGCGGCCTTGTCGTACGCCTCGCCCATCGGCCCGTCGGGCAGCCCGCAGCAGAACACGGGAACCTGGCGCCGTGCGGCCGTCGCGAGGATCGAGCGCCCGAACCCCTTGTCGTCGAGCCAGAGGCCCAGCTCGTGGAGCAGCCGCACCGTCGGGATCGACGGCTTTCGCCAACGCTCGGCCAGGTCGTCGACGAACGCGCCCAGCACGCGGGTCTCCAGCTCGTCGTACCGCGTCTTGGAGACGACGTGGTCGTAGAAGCGGTAGTACCCCGCCGTCCACAGATCGGCGTCGTCCACGCCGTCGGCGCTCACCCGGTAGAGGCGGTTGCCGTCCATCTGCTCGAGGAGGTCCTCGGTGATGTTGGCCGAGGTCGAGGCGAGCACGTCGACGTACCCGCGCTCCATGAGCCAGGTCACGAGCGGCCAGAGCCCCGCGCTCGACAGCGAGGCCGCGTAGCCCAGGCAGATGAGGCTCGGGCCCTCGATCATGCGCCTCCACGTCTCGAACGCCTCGCCGAGCTGGCGGCCCTGGAAGGCGGAGGCGCGCATCCGCGTGAGCAGGGCGAGCACGGACCGGCTCTGGCCGCCCTCGACCACCGCCATCGGCTCGCGGACGAGGCTCGGATCGTCGTACTTGGCGCGTTGGGACATAGGGATCACCCCTCCTGGTGGAGCCACACGCGCGACTTCGCGTGCTCGCGCTCGCGTTCGGTGCGCAGGAACCGGTAGCGACTCCCCCGGGCGATCAGGGCCTCCTGGACGGTGCCGCCCGGGAAGCACGCCTTGAGCTGGGGGACGACGCGGTCACGGTCGAAAAAGCGGCACGAGAAGATATCGAAGTACGCACGCTCTTCGTCGGGGAAGACGTGGAGGCTCACGTGGCTCTCCGCGATCATCGTCATCGCCGAGAGGACCGGGCACCCGTCGCCCGTGCGGTCGCGGATGACGTAGGGGCGCATGATCGGCGTCATGCCGATCGAGCGCGGAAGCCGGTCGAAGAGCGCGAAGAGCGTGTCCAGGCTCTGCGGCCCCTGGTAGGCGTCGATGTTGAGGAACAGGTGGGGCCCGAAGTCCGCGTCCTGGTCGGGCTCGGTGTCCTTGAGGTCCAATCGATCCACCGTCTGGACCGTCGTGATCGCGCACGGGAAGACCGCCTCGAGGACGCTCCTGAGGCGCCCGGCGTCGAAGGACGTCGGCGCCACGAGGTCGGCGAAGTACGCCTCGCGGAACGAGAAGGTGTGGAGCGTGAAGTGGCCGCCCGCCAGGAAGACGAACGCACTGACCCCGCAGTCCTCCGGCACGACCCCGTTGTAGTAGGGCAGCACGAAGGCGGGCATCACGGGCTTGAGCCCGAGCTGGGTCGGGACCTCCTCGAGCACCTCCTGGATCAGCGGGACGTGGTCGAAGCGTGAGCGGAACCCCTGGAAGCCGTCTATCGTGAAGTGGAGCATTCGCCTCCCTCGTTCGAGCACGCGGCGCGCGCGCGCTTCGGTGATGTCTCGATTCGGACCGTGGAGAGGAGTGCGGAGAGGAGAGGAGCGCGAACGTCGGCGCGGTCGGCAGCGACCAGCGACGGGCCGTGCACCGTCAGCGGCGGAATCGCCCACGACGGAGTCGCATCACGAAGGAATGTAACGGCACCTTCGAAGCGAAGTCAACGAAAGCTTCACGCCGGCGGCCCGGTGACCCTTGTTCGGCCCGTGGCCGGAGGGGTAAGCTTCCCGCCATGCGATGCTCTCCCCGGCGCCTCGACGTGACGATCCTGACCTCCCGGGCCGCTCCGGGGGGGCCCGGGCGCCGAGGATGACCGACGACCTCCGACTCGAGCAGGACGGCGCCGTGGCCGTCGTCACCTTCAACCGGCCCGAGGCGCGCAACGCGATGACCTTCGAGATGTACGAGGCGCTCCACGACGCCTGCGAGCGGTTCGACCGCGACCCCGGAGTGCGTGTCGTGGTGCTGCGGGGCGCGGGTGACCGGTCCTTCGCGAGCGGCACCGACATCCGTCAGTTCCTCACCTTCAAGACCCGAGAAGACGCGCTCGGGTACGAGGCGCGCATCAGCCGTGTGCTCTCCCGGATCGCGGGGATGACCAAGCCGACGATCGCGATGGTCCAGGGCGACGCGGTCGGGGGCGGCATGTTCATGGCGCTCGCGTGCGACCTGCGCCTGGCCGCGCCGCACGCGCGCTTCGGGGCGCCGGTGGCGCGGACGCTCGGCAACTTCGTGGCGCCGACGAGTCTGGCGCTTCTCGTCGCGACCGTCGGCCCGGTCCGCGCGCGCGAGCTCGTCCTCACGGCGCGCCTGGTGGACGCGGCCGAGGCGAAGGGGATCGGGCTCGTGGACGAGGTGCATCCCGCCGAGGCGCTGCCCGCGCGAACACGCGAGCTCGCCGCCGGGCTCGCCGGGCACGCGCCGCTCACCATGGCCGCCGCGAAGGAGGCCGCGCGGCGTCTCATCGCCGCCCAGTCCCCGGGGAGCCTGGACGACCTCATCCTCGCCTGTTACCTGAGCCAGGACTTCCAAGAGGGGGTCCGGGCCTTCCTCGAAAAGCGCACACCCCGGTGGCAAGGACGCTGAGCGCGGCGATCCTCGTCGCCCTCCTCGTCGCGTGCGGCGGCGCACCGGCCCAGGAGAGCGGCCTCACACTCCCGCCGGGCTTCCGGATCGAGAAGTTCGCGTCGGGCTTCGGCCCCACGCGCTTCATGACGGTCGATCCCGCCGGCACGCTGCTGGTGTCGACCCCGAGCCGGGGCCGCGTCGTCGCGCTCCCCAACCGGGACCGCGACGGCAGGCCGGATAGTGTCGCCACGGTCGCCGACGGCCTCGACCTGCCCCACGGCCTCGCCTTCAGGGACGGCCAGCTCTACGTCGCCGAGACGGGCCGCGTCAGGCGCTTCCGCTACGACCCGGCGACGTTCAAGGCGAGCGACCCGTCGGGGGTCGTGCCAAACCTCCCACCGGGCGGCGGTCACTGGACGCGCACGATCGCCTTCGGCTCCGACGGGCGGCTCTACGTCTCCGTGGGCTCGTCGTGCAATGTCTGCGCGGAGCCCGATCCGCGCCGTGCGGCGATCACGCGGTTCAACGCCGACGGCTCGGGCGAAGAGCGCTTCGCGACAGGCCTCAGGAACGCGGTCGGTCTCGCGTTCCACCCGACGACGGGCGCGCTCTGGGCGACGGTCAACGAGCGCGACTGGCGCGGCGACGACCTGCCGCCCGACTACATCACGGAGGTCAAGCACGGCGGCTTCTACGGCTGGCCCGACTGCTTCGCCGTCGGCGGCCGCGCCGTCGCCGACCGCGGCGCGAACGGGAGCGCCGAGCGATGCCGGCAGATGACGCTCCCGACGATCGAGATCCAGGGGCACTCGGCCCCCCTCGGCCTCGCGTTCTACACGGGCGCCGGGTTCCCACCCGCCTACCGGGGCAACCTCTTCGTCGCGTACCACGGCTCGTGGAACCGCTCGGTGCCGACCGGCTACAAGGTCGTGCGCGTGCCGTTCAAGGACGGCCGGCCAAGCGGCCCGGTCGAGGATTTTGCGACTGGCTGGCTCGAGGGCGGGAGCGTGCGGGGACGGCCGGTAGGACTCCAGATGGGCGCCGACGGCACGCTCTACCTCTCGACGGACGACGCGATCTACCGGATCAGCTACCGCGTGCCATAGGAACGCGTCGGCCAGAGGACGGAGCCCGTCGGCCAGAGGGCGGAGCCCGTCGGTCAGAGGCCCCCTTCGAGGTTACTTCGGGCGGACCACGTCGCCCACGCGGATCACACCCTCGGCAAGGATCCGGGCGCGCAGCCCGCCGCGGTGGATGAGGCCCGCCATGACGCCCGTCTGCGTGAGGCCCTCGAGGTGCTTGCAGGGCTCGCAGAGCCGTGTGCCGACCATGAGCACGGGCCCAACCCAGAACTCGCGATCGACCAGATGGTTCAGGGGAACGCCCGACGTGGCGATGTTGCGCCGGGTTTCGGCGGGGGCGAGCTTGATCCCGAGCCGGTGGCCCTCGGCGTTCTGCACGCCGTCCAGAAGCGCCGCGACCGCCTCGGCCTCGATCAGCGTCACCTCGCGGCCCCCGTGGCTCGGCTTGGGGGAATAGACGCCCGTACCGAGGAAGTAGCGGTCACCCGCGAGGCCGCGACCGGGCACCGCGCACACGGACTCCACGGACTCCATCGGGGCGGATGCTTTGGGGGCGATGTGGAGCGAGACGACGCTTCCCTGCCACACGCAGGGATTCTACTGCTTTTCCCTGACCTGTTTCACCAACTGCGCGTAGGAGGCGCGCTGGATGATCTTGTCGAACTGGGCGCGGTAGTTGTCGACGAGGCTCAAGCCCCCGATCACGACGTCGCAGGCGCGCCAGTGGTCGCCGCGGCGAACCATCCGGTAGTCCACGGGGATGAGGTCGGCTCCCTGCCGCGTGACGACATGGGTCTTCACGATGGCCGAGTCGCCCTCGATCGCTTCGCTGAGAACGACGACCTGCTCTCCGTTGTAGAGGTCGAGCCTGCCGATGAACGAGCGCTCGAGGAGCTCTCGCAGGAGCTGAACGAACTCGTCGCGCTCGCTCCGCGTGCGCGCCTCCCAGTGGCGCGCGAGGCTGTGGCGCGCGATCTCCTCAAAATCGAAGACCTCGCCGGCGAAGCGGCGGATCGCTTGTCGCCGCTCCTCCACCCTCGCCGGCTGCTTCAGCTCGGGGTCGTCGAGGAGCTTCAGGACCCGGTCGATGCTGGCGACGAGATCGTCGGCAGCCTGACCGGCCCACGCCGGCGGTGCGAGCAGCGCCAGAAGCCCGAGGGCGGCCGCTACGACCAGGGTCCGCTGCGCCGGCATCTCAGTTGCGACCCGTCAGGTTCAGGATCCGCCCCTCGAGCAGGTGCAGCAGCGGCACGTACTCGTCACTGCCGCACGACGGGCACGTGGGCTCGCCCAACTCGAAACACTCCTCGCACGCCACGCAGACGGCGAGAGTCCGGAGCGGGATCGGTACTCGCGAAAGGGACCGGACCACGGTGCTTATCATTGCTTTAGATCCTCCTGCCAGGGTTCTAAGGCAAGGGGGATACCAAAGCCGGAAGTCAGAGGAACTAGCTGGATTAAAGAGAGTTTTTGATCAGGCCCGCGAGGCTCGGGGTCTCAGTTTGCGTGCTTCCTTACCACCCTGGATGGCCCGGTCCTAGTCACCGGTCAGGGGAACTCGCGGTAACCGCGTGGAGCAGGCCCGCGTCGCACACGCGTGATCACCAGGATGCGCCCCCGATCGCCGACGAAGGCATTGAGCACGAAGCTCACGGTGCTGATGAGGAGCGCCCCGACGACCGCCGGCCAGAAGCCGTGGACCTCGAAGCCCTTGACGACCTCGGACGTGAGCCAGAGACAAAACGCGTTGATGACGAAGAGGAACAACCCAAGGCTCAGCAGCGTGATCGGCAAGGTGAGCACGACGAGAATCGGGCGGACGACCGCGTTGATCAACCCGAGCACGAGGGCGGCGCCGAGCGCCGCCGCGAGGCTCTCGACCCTGATCCCTGGCACGATCTCGGCGACCAGGTAGATCGCGAACGCGTTGATGAGGACACGGATGACGAGCCACATGCCGGCGACATTATCGCTTACTATCGCTCCTGATGGGCGAGGCGGCCGCCTAATGCTCTTCCGTGTCCTGCAGCTCGTCTACTTCATGGCCCCCGCGTACCTGGCGAACATGGCACCCCCGTTCGTCCGGTACTGGAAGGGATGGAACCGCCCGATCAGCCGGCGCTGGCTCGGCGCCCACAAGACGGTGCTGGGGTTCGCCGCGGGTGTGCTCGCCGCCACGCTCGTCACGTTCGTCCAGTGGCTCGTCGGCTGGTCGGGGTCGATCGTCGCCTACGACGACTGGGCGGTGCTCGGCGTGCTCTTCGGCACGGGCGCGATGGCGGGCGACTGCGCGAAGAGCTTCTTCAAGCGACGGCTCGGCGTGGAGCCGGGTCGGCCGTGGATCCCGTTCGACCAGCTCGACTTCGTCCTGGGCGCGCTGGTCTTCGTCGGAACGCGCGTCACGCTGGCGTGGGCCGACGTGCTCGTGATCTTGCTGCTGAGCTTCTGCGGCCACATCCTCGTCAACCACCTCGGGTACTGGCTCGGCGTGCGCGACACCCGCTGGTAGACCCCGCGCGTACGCTGACCCGGATGGTGTCCTCCGTGAACGCCGCGATCGCCCTCGGGCTCCAGACCGCGAAGCGAATGTATCTGACGACCTACTCGGCGTCGGGCAGGTCCGGCACCGTCCCGACGTGGTTCATGGTGAGGGACGGCGTCCTCTACTTCACGACGCTCAGGGCGAGCCTCAAGGCGCGGCGGATCAAAGCCACGGGGCGCGTCCGCGTCGCCCTCGGTGCGCCCGACGGCCCCTCCTTCGAGGGGCACGCGGAGTGGGTGGACAACCGGCCCGACCTCGAGCAAGACGTGCTGGTGGCGTACCGGCGGAAGTACCCTCTCGTCGTGCCGCTCGTCATGGGGCGTTTCATCCGCAAGCGGCTCGCGAGCCGCGAGTCGGTGCTGATCCGGATCTCCCCCGCCCCGCCGTAGCCCACCGGGCGGCGGTATCATCGCGACACGGGGAGGTGTCCGCGATGCGCACGGTGTCCATCGTTCTGGCTCTCCTGCTCGGGCTCTCCGTGCTCGCCGGATGCGCCACGACGTTCGGCAAGGGGTTGGCGGCCGCCCGCGAGGGACGCTACGCCGATGCGTCCCACGCGTTTGAGCGGGTGCTCGCCGAGGACCCGGATCGGTTCGACGCCCTCGTAAGCCTCGGGATCGCGCGCTATAAGCTCGGCGCCTTCGACGACGCGATCACCGCGCTCGAGCGCGCCCGGGCGCGCGCGCCGCGCGACGCCACCGTCCGGCTCTACCTGGGTCTCTGCCACCTGCAGAAGGGCGAGATCGGCCCGGCGGACGAGCACCTCACCGCCTTCGCCGGCCTCGCCGCCGACCGGCGCATCGCCGCCCAGGCTCTGCGGGCCCTCCGGCTCCTGCGGGGCGATCTGCTCGACGCGGAGACGCGCGTTTTCGTGGCGGCGAGCCTCGACGACCAGGCCGAGCTCCTCCGCGAGGTGAAGGAGGCGCGGCGCGCGCTCGATGCCGCGGACGCCCGGGCGTGGACCTACGCCACGCCGCTCTGCAGCTTCGCGTGGGGGCGCCTGCGCTGCTTCTGACGCCGGCGCCGGGGCGACCGGCGCGCTACTCCCTCAGCCACACCTTCATGAAGGTGTTGTTGTCATAGGTCGTCAGCGCCGGTTTGTAGTTCATCAGCCGCTTGTCGCGGAAGAACCAGCCCTCGACCCACGCGACGGGCACCGACGCGGGCGCGCTCTCGAAGATGTGGCGCTGGAGGGCCGAGTACAGCTGTCTGCGTTTGTCCCGGCTCGACTCCTTGAGCGCCCGCTCGACGAGGTCGTCCACCTTCGGGTCCGACCAGTGCCCGTAGTTGCTCCCCGCGTTCGTCGAGTAGACCACCGAGAAGAGCGACTCGGGGTCGGGCGTGTCCATGGACCGGTCCTGGGCGGCGATCAGCGTGAAGTCGCCCTTGCCGAAGACCGCGTAGCCCGCGGCGCTCTCGTAGCTCTTGAGGGCCCCGCGGATCCCGATCTTGCGGAGTTGCGCCAGGACGAGCTGGGCACGGTCCACGTAGTTGCCCACCGTGCGCACGGCGACCTCGATATCGAGGCCGCCCGGGTGGTGCTTGTCCACGAGCCGCCGCGCCTCGGCGAGGTCCGCGTCCTTGGGCTGGCGGCAGCCCGGGAGCCTCGTGACCTCCTCGAGCGGCAGCGCAAAGTCGCCGACGAGCTTGGGGTCGAGGAGCGCGCACGGGACGCCCGCGCCCTCGAGCACCTTGGCGACGAGCTCCTGCCGGTCGATCGCGAGGTTGACCGCGCGGCGGAGGTCCGGATTGTTGAAGGGCGGCCTCTGCGCGTTCATGTAGAGGACGAAGAGCGTGTTGATGGAGGCCTGGTAGATCTCGACGTCGTTGCGGGCGCGCGCCAGCTCGTCCGCCTGTGTCTTCTTCATCGGCGGCCAAGCGTCCCACAGCATCACGCGTCCGGCCTTGGCGGCCGCGAGCTGCGTCGGCCCACCGACCAGGATGTACTGCCGCACGCCGTCGAGGTACGGCAGGCCGCGGATGAAGTAGTCCTTGTTCTTCTCCCACTCGATCAGGTTGCCGCGCTCGTAGCGCGTGAACCTGAACGGCCCGGTGCCGATCTGCGCCTCGGGCTGGTTCAGGTCGCCGTATTTGTCGAGGACGTGCTTGGCGGCGACGCGGCACCACGCCGACGCGACGTTGCCGAGGAACGGGGCCGCGGCGAACTTCAGCCTGAACTGGACGGTGCTCGGGTCGAGGGCGTCCACGGACGCCACCATCGGCTTGAGCGCCGCGCCGCACTTGGGGCTTTTGAAATCCGGGTTCAGCACGCGGTCGAAGCTCGCCTTCACGTCGGCCGCGCTGAAGGGCTGGCCGTCGTGCCACTTGACGCCGCGACGGAGGTGGAAGGTGTACGTGCGGCCGTCCGGCGAGGCCGTCCACCGCTCTGCGAGGTCGCCCGCGATCTTCGTCGGGTCGTCCGGATCGTAGTGGAGCAGTCCGCTGTAGACGCCGGCGGTCGCCTGCTGGACGACGAGCGGCGACTCGGCGTGGACGTCGAGGCGCCCGGGGTCGCCGTAGTCGAACCAGGTGAGGACGCCACCGTAGCGGGGCTTCTCCTGCGCGCCGGCGCCCGCCGCGTCCACGGCGAGGGCGAGGGCAATCGCGAGAACGTAACGAACGCGGCGAAACGATCTCATCGGCTCTCCCTTGGTGATGGGGTCGTCGGACGTATCATCCGAGCCCGCCGCGGAGCCGCGGGTCGGTGAGGTCCCGGATCGCGTCCCCCAGGAGGTTCAGCCCGAAAACGGTCAGGCTGATCGCGAGCCCCGGGAAGAGGAACATCCACGGCGCCGGCTCGAGCGCCTGCGTCCCCGCCGTCAGCATCGCGCCCCACGACGGCTCGTCGGGCGGGGCCCCGAGCCCGAGGAAGCTCAGCGAGGCCTCGACCACGATGGCGTACGAGATGTTCACGGTGACCAGCACAGTATAGGTCGCGAACGTATTGGGCAAGACGTGCAGGGCGATCACCCGCCAGTGCGGGCAGCCCACGGACCGGGCCGCCTCGACGTACGCGCTCTCGCGGATCGAGAGCACGAGCGATCGGAGGGTGCGCGACGCCGTGGGCGTCAGCAGGAGCGTCAGGGCGATGATCACGTTGTTCACCGACTGACCGAGCGCTGCCATGAGCGACAGCGCCAGGATGATCGGCGGCAGCGACATCAGCACGTCCACGACACGCTGGCTCGCGCTGTCGGCGACACCGCCGAAGTACGCGGTGATCACGCCCCACAGGCCGCCGAGCGTGACGCCGAAGGTGACGGACACGAGCCCGATGTAGAGGGACAGGCGCGCCCCCCAGATCACCCGGCTCAGGATGTCGCGCCCGAGGTGATCCGTGCCGAGCGGGAACCCGGCGCTCGGCGGCAGGTAGGGCGCGAACGCCGCCTCCTTCGCGTCGTGGGGCGCCAGCTGGGGCGCGAAGATCGCCGTGACGACGAGGGCCACCACGATCGCCGCGCCCGCCGCGCCGAGCGGCTGGCGGGCGGCGAGCCTGCCGAGCGTCCGGAGGCGCCCGCGCGTCATCCGTACTTGATCCGCGGGTCGAGCCACGCGTAGACGAGGTCCACGAGCAGGTTGAGGGTGAGGAAGATCAGCGCCATCACGAACACCATCGCCTGCACCGTCGGATAGTCGCGCTGGCTCACCGCCTGAGCGAGCGCCGAGCCCATGCCCGGAATGGAGAAGATGATCTCGACGATCACGATGCCGCCGAGGAGCCGCCCGCCCCACCACCCGATGAACGTCACGACCGGCAGGAGCGAGTTCGACAGCGCGTGCCGGTAGACAACGGCGCGCTCGCCGAGCCCCTTGGCGCGCGCCGTCCGGACGTAGTCCTGCCGGATCACCTCGAGGAGCTGTGAGCGCGTCAGGCGCGTGATCGGCGCGCTGATGTAGTAGGCCTGCGCGAGCGCGGGCCAGATGAGTTGCTTCAAGTTCTCGACGGGGCTCACCGTGAACGACACGAACTCGAGCGGGGGAAGCCAGCCGAAGAGCCGGACGAGCAGATAGAGGGTGAGGACGCCGGTGAAGAAGATCGGCAGGGAGAGCCCGCTGATCGACAGCACCCGCACGACGTAGTCGATCCACGTGTTCGCGCGGACGGCGGAGACGACGCCGAGTGGCACGGCCCACAGCACCGCGATGAGGAGCGTGAGGAGCGCCAGCTCGAGCGAGCGCGGCACGCGCTCCTTCAGGATCGCGGCGACGGGGCGCTTCTGCGAGTACGATTGCCCGAAGTCGCCCCGGAGCGTCTTGCCGAGCCAGTCCACGTACTGAACCGCCACCGGCCGGTCGAGGCCGAGCTCGGCGCGCAGCTGCCGGATCTGCTTCTGCTGGACCACGCTCGACTCGCTGCCCGTCTGGTACACGAGGATCTCGGCGATGTCACCGGGCACGAGGCGCAGCAACACGAAGATCAGGATGGACGCGCCCACGAGCGTCGGCGGAAAGAGGAGCAGGCGCCGCGCGAGGTAGCAACCGCCCACGGCACCTAGGCCTCGACGCGCTGGAGGGCGGCAGGCGAGAGGCCGAGACCGGTGTCGGTGATCCTCAAGGCGCGCTATCTTCCACTGCGATGCCTGCGCCGTCAACAACGAGGGGGCCGCTTTTCGGCCAGCCCGACCGCGTCCGGGAGTAGTAGGATGTTCGCCATGGGTGATCGGTGAGCCGGAGAGGCCACTACGGCTTCGAGAAACGGCGCAAGGCGGACCTGCAGCGCGCCAAGCAAGAAGCGAAACGCCAGCGCAAGGTCGAGCGCGCCGAGTCTGGCGTCACCGGTCCAGAGATAGGCGAGGCTCAGGAGGCCGGGCCGCCGCCGGGGATGTGGGAGTGGTTTTCCCCCAGTCGCGGACGGACCGTCGTCGCGGAAGCCGGCGCGCGCCCCGAGACGGACCCGCCCGACGACTGGGTCCTGCTCACCGACGTCAAGCCCGACTCCCAGCCCGAGTAGCGGCCCGCCCCTCCCTCTCTAGGAGGCCTGGAAGCCGACCTTGTTGTGCGTCCCGTCGCAGAACGGCTTCGTGCTCGAGTGGCCGCAGCGGCAGAGCGCGATCTTCGGCTTGCCGGTCGTGTCGAGCTTCTTCCCTGAGGGGTCGTGAACTTCGCACTCGCCCTCGATCAGGTACGGGCCGTTGGGTCGGACGGAGATCTTGACGGTCATTGCACTCACCTCCTCGTGGTCTGGCAGCGCCCCACAGAGTACCAGGGTACACTGAGCGCGTGAAAGAGCCGGGGGCGATCCTTCTCGTCGCCTGCTACGAGCTCGGCCACCAGCCGCTCGCCGTCGCCTGGCCTGCCGCGTTTCTCGAGCGCCGGGGATACCGCCCTGCCGTCCTGGATGTTTCCGTCGAGCCGTTCGATCCCGAGACGGTGCGCCGGGCGCGTCTCGTCGCGGTCTCCGTCCCGATGCACACCGCGCTCCGCGTCGGCGTCGCCTTCGCGGCGCGCGCGCGGGCCGTGAACCCGACCTGCCACCTGGCCTTCTACGGCCTGTACGCCACGCTCAACGCGGATCACCTCCTGACGCACGGAGCCGATTCCGTGCTGGGCGGCGAAGCCGAAGACGCCCTCGTCGACCTCGCCGAGCAGCTCGAGCGCGCGCGCGATGAGGTGGGGGGCAGAGGGCAGGCCCCGGGCGAGTGGGGTTCCGAGCAGAGGGGCCTGCCCCCTGCCCCCCGCCCCATCCTCGCGAAGCTCGCGTTTCCTGTGCCGAGCCGAACCCAGCTGCCGTCGTTGAAGAAGTACGCGCACGTCGAGAAGGACGGGAGGCTCGAGCTCGCGGGCTACGTGGAAGCGAGCCGGGGCTGCAAGCACCTGTGCCGTCACTGCCCGATCCCGCCCGTCTACGGCGGGCGCTTCTTCGTCGTGGGGAGGGACGTGGTGCTCGCCGACATCCGCCAGCAAGTCGAGGCCGGGGCCTCGCACATCACCTTCGGCGACCCGGACTTCCTGAACGGCCCGGGCCACGCGATCGCCGTGGCGCGCGCGCTGCACGCGGAGCACCCTTCCGTGACGTTCGACTTCACCGCGAAGGTCGAGCACCTGCTTCGACACCGGGCCCGCCTTCCCGAGCTCGCCGACCTCGGCTGCGCGTTCATCGTCACCGCCGCCGAGTCGCTCTCGGACACGGTGTTGGCCAACCTCGCCAAGGGGCACACGCGTGCCGACATCCTCGCGGCGCTGCACGCGGTGCGCGGCGCCGGGATCGCCCTGCGCCCGACGTGGGTACCCTTCACGCCGTGGACGACGTCCGACGACTACCGCGAGCTCCTTCACTTCGTCGAGGCCCATGCGCTGATCGACGCGATCGATCCCGTCCAGTACTCGATCCGCCTGCTCGTCCCGCCAGGCTCCCTCCTCCTCGAGAGCCCTGCGATGCGCCCGTTCGTGGGCCCGCTCGTCGAGGACGCCTTCTACTACCGCTGGACCCACCCGGACCCGCGGATGGAGCGGCTCTCCGCGGACGTCGCGGCGCTGGTCGCCCAGGCGGCCGATGCGCGGGAGGACGCGGCCGGCACGTTCAACCGGGTCGCCAGGCTGGCCGATGCCGCCGCCGGCGCGCCGCCGCGCCCCGACGCGGTGCTGCCGGCCGAGCGGCGACGCCCCCCGCGCCTGACCGAGCCGTGGTTCTGCTGAGCGGAGCCCACCGAGGGCCAGTTGGCCCTCAAGGGGATTTCGGGTACAGTAGCGGTCTGAGAGGTGTAGCCATGAACGACGATCTGAAGACCAGGGTCCAGGAGTTGATCGACACCACGATCAACCCGGCAGTCGCCGGCCACGGCGGCTATGTCGAGCTGATCGACGTGCAGGACAACCGGGTCTACCTCCAGATGGGCGGGGGGTGCCAGGGGTGTGGCGCCGCCGACGTCACCCTGAAGGCGGGCATCGAGCGGCTCATCAAGGAAGAGCTCCCCGACGTGCTCGAGGTTCTGGACACGACCGACCACGCCGCGGGTGCCAACCCCTACTACACGCCGGGCAAAGCCTAGCCAGGACGCCGGCCCGTCGGCCGGAGATGCCATGCCGAGCTCCATGGCGCGGCTCCTGTTGCTCTTGCCGACGACCACCTACCGCACGCAGGCGTTTGTCGACGCCGCCTCCAGGCTCGGCGTCGATCTGGTCTGCGCCTCCGAGCGCCCCAGCACGCTCGAGGAGCGTGCGCCCGACAATCTGATCACCGTCGACTTCGCCGACCCGGACGGCGCGGTGGAGACCGTCGCGCGCTTCGCCCGCCGCCGGCCGATCGATGCGGTCGTCGCCGTGGACGACCTCACGACGGTCGTCGCCGCCGCCATCGCCACGCGGCTCGGCCTCCGGCAGAACCCGGTCGCCGCGGCGTCCGCGGCTCGCAACAAGCACGAGATGCGGCGGCGGCTCGAGGCCGCCGGCGTGGCGGCGCCGCGGTTCCGTCAGGTCGCGCTCTCCGAGGACCCCGCGCGCGTGGCGCGCTTGGTGGAGTACCCCTGCGTGCTGAAGCCCCTGGCGCTCTCGGCGAGCCGCGGCGTGATACGCGCCGACGACCCCGACGGCTTCGTCGCCGCGTTCCGGCGGATCGCCGTCCTCCTCGCGCGCGACGATGTCGGCCTCCACGGCGAGGTCCGAGAGGCGCTCCTCGTGGAGGCGTTCATCCCGGGACGGGAGTTCGCCCTAGAGGGGCTGCTCATGGCGGGCGGGCTCCAGACGCTCGCCCTCTTCGACAAGCCTGACCCGCTCGACGGGCCCTTCTTCGAGGAGACGATCTACGTGACGCCGTCGCGTCTTCCCGCGGAGACGCAGACGCGCATCGCCGAAGCGACGCTACGCGCGTGCGCGGCGCTCGGGCTCACGGAGGGGCCCGTCCACGCCGAGCTCCGCGTCAACGACGCGGGCCCGTGGGTCATCGAGGTCGCCGCACGCTCGATCGGCGGCCTCTGCTCGCGCACCCTCCGCTTCGGCACCGGCATGACGCTGGAGGAGCTGATCCTGCGCCACGCCCTCGGCTGGAAGATCGACTCGTTCGATCGCGAGCAGCGCGCGGCCGGCGTGATGATGATCCCGATCCCCCGCGCCGGACGTCTGGTGGCCGTGCGCGGCAAGGACGCGGCCGAGGCGGTGCCTGGCGTCGAGGAGATCGCGATCACCGCCCACCTGGGCCAGGAGCTCGTACCGTTGCCCGAGGGCTGGCAGTACCTGGGGTTCATCTTCGCGCGCAGCGACGCGCCGGAGGAGGTCGAGCAGGCGCTCCGCCGCGCCCACGCGCGTCTCGCCTTCGACATCACGTAGCTTCCGACGGGCGGGCCTGCCGCGGGCCGATCAGGCGCGCGCGTCGGTCGGTGCGACAGGCGCCCGCAGGTGCTCGGGGCGGACGCCGACGCCGATCAACCGGGCAGGAAGCCGGCGCAAGAGGGGGACACGAGCGAGCAGCCAGAGCAGCAGCGGAGGCGCCAGCCGGCCTGTGCCCTCGAGGACTCGCGTGATGACCCGTTCCTGGATCAGGAGCTGAAGCCGTTGGGTGACGCGCGTGGGCAGCTGGCGGCGCCGCTGCACTCGGCGCAGATGGCCCGTGGTGAGCCGCCGCACGCGGAGCGGCTCGGCGAGCAGGTTGGCGGCGGCGACCGCATCCTGGATCGCGAGGTTGATGCCGACGCCGCCGATCGGGGACATCGCGTGGGCGGCGTCCCCGATGCACAGCAGGCCCGGCCGGTACCACCGGGGAAGCCGGTCGACGCGGACGGTGAGCAGCTTCACGTCCTCCCAGCCGCGAATCTCTCCCACACGGTCGGCGGCGAACGGCGCCAGCTTCGCCACTCCGCTCCGGAATGTCTCGAGGCCGCGCGCCTGGATCGTCTCGACGGATCCTTTGGGGATGACGTAGCCGCACTGCCAGTACTCGCCGCGGTTGATCATGATGAAGATCCGGCCGATGTCGAAGCGCCCCATGGTCTGTGCGGGATCGGCGGGTCGCCGGGAGAGGCGGAACCACAAGACGTCCATGGGTGCGCCGAGCTCCAGACTATGGAGGAGGGCCTTCTCCCGGACCACCGAGGACCGACCATCGGCGCCCACGATCAGGTCCGCGCGGATCGCCAGTGGGCCCTCCGGTGTGGTCACGCGAACGCCCACCGTGCGCCCCGCCTCCTCGATCAACCCGGTCACCTCCGCACGCATCCGCAGATCGAAGGAGGGGTAGCGGCCCGCCAGCGCGGCGAGGAAGTTCAGGAAGTCCCACTGCGGCATGAACGCAATGAACTTGCAGCGGGTCGGCAAGTGGCGAAAGTCCGCGACGGGCAGCGACACGTCACCGATCTGCGCGTTGATCTCGTGCACCTCCTGGTGGGGGAGCTTCAAGAAGTCCTGCAGCACGCCCAGCTCGTGCAGGAGCTCGAGCGTGGAGGGGTGGATCGTGTCGCCTCGGAAGTCGCGGAGAAAGTCCGCGTGCTTCTCCAGGACGACGACGTCGACACCCGCGCGGGCCAGCAACAGCCCCAGCATCATCCCCGCCGGGCCGCCACCGGCGATGCAGCAGCGGACCGACGTCACCTCCCGAGCCATGCGGGCTCCCTCCTTTCAGTCAGCGCGAACGATGATACTGCGAGCGCGGTCGACCTTCAGCGCAGCGCGCCGACACCGTCAACATGTCCTGACAGTGTCAAGGGGGGATCGGTCGGCACCGCGTGCGCTGCGCCCGAGGGGGCGCCGCCTTCTCGGAAGACCCGCGCCGTGGCCCACCTGCGCGCGTGGCATCGAAGTTGCTCGTAATCGGCCGCGGAATCGCGGAGGACTTGCCGGATGACGACGGACGGATCAGCGAGAGTCGATAGCGATCGGGACGGAGAGCCTGACGACGCCGAGATCGCCCGTCTCTTCGTCGAGTTGGCCGGGCGCCAGATCTCGTACCTGGCGGCGGGGGACCCGGCGGCTCTCCTGGCCATCGTGCTGGTCCACGGGTCGGGCGTGAGCGCACGCTACTGGATCAACCAGCTTCGTGACCTGCGCGAGGCGGCACGGGTGGTGGCGATCGATCTGCCCGGACACGGGAAGTCCGATCCGATTCACACGGCGAGCGTGGAGCAGTACGCGGAGGCCGTCGCCAAGGTTCTCGAGGTTCTGGGAACCGGTCCGGTCATCGTCGTCGGGCATTCGCTGGGTGGCGCGGTCGCCATTTCACTCGCCGCGCGGTGGCCTGACCGGGTGATCGGCCTCGTTCTCCTCTCGAGCTGCGCGAAGCTTCCGGAGGTCGAGAGCGTCTGGGGGCGGTTCCTGCCGTATTTCCCGGGCCCCCTCCGCAAGCTCCTCTTCTTTTCGATGGCGCAGAAGCTGCTTTTCGCGCCCGGGGTGGAGAGTCGCGCGGTGAGCCTCGGCATGCAGGAGCTCCGGTCCTGCCGACCGGAGACGATCCTGAACGACCTCCACGCCGCGAAGGCCATGGACCTGACCCAGGCGGCAACGCGGGTCGATGCCCCCACCCTCATCATGTGCGGGAGCCGGGACCGACTCACTCCCCCCGAGCTCTCCCGGCGCCTCAGCGATCTCATCCCCCGATCACGCCTCCACCTCGTCGAGGGGGCCGGACACATGCTGCTCCTGGAAGTCCCGGCGCACGTGAGCCGGGAAATTCTGGCCTTCGCGCGCTCGATCGCCGGGCCGGGCACGGTGCCGTCGTCGACCGTCGTTCTCCGCCGAGGGCGCTCGCTCGTTCGCCGGCTCCTGCGCTGGGTCTGGCGCCCGCGCCAGCGTGTCTAGCCCTTGACGGCGCCCGCCGTGAGGCCTTCGACCATGTAGCGCTGCAGGTAGGTGTAGAGCCCGATCACGGGCCCCGTGGTCAGGACGGACGCCGCCATCAGCTCGCCCCACAGAAAGATGTCGCCGAACATCAGGTCGTTCAGGCCGACGGGGATCGTCTTCAGCTCGGTGTCGTGCACGAAGACGAGCGCGTAGAGGAACTCGTTCCAGGCGAGCGTGAACGCGAAGAGCGAGGCCGCCAGGATGCCCGGCGTCGTGAGCGGGAGGATGACGCGTCTGAACGCGCCGAGCCGCGTGGCGCCGTCCACCATCGCCGCCTCCTCGAGGTCGCGCGGGATCGACCGGAAGAAGCCCATCAGGAGCCAGGTGCAGAAGGGGACCGTGAACGTCGGGTACGCGACGAGCAGCGCCCAGAGGCTGTTCACCAGGTCGAAGGTCCTGAGGATCGTGTAGAGCGGGATGAAGAGCAGGGTGGGCGGAACGAGGTAGACGATGAGCACGGTCGTCGCCAGGAGTCGCCGACCGGGATACCGGATGCGCGTGAGGCTGTAGCCGGCGAGGCTCGCCACGAGCACGGTCGTGAGCGTGGTGCCGACGGCGACGAGCGCGCTGTTCCGCATCCAGGTCGGGAAGTTCGTCGTGCCGAGGAGCGCCGCGTAGTTGCCGAGCGTCGCCGGGCTCGGGTAGTAGTACGGTGCCAGGCTCTGGAGCTGCGCCGACGTCTTCAGCGAGGTGTTCACCATCCAGTAGAAGGGCACCCCGACCACGAGGAGCAGGACGCCGATGACGCTGTAGGCGAGCGCGTCACGCCCGGCCACCTACTCCTCCCGCGTGAGGTAGCGCGTGACGATCACGATCATCACCGCGATCACGGGCATCAGGTACATCGACACGGCGACCGCCTTGCCCCATCGTAGCGCCTGGAAGCCGACCTCGTACGTGTAGGTCGCCAGCACATGGGTCGCGGTGCCGGGCCCGCCTCGCGTCAGGACGTAGACGATGTTGAAGTCGTTGAGCGTGAAGATGAGCGAGATGAGCGTCGTCACGATCAGGACGAGGCGGAGGCCCGGCAGCGTGATGTGCCAGAAGCGTTGACCGGGCGACGCGCCGTCCACGGCCGCCGCCTCGTAGAGGTCGCGCGGAATCGCCTGCATGCCGGCCAGCAGAGAGACGCCGAAGAACGGGAAGCCGCGCCAGATGTTAGCCGTGATGACCGCGGCCATCGCGGTCGCCGGCTGCCCGAGCCAGGCGATCGGCTCGCGCTGGAGCCCCACGCGCTGGAGGGTCACGTTGACGACGCCCCAGAGCGCGTTGAACATCCAGTGCCACGTGAGTGCCGTGATGACCGTCGGAATCACCCACGGCACCAGCAGCAGGGCGCGCACGAGCGACCGGGCGACGAGGGCCTGCTGAAGCGCCAGGGCCATGAGCATCCCGAGCACGACCTTCACGCCGACCGAGCCCAGGGTGAAGACCGCGCTGTTCCAGACAACCTTGTGGAAGATCGGGTCCCGCGTCAGGGCCGCGTAGTTCGCGAGGCCCACAAAGCGCGGCGCGTAGCCGACGTACTTGTCTGTGAGGCTGATCCAGACGGCGTTGCCCAGGGGATAGGCGACGAGCCCGAGGACGAGAACGCCGAGCGGCAGGACGAAGAGGTAGCCGACGAGCGCGTCAGCGCGACGGGACGTTCGCGTAGATGTCCCTGATGCGGGTGTCGGCCTCCCCGAGCGCGCGGTCGATGTCCCAACCGTCCACGATGACGCGCGCGCAGAGGTCCGTGAGAACGTGGGTCGCGACGACCTCGGCGGCGGCGGCCGTCAGCGGGCCGGGCCAGCCCGGCGTGCGCGCGTACTTCGGCGCCTCGAGCACGGCCCGGTACGATTCGTTCTTCTGCCAGTACGGGTCCGCGCGCAGCCGCGCGAACGCCGGCACCATCTGACCCCACGAGCTGTGCATGTACTTCTTCGCCTCGTCGCCGGACATGATGAACCGGATCAGGTCCTTGGCCAGCTCGGGCTGCCTCGAGGTGTTGAACACCGTGAACGACAGGAGGAGCACGTCGTGGTTCCGCCCCGCGGGTCCCGCCGGCTTGATCGTCATGAGCGTGTCTTTCAGGATCGGGCGGTTCTCTTTCTCGAGGACGTAGTAGATGCTCGGGCCGTTGAAGGTGATCGCGATCTTGCCCGTGAGAAACGCCTCGTTGTTGCCGAAGCCCGTCCACGACATCGCATCGGGCGGCACCGTCTTGTCGTTCAGGTAAATCTCGCTCGCCCAGCGGACGACCGTCCGCCACGTGTCGTTGACGATCGACTGGTAGCCGCCGCTCTCGTCCGCCCATCCGCCGCCGTACGAGTACAGGAGCGCCTGAAACACGCCGTAGCCGTCTGCGCTGCGGTTCCAGCTCTGACCGAGGGGGTAGTCCATCACGCCCTTGGCCTTGATGAGCCGGCTGGCTTCGCGCACCTCCTCCCACGTCGTCGGGATCTTCGTCCCCGCCTTCCGGAGGATGTCTGCGCGGACAAATTGCATATCGGTGATGTAGTTGAAGGGCACCGCGTGGAAGCGGCCGTTGGGCGCGCGCACGACCGGCAGCGCCGACTCGAGGATCGGGCCGTTGGCGCGCACCAGCTCGTCCGCCAGATCCGTCAGGTCCGTGAGCCGGCCCATACCGCGGTAGCGCGCGGGGCCGATCGTCTGGAGCTGGCCGACGTCGGGGAGCGCGTTCGTCTCGATCGCGGCGACGTACTTCGTCTCGATGTCGTCGAACGTGAAGTACTCGATCACGGGCTCGACGTTCTTCGACGCCGCCCAGCGCTTGATCGAGTCCTCGAGCGCGCGGTTGGCGTCCGGCACGTAGGTGCGGAGGAGCCAGACGCGGAACTTCGCCTTCTGGGCGAGCGCGAGGCCGCTGCCGCCGGTGACGAGGACCAGGGCGGCGAGGACGATCGAGAGACCGCGGGCGAGCAGGGTCATGGCGGCGCCTCCCTTGCGACCGGATACCTAGCAAGGCGCACCCGTTCGTGTCAAGCCGCGGCGCGCGTGGCCCTGCTTGACTCGGACCACCGAGCCGTGGTCTAAGCTCTCGTAACCGATCGGCGACGCGATGGTCACGGAGGGGGCACGATGAAGCTCAGCGGCGAGCAGCTCGAGAGCTTCTACACCACGATGGTTCGGATCCGCCGCTTCGACGAGAAGACCGCGGAGCTCTTCCACGCCGGGCTCGTCAAGGGCACGGCGCACAGCTACGTCGGCGAGGAGGCGGTGGCGGCCGGCGCCTGCGCGAACCTCCGCGAGGGCGACTATATCGTCGGCACCCACCGGGGCCACGGCCACTGCATCGCCAAGGGCGCACGCGTGGACCGCATGATGGCCGAGCTCATGGGCCGCCAGGACGGCTACTGCCGTGGCCTCGGCGGCTCGATGCACATCGCCGCCCTCGACCTGAACGTCCTGGGATGCAACGGGATCGTCGCGGCGGGGCTCCCGATCGGCACGGGCGCGGCGCTCGCGACGCGGCTCGCGAAGACCGACAGCGTGGTCATCGCCTTCTTCGGCGACGGCGGCGCCAATCAGGGCGTGGTCCACGAGGCGCTGAACCTCGCCGCCGTGTGGAAACTGCCCATCGTCTACCTCTGCGAGAACAATCAGTACGCGCTCTCGACGGCGACGGCGCGGACGACGGCGGGCGAGTCGATCGCCGCCCGCGCCGCCGCGTACGAGATCCCGGGCGTCCGTGTCGACGGCAACGACGTCCTCGCCGTCTACGAGGCCGTGCGTGAGGCCGTGACGCGCGCCCGGCGGGGCGAAGGGCCCACGCTCGTGGAGGCGGTGACGTACCGCTGGGGCGGCCATTCGATGCGCGCGAACCTCCCCGAGTACCGGACCAAAGAGGAGGAACGCGAGTGGATGGAGCGCGACCCCATCGCGCGCCTCCGGGTCAATCTGGTGGACCACACGCGCGCGACGCCGATGCGGCTCAAGGAGCTCGAGGAGGCGGTCGAGCTCGAGCTCGACCGCGCGGTCGAGTTCGCGAAGGCGAGCCCCGAGCCCACCGTGGAATTGATGGAGTCGTCCGTGTACGCCCCGCACCTCGAGGTCGGCGAGCCCGCGCGGGGCGGCGGGCGCGAGATCACGATGGCCGAGGCCCTCAACGAGGCGCTCCACGGCGAGATGGAGCGCGACAAGCGTGTCTTCGTCATGGGCGAGGACGTCGGTCTGATCGGCGGCATCTTCGGCGTGACCCGCGGGCTCCGCGAGCGATTCGGCGAGGACCGTGTGCGCGACACGCCGATCTCGGAGGCGACGTTCGTCGGCGCCGGCGTCGGCGCGGCGATCGCCGGGCTCCGACCGGTCGTCGAGATCCAGATCTTCGACTTCGTCGCGCTCACGATGGACCAGCTCGTCAACCAGGCGGCGAAGTTCCGCTACATGCTCGGCGGCCGGCCCACGGTGCCGCTCGTGATCCGCGGGCCCCAGGGCGGCGGCATCCGCCTCGCCGCCCAGCACTCGCAGAGCCTCGAGGCGTGGTTCGCCCACGTGCCCGGGCTCGTCGTCGTCGCGCCCTCGACGCCCCACGACGCGAAGGGGCTGCTCGCCTCGGCGATTCGCGACGACAACCCGGTGATCTTCCTCGAGCACAAGGCCCTCTACGCGACGAAGGGCGCGGTGCCGCAGGAGGTCTACGCGATCCCGCTGGGGAAGGCCGACGTGAAGCGCGCGGGCACCGACGTCACCCTGGTGGCGACCCAGGCGATGGTGTTGCGCGCGCTCGCCGCCGCCGCCGACCTCGAGAAGGAGGGCGTCAGCGTCGAGGTGATCGACCCGCGGACGCTCGTCCCGCTCGACGAGGCGACGATCCTGGCGTCGGTCGCGAAGACTGGCCGGCTCGTCATCGCCCACGAGGCGGTCAAGCGCGGGGGGTGGGGCGCCGAGCTGGCCGCGCTCGTCGCCGAGCGCACGATCGACGTCCTCGACGCGCCGATCGTGCGGGTCGCCGCGCGCAATGTGCCGATGCCCTACAACGACTCGCTCGAGCGCGCGACCATTCCAAGCCAGCAGGACATCGCCGCCGCGATCCGCGGCATGATGTAAATCGGAGGGGGCCTTCCCCCCTTGCCGGGCGCGCTCAGGCGCGGAGCAGCATCACGGGGGCGGACGCCCTCCGGAACACCCGCCGCGCCACCTTGCCGGAGAACCGGCGCGTGAGCCAGCGCGGCCGCGGCGTCGCCATCGCGATCAGGTCGGCGTCGAACGCCTCGGCCTCGCGCACGATCTCGTCCGCCGGATCGCCGAACGCCACCCGGCGCTCGACGGCCACGCCGTCGAGCCGGGCCTCGACGTCGCGGAGATAACGCTGGGACTCCCCTTCGAGGCGGTTGGTCTCCTGATCGACATAAGCGATGACGCGACCGTCGGGGCCGGTTCGCATCCGGGGATAGGCCGCGACGCGCAGCAAGCGCACCGTGGCGCCCCCGCTCCGTCCCGCATCGGCGACCAGGGCCAGCACGGCCTCCGCGCCCTCACGTCCGCTCAGGGGAACCAGGATCCGCTTTGCCATGATCCACCTCCGCTCCTGTGACCCCGCGGGGAGGCGGGTGTGAAACGCTACCGGAGGAGCCGGAACTGAGCGAGCAGGCCGTGGATGAAGATGGCTGTGAGGCTCCTCGGATCCACGTCGCCCGAAACCGGCACACCGTGGGTCACCAGGTACAGCACCAGCGCGAATTTCACGACCGCACCCATGGCTCCTCCGTTATCCGCTTCTGGACGGTTGGACGCCGGGCGCGGGCGGGATATTTACGTGGGGGTCGGCGTATCTCGTCGGGCGGCGGTCCGGAAACGGGCCGAGCGGCGCCAGGTGCCCTGAGCCTGAGCCTCAAGCCCGCGGTTTGAGCTCGATCTTGTACCCGTCGGGATCGCGCAGATAGAGGGAGGGCCCGTCGCCGTAGGCGCCGTAACGGTGGACGACGCCTCCCTCCAGCGCGACACCGCTCTGGGCGAGCGCGCGCGCCACCGCCTCGAGATCGTCGCAGTCGATCGAGAGGCAGAAGTGATCGAGCCCCCCGGGCGGCGCGTCCGCGTCGGCGGGCAGCAGGTCGATGAGATGGTCGCCGAAGCGGAGCTGCACGAGCGAGAGCTTCGGGTTCACGCGGTCGAGGGTGCAGCCGAGGACCTCCTCGTAGAATCGCCGGGAGCGCGCCTGGTCACGCACCCTCAGCACGATGTGATCGAGCCCGAGCGGCTTGAACTGCATGACCTCAATCAGTACCGCGTGACGACCGTTTCGTCCAGTCCGCCGGGTGCCGGGGCGTGTCTCGGGTTCGGCCCTGGCACCCTATTTCTTTATCCGAAACGGCTGCTGCGCCTCTTGACTAAAGATGAAAGAAGGGCCAGACGGCGCGGTCTGGCCCTTCCGGTTCCCGCCGCGCTCCTGTCAGCCTAGTTGGGAACGACGGCGTCGCACCCCGCGTCTCCGCTGCTGTCAGCGTCGCAGCTGATGCAGATCGGTGCGCCTTGACCGATCGCGCTCATGGAGCCGGCGAGCTGCGCCGCACTCCCGCCGTTCGAGACACGGACGGCCGCGCTGGCACCCCCCCTACCGCGCGCTGCCTGGGTGAACGAGAAGGACGCGCCCGCGGCGATCGGGAATCGAACGATGTCGCCGTCCTTGTACGTGATTCGCACCTCGCCGTTCGGGCCCCAGTTCGCCACCGTTACGTGGTACGTGAATGCACTGTTAGCGGAACACACCGCCCCGGAGTTCGGCTGGTTCGCCGGGTTCGATCCGTCGAATAGCGCGAAGTCACTCTGGTCCGCGTTCGCTACGGTCGCCAGTCCCAGAAGAAGGATCGTCGACAACATCAGGCGCAAGAGAAGGCTCTTTCGCATCGCTGGCCCCTTTTCTCATAGTTGACGTCCGCACTTCGTTGCCGCCCTCTGTCCGTCGTGGGATCTCCAGGTTCGATCGTTTCCTTCCGGCTGTCACCCCCCTTCTGGCCTAGGCTTCAGCTGAAGTCCGCGCCGCCTGGTACGGCACCAGCCGACGTCAGATAAGCCGCCTAGAGCGCTGTGGTGTGCGCCGTCAGGAACCGTACGAGCACACGGCTGCGAGGGAAATCCGAGGAAACACGGAGCCACCGCATCGAAAATCCCCGCTGCTTCCGGAAAATCAAGAATTCCGGAAACCCACACCGGCGGAATTTCGCGGGCCTAGGATGACGGCTCATCCAAGCGACCGGAGTCGCGCCGTGCGCTCCGGAAATTCCAGCCCAGTGACTTCCGGAAATTCAGGCTTAAAACACTTGGCGCTTCCTTGACGCCCTGTTGATCCCCTACCAATCCGAGCGGAACGCGGCTCTACGGAGACGTGCTCTGCGACATCGCCGATGCAGCATTGCATGCATGACAACTTCGTCCGCCTCCACAACGACGCACCGGGTCACCCCGGCGATGGAGGCTGGCGCGGCCGATCACGTCTGGGGGTTTGAACAAATCACAAGGCTGGGGTAGGCC
>WNFW01000500.1_pt1 | contig 80496 bp, 75 predicted proteins | sample 5400131 | NCBI WGS metagenome assembly WNFW01 (sample SAMN13153362, study PRJNA577476) | soil metagenome | isolation source: 20 cm soil or saprolite under grassland replicate 1 | place: USA:California | collected 2016-06-15
TAATATAACTATAATTTGCTTTAGATAATGCATCAAAATCAGTTGTACCCATTATAGATGACATTGTAATTATAGAAAGTAACATAAATAATGAACCTAATAAAGTATATAAAAATAAATAAAAACTAGCTCTTACTTTATTACTAGATCCAAATAATCCTATTAATAAAAATAAAGGAGGTAATATACTTTCAAAAAATATATAAAATAATAATATATCCAGAACTAAAAAAACAGCTAATAATAGTGTTTCTAATGAAAGTATTATTACTACAAATGATAATACATTATTTAATCTTATTGTATTTCAATTAGATATTAAACATATTGGTATAATTATTGTTGTTAATAATACAAAATATATAGATATTCCATCTATACCTAAATATACATCAAAATAATTTATTTTATAATATTCTTGTATTTGTATAAATTGAAATTGTTTACCACTAAAATCAAATAATATAAATATTATTAAAGATACAATTAAATTAATAATTGTAGTAGTTAAACCAATATATTTAATCTGTCTATCTGGTATAAAAGATAAACCATAAGATGTGTAAATTAAAATAATAAATATTCCTAATAAAGGAATTAATAATAAGGATAAAAGAGATATCAAAACAATTATTTTCATAAGTATAAATTCCCTCCAGATTAAAATATGTATATATGTATATTAACCTTATGTAACACCATTTATATCTATATGGCCATAAACATATAATATATAATTAAATAGTTATATATTATTATATATAATTTTTTTATTATATAAAAACATCTTATAATAAAAAAATTATAATATTTATTATAATTTTTATGTAAATATATACATATAATTATTTAAAAAGCAAGAAATAGAAATAAAATATAATTTATATTTATATTTTATAATTCAATAGTAAGTTTAAAATTAATATTTTTATAAGTTAAAAGTACAATAAAAATATTAATTTAATAATAATAATTTTCAAAAATTAAAAACATGAAGATTAATTTAGAATAAAATTTAATTACAATTAAATGATAAGTAAAAAAAATTAGCAATTATAATAAAGAAAAATTACAAGGTAAAATATTTAAACCAATAACAATACAAGGGATCGTAATTATATATGCTATAATAATAGGTAACAATATAGTTCAACAAGCTGACATTAACTGATCAAATCTTATTCTAGGAAATGAGGCTCTGGCTCAAATGAATATAAAAATAAGAATAGATGTTTTAAAAGCCAAATTTAAACTGCTAGATGGACTAAACAAGAAACCAGATAAAAGAAAGTTATAATTAGGTTGAAAAGAAATATATCCAATATATTGTGAAAAATAATTAAATATATAAAATAAAGAATTCAAATGTAAAAAACTTAAATAACCACCTAAAAATAAAACACTAGTTAATAAACAAATTAAAACAATACTAGCATATTCAGCTAAAAAGAAAAATACGAAAATAACTGCAGAATGCTCTGTCATAAAACCACTTACAAGTTCAGATTCCAAAAATAAATAATACTATCTTCGTAGATCATATCTTGGATAAAACCCAGTAAGATTAAGCTTTATTAATTTAAAACAACATATAGACCGTTATTTAAACACTTACCTATTGTTACCTTAGATATATTTAAATCTTTAGCTAATTCTATATTATTATTAAATTTTGAAACTAAATTGTCATTTAAGTCATAAATATCTACATTTAAAGATATTTCTTCATATTTTTACTTAATGGTTTTTATCAAACATAAAATTTAATTAACGATATTTATTAATTAAAACAAGGGCTTTTTAGTATGTTTTTTACCTAACATAGGATGATTATTATTAAAAATTCTATCTTTTTTATTACATACTCAATATATTTATAACTTAACATACTTTGGCAATACCTTTTAAAGTATGAAGAGTATTTAAATCTCTTTATATAACTTGATATTAAATCAATTAAAACTATTTTATTTTTAACTTTAAAAGTTAAATTTATTTAAATCTTATTTATTAAATGCAGCTTGTAGAACTTAAATTTTTTATTTTTAATATATTTATTAAATTTTAAATAAAACCTTTTACCTATATTGTTTATTATGAACAATATAAAAAATAAATACTTTCTTTATTTTTAATCTTTTTCTATAAAATTTAACAGAATCCTTAAATTATTCAAAATTAGAAATAAGAATTAATTCAGATAAGGATTATAAATATAAATTTAAAGCAGAATAATATATTCTAGATATTTAGTAAACTTTTTACTTTAGACTGAATATTATAAATAGGTATAAATAATTATATCCAATTCTAAATACAACAGTATTTTTGTATATTTTAAATATTTTACATTTTTCATGTAAAGTTGGACTATATCTTATTTAATATAATATTTATATTAAAGGATCACACGTAGTCTCTGAAGGCTCAACTAAAAAGTTAATTCCTTGCTGATTATCCAATAATAGGAGTTTCCAGCATATAGTGATCTTTAATGAGACCAAATCACTTGCAATAGCCTCTGCTAAATCAAATGGAGCTCTATTAGTTTCCGCTATACAACCTATAAAAAATACAATAAATATAGGAAATAAAGGTAATAAAAAATAAATAGTTTTTTGAGCTTCTATTATTGCAGTTAAATTTAAACTACCTGTTAATAATATTACTAATAATATTATAGAACTTAAAATTAATTCATAACTAATTAATTGAGCTGTACTTCTTATAGAACCTAAAAATGCATATTTTGAATTAGCTGATCAACCAGCTAATAAAATACCATATGTTGATAATGAAGAAACAGCTAACAGATATAATATTCCTAGACTAAAATCTGAAATATATAAACCTGAACCATAAGGTATAACAGCATAACCTAATAAAGAAAAAATTAAGGTAATTATAGGCCCAAGAAAAAATAAAATAATATTAGCTTGTGTAGGTGAAACATATTCTTTTAATAATAATTTTAATGCATCAGCAAATGCTTGTAATAAACCATAATATCCTACTATATTAGGTCCTAATCTTCTTTGCATGCTTGCCATTGTTTTTCTTTCTGAAATTGTTACAAAAGCTACAGTTAATAAAGCAGGTACAATAACTAATAAACCCTCAACAATAGATATTATTGATAATATCATTCTATTTAATTAGTACTATAATTAAAAACAATTAAAAATTCTTATAAAAAATAATTTTTTTCAAATTAAAATATTATTTTTTATTTACAAATTTATAAGGTAAAAAATTATTAATTTTAATTGATCTAATTTAATGTTTATGTAATATATAGTTTAAAAATAAATATAATACAAACTTTTTATAAAGTCATAATGTGAGAAATACATTAAGTATTAAATAATCATCTACTACTAAATTAATAAGTAAAAGTTAAATATTTGTTTAATTTTTAATTAATTAATTAAATTGATAATTAATACTCTTAATATAATAAGGAGTTAGGGGAAGTCGAATCCCTATAATTTAATTTGCAGTTAAAACGCAGAACCTCCTGCTCAAACTCCTGTTTTTATGTAATAATATATTTGTTATATAATTAACATAAATAAAAAAAGCAAATAAAATAATATAAATGTAATTATATTATTTTACTTTCAATTTTTAATCCATTTCTATTTAACTAAAAATAAAACCTAAAATCAACACAATAAAAAAAGTACAATCATAATAATTAAATCATATAAGTCATCAAAATAAGTACTTACAACATAATAATATATTAATAAAATTTCCAAATTAAATAAAAGAAAAAATAAACTAAAAATAATTAAATATTAGTCAAAACATTTTAAAATTAAATTATTTATTATAATTTATTGATTCCAATACATTATGTTCATATTCTTTTTGTATTTTATTTAATATAATCTTTATCATTTTTATATATTAAAACAGGTAGAAATTTACCATTATTAAAGATTGTATAAAATCTATCTTATAATAAAACTTCTTTTACTACCTAATCTTTTATTGCTCAATTTTTGTTTATTGTATGAACTATTAAATAAAACAGGATAAATAATAGAATTATTAGTTAATTGATTTTGTTTTGAACTAATTTTTAATGCGTTTTTACCTAATTCAAATACAAATCCTAAAGTTAAAACTAAAAAAAAGACCAACATAATAATTAAACCATATAAGCCATTAAAATAAGCACTTACAACATAAGGATAAACTAATAAAATTTCTAAATCAAATACAAGAAATAATAAACCAAAAATAAAAAAAGAAACACTAAATTGTGTTCTATTTTGATGAGGAAAGGAATGAAAACCACATTCAAAAGCACTATCTTTTTCTATATAAGAATTATGAGGAGAAAGAATTAAATTAATAACCAATAATAAAGAGGCTAAAATAGGTATAACTATAAAAAAAAAAGTAGTTGTTGACATATTAAAAAAATTTTTAGATATACTAAAACGTATATAAGCAAAATGGTAAGCAAATAAAAACAAATTTAAAAAACATATTATAGTATTTAATTAATTTCTTTAGTTGTTAAATTTATTAAACTATTTTCTAATAAATTTACTAAAGGTACTATTATTAAAAAATGAGAAAAATATAAAATTGTAGAAATTTGTCCAAATTCAATAAAAGGAGATTCAACATGTTTAGCTCCTAATTGCATTAAAATTAAAAAATTAGCTACAAATATATAAAAAACTATTTTACTTAAAGGTCTAAACTGTATACCTCTTAGTTTAGATATATCAGTAAAAGGCATAACTAATAATATTAAAAGAGCCGAAAACATAGCAATAACACCTAATAATTTATTAGGTATAGATCTTAATATAGCATAAAAAGGTAAAAGATCAGTTAAAATTAATATACAAAATTAATTATTTTTAATAACTATATTGTAAATGATAGCTTCACAAACCTAATTTATATAACATTTCTTTAATAAAATATAGGCTAATAAAATATTTTAAATTATCCATAGATTATTTGAAAATATAAATATAGGTTTTTATCCCTGTTATAATGTATTTAACGTTTAAGATTAAATTTATTTTGTAATGTAAACATTAATTTATCTACGTCTTTATTAGAAAAGCATAAACATTAATATGTAAACCATCCCCTTGACAGCTCCCGTCATTCATTATTCAAAAAGCTAATCCTTTGGGTCTCAATAATTCATATATATTATTAGGGACTATTTTTACATTTAGAGTTTAAAACATTTATTTAAATACATTAAAACAAGGAAGTTGCATAGTCGTGGAAGATATAGTACTATACATTTTTTTTTAGTCCTATTACCCTTAACTAATCTAGATTGAAATATATAATCTTTAACACAAAAGGCTTAAAAAAAATTATATAGATAATTAAAATATTCTTTGTGTGTTATAGCAGTTTGAACATATACTAATCTAGAATTAAATAAAGATGATCTTTTCACTATATGAGCATCACCGAGTAACATACCTACTAATATTTCCTTTACATCATCAGATATTGTAATTAAGGCTCTATCAACAGAAGATAAATGTTTAATATCTTTTATAGAACGAGCTACAAACAAAACAAAACTAACTAATAAAAGAATAGTGGTATATGAATCATATTAAATAAATATTTATTTAAATATTTAAATCAATTATATTACTATAACGTTTGGACTATATATTATTTTATAAATTTTATTAAAAATTTACAAAGTCTCGCGTATAGTCTCTGAAGATCCCAAATAAATACAGTTATTATAATAAAAATTATTAGGTTTCTTGCTGATTGTCTTAAGAACTTTAAGAGTTTCCAGTAAATAGCGAGATTAAGTGACATCTTTAACATCACTCTGGAACTATAGCAGGTGGAGTTTGCATAGGATTAGCCATTACATAATTTTCACTATCACCTAAAGCATTTGGTATAAAAAAAACAAAAATAGATAAAATAAACATAAAAATAAAGATAGTAATTAAATCTTTAAAAATAAAATAAGGAGCAAATGGTAATCTATCATAATTACCTGAAACACCTAAAGGGTTACTGGACCCTACTGTATCATGTAAAACAATTAAATGCATTAAAGCTAATGCAGCTAAAACAAAAGGTAATAAAAAATGTAAAGCAAAAAATCTATTTAATGTAGCATTATTAACTGAACAATAATGTTGATAATTCGATAATCAATAAATTTTATCAAAAATTCTCATTATACTCAATAAATTTCTTTATTGTTCGGACTATATCATAATCTTATATTAATACTTATTTGGTATATTGAACTTTTTAGTATACCATGGGATTATATGAAATTCCTTAAATTATAATAAATATTGTAATTTTTTTTTATAATCTAAAAATTTAACTGAAGCTTTTTATAAGTTTAATTATATTTTTTATTGGTCTTATATTAGAAACTTTTAAAACTATTAGTTTTATCCTGTATAATTTTTGTAAAGATAAACATTTAAAAATAGTTAGAATTAAACCATGACCATTTGTTTAATAAATATTAAAATTCGTAATTAAAGAAGGATTATTAGTAAGTTTATAAATAAACTAAAACAACCTTATTCAGCTTCTATAAATTTTATAAATAAAGTAGAAAAGTAAGGTATTTTTAATATAAATTCAATATAATTTAAGGATTTAGTTAATGTAATATATTTTGGTGAAGATTCACTGTACTAAATTTTAGATAATAATCCATTTTTAAATCACATATAAACATATTGTTTGTTTAATAATAAAAAATATTTATCAAAAATAGATAAGATATATTTAATAAAATGAGATTTATTTTTAAAAACACTGTCTTAGATTTATTTTTAGATTTTCTAAAAATAATAACACCTAATATTTTTTTAATATTATATATATGTTGAACATATCTAATAGATTACACCAAATTTATAAATTAAATATTTATCCTTTTTTAATATAAAATTAACCATATTTTTCAATTAAATCCACTAAATAAATATAAATAAGATTTTCTGCGTTTAGTCTCTGAAAGGCTTTGATAGTAAATACATATCTAACCCCTGCTGATTGTCCCTTTTTTTGTTATCTTTTTACGCCTAAATATATATTAAAAATAAAGACGTATATAACTTTTAAATTTAAGGAAATTCCAGCAATAAGCAGAATTTTTAATACAATATAATTATTGTATAGCTCTTTTATTAATAATATGATTAATATAAATAAGCCTCCTCAAAGAAATTCAACAATATCTTGACCAACTCAAGGTATGGCACTCATAAGATTAGTGATAACTGTAGCCAAATCTTTAATTTATTTATTTTATTAGTTTTTATAAATAAATCATGTACTTATTACTTATTATTCTAAATTATTAGATATGAATTTCGTATTTAGCCTTGTGTTTAATTATATAAATATAATTAAAAAAGATTCCGACTGTACATTAAGCATCATTTCAGACACCCACCAGTGAACCAGTCTGTAGCGATATTTTACTCTATCGACGGTCTTAGTATAAAACTAATACTTTTAACCGTTTTCACTAGTATTGCTATATAATTTAATATATAAATTTTTAGTAAAAATTTTTTTTTATATAGAATTATATAACTATATATAATTTTTATAATTACTTTAATAAAAGGCATATAATATGTAATAAAAATTTTGATCTTAATTAATATAAAAATAATTATAAATTCAATAAAAATTTATCAAGGAGAGTTTTTAACATACTGAACTTTAGGCACTATTTGATAATCATTTGGGTCTACAACACCAGGATCTAAGTAAAAATGTTTAAGTTTAACAATCGCATGAAATCTTCGTCTCGTTCAAAGCCATTTACGACCACAATCATGCAATTTAGCAGTACAAAATTTAACATCAGATCTGTTCTTAATACCTGCGTTAACGATATGATTAAAATATTTAGCTTCAAGATCCTGCATATTACCTAAAATCGTTCTTAACCTACGCCTATATTGATCAACCTTTCTTAACTCATGAAGATATATTCTCATAAGATCATGATATTTAAAAGGTTTAAGAGCCTCGGGTTTTTTAGGAATAATTTTCATGAACATAAAATTATTTTTTACGTCATGATTAAGAACAAAAACTGAAGTTGATCCAAATTGAGGACTATCTTTAATATCTTCAATTCACACATCCGGATGTTGTTCAGTATAAATAACATTTGTCTCATTTATAACAAAACTCCCTAAATAACTTAAATGATGATGTAAATGAGTAAAAGTTTCATTAAATTCATTTACATGATGAATAAAATGTTGAATAACTTCTGGAGTAATAGCAAATAAAGCTGGACTTAAATCTTGATACTCTATAACACAAGGTGTAATATAAACCATAAAAAATTAAAATTAATACTATAATTAAAAACAATTAAAAACTCTTAAATACAATTTTATTTGAATTAAATTATATATATATAATTTAATCAGTTTAATTTAATGTTTATATAATATATAGTTTAAAAATGAATATAATACAAACTTCTTAGAAAGTCATAATGTGAGAAATACATTAAGTATTAAATAATCATCTACTACTAAATTAATAAGTAAAAGTTAAATATTTGTTTAACTTATTTTACAAATTAATTAAATTGATAATTAATACTGTTAATATAATAAGAAGTTAAGGGGAAATCGAATCCCTATAATTTAATTTGCAGTTAAAATGCAGAACCTTCTGCTCAAACTTCTATTATTATTTATTAATATATATAAATATTAATAATAATAAGTAATAAAATTAAGATAGTCAAAACGCTATTTTTTCAATATTATCACATTATTAATAATTAAGAACACAATTTTCTAAGGAGAAAAATAAATACTCCTGATATTAATTAAGATTAAATTTTTTATTACATATTTATATACTTTTTACTAAAATATAAAAATTATACATGTAAGGCATTACCACCTCATAAACTCATTTGCCCATAGGGCAAAACATAACCCAAAAAAGCTGTAGCTATCATTGTTATTAATATTATAGTTCCAATCACTCAAGTTAATGTTCTTGGTGCTTTATATGATCCATAATACAAACCTCTACCTATATGTAAATAAACTAAAAAAAAGAAAGCTGAAGCTGTATTTGAGTGTAAATAACGTATTAATCAACCATTATTTACATCTCGCATAATGTGTTCTATTGAATCAAAAGCCTCTAAAACACTCGGTGTATAATGCCATTTTTTATTATTTAATTTAAACTATTTTATATAAATTTTACTATTTTAAATTAGATAGCTCTTTTACTAATTTTTTTACTTTTATATCTTTTAAATAAGTTTTAACTTGATTATTAAAATTATTAATATTCTTAATTTCTACTAAATATTTTAAAGCTTTACATATAACTAAAAGGGTAATTATTAAAATAAGGAATTAAAGTACTCATTTTTTGATTTTAGATATGTAATTTATATTTTTTCATACTTTTAATATCTGTATAAATATTACTATTTAAAAATAAATATTAATTAAATTTATATATAAATCTTTTGTTTTTTGACTTATTTTAAACATAAGATAATAATATTTAATTGTTTTACTTACAGAATTTATAAAGTCTTTGTAAAATAACCTTCTTTTGTAATAAAACTTGAAATTAAAAATAGATTTAAAATTTTTACCTTATATATATTTAAACTTCAAATTTTGTATAGACTATTATACTTTATAATAATTTAAATAAAGATTAAAATATTAGTTTATTTAATCTGTTTATTTAAAAAATTAATTTTAAAAACCCAGGTATATTAATATAGACATTCTTATTAATAAAACTAATATTTTCATAAAAACAAAGTTTAAAATTTTAATAATTTGTAAGGGATATTACTTAAAATAAGTAATAATAAAGATCTAATTTTTATATAATTCTAAATTGCGCATTTTTAGTTTTTATTTTTAAAATTGAACCAATAGAAAATAAATTTTTAGAATTAAATAACTATAAATTTCTCTTATATAAAGTAATTATAAAACAAAATTTTATAGTTTAGTAAAAAGAAGATGTTTTAAATTTAAAAATAATCATACAGAAAGATTATTCTGTTTCGACAAAACCAGTTCAGTTATAGATCATGGATTTAAATTAAAAGATTTAGATATAATTTATTTATTACTACTTTTATATTTAGTTTGCCTTGATAATATCTTTATTAAAAAAGGTTAAAATAATATTTTTAAGATATAAAATTAATACAAAATCTATCATTATAAAAATAGTTACCAATAAAAATTAATTGTCATATATTTTCAGAAAGGACGGACTATATCTTCAAGTAAATATATATATATACATGTATATAAACTTATGTCTTACGTGTAGTCTCTGAGGATCCCATTAAAAGATTTGTTAATATATTGGTTTCCTGCTGATTGTCCATTTTAAATTTTTATACTTTAAACATTTAAAATTTTAGGATATTTCAGCATATAGTAAGATTTTATAGCAACCCATTAATTGCTAATGTTACACCTGTAACTATTTGTATAATTAGACATAAAGCTAATAAAGACCCAAAATTTCAAAGATAACTAATATTAGATGGTTGAGGTGAATCAATTACATATGAATTAACCATTTTTAATAACGGATGACTTTTTAAAATTCTCATATTTTTTTACAAAAAAAATTTTTTTAATTTTAATTTTCATTTTTGTTTTTTAGATTATATACAATTATAAATTTATATCTTTTCTAAATAAATATTATAATAATTTAATTGTACAAATATAGAATTAAAATATCTATCTAATTAAAAGATGAAATATAAGATTAATCTAAGATATGTAAATATATATTATAAACCAAGAATATCCAAAATTTCAAAGATAACTAAGGTTAAAAAGTTATGATAAATCAATTATATATAAATTTATCATTTTTAAAATTCTCATATATTAAAAAAAATTTTTTTATTAAAAATTAACATCATTATAAATTTATACATAAATTTATAAAATAAACTAATATAATATAAACACACTAAAAAATAGTATATTTATACTATTAATAAATTTAACATAAAACATATATACTACAATATGTAACTTTATTTAATAATTAAAATATCAATTGTATAAAAGATTTTAAAAATTAGTAATATAAATTATAATTAAAAAAATATAATAAAATTTAGCAAATTACTATATATAATTGTAGGGTGATAATAAAATTATAGATAAAATATTAGACATATGTAACCATTGATCTGGTATAAACATAAACAAAAGAATAATAAGAGTTAAAATAGAAATAGTTATAGAAAGAGAATTAGATAATGAAATATGATATGATTTAAAATAGATAGTATCTACAATATTATTATTTTTAATAATTTGTGCAGGAATTTTAAGATTCAATAAGCCTATAAATTTGTAAGAATACAAATCAAAAAACATAATTTTAACAATATTTAGATAATAAACTGTACTTATAACACTTGTAATTACAGCAATTAAAGCTATAAAAACAAAACCATCTTGTAAAGCAGCAGATAAAACCATTAGTTTTGCAAAAAAACCAATAAGAGGTGGAATACCTGCAAAAGAAAAAATAGTAATAGCTAAACTAATAGCTAATGTATGGTTTATATAAAAGTAACCTTTTATTTGACTTAATAATTGAATAGGTGAATTATTTTTATCTGATAAATTAAGATGATTAATATTTTTATTAACAAATATAAATAAAGTATAACCAATACTAATTAATAAAAAAAAAGCATTTAAATTAGATATACTATATTGTATGAGATAAAAAATAAAAGATTGTATAGATTCAACACTATTAATACTTAAAGCCAATAATAAAAATCCTACATGAGATATAGTACTATAGGCAAACAATCTTTTAATTCTAAATTGTGTTAAACCCAAAACAGTTCCTATTATTAAAGATAATAAACTACTAACTAATAAACTAGATGTTCAAGTATATTCTGTTGAAATATATATATAATTAGTATAATGAACTAAATGTAATAATATAATTAAAATAGATATTTTTGGTATTATAGCTATAAAAGTAGTAACAATAGTAGGTACACCATCATAAACATCTGGAGATCAAAAATGAAAAGGAGCAGCTGATATTTTAAATAAAAAACCTATAGTTATTAATAATAAACAATAGGGTATATAGTTAACAATATCTCAATATATTATATTATTTTGTTCTTCATTAATTATATTAGATAAATTAGTTATTATATAAAAATTATCAAGATATGTAGTACCAGAATTTGCATATATTAAACCTATACCTAATAAAATAAAACAAGAAGATAAACCACCCAATAAAAAGTAAGTTAAACCTGAAGATGTAGATGATTCAGAGTTTCTATACATTGTACAAAGTAAATATAACCCATAACTTTGTAATTCTATAGATAAATAAATTGATATCAAATCACTACTTGAAATCAATAAAATACTACCTGTAATTATAAATAATATAATTAAAGTATATTCTATAATAGAGAATTGTTCTCCTTTTTTATTAATTATATTTGCAATAAACATTTTTAATTTTGTAAATAATAATTTATAAAAAGTTAAATATTGATTAGATCAATATTTTCTAGGATAAAATCCTGTTAAATTTAATATAAATAAAGTAAGTAAGAATATTAATAAATCAAAAACAATAGATATTGAAGATATATTAAATAAACCACCAAAAAGTCCTATACCTTGATCTAAATACGAAACAAATAAATTGTTATAACAAAAAAATATACAATAAAACTGTATAACAATTCCAATTCTGGAATAATATATTGAAATATCTCGCCTAAAACTAAGGGAATTAGATAATAATAAGAAAAAAATAGAAGATAATAACATAAAAATTTTTTTAATAAAAACACAAAATTAGAATATTGTATAATATATTTATACCAAAACATAAAATTAAATATAACTTAATAAAATAGCAACAATATAAAGAATATAAAATATATTAATTATTCTTATTAATATATTTTATAAAAAGATATTTGTATTTAGTGTAAAAATAACACGATTAGAAAAAATAGAAAAATATAAAATTCACTATAAATTTTATTTTAAGTTAAATGTAAACTTTTATAATTTATAGTAGAAAAAATAGCAAATAATAATAATAATAAAATATTATTATCTATAAAAGAAAAATATAATAAACAAATATAAAATATTAAACCTATTAATATATATAAAGCATAAGTTGTAATTACACCAGTACTTAAATTACCTATATTTTTACTTAAGTTTAATAAACCTTTTTCTAATCCATATGGTCCTAATAATTCTACAGAACCCTTATCAATTATTTTAGTTGTTTGACCTCCTAATTTAAGAACAATATCAGTAATATATTTATTATAAAATAATTCAATTAAAAATCTTTGATTTAATAAACTAAAAATATTATAACCCAAATTAGAAAATTTAAAATTAATAAGTAGCTTACTAAAAAACTCAAAAAAAGTTAAAGATATCAAACTTAAACTAACAGTAAGAATAAAAGGTAATAATTTAAAAAAAATTGGAACAGCAAACTCTGTATCTAACATAATTTCATGTAACGGATGTATAAATAGACTATTATCTGAAAAGAAATCAGTAGCTAAACCGATAAATATATCTTTAGTTATGTAACCAAAGAATATAGAAAAAATAGCTAATATTATTAAAGGAAAATTAATAAACATATTACCTTGGTCAATTTGTTTATAATTTTTCAAAGGTCCATTAGGGTTAGTTAAAAATGTTAAATATAATACTTTAACCGAGTATAATGTAGTAAACATAGCACCAATTGTAGCTAATATATATACAATAATACTAGATATATAAAATTGACCATAAGCAGATTCAAGTATAAAATCTTTAGAATAAAACCCTGTCATGAAAGGAATAGCCACCAAACTTAAAGAAGCTATTAACATTACTGAATAAGTTAAAGGTAAAAATATTTTTAATCCTCCAAATTTTCTAAAATCTTGATTATCTGCTACTGAATGTATAACTGCTCCTGCACCTAAAAATAAAAGAGCTTTATAAAAAGCATGATTTACTAGATGAAATAAAGCAATATTATAACTTGATAAACCTACTGCTATAACCATCATACCTAATTGCAATTATATATTTTAAATATATAATTTGGACCATTTCTTTATTAATTTTTATATTTTTCTCACTTGCTTTTAAAAGATATTCATTTATTATATTGTACAAGAGTATTAGAATTTATTTTTCTATATGGTCTTAATTCATAGAAATCTTTTATTAAGTTTAACCTAAAAGATTTTGCTGATTTTAAAGGATATTTATTAAAATAACAATCTATTAAATTAAATAATTCTTCTTTTCTAAATATTACATATTTAAATGCTTCTACTTTAGGACTTAAAATATAAATTTTACCACCATAAATATTTATTAAAGGATCTAATAAATATTTATTTTTTTGAGTTAAACTTATAAATACTTGACCAGAATTTTCATTAAAATATATCGCACCGTCACTATCTAAAAAACCACTAAATCAACCATTGTTAAAACTTAAAGGCAAAGGTTCTATAAATTTTATATCATATTTTACACACAATTTATTTAATTGTAACATACGAATAGGGTTTCTAATTAATCCATTTACTGCATTAATTATATTTATAATCAAATCTTTAATTTATTTATTTATATCTGTTTTTAATAAATAAACTACAAAATACTTTAATTATTTAAAGCCACATATTTAATTATATAATTAAAAAAGATTTCGACTGTACATTAAGCATCATTTCAGATACCCACCGGTGAACCAGTCTGTAGCGATATTTTACTCTACCGACGGTCTTGGCACAAAACAAATACTATTAACCGTTTTCACCAGTATCGCTATATAATTTATCATATAAATTTTTAGTAAAAATTACTTTATATATAATTATGTAACTATGTATAACTTTTATAACTTTTACACCAATAATACTAAAAAAAAAATACATTAATACTTTTTATTAACAAATTTAACAATTAACCTAATTTATTTATTACATCATAAATAAATCAACTAGAAAATAAAGTACCTATTAAAATAAGAAACAAAGAAACATATATTCAGATTATTGTTGTTTTGCTTCACAGATCTTTTAATTTATTTAACACCAAATATATATTATTACCAAAAGGTAATTTTTTAACAAAATCTAATTTAATATCATATTCACTCAAATATTTCATTGTTAAGAATATAATAACACTTACAACTAAATATATGATAACAAGATGGATATAATAATCTATGATTAAAACCTCAACACCTTCTTTAGCTATAATATAAAAATCTTTGTCCCCAATATTATCATTAGGATCTAACATAGATTTAGCAGGAAAAGATTTATCTTTAGTAACAATTAATTTTTCTGCTTCTGATGAAGAAATTGATACATTACTTTTTACACTATCTGCTTGTACTGTAATTCGACTTTGAGGTCTAGTATAAGAAGATTTATATTGAATTCCTTTAAATACAAGTAATCCAAGAACTCCACCTCCAATAGAAACAGTTAATTTACTACCTAAAGGTAAAGAAGAACTTTTTGCTAATTTACCTGTTGTTGCAGATAGTCCAGTAAATATACCAGCTTCTGTCCCATATCTAATTGCTTGATCTATATTACTAATTTTTACATTACTTGCTTCAAGAGTAGCTTTAGTTAATTCTTCATCAGAAGCAGCATAAGCAATATCAGGTTCAAGAATAGTAATTAAAATATAAATGAAAAATCCTATAATAGCAATTCTATATATAGAATCTTCACTATTTAGGAAATTTATTCATTTTTGTTTTAATTTAGAACCTAATAAACCTAATTGCAATATTATATCAATTGTAAGAAAAATAAAGATACCAAAACAACATTTACCCATAAAAATTAATAAATGTTCGCTGCTAAAAAATCATACAAAAAATTCATTCATAAATAAATTTTAAACTTATATTTAAATTAAATGGTATTTTAAAATTATAAATTATAAATTATATTATAATATAATTTATAATTTATATAAACAAAAAGGAAAAAATTTTTTTTTTATAAAAGTTATACATATAAGGCAAATTACACCTTTTTTATGCCGTATTTTATATCTTAAAGCATTAGCTCCTGATATAGGTTTAATAGATCCCCCAAATTTATGCATAATTTCATATAAAGCATATTTATCTCTTATATCCATAGTAACTTCAAAACTAACATATCCTTTTTTAGTTAAAATAAAATAACCATCACCATCAATTAAACCTGCCAATCATTGATTAAAATTTAAACATGTTTTGTTATTTAAATTTTTATTATTAGTATTAGACGTATAGATTTCTGAGATACTATGGTTATTATTAGATAAATAAAATATATTCTTATATAATAATGCAATGAAATTAATATTCAATATACTCCATATAATTAATGAAAGAAATAAAATATAAATTAAATTAAAAATTTTTAATTTAATAAAAATTAATATCAAACGTATGGCCTCTGAGATTCCTACTCACTTGCTTATAATAATTATTTTTCATTTTAAAAATAAACTAAATAAATTACTATTATGATTACATAAATAATCATGAGCTTTGGTTATCTGCGAATTGGTTAATATAAACAAAATATAAATAACTTCTGCGCATATAGTTTGATTTAAGAATAAAAATTCTTGAGCCAATTGACTCATTGTTGAATAAGCAATTACTTTTTTTATATCTTGTTGAAATAAACCTATAACAGAACTAAATACAGTAGTTATTGCTCCAATTCATAAACAAAGTAATAAAACTGTTGAACTATATTCTATTAAAATAACTTTATTTATTTTTTTTTCTTTCATTATTTTTAATTTAGATAATCCAAGCGTAGTAAGATGTTGTTTATTTATAACTAAATTATAAACTTCAAGTCAGTTACAATAACTTACATATTTATTAGTTTTAAGTTTATTGTGAATAAAATAATTTAATTATAATTAGTTTAGTTAAATTAACTACCATATTATGTCCATAATAAGATTTAACTGAATGTACTTTACCTCCTACTAGTAAAGATATTTTATTAAGTAACTCAAATTCTCCTTTTTGAGATATAATATATCTTACTGTAACTTATATACTATTATATCTAGCATTTTTTAAAATACTAATCGTAAAACAACCTTCTGCATCAGTAAATCCAGATAATCAACTATTATTTAAACTTATACTGTTAACACTTTCAATAAAAATTACATTTTTATTATATATTTTATTATAAGCATCAATTCAAATTTTAAATTGTATATTTTTATTATTAGTATATTACTATTATTTTTATTAAAATTGATATACTTTCTTTATCTCTAACTCTATAATGATGAGTTTTATTAAATATATCTTGTACAAATACATTACCAAAACCTAATTGTTCCTTTATATAATATAATACTTGAACATCCTGACTCAATTGAGTTATTTTAAATTATAAATACTTATCTATATAAATAGAAAAATATCCATCTTATTCAGTAAAGCCTATAAATAAAAATTTAAACTTAACATTTAAATTTTTAAAATAATAATTATTATTTATTTCACGTATAGTCTCTGAAGAATCTTTATGTTTTAAATGATTAAATAAAATTATTTCATTTGATTTAAAGTTTCTTGCGAATTGTCTTTTATATTGTATTTTTTATAATAAAAATTTTCTCCATTTTAAATCAATATATTTAAAGATATTTTCGCATATAGTGAAATTTAAAGAGAGCCCATTTTTCAAAAAACCCTCCATAGCTTGAGGTAATCAAACATGAAGACCTATTTGAGAACTTTTAGCCATAGCTCCTATTAATAAACAAATACCTATTAAAGTAATAATATCTTGACTTAAATAAGGTACTAAAGAAAATATTGTAGAATAATCTATATTCAATATACTTACAATTTTTCAATTATAAATTGGACTATATTTTCATCCCTAAATTATAATAGGGAAGTATAACGTATAGTCTCTGAGGATCCTATATAAATTAAAATAATAAATTTATTTTGTTTCCTGCGGATTGTTCATTTTCGTTTATAAATTTAAATTTATAAATTAAAATAAATAAATAAATTTTATTCTTTTTACTATTTACAGTCTATGTACACTTTATATAAAATTTCCATAATATCCTATAAAAAGACTTTATAATTTTCCCGCATATAGTTATATAATAAGAATAATATTACTATTACTCACGGCAATATATTTAAAAAGTTAAAAAATTCAAATTGAAAAATAAAAATTTTTACGCTTACTATTAAATTGAGATTTTATCTTTTAATTTTATCTAAATCTTATTTATTTAAAAATTTACATAAAGGTAAATTTTGTACTAAACACTAATTTTTATAGCCCAAATATTTAGAAGAATATAAAAGGAAAGTATCAAAATAATTTTAAATTATTTAATGACTTTTAAAATTATGTACTACAACTATATAAACATAATATTCTTTATTAGCAACATATTTAATTATAGTGTATAAATTTACATTAAAAAACGCAGCAATTTTAGCTAAAGAGTAAAAAGAATTAATACCTTTTTAGTAAATAGTATCCTCTTTAAAATAACTTCGTTTTAATTCTAGACGAAAAAATGTTTAAATATTTGTTATTAAAAACTTTTTATTTTTTTACGATGATCTATAGTTATATAAAATTTATCATCAGCATCTGAAAAACTTGCCAATCAACTATTACTCTCAATAGGAGAGGGGGATAAATCTAAATAAAGTATATAACTATTATCATTTTTATTTATTATATAGCTCTATATAAAGCCTCAATTTTAGGGATACGTATATTTCCATTAATTAAATTAATTATTTTTAAAACTTCATCTTTAGCTAAAATCTGTAATATTACATGTCCTGTATCTCTCTCATTTACTGTTTACTTTACCTACTTTTAATAGAATAAATAATTTTCAGCTAAAGATTTATCTGCTAAATTAAATAGAATGATAATTTTAGGACGATATTTTTTAGCTTTAGTATTTTTATCATGTACAAATAAACCATTTCTCTTAATTAAACCTGCTAAATATGGGGTTAATTTGTAATAAAATTTAAAATTATTTCTCACTTATTTATAAGGCAATATATTTTGATATCCTAAAAACTTTAAATAATTTTTTTTATCACCAAAAGATCATAAAAGTATAAACATACCTATAGTTAAAAAACAATCACCTACTCTATTAGTTAAAAAGGCTGAGATAGAACTTTGATTTGCAGCAATTCTAGTAAATCAGAAATTTACTAAAAGATATGAACAAATTCCAACACCTTCTCACAAGTTTTATTATTTAATAATGAATATGTTAAGGTTATAAATAATAATTAAATATTCTATCGTATTTTATATAACATACTTTCATGTATATAAGGTCCTACAATATCTTTTAATTTGACTTTTTGTTTAACAGGTATATATAAATCTTATATATACTTATTAAACAAAAAACTAATAAATAACCTCACATATTTATTATATTTTCATATAATATGGACTATATCTTCATCTTATCTTATATTATTATAATATAAATGTACCACGTATAGTCTCTGAGGACCCCTCTAAGAAATTTTTCTGAATAAAATTTTAACCATTTTAACAAAAAAAACAAAAACTTAATTGTTTTAACAAACTTAGGGTTTCCTGCTGATTGTCCTTTACAATTAATAGAATATTCCAGCATATAGTGATATATTTAATATAGTAATTTATATATAGGCCGAGAATTGGACCTAAAAACATTAAAAGATAATTATTTGCTGTTACAAGTATGATCATCATAAAAGTAAACAAACTCAAATAACTAAAAAATCTTTGATTGTGCAATGCTGTCAAATTTATCATACAATTAAATATTAACTTCTACTTTTATTCATCCCTGATTTTATTTTTTGTATTATATTTAATCCTTGTTTTGTTAAATGTAAACCATTATTCGTTAAATAATTAATTTTATATCAATCTAAATAATCATTTAATTTTACACCATCTATTAGATATTTATTAAAAATGGTATTATTTTTTCATTAATATTACTAAACTTTAATATTGTTAAACTTACTGCTAATTTATCTAGATATTTATATACTTTACCTGTTCCTAAATATTTTATTATACTTTCCATTAGTTTTAAATCTCTCTTATATTGAACTATTATTAATCTTAATTGAGCTCTTTTTCCTATTTAATTACTTGAATTTACTATTATTGTATCAAAATTTCCTTATCCACTTACAATACCTCAGATTCAAAATGGATCTGGTATATTTTTTGTATTTATAACTGGTCTTTTTATTGGAATATATCCTTTAAATTCAGTTTTTAATTTATCTGATAAGCCTAAATTCATAGATTCTTTTATATTTATTATATTTATTAATCCTTGTTATATTTAATGAGTTTTATTTTTTATTAATTCTATTACTTGCTTAAATAAATATAAATCTACTGCTTTTTGACTTATTAATGGATATTTATTAAAAGAAGTAATTTTTGTAAATCTTTATTAGAATCTATTGAGTATATTACTTTATTCTGTTTAGGATATTTATGTATTGTACCAATACATTCTAAATATTGTTGCAATTTAAGAGTAAATTTAAATATTTTATATGTAACCTTATTTGAAATTTTGATTGAACTTTTCAACTTAATTTTTTATTCATTTTTTTTTTATCTAATATAATACTAAAGGAACCTTCTGCATCTATTAAGCCAGTTTAAAATCAAGGTGAAATATTAAAAGTAGAATATTGTTTTTTATTTAATTGGTTAGAAAGGTTTTTGATTTGATAATTTCTTTCGAAACCCATTAGAGTACATCTTAAATGTGAAATAGTATTTCACATTAATCATCATTTACTCGTTGCTCTTTTACAAATAAATTTATTATTTGATTTAGATCCGCGGTTACCTATTTCTTTTTCAATCATCTTATGACTTATTACCATACATAAGTGATTATTTCATCCACAAATATTTTTTCAAATATTGCTTGGTATCATAAGCTTTAAGGTGTTCCCGGAATTTGGTGATTTATCCCCATAATCGCATTTTCCCAGGATGCATAGAGGATCATGACTCATATAACCAATAGAATATATATGAACTAAACTAGATACTATTAATACAGGTATTAACATAGAAACAGTTAAACTATCAAAATAAAATCCTCAATATAAATTAATAGATTCTATATCAATTCATCTAATTATATTTATCGTTACAGGTAAAAAAACCTGAAACTATAGAACCTAATAAAGGTAATATAATAATAACTAAATACATTATTTATATTGTATTGCTATACTTCCTCTTCGTGTTTTTCCCTTTACCTTAGAAATTTTTAATATTTCCTTAGGGTAGGCTGGGTATACCCATAATTTTTAAGTTATGCCTGACTATATCTTAAGCAAATAATTTATGAATAAAAAAAATTATTTACCAACCTCCGTTTAGTCGATGAACTGCACACCTTTAAGGTGCTTGGCTGCGGATTATCTATTTCATTTCTTCATACAAATCGTTTTTACCATACAACGAGTCATTACCTGTTCCATTAATCACATTACTATATTAATTTGGTATATTTGTCTTTAAGAACTCCCCGCAATTTGAAGGTTTTGCCTTACACTTATAATCAAATTAAATATTTATTTTATAAAATTTATTTGAAACATTTAATATAAAACTAGATAAAAATTTATTTTACCTTTTGTGATCTAAATATCTTCCTTGCCTGAATCACAGTGATTGTATTTATTTATAGTTTTACTAATACTACTTTTTAGTTGTAATATTTTTTTTTTAACCTTTCCTATCTGGATTTAAATGTTCTTTATTTTTAAGAATATCTAATGCACTCTTGAAATCATGATAATTAGAATATTTTGAACCCATAACAGGATGTTTATCAAAAAAAAGGTATTATCTTATTAGCAACATGATCAATTCTTGTTACAATAAATTCCTAAATTTAACGTTGTGCATAATTAATCACATAACCACAACCAAATAATATCACAATACCTTCTAATAATGAAACATATTTTAAATTTTGCCCTATTGAAAAACACAGTCATACAAATAAATCACTCTTATTCTTAGATTTTTGTACAAAAATAAAGAAATTAAATTCCCCTGTATAAAACCCTGCCTCTTAATACGAAGATAAGTTTTTGTAATTTACATTTATTTTAATATCCAATCTTTTTATAAAAACAATTAAAGATAATATTTCTTTTAATTCTTTAAATAAATCTAAATTAATAAACGCATTATAATTAATAATTTATTATAATCCATCTAAAGTATTATATACTTTATTTAACATAAATAAAATAACTTGTTTAAATTATATATAATAATAATACTTTTTGGTTAAATAATATTTATCAAAAGGAAAAATAATAATATTAACTATATCTTTAAAGCACTAATTATAAATTTTACAGTAGAAATATTATTAGATTTAGATATATAATCTATATTATTAAAAGTTTTGGGTTAATAAAAAACTCTATATCTTTCATGCATTTTTATCTACAATCTAGTTTGGATAGTTTACCTTATTTTGTATTTAGGTTTTTTTTAAATTTTAATTACAAAATAACCTTCAGTATCTAATAAACTAGTAATAAATTAAAGATCAAAACAACAACTTAAAAGAATAAAAAGAATAATTTTTTATTCCTAGTCTACCTTAGATAGCCCTACTAGATTAATAAAGTAAAAATTTATTATTCTTAGATCTTTTATTAATTTTATATCTTGTATTGTTTATATAGTTATCAGGACTATTAAATATATTATGGTTATTATAAGTATTATGAATATTAATAATATTATTATTGTAAAATATACAGTACGAGATTATGGAAGAGGCAAATCTATAAAAAGCTACTAATATACCTAAACCTATAGCAGATTCCGCACCTGCTATAGTTATAATATAAATAGCAAAAGTTTGACCTAATATATCATCAAAATTAAGTGAACTTATTAATATTAAAAAAGTAATAGATAGTAACATTATCTCAATTGAAATAAGCATTAATATTATATTTTTTCTATTTAAAACGAAACCTAAGATCCCTATTAAAAATAATATTAACGAAAAATTCATATAATAAGTTATTATATAGAATTTATATATGTAAAACCATACCAAAAAATAATAAATATTGTTATAAAATTATTATTATTTATAATTAAAAACATATATAAATTGTATATTATATATAATTACCTTTAAAAGCTTTACACTTATATAATTAAAATACAATTTTTTTAATTAACCATTCATTTGATCACGTAATCAAAGCAAGAATTTTTTTAGACTAACAGATTGTATAACTATAGGCATTGAACTATGTAATATACCACAAATTTCTGAACATTGACCAAAATATGTACCTTGTCTATTTAAGTAAACAGATGATTGATTTAATCTTCCAGGATCGTTCTACAATTTTAACCATAAGTAATCCTAACTTATATTTTATCAGGAAATTTAAAACGATAACGATTTTTGTAAAGTTTACCTTTAAGAATATAATTTCTTATAGTAGTTCTACTTGTACCAAATAAATAAGAAGCTTTTATATAAGTAAAAGTCATTATATATTTAATTTCTTTATCAAATACTTCTATTACTTTACCATAAGATAAATGTAATTTATCTAAACTTTCCTTTCTACATTTTTTTATTAACTCCCGTGTTTTAAAATATGATAAGTTAGCTGGTACAACTTCAGTTTTTAAAATATTTGATAACCTAAAAAATTAAAAAAAGGACTATCTTTTAATATATGTTTTTTATAACTAGAAGGATGTATAGCTAAATATGCACAAAATTCATTTAATGAATTATTTGTATAAAGTTTTATATTCTAAATCATACAAATATATTTTATACCATGGGTTGACTCTTAACTATTTTATGTGTATTTAAATTAAATTCTTTATCTAATAAATAATATTGTTCTAAAAAACAATGTGAATATTTAGGGTACCTATACGGTATTACTATTATTTATAAAGTAAATGTTTCAAATCCTTCTTTTTCTATTAAAGGTAGTAATAATCCACTATTTTTATTATTAAATAATACATTTTTTTCAAAATATTGTTTAAATCTTCTAGATAAATCATTACTTGAACTTATATATTTACTATTAGTAATTTTATAAGTAAATATATATATGCCAGCATTACTTCGTCTAAATTAAGGTTTACCCATTAATCTTAATGATGCTGGATAAGTCTCTTTAAAGGTAAATCAAATTTTACCTTTGAAAGATTTAAAAGTTTGTCTAGCTCCTCTTGAGATATTGAAACTTTTTGATTAATTAAAATATTATTTATAATTTTACTAATTGTTTTATTACCTTTTTTTATATGTTCATTAACTAAATCAATTAAACTATCTATTAGAATTATTAGATAATGGAGCAACTATTGATTTATATCTGATTAAACCTTTTAATCTATAGGGATATTCAAACATAAAAACTATATTTTGTCTTTTATAGAATCTATTTTTTATAAAAACACAAGATTGCATATATCCTATACTTTATTTATCTTCTATTTTTTTTTTAAGTAATATCTTGCCTGTTTAAATAACAATAATTTAAGCTCAGAAGATTTTACTGAAATAATAAAAAGAATAATAGATGTAGAATAAGATAAAATAATAGAATTTTTTCCTAAATAAGGAGCTAAACTTAAATCCTATTATAATTTATACCTATTATAAAATTTTAAGATTATAATACATACCATTAATGTATTAATGTTTATGAAAAACTTTTAGGTTAAGGCTGATGTAGTAACTTTAATATAGGGTTATTTTTAAAATATAAACTTATTTGTTTAATTTAATCCTATAACCAGTTTCCTGGCGACTAGAGTACACCTTACAATATTATTATAATAACAATATTTAAGAACCGTCTACTCGTTGCTCTTTTACAGACAATTTTGATTGTCTGATTTAGATCCGCGATCACCCATTTCAGTTTCCTTCATCTTTAGTGATATTACCATACCCTGAGTAATTAATTAGGCCAGGTATAAAGTTTCCTTTACACCTTTGGTTACTAAAGTTTTAGGGTTTCTCCGGAATTTGGCTCTTTTGCACATTTAATGAATAGCCTACATTCAATTTTTATGCATCACATTTAATACCTAAAGAAGGACAAGCAAAAGAATGTATAACATCAGCAGCTGAAACTACAAATCTTGTGTGAGTTAATTCTGGTATAATTACCCTATTATCAACTTCTAACATTCTTAATGTACCTTCTTCTAAATCAGTATCTGGTATTATATAAGAATCAAATTCTATAAACTCATCATTTGCATTAGTAAAATCAGGATATTGATAACTTCAATATCACTGATGTCCTTCACCATAAATAACTAAAGAAGGATCCATGACTTCATCCATTAAATACAATAATTTAAATGAAGGAAAAGCTATTAAAATTAATATAACAGCAGGTGTTATAGTTCATATTAATTCTATTAATGTACCATGATTCATATATTTATGTGTGATCAATGATTTTGTAGATACAAAACTTCTTATTATAGTTATCATAATTCATGTTACAGTAAATAATATAATTGCTAAATAAAACATTATATTATTATGTAATTCTTCTATTCCTTCCATTTGAGGAGTCGCACTATCCTGAAAAAATAAACCTTTTTATTAAAAACATAAAGCAAATATAAATATAGAAATCTATAATTTATATAATACAATATTATTAATATAATTATAACACCATATTGCAATAAAAAACAATGAGCTATAGTGAGCTCAAAAAAACTTTTTCAATTATAAATTCAAAAGTAATTGTATAACCAAATGAAATATTAAAACAAAAATATTTAGATTATACTTAATAAAAATAAAAATATTAAATATATAAAATAAAACTTCAAGTTTTATTATAATTTATAAAACAACATAATAATAAATCCCATATTAAAAAAATATAAAATATAATTAACTTAATTTCAAAAATATTTATTATCAATAAAACCATGTTTTAAAATGATTATTAAGATAAAGTATAATTATTATTGATATTATTTATTTAATTGTTAAATTTTATAATATTAACCTATTTAAAATTAATTGTCTATTATAATAATATACTGATCTATTCGCTTAAATTAGTAGTAAAAAAGAAAAAAAAACAAATAATATTAACTACAGTTGAAATTACTATTAATTATAATATTATAATTTAAATAAATAATCATAAAGTATCAAAACAAAAAAATCATTCCCCCTTAAATACATTTAAAAATAAAAAATATTTTAATATTTAAATAATTCAATTTTTATAAAAAAGAATTTTATACTCTAAATTACCTAATATAATATTAATTAATTATCTAACAATTAGTCTATAAATTTATAATTTTAGTTTATTTATTTTTAATTTTTAAATCTCTTTATCAAAGACTAGTTTTATAAAAATCAGATAATCTAAATTTGTGATTAACTTTATTTTAAAGTTTGACTTTAAAGTTTCAGGATTACTAATACATAAAATATTTAATTTTATCAATTCAGAATATTAAGCTTTTGTATTAAAAACATCTAAAGTATTTAAAAGCTTTTAATTCTTAAAAAAAGATTTATTAATAATAAATGTATATAAACTCAACTTTTTCAATTCAATTATTGTTAAAATAAAATTTATTAATTAACCAATATATCATTTATATTATTATCAATTAATATTGAATAATTAGTTTTATTCTTCAATAAAGTAAAAAAAAAAATAAAATAAAATTATCTAATCCATTAGACTTTTTAATTTATTTACAAAATCTTCATATTTAATTTGATATATCTTTACTGTATGTTCAATATTATCTCTATGTCAATGTGTTTTAAGTTTATTAGAATACATACGATTTTTAATTTTTCACATTTCTATTCATAATTTTAATTTATTTACGTCTAAGTCATACATTATGATTAAAGTTAGTCAATCTATATAATCTAAATTATTAATTGTAAGCATTCTATGCTTACAATTATCAAAAAAAAATTTAACAATTTGTGTCTCCTCATAAAAAGGACATCAAATATCATGAGACTTACGAGACTTAATTTCTTCTATATTGTTAACATCTTTTATATTATTGTATATTTTATAATTACTAAGACCTATAAATTTTTGTAAAGAATCTGCAAGTTTAATTTCATCCTTTGTTAAAATAATAAATAATAATGGGATTGATATACATTCAGGTCCATCAGGATCAAAACATCTGTACACACCATAATAAAATAAACCTCTTACATCTATAAAGGCATAAACTCATTCAAGGTTTAAATTTTTAATATCTAAATCTTTATAAAAATGATGTCTTTCCTCAAAAGATCTTTTACTATTCATATTATTTTTAATAAAAGTAATTTTTCTTCTATGTATATTGAATAGATCAAAACGATCTTTACACATTAAAACCACTTTTTTAAAATCTAAATAATCCAAATTTTTAGATGTTACTAAAGAATATTCATCAAAATGTGGTAAAATATTATTATATAAATCTTCATTATTTGTTACAAAAAATTTATAAATATTATACTTCTCATTAACTAACATAATTTCTCCACAATTGAAATATCTTTGTAAATAATAAAGTATACCTTTAGAATGACCCCTTATGTATACTTCAAAAACACAGTAAAAATGTCTTTTTGATGTAAAATTTATTGAAAAACTTCCTTTAGCATCTGTAATACCCGTAACTCACCAAGGCGAAAGTGAAACATCTTCCCTACCTTTAGCAATATCCATTAATTTAAAATATCTATCTTTAGTATTCATGAATTTATATTAGTTTAATTAATCATAATGAAATGTTAAGCAACGTATAATAATAAGAAAGCCATCATTAAAGCAAATAATCCTGTAGCTTCAGCAAAAGCAAATCCTAATATAGCATAACTAAAAAGTTGACCTCTAAGAGAAGGATTTCTAGCCACACCTAAGATTAAAGCACCAAATACTACACCTATTCCAACACCAGCTCCTATTAAACCTGTTGTAGCTAATCCAGTTCCTATAATTTTTGCTGCTTGTATCATAATAAATTGATTAATATATTCAATTAGGAAACCTTTATTTATTAAATAATAAAACAATATTTAATTTATAATTTAATAAGATTATAAATTAATAAGATTAAATACATCAATATATATTGATATATATAAATTTATACTTTTTTATTAAAAATTTCAAATTCATATAATTAAAAATAATAATTTTATTTTTAATATAATTTAAATGACATACATTTAAAGCTCTCAAGATGAATCGAACATCTATACAAATATTAACAGTATTTTGCTCTACCGTTGAGCTATAAGAGCTATTAATAGAAATATAGTTTCATAAAATAAATTATATAATTTACTAAAAGTTAATAATGAATATTCTTATCCTAGATTTGAACTAGGATCAAAATATTAGAAGTATTCTGCTCTACCATTGAGCTAATAAGAATTAATAAACATATATTCATTATATTAAATTTCAATAATTATTACAAAATCAATATTTAAACATGTACAAGATTCGAACTTGTATCAACATGTCCGTAGCACGACATTTTAACCATTAAACTAACATGTTAATAAGAAAAATAAAAAAAAAATTTTTTTCTTTTTAATTAACAAATAATATAATATAATTAAAAACCTCTAAGAAAAGATTAATTAATTATTAAGATTAAATCAAATTAGATTGTAAAGGAAGACTAACAAATGCATGAGGTTTAGGTGGACTTGTTAAACATCATTCTAAAGAATTATTATTTCTATTAAATAAAATTTGAAATAAATCACTATGATATTGTGGTGTTAATCAAGGATATCTTGAAACAACAGTACCTTGAGTTAATTGCATATATAATATATTTAAAAAACATCAAGTAGCAACAACACTAACAATTGAACCAAAACTACTTATTATATTTCAACCAGCAAAAGCATCAGGATAATCACTAATTCTTCTAGGCATTCCTTGTAGCAAAATTAATATCAATTAAAAATCTAAAGGATTTAAACTGAATATTTTATTTTTATACACTTTGTTTGATTCACAATATTTTTTTAATGTTTCATAACTAATTTTTAAATCTTTGCTAGCTACTACTATACCTTTATATACTTTTTCTAATTCTTTAGTATTTGAATTATAAACATAAACTTTCTTTCTTAATTTTTCTAATGTATCAATACTATGATTTTTACCGTACATAGGATTATTAATACCCGATTTATCTTTATACATTTGTTCTATAAATTTTTGTGATTTTTCTTTATTAAACATAGGATTTAATTCACCAAGTTTAGTTTTTCTCATTTTATCTAAAGTATTAGCACTATGTGTTTTTCCTCAAAATGGATTTAATTCACCAGAAAATAAAACACTAAGTCGTTGTTTAGTTTTTTCAGACAAATTTTTACCTTTATTAAACTCACTTATGAGTTTTTTAGTTTCATCTGTATGTATAAAACCTAAACTAGATCCTGCTATAGTATTTATATTAAGAATAGGTTTATAAAGATTTATATAATATTGTTCTTTTTTAATTAAGTTTGTTTTAATTATAGAATCTTTATTGAATATTTCTAAAATAACAACACTAAAATTATCATGACCATATTTTAATATAGAATTAGAAATGTGTCTTTTATCAATAAGTCTTGAAGAATAATAATAAGTAGATAATCGTCTACTTAAATTATAACCACTACCTATATATTGTTTACCATTTACTGAATTATGTAAAAGATAAATACCCGATACATTTTTATAATTTTTTATAATATCATTTCTATTTAATAAAGCATTATAAAATACCATAACAGGTTTAGATAGTAAATTATTTATATTTAAAGGATATAATTTTTCAAAAGATTTTCCAATTTTAATAGTAATTAATTTATCATCCTTATTATCAGAATCATTATTAGGTGATTCATTCTTAGGAGATTCATAGTTAGAACCATTATTTGAATTATTATTATAATTATTAATATTGGAACTATATTTCTTATTTAAAAACTTTAGCAAATAATTGAAATTATCAATATATTTTTATATTGTTTGGACTATATTTTTACCTTTAGTAACGCTAAAGATATATCACATAGAGTCTCTGAGGAACCTACTAAAACAATTATAAATTTATTGGTTTCCTGCTGATTACTTTAAAGACTAAATAAAATTTTCCAGCATACAGTGATATACTTATAAATATTATTATTTATAGGGCCTACATTTGACCTAAGAAATGTTGAGGGAAGAAAGTAAGATTAACACCTAAAAATAAAATTCAAAAATGAACTTTACCAGCTAATATATCATAAGATAAACCTAAAATTTTAGGTATTCAGAAATATCAACCACTAAATAATGCAAAAACAGCACCCATAGATAAAACATAATGGAAATGAGCAACTACGTAATAAGTCGTTATGTTAACTCATTATTTTCATACACATCGCTTACGCAATGGATCGGACTATAACATATCTACTAATTTAACTTAATGAATTTTCGACTGCCACGTTTAGTCTCTACGGATCCTACTAATTAGTATTTAAAATACTAATGTTGGTTTCCACGATATTACCTTATACTTTTGTTAATTTCATGCTTTAAGAAATATATAAGGTTTCACCGTTAGCAATATATAATAAATATATTACCGAAAAAAAAGTATGATATTTTCATGGTGGCAAGACAACATGACACTTATTTATTAAAAATTTGATTAAATTTTTTTAATGATTCTGCTTTTTCACCTAAAAGAGGATAAGAATAACAATGATCTATAATTTTATTTAAAATTTCTTTTTTATATACTTCTATAGAAAAAAAATCAGGGTAAGAATTTCTTACTAAATTTTGAATTTTAAAATATTGTTTAATTGCATTAATTAAATAAATATCAGAATTTTGTCCTATAGAAAAAGAATGGTTATTATTTTTTCTAATGGAAAAACAACCTTCAGCTTCTATAAACCCTGACAATCATTCTTTAAAATAATCAGGTAAGAAAAAAGAATTTCTTTCAAGACCAAAAATATCAGATTTTATAATAACTATCTGATTTGCATATTTAAAATTTCTATTAGATAAATATCAATTTATTGAGTTTTTTAATAAACATTTTTTTAAAAATTCAAGTTGACAAATTTTTTTTGAAGTTAGAAGAGGATATATTTCAAAAATCTTAATGATTTCTTTAATTGTTTCTTTATCATTAACTACTCATATAACTTCCTTACCTTTTCCAGTTATTCTTATATTTCCTTTAATTACTTTAGCTATTTTTATTAACATATTATAGTTTGATATAATATTAGATAGTTTAATAACAAGTCTATATTGTAATGATTGATAGCGTCAATGATTAACTTGAATAATACCATTTCCATCCATTAAACCGACTCAAAACATTTTTATATATTCATTATTATTACAAGACGAAGGTAAAAAACGATCATTATTAACTAAAAACATTTTTATTAAAAATTAAATTTATATTTAAATTAAATGGTATTTTAAATTTGTGATATTCAATATAAAACATTAAATTGATTGCTTAAAAGTATAAAAATTACCTATCTTAAAAATGAATTATCAAAATTAACAAATAATATTAAATCTAATATCAATTATTTTATTATTTTATTCTTTAATCAAATTAGTATCATGGAAAGCAATATCAAGTGATGCATTAGCTAAAACAATTCCACTTAGTCCACCAATAGTAAACATAACAACAAAACCTAAAGCAAATAACATAGCAGGTGTTAAATGTAAAGAACCACCATAACAAGTTGCTCAGGGTAAGGCCTTTGATCATTTCAGATCTAGTTGGCTTTATGTTTCAAAAAAATAGTGACATATCTGTATATTTTTAATTAAATGCTTATTTAAGGCACTGTCTATTACTAGTAACCAGGACCATTCCTTCATATTTCATATAACATAATATTGTTATTATATTACTTAGAAATAGTATGGCATCTGGCCTCTACACTTTTAGATAAAATAAATAATTATATTTATTATACTCAATAAACTTTTTATTTATTGAATAACACTTTCGTGTTACCACTTAGCTCTACGATAATCCCTGATAATTACTATTATTATCCCAGGATGTCCCTAGAATTTGCCATATTTACAATATAAAATTAAAAATTTATTTATACTTTTTTCCCAATATTTTGTATTTCATAGAATTATGCATAAAAGGCAAAATATTATCTAAATTTCTTTTTAAAGATTTACTTTTTATATAAATAATAGGATTACCTCTTTGAAAATGTAAAGAACATTCTAAATTAAATTTTATAATTAATATATTTAAAATAAAAACTACTTCTTTTATTGTAAAAGAATTAGTTTGGATTTTTACACCTGAATTATAAGTTCCATCTCCCATAATTCAATAAGCTAAAGCTTCTCATGTTAATAAATCATATAAAGTAGTAGGTACTACTTTTTTATTATTAAGATAAAATATATTATATAATTTAGTTATACAAGGTAAAGTTCGCGTTGTAAAACTTAATTCTATATGTTCTTTTTTAGAAATAATTGTTTTAGTTATATAAGGAGCTTTAGAACAATAATGATTCAATTTAAAAAAAACAAAATAAAAATATTCAATATGATTAACTGCTTGTTTAAATTGTAATCTGGCATCAGCTTTATATGCTTTACTAATATTAGCATCTGAAAGAATAATTCCTATAAACACAGATAAAAGATTATTAGGTATTATAATAGATTTTCTTTCTAAAGCCGTATATCTAGGAGAACCTACAGTAGAAGATAGATTAATACCATAAGGTACTAATGCTTTAGAAAAAGTATAAATATTATTTAAATTTCTATTGTATTTGGTCATATAAATCTTACTAAAGGATTTTGACAACCAACTAAATATTTTGATTCCTGTAGGAACTGCAATAATTAAAGTCGCAGCAGTAAAATAAGCTCTTGTATCTACATCTAAACCTACTGTATACATATGGTGCAAATATATATTTTGGACTATATCTTCATCTTTTTACTAAGTTTATGACCAATTTTATTGGTAACACTAGTAATTAAATTGATTTGTTTGCTTAATATCTTAATTTCATCTAATCCTTCTTTTGTAAGGTGACTTTTATATTTGACTAATTCATAAACTAAAACTCATTTATCAAAAGATTCTTGTTTTTTAGTTTTCAATCTAAATTTATTTAAATATTGAACTATAAGTGGCACTTTTATAAAAGAATTACTTTCTATTCTATACATAGAACCACTAAGTCCTTTTTTTTGTTTCCTATGCGTTAAAAATAAATTTAATTGACTTTTTATGTATAATAAAGTATCTAAACTATCTTTTTGATCAATCATAAATCTTAACTTAACTTGGTAACCTAAAATCATAGCTTTCCTTTTTAATAACGTAACATTAAAACACAAATCCTTAATTTATTTATTTTTATTAATTAATTTTTAAATAAAATATATAATTATATAAATATAATTAAAAAGAATTCCGACTGTACATTAAGCATCATTTCAGATACCCACCGGTGAACCAGTCTGTAGCGATATTTTACTCTACCGACGGTCTTGGTATAAAATAAATACTATTAACCGTTTTCACCAGTATCGCTACATAATCTGTCATATAAATTTTTAGTAAAAATTACTTTATATAATTATGTAACTATATATAACTTTTATAACTTTTATACCAATTATACCTATAAAAAAAGTTATTAATACTTTTTATTAGCAAATTTAACATTTAACCCAATTTATTTATTACATCATAAATACCTCAAGCTGAAAATAAAGTACCGATTAAAATAAAAAATAATGAAATAAATATTCACACTATTGTTGTCTTGCTTCATAAATCTTTTAGTTTATTTAGTACTAAATAAATATTATTACCAAATGGTAATTTTTTAACAAAATCTAATTTAATATCATATTCACTTAGACATTTCATTGTTAAGAATATTATAGCATTTATAATTAGTATTATTAAACCTAAGTGTATAAATAAATCCCAACTTAAAACCTCAACACCCTCTTTAGCTATAATATAAAAATCTTTGTCCCCAATATTATCATTAGGATTTAACATAGATTTAGCAGGAAATGATTTATCTTTTGTACTATTAATTAATTTTTCAGCCTCAGTTGAAGAAATTGACACATTATTTTTTACATTATCTGCTTGTACTATAATTCGACTTTGAGGTCTAGTATATGATGAATTAAATTGAAATAACTTAAATGCACCTAATCCAATAATTCCACTACCAATAGAAACAGCTATTTTACCACCCAAAGGTAAAGAAGAAGTTTTTGTTAATTTAGTTGTTGATGCGGCAAGAGTAGTAAATACACCAGCTTCTGTACCGTATTTAATTGCTTGATCTATATTACTAATTTTTACATTACTTGCTTCAAGAGTAACTTTAGCTAATTCTTCTTCAGAGGCAGCAAATGCAACATCAAAGAATTCAAAAGGGTAATTAAAAAATAAATAAAATAAAAATCCTAAAATAACAATTACAAATGTAGAATCTTTACTATTTAAAAAATTTATTCATTTTTTTTTTAAATTATAACCTAACAAACCTGATTGAAATATTACATCTATTGTAAGAAAAATGGATATACCTAAACAACATTTACTTATTAAAAGCAATAAATGTTCGTTATCAAAAAATCATACAAAAAATTTATCCATGTTTTTATTTTAAAATTTGTTTTTTTTTATTTTTATTTCTATTTTGTAAATTAATAATATTTTTATAAATTTATATCTTATCTAAGTAAAAAAAGAAAATTATTATAAAAGTTATACATTTAAGGCATTACCTTATACCTTCTGCATCTATAAACCCAGATAATCAACTATTATTTAATAAAGGAAGAGCATTGTTGTTTATTTCTGGTATATTAAAAATACTAAGTCATTTTTTAACTTGAATTTTTCTTTTATTTAATACTAAATTCCCATTAAATAAAGCTATTAAAATAAGTATACCTTGTTTATCATAAACAGAATAACGACTAAAATGACTATATGTTTTTACTATACCTATACCTAAAGTATCACGAATATGATTTAGTATATTAACTTCTTTTTGGGTTAATACAAATCTAAGACGTTTATCTTTTACTGTAAGAAAAGCCCCATCACCTTCAGAAAAACCAATAAATCAAGTTAATCAGTTATCTGATATTTTATTAGAGTTAAAACCAGATATTTTTCTATAAGCTTTAAAATCAAAAGATGTTTTGCGTGTAGTCTCTGAGGAACTCTTGTCAGATTTTATGTAATATTTTACTGTATAAAATAAAATACCTATAAAACTAAGATTACCTGCTGATTGAGCATAATTTATAAAATTTTCACTATTAAAAGTATTTATAAACACTAAGCTTTTCCAGCACACAGCAAAATTTATTACCTCATAGTCACCTATAAGGAAAGCCAACCATTGACTTCAAACAACAAAACCTAAAACACCTATAGACATCATAGCATAAACCATTCCAAGGTAACCAAATACATTCTTACTTGAGCTAGCTGAAATTACAGTACTAATTATACCAAAACCAGGAATTACTAATATATAACAATAATTTTAATTAACTAAATAGTCTTTATTAATTAATCTTTATAAAACGAAATAAAATATTAATTAATAAAAATCTATTTTTATTAATACTCAAGAACTTTAAATTCTTGTTAGGACTTTGTCTTAAACCGAAGTAATATTATTTGATTTATTAATAGTATTTTTTAATTTAACAATTTTTTTTAATCCTTCATTTTTTAAGTGATCATTATTTTGAATTATTATGTATGCTTTTCTTCATTTTAAATAACTAATATATTTACTAGATAATAAATGAAAACTATTAAAATAATCAACAACATTTTTTGCTGAACCAAAACTAGTAGAACCATAATAATAAGTATCTTGATTTTTTCTATACCCTATATTTCCACCTAAAAAATTTTTAATTAGAATTAAAGCATCAATTTTTTTTTGATCTATTTGAAAATTTAATCGTACTTCAGTTCTATTAGTATGATTAAGTAATTTAATTTTAAAACTAGCATCAGCATCAGAAAATCCTGCTAATCAATAATTTTTTAAATCCTTATCTAAATTAAGTTTAAATTTAATTTTGTTTTTTAGCTCAACAAAATGTTTATGTTTTAATATATTATTACATATTTGATCTAGTTTGTTTTTTGTTCTAATTTTTCCATTTATTAAATTAATTACTTTTTCTAAACCTTTTTTGGATCCTATTATTAGAAGAAAAGCTTTTTTATTTTTAACTTTACGCATATTTCCAAAACCTATTTGTTTTTTTATATAATAAGCTAAGGAAACATCAAGTGAATTAAATACAATTACTAATTGTTGTTGTTTACTAAAATGACCATCTCCATCTATTAAACCAGCTAGATAATGTCCAAATTGATTATCATTAGCTGGTTTTAAATGTGTAGGTACATGTACAGAAATAAGTTTTATTTTTGAATAAATATCTCCTAACTTTTCGGTTTCGTTGCATAAAGTCTCTGAGGTTCCAATTTTATTTTTATATAATTTTTCATAGTTTATATACATTTTATATAAATTTATAAAATTATTACCTTCTGGTATACTTAATCGTTTTAACTTTTTTACTTTATCATTTAAGAGGGAGTATTTAAAACTTAATAAAGTAGTTCCAGAAAATAGCAACGTTAAGAAGCCCATATATTGTACTTCTGGGTGTCCAAAGAATCAGAAAAGATGTTGAAATAATATAGGATCTCCTCCTCCAGCTAATTCAAAGAAAGAAGTGTTAAAATTTCTATCTGTTAATAACATTGTTATTGCCAATTTTTGTTTACTTACGTAAATAAATCTCAGTATATTAATTTTTATCTTGATAATATATAATATATTTAAGTATTTAAAGTAAATATTCATATATTCACATATATGTTTGGACTATATATTATTTATCTAGATTATAAAACTTTCCTAAATGATTTTACGTAATGTTATTTTATTCTTAACTATTTATTTTGTTTCTAAAACATAATCCATATTTTATTTATTTAATTTACTTATTTTAAATATATTTATTATTTTTAATCAATACAAAAATTTAAATGTTTACTGTTAAAGGAAATTTAAAGGTAATTATATAAAATAATATTATCCTTTATTATAACAATTCTAATTATATACTAAAGATTTTCTTTTAATTTATTTTTATTTTTTTTTTTACTTATGTGTTTAAATATTTAACTATTAAATTTAATCAAAATAATTATATTTTTTATAATTAAATATTTGTTGTATCAATTAAAATTTACATTCAATTTTAAGTTATTTATTTTTTATATAAATTTTCAAAAAAAATATCTCTCAACTTAAATAAACCCAGATAACCCCGAAGTATAATAAAAAAAATAATAATTCCTCTTTTTTTCAAAATATAAATTATAATTTTTTATATTATATCAATTTATTAGATCATATAAAAATAAATTTTTGGAATTATTAGGTTATCATTAATTAAATTAACTAATAGTAATAAACTTTCATTATTAATTATTAGTATGTAACTTTTAATACCTTTTTTTAAATAATTAATCATGTTTCAATTATTTTTGAATTAAAGTAAATTATTTAATTGAAATACAATTTATATAAAATATCTAATATGATTTTTTGTTTTCCTATTTTTGGTTTTATTATACTATTTTCCTATATTAAAACTATTAAATAATATAATAATTTATAAATATTTGTCTTCAAATTTGGCATAAAAAAGATTATCAAAAAAAAATACTAAAAATATAATAGAGGAAACCAAAGGAAAATTTTAAGAACAAATAAACAAGGGCGTATAGTCTCTGAATATACCATCAATTTTCAAAAATCGATGGTTTACTGCTGATTGTGTAAAATATTAAATTTTACAGTTTTCAGCAATTAGCCCTATTTATTGCTGGCACAATTATACAAAACAATAATTAATAAAGATTATAAAATACTAAATTTAATACAAATCTATTTTATTTTTTTTTTAAGAACTTTTATTAATATATTTTTATTATAAAATAAGTAATTAAAAATATAGGTTAAAGTTAAGATTGCTAAATTTGTCAATATATAACCATATAAGATTCAAACTTTATTTGTTTTATTTTAGATGAATAAATTTTCATAATAATAAAATGTTTCTTAAAAATTTTTTTTAATTTATGATAAATCTCTAAACTATTTTATAATTCATATAAAATAAAAATGAAGATATAATAATAATACACAACTATTAAATAAAAAATTACAAGATAAAATTTTATTAACTAATTCAACATTATATTATTATGATCTATATTTCAAATATATTAATTTTTAAAATTTATATAATTTAAATTAAGCCTATATATTCTGATAAGTTATATACTATATATAAAAAAATGCTACTGAATAAAATTAAATAAATTCTAGTTATAAATAATAATATTGCTTTTCTATTTTTATATAAATAAATTAATAATATAAATAATAAAAATATACAAAAAAATATAAACAAATTAAAACAAATAATATTTATTACAGAATCAATACTATCCCCCTCTTCAATTATAGAATTAGCAGAAAAAGAACCATCGTTATTATTAGAATTAGCAGAAAAAGAACCATCGTTATTATTAGAATTATCATTAGAACTATTATTATTATTTATATCATTATTATTAGAATTATTATTATTATTAACTTCATTATTGGAATTGTTATTATTGTTATTAACTTCATTATTAGAATTATTGTTATTATTAACTTCATTATTATTAGAATTATTATTAGTATTGTTATTATTATCATCTTCATTTTGAAGATCTGAAATATTAAATCCAGGTGTAATTACAACACCTCCTACAATACCTCCTGCAGTTAATATAGAAACACCCAATTCTAATGAACCGACTGATTCACTAACAGCAATTATATCATTAAATGTGAAATTAGTGTTAGCAATTAAATATTCAATTGCTGCATTAATATCTGAATTATCTACATCAGGATTTGTAACACCATTAATATTATTTGAAAGACCATTACTATTACTTGAAACATTAAGAATAGCATTCTTTATTGTATCTTTAGCTCCTTTAATAATTTTTACATATTTATCAATATCTTCTGCATACTCATATAACATCATAAATTCAAATTGAAGATTATATAATATAAAAAAAATAGTAAAAAGCCAAAAAATAGCAAAAAATCAAAAAATTATTTCTTCTAATAAATGTATTATACAATTAAAAATATTGTAAATGGCTAAATTGGATTTTATATATCTTCATAATTTAATTAAACTTTTCATTTTTTTTTTATTTTGTAAGGTTTGTTATAAAAAGCAAGCATTATTTTCACCTAACATATAGTCATATGTACCAGCCAGTACAGGTAAGGATAATAATAATAATACAGCTGTTATAACTACAGCTCAACCAAATAAAGCTAATTTCGTCCACAAAAATGATGTAAAGACCTTACTTAAATTATTATTATCTATTAATAATATTACAATCATTTATTTTAATGTGGTAACTTTAATCTGAAATTACTTTCCATTCTATAACACATAAACACTTATATATCTTTTTATTATTTAATACTTTGAAATATATTTATTTATTAAAAAAGTACTAAATAATTCAAATAAAAGTCTTTATATACATTAATTATATACTACTTTTTATTATAAATTATCTATTAAAATTCATTTTTGATTTAATTAAATTAATTTTATCCAACCCTTCTTTAGTTAAATGAGCCTTATTTTTAATAAGAACTGATGCTTATTCAAAGTCCTTAAAATCTCTAGCTCTTGCACCCTATATAGGATACTCTTTGAAAAAAGGTATAATATTATCTACTATATGAGAAAAATTTCACACAGCAAATGTACCAATACGAGATTTTTCTACTATAGAGAAAGAACCACAATCAAAAACTTGAACAAAACTTTCCAATAAATAAGCATCACGTATATTTTGAGTTACAAGAAAATTTAAAGTAACACTTATACCTAATTTATGAGTTTTTGATTTGCTTGTTTTAATAAAGAAACAACCTTCACCCGAAACAAATCCAGCCATTCAATATTTAATATCAGGTATATTTAATCCTAAATTAATTTTTGGAACTTAAGGTCTTGTCACTAGAGTGAGATTAGAAAAAGCAACTTCTAATCTTTCAGGTAAACCTTTATTCATAGAAGCCTTTATACTAATAAGTTTACGTAAACCTGCTTTAGTAAGATGTTTTTTATTATTTATAATATCATATGCTTTTTTAAATAATAAAAAATCTGCATACTTCTGAGTATTTAATCAATAGTTATTAAAATGTTCAATTACACAAATTAAGTCACTTAAACTTACAACTTGAAACATAGCCGAATCTCCATGTACGGTTACACTACCTACACCAAAGAAACGTTTAATTAAATATAAACTATCTAAATCCTTAGAATGTAAATGAATACTAAAAACTATTTTAACAATTCAACCTAAAGTATATCTAGGATTCTTACTAATACTTAAAGTAAAAGAGGCTTCAGCATTACATAAACCTGTAACAAAATAAGGGTTAAGATTATTTGTATGAGTAGTATATTTCCTTATGTTTATTTATATCACTTTAGATAATATTTTATTTATTAATTGTAATATTAAATTAATAATATTCAAATGTTTGATTATAAATATAATCCTTAAATAATGGTAACTAAAATATAATTAAATATAAAAATATTAACTTTATATAAACTTGGAGTATTTAATATCTACATACAGTAAATTAATTAAACTTTAACAAATTACTAAATAATAAACAAATTTTTTAATTAAAATCGTAAAATATTCATATGTAGAAAGTTTCACTCCAGAACCGGCTTTCCCGGCGACTAGAGTACACCTTACAATATTGGAAATATTGAAGAACCATCTACTCGTTGCTCTTTTACAGATAATGACAATTATCATTATCTGATTTAGATCCACGATCACCCATTTCAATTTCTTTCATCTCTAGTGATATTACCATACCCTGAGGCATTAATCAGGCCAGGTATAAAGTTTCCTTTACACCTTTGGTTACTAAAGCTTTAGGGCTTCCCTGGAATTTGGCTCTTACACACAAATTAGAAGAAAATTGTTCTCCTTTTATGTAATCGTATACCTGGGCTTCTCATATTAATTATAGTTGAAATAAAATTAATAGCACCCAATAAACTACTAACACCAGCTAAATGTAGACCAAATATAGCTAAATCTACACCTGGTCCACTATGACTTTGTATACTTGCTAATGGAGGATAACAATTATGTTGGTAATTTCATTGTACTATATACAACTATCATTACACTCAATAAATTTCTTTATTGTTCGGACTATACCTTTATCTTGTAATTATTTTTTGAATAAATCAATTTTTAATAATTTTTTTTTCATTTTTCTAAGTGTTTCTTTAATTAAGAATAATTTATAATAATTTCCTTTATTTTTAATATATGATCTAGCTCAAATTTTATATTCTACACTTTTCATACCTATTAAATTATCTTTAAAGTAATTTATTATATTTTTTATAGCTCTAGAGTTTGTAGTATCCAAAATATAGTAATTATGTTTAGTTTTAAATTTAATGACAGTTGAAATATGTAATATTATTTTTATACTTTCTAAAACTATACTATCAAGTTTTTGAGTTATACCAAATCCATGTACTATTCTATTGCTATCTTTAGATACTAAATAAAAACTACCTTCTCCTTCTACAAATCCACTTAGTCAAGGTTTAGTTATAACATTTATTATTTCATTATGTTTTAATGGAAATGTTACATTATTTCAAGCTGGTGATATATAACCTTGAGGTAAAGTTTCTTTTTTTAATGCAAATAAAAATTTATCTTTTTGTACTTTGCTTAAATTAAGATCATTTAATATATTAAATGCTTTCTTTAGTTTTATGTAATTAAAGTATTTACTAGTTAAAAGAGGATATTTATCAAAAATAGGAAATATTACAGTTTCTAATTTTTTTCTATCTCTTATAAGTATTTGTCCTTTACTATTATCTTTAGTAATTGTACCTATACCTAAATTAGTTTTAATATAATGTAAAATTCTTAAATTATATCTAGAAAAAGCAATTTTATAAACTAAAATTCATTTACCATTTTGATAATAAAATCCGAAAGTACCCTCTCCATCTGTTATTCCAACTAACCATTGTTCAAATCAAGTTTTATTATTTTTTACAAGATACTCTTTGTTTAGTCTCTGATGAGTTACAAAATATCTTTTTATTACTCAGGCGTATTGTTCCCTTGATATAAATATTTTTACATACGATTTAAACAATCATGAGTAATTTATTACATGTATTAATAATATTAATTTTAATACTTGAGAATATTCACGCATCGAAAAGAGTTTTATTGCCTCTGAATCACTTCAGAGCAACTCCTTATCCATATAAAGAGTTCAACCTGTACCTACACCATTTTCAATTATAGCAGAAAATACAAATAATAATAAGCTTGGTATTAATAGTCAAAAACTAATATTATTCAATCTAGGGAATGCCATATCAGGACCTCCTACTAATAATGGTAATAAGAAATTCAATTTATTATAATTTTTCAATTATTTTTGGACTATATCTTCATCCTTGAAATTAAGGAGCACAACGTATAGTCTCTGAGGATCCTATATAAATTAAATTATACATTATTTTTGTTTCCTGCGGATTATCCATTGTAACATTCTTACTACTATTTATGGGTTGTGTACGTTTAATTATAATAACCTTTATAAAGGATAAATTTTCACAACTCCTACAGCAAGACTTTAGGAATTTTTCGCAAACAGTTATGTAATAATAGTAATATTACTAAAACTAACGGCAATTTCTTATATAAAATACAATGATAACATTAAATATTAATAATATTAAATTAAAGAATCTAAATGTGAAAAATCAAACAATATACGGTTTTTATTAAATTTAGCTTTTACTTTTTCAACTTCTAATATTTCTTCATTAGTTAAAGTTTTACCTTTTCCTTTTATAAGTAATTCTACTATAAATTTCCAATCCTTATACACTAAATACTTAGATGAATATAAAGGAAAACGATCAAAATAATCCATAACTTTAATATGACTTTGTATATTATGTGAAATAATCTTAAAAGAGTTAAAAATTTTATCTTTTTGTATTTTAGATCTAGAATACAAATTAACACCTAAATATCTAGCTATTTTAATTAATATTTCACAATAACTTGTACCTCCTTTTATAGCTGACACATCCTGATGATAATTTTGTTTTAATTCTATACAAAAAAAAACTTCTATTCTTTTAGTAGTATTTACACCTTTTTTCTTTTTATTAGTTATATTAATACTAAAATTACCATCTCCATCAGTAAAACCAGCTAACCATCCATTACTATTTATAGGAGATAAATCTAAACTTAAAGGATTTATACTAATATTATCAAAATCTTTATATCATTTTATAATATGATGTAATATTTCTATTTTAGGTGTACGCATATATCCATTTATAAGCTTAATCATTTCTAAAACATCTTCTTTATTTTGAATTTGTCATATAAGACAACCTTGTTTTGATTTATCATATAATTTGCCTAAATTAGTTATATAAATTAACTTTTCTACTAATGGTTTATCAGATAGATTAAATATAATAAGTATTTTTGGACTATATTTTTTAGCTTTTGAATATTTATCATGAACGGCAAAAGATCCTTTTGCTTCTATTAATCCTGCTAAATAAGGACCTAAATATAATCTTAACTGTGTATAATTAAACTTTCTTAATTCCGTTTTTAATTCTACAGACTCTTTAAAGTTATTATTTATTGTATTTACATTGATTTTACCAAAACCTCCGATTAAGGCTGGCATAACCATAAAAAATATCATCAAAATAGCATGGGCAGTTATAATACTATTATATAATTGATTATCAGCTATATATTGTACTCCTGGACCTGATAATTCTAATCTTATCAATACTGAAAAAGCAGTTCCTATTAATCCTGAAAATAAAGCAAACATTAAATATAATGTTCCTATATCTTTAGCATTTGAAGACAAAAATCATCTCTCTTTTCACATTGTTATATTAGTTATTATATCTTTTATATTATAACTATTATGCTTAATAATTTCTTCATTATGGTCATTTGATTTATTATAAGATTTAGTTTGATATGTTTTATGATTATATCATGTAATTAGCTTTAAATAGGTTGGCCTAAACATAACAAACCTAATTATTACTTACCTACGCCTATTGCGTATATAAATTTATATTACTACAGAAATTAATTATTATATTAGGTATTAATATATTACAATTAGAACAAAAAAGCAAGAATAATAGGGAGGATACCTTGAATTGAACAAGGATATACTATGCCACATACAGCTGTTCTACCTATTGAACTATATCCACCTTTAATAATTATAAAATATAAAATTATGAACTAAAATAAAAACTTGAATTCTTATTCTTAATTCATAAAATTATTATTCTTCTATTGAACTATCTTTATTTATTATTTTTAAATAAGTATATTTTAATAATTTATATTTATTAATATAATTTATTATTCTAAAGTATGAAACACTAATATCTTCAACTGTATAATATATTAAATTATATACTTTATTATTTTTATTATTTATTATAGTTATAATATACCTAGTTACTAATAATTGATTAATTTTGTTAAATATTAATAAATCACACCTTTTTATAATTTATTAATATTACTTAAAACTTTAAGACTAAATTTAATATTTATAGTAAATATTTAAATTATCAACTAAAACTTAATACATTTATCGTAATACTTTATTTACAAATTAAATTTATCATGATTATATAACAACAAAACATAAAAAAAATCTTCTATTTAAATAACTTTAAAATTATAACTTGAAAAATTAAAATTTACTTAATCCTTATATAACTTTTATTATTTTTTATATCAACTTTACAAATACCATTTTTATTTTTTTACATTTGATTTATTTAATAAAGAATTTTTACAAATAACAATAAGCTTATAAGTAAGACAAAAAAAAAACAAAATTATTATAGACAAATCACTTTAGCCTGAGGAGAAACTCGAATTCTCATTCTTAATTCATGAAATTATTGTTCTACCATTAAACTACTCGGGCTAAAATATATACTAATAAATACTAAAATTAAAAAATTATATAAATTTAATCTTTTTTGTTCACAAAAATATATTAGATGTATTATTTTCCAAACATTCTAATATATTTTTAGAACTATTCGTTATATTATTTGTAATTATATACCATTAACACTTCTAAACTACTTATCACTTAATTTATATTTAACATTTTCTTTAATATTTTCTTTAATTAATTTTATTATATAAAAGTTTTTTATTACTATAAATACAATATAATATATAATTTATAAATATAATGAATAAATAAATTTTATTGTATTAATAGTCATTATATATAAATTGAAGTATAGTTAAAAGTTATGAAGATAAAATAATAATATACCTTTATTTACTAATTATCTTGTAAAAATTATAAGAGACATACTACATAAAACTCTAAATACTATTACCCAAGTATATAATGAAAATTTTTAACTAATTTAAGTAACAAAATTAAAAACCCTGTTCATATCCTAAATAAAATGTTGAGGTTTTGTTTTTCTTTCATTTTTCACATTAAATAAACACATATTCAATTAAGAAATTTTTATTTATTAAATAATAAAACAATATTTAATTTGTTATATAATTAAATTATAAACTAATAAGATTTAATATATTAATATATATTAATACACATATAAATTTATATCTTTTTATCAAAAATTTTATATTCATATAATTAAAAACGAAATTTTTATATTTAATGTAATTTAAACAACATATAAAACTCTTAAAATGAATCTAATATCTAAAATATTAAGAATATTTTATTATATCATTAATGTATAAAACTTTCAGAATAAAACATATAAATATGTAAATATATAATATATATATAGTTAATATTTTATATTCAATAAAAATAACAAAAATAATCCTTATGTTGGAGCGATTCGAACACTCAATAGTAAATACCAAAAATTTATGACTTACCTATTAGTCGACAACATAATTAAAAAATAATATAAATCTTTACAATATAATATTAAAATAGTAAAAAATAATATGGGTAACAAGACTTGAACTTGTAAAGTTAAAACTATTCCATCCTAAGTGGAACCTGGTTACCAAATTTCAGCATACCCATATAATAAAAATAAAAAAAAATATTAACTAATATAAGAAATATTAATGCTCGAAATAAGACTTGAACTTATAACCTAAATAGCTTCAATATTTTGCTCTACCAATTGAGCTTTTCGAGCTTTTTTTATTTTTTCAGTTTTAATACTATAATAAACCAATTAATAAAAAAAAAAATACATATTATTTATTTATTTTTGTATCAAAAAAGTCGGATTTTTACAATTCATTTACTTTATTTTTAACTCATTACCATAAACATTAAACTTATCTTTATATTTATTTAATTATATTATTATTTCACTAAGATCCTGTTTAATATTACTATTAATATTATTTCATTAAGATGCTTTTTTAATAACAATATTTAATTAATTAATTTATTAATAAATTTGATCAATTTGAGAAACGAATTATTTTATTAAATCCCTAATTTTTACTTAATCATTCGGTAATATAATTTCAAGAACAAAATTTAATATAGGTTTTATATAAGCCTTTTGCAAAAAAATATTAATATCCAACAAAATCCCTAAAATAACAACAATAAATTGTACTTGATTATATACTCTTAAAATATATACTAAAGGACAAATAAAAAGTTGAGCTAAAATACTTATAGGAAGCCGACTTATTAATGATATTTATCCTTGGATATTTTGGCTTACTTTCAATTTTTATATTTTTTCAAAAATTAAAAAATTTTTTTTTTAATAAATATATGTATATAAATGAAAAATTATTTCAATTATATAAATAGTTTATTAAGATTCGCAAATAATACTTTGCCTAATCATATAGTAATCTAGCTTGTCTAAGTAATATTATAACTAATATTAAATAGATATGGAGTTATCAGGACTTGAACCTGAATTAAAGACATGCAAAGTCCCTGTTATACCTATTAAACTATAACCCCTATTAAATTAATACCAAATAAACTATTTAAATATTCATGATTTTAGTTTTTCTCACTTATAATTAAATTTTTATTCTTATAAATTTTATGATTTTTTAAACATTTTGCAATAAAAAAAAAATGATGTTTTTCTATAAACCCTGAAGTTTTTAAGATAAAAGCAAATTCAAAAATTTTATCTCTATTAGTAACTAGAACAGAGTATACTTAAGAATTACCAATTCCTATTTTTAATTTTGCTTTATTAATACGATTATAAACTAGTTTAAAAGCATACATAAGTATAATAATAATTTTTATATTTAAATTATAAAATATCTAGCAATTTTTAAAGTATTTTCCAGAATATCTAATTTAAATAACCATATTTTTTCAATACTTTATAAATCATACTACTATTTTTTTTTTCAGTTTTTATAAAATTAATTATAACTTTTATTAAGTCTTTGAGACAAATAAATAATATAATTAATATAACTTTTATTAAATTCAATATAATTCATTTATAAATACTAATTTTTTAATTTTTAAATCTCTATTTTAGCAACATTTTTATAAAGAATAATATTAATAGATTTTATGTTATTATTATTTATATTAATTAAATTATTTCTATTTTTTTTCATTATCCGAAGAACGACTTGAACGTACACGATTCTCATCACTTAATTTTAAGTTAAGCCTGTCTACCTTTTCCAGCACTCGGATTAAAAAAAAAAATGTAAAATATTATTATATAGTTATTAAAAATAATAATTAAAATAAGGCTAAAATGAGTCGAACACTTATAAAAGCTATCATGAGCAGCTGGCTTTACCATTAAGCTATAGCCTTCTTAAAAAAAAATTTTTAACTTAACTTGCGGACTTAGGAATTGCACCTAAATTTTTTGATCATGAGCCAAATATGTTACTATTACATTAACCCGCATACAAAAATTAAAAATTAATAAGAAATAAATGATTTGAATACTGACCCTTCGTAAAACAACAGGAATTTTATTATTTTTTTTACACTAAATCCATATCCTTTATAAAAACCTTTTTTAGATATAGATCTAAATAAATATATATGTTCTGTACCTATAAATTCAGCTGCTTTTGTATAAGTATAAAATTCTGTATAAATACCAGTTTCATCTTTTGTTACAATTAAACCTAGAAATTTAAATTTTTTTTTATGAGTATTCTTAACAGTATAATCTATTCCATTAAATTTAACTATTAAATATTATAAGATATTTTTATTAAAGTTTATTCTGAATATCTACGACCTATGCTTTTTTCTCTTAAAATCTGTTTTGTTTCTTCGCTATGTTTTAATCCTAAAGATTAACCTACTATTTTTAATATATTATAACTAGGTTTTAAATTATTTATTACCTTTTTTTAACTCTTTATTAAAAAAAACAGGAAAAAAATAATTATTTAATCTTCTTGAAAGATTTACAGTACTTCCTACATAACTTTCACCGCTTATTTTATTAGTTCACATATAAATACCAGTCTTTTTATTATTATCTTTACAAATTTTATTTTTTTACTCCTCAACATTAGAATAAGAAATAGCTACATAAAAATTAGAAATTTTTATAGAAAAATTTAAAGATTTATAGTTAGTTTTATTATTATTCATCATATTTAAGAATAATTTATTTAATATATTTAAGTTAAGTTTATTTATCTAATAATCAAAAATAGAAAATCAAGCAATAATAAAACTAAGAAATAGGTGATTCGAACACCTAACCACCCACGTGTAAAATGGATGCTCTACCTATTGAGCTAATTTCTTTTAACCCAAGAGAGATTTGAACTCTCGCACTAATAATGAAAATATTATGTCTTAACCGGCTTGACCATTGGGTCTTTTTAATAAATATATTATTATTTATTAAGCCCAGTGCAAATATCGCATTTACTTAAATCGATTACAAAACGGTTACATTATACTAACAACACTAAAATAAATTGTATATAACTAACCTAACCTAATAAAATACCCATACGTTTAATTTTACAACCTTTGATAATTACATTAAATTTAACTTAATTAACTTTTTCTAATATAGAATATAAAGTATTACGTGATACACCTTTAGCACATTCTATATGATTATCTACTAATAAAACTTCATCTTGTAGAATTGTTATTTCAAAAATTGAACTATCATTTATAATTACATCCAATTTATTTATTTAAGATTTAATATCTGATCATCAATGGTTTACAAATAGGTGTACCAATTTTTAATATAAATTTTTCAGTAATATTTGGTATATTACTACTAACTAGAAAGTCTAAAATTATTCATACTATAGCTTAATTTATTAGCAAAATGTATCAATAACTATACTAATATTTAATAAAGCCTTCAAAATTATTATATTGAAACGATTAGAACCAATTCGAGTGTCATTTACCTAAATCAACTACAATGTTATTCAACCCAGTAAAAGATTTGCACTTTTTTCCACCGATTACAAAACGGTTATAATACTATTATACTAACCAGGCTAAAATATAATAATATTTTTTAATATATAAATATTAGATATGTGTAATTAATAGTATACTAAGAAATTAGTACTTTATGTCTAAAAATAATTAAAATTATTACAACTAAAGCCTATATTTATTATTATTTTTATATTTATTATTTAAATATAAAAATAATAATATTTCGTAGTGTTATACTACGTTTATATAAGAGTATATTATAGTAAATTTCGTGCTTATATGCTTTCAGCTCTTATCTTTAACTGACTTAGCTTTCCTACCATGCCCTTTCCAACATATAGTTTATTTACTTTAGTGAAAGTAAATATAAAATTAAAAATTCTTATTTAATATAAACAAAAGTAAATATAAAATAAAAAAAAATAATATTTAATATAAACAATAGGTAAACCATAGGTCAATATACCCAACTCCTTTCGTACGAAGGGTCTATCTATATTTTACTCTAATTTCCTCTAGAAGATAGAAACCATACTGTCTCACGACGTATTAAACCCAGCTCGTGTAACTCTTTAACCGACGAATTTATTTAAGGTTTAGATCATAACTTTATCCAGTATTAAAAGTAATTAATATTATTCTGGATACAGGCGTTTGATCGTTGAAGGTGTTAAATTATTACTTCTAAAAATAAAACTTCCCTGCTGATTTACACTTATTATTTTTAATAAGAACATTCCAGCAATTAGCCTACTTCTAATTTTATATTACTATAAAAAATCCCCGATATCAAGGTGCCAAACCGCGCACTCAATTTGTACTCTCTTGCGCAAATTAGCCTGTTCAATTTATGTTATCATAAAAGTTTTTCTTTTATTTCCATTTTTCTAAAAATGGTTCAGACTATTTCATCATCTTTATTAACTATATAAAATTTAAGGGAGGGATATATGAAAATAATAAATATAATTTGAACAAATATATAAAAATTTAATTAATTAACAAATATAAAATAAAATTAATTTTATTTTATATTCCACTAATTCAACCTTTAATCCCAAAAGATCCAATACGTGTTTTAGAATTAAGTTTAGTAAATTGTAAATTAGGTCTAAAACTACCTCTTAATAAAGCTGAAGGACGACCATATATAGAAGAATTAATATTAATCAAATTACCTTTATATCTAAATTTATATATAGATCTTGAAGCAGTATAACGTTTAGTTAACCTTCCTGCAGCTTGTATTCTAACACCAGAAATTTTTTTGTATCTAATATTATTAAAAACAATTTTTTTTAGATATTTGGACTTAGTTTTATTTTGTAATAATAAATTATATAATAATTGATTAGTAGTATCTAAATTACTACTATATGAATTTAAATTATTTAAATTAAAAAAATATTTTGAATTAACTTCTTCAATATTTTTTATATTTATTTTTGAAATACAAGATTTTAAATATTTTAATAATTTTCTTCTATTTTTTCTAAGTTTTAAAATTAGAGATTGTGTAAAAATATCACTATTAATATAGAAATATTTAACATTAATAAAATTAAATTGTACATTTTTTTTATATATTTTTTTAACTAAATTGGTTAAACCTTGTAAATAAGAGTTATTAAATTTAGATTTATTAATATAAATTAATTGTTTAAAATATATAAATAATAAAACTCTTCTTAAAGATTTTCTAATAAATCGTTTATAATATCTATTCTGATAATTTTTAATAATTTTATCATAAAACATTTTTTGTTGTATATTATAATTATATTTTAAAGCTAAAGCTTTAAGTATTACATTTTTTTGTCTTATTTGTTCTTTAATATATTTTAAACCTTTTTTTTTAATTAACAATAATTTTTTTTTAAAAACATTTTTTCTAAATAATTTATTATATTTTTTAGATATTTTATATAAATAATTTGATAATTGTCTATTATAAAAATATATAGTAATATTTACTATATCATTAGTATGTTTAAATTCACCATTACTTATAAATATTTTATGTGTAGAAATTTTTCTTAATCTAGTTCAAAAAAACTTTTTTTTTTTTCTAATTTTATTTTTTTTTTCTAATTTTAAATTATATAAATTAAAATAACCTTTAATTAAATTAATTGTTAATTTACTAGCTTCAGGTATTAAACTTAAAATATTTTTATTATAAACATAAATACTATTTTTTCAATTTCTTATAGCAGGTGAAAATTCTTTATAATAAATAATTCTATTTTTTGCATTAACTCCAATAGTTTTGTATTTATTTTTTAATTTTAATTTAATAATATTTAACATAAATATAAATTAATATTTTAATTATTAATATAATTAATTAAATTAAATCAACTATATAATAATATAGTTTAACTTATAGTTAAATCTATTTCATTAATGTTTCAAATATTGTATAATATAACATTAATAATTATACAGACATACATCTAAAATAAATTATATAGTTAATAAAGATGTTGGGAGTAAATAAAAGGATTATTATTAACACTATTCACCTTTTAGTCGTTGAACGTCCTTATTTAATTTATAAATAATAAAAATTAAATATAAATATGCTTAAATAAGTTCCGCTTCAAATACACTTTATTATAATATAAGTAATAAAGTTATTTTTGAAATTTTCCCAAATATATTACCAATATTTCAAAATATTGGAGGACTAACAATTAATCCCTAGCGTAACTTTTTCTATAACCCAAGACCTTTCCTTTCTGCATCTTGTGATCATATGCCCCGCTTACGCGACTGATAGACTTGTAAGTCAAACAGTAAAGCAAGATTAAGCCATTAAACTTTTAAAGTATGAATAAATATTATATTAATAAAGGTAAAATACATAATACAATATTAATATAAATATAATATTAAAAATATAAGTATTTTTAATATAAATTACATCTATTTACCATATAGTTAAAATCTTACTTAAAAATTAAAATAAAGTAATTAAAACTATAATAATTGAATAATTATAAATAAATAATTAATAACAAATTAAAAATAATAATATATATCTATATAGATATATATTACTATGTAAATTATAATTTACAAATTTACATAATGAACTTTGGATATACCCAGGTACTTTTTATGGGATCTGTGCCCCGCATAAACTGTCTTCTAATCATATTAAATATAATAGAACAAATAAAGGTGTCTCAATTACATCAAACAATTACCTTATACTCTGTAAATTATCTTATTATAGTTATAATTAGTAACAGTAAAGCTGCATAGGGTCTTCTCGTCTATCTAGAGGTAAGCAGTATCTGCACTGCTATTCCAATTTCACTGAGCCAATCATCGAGACAGCTGTTGTATCGTTAAGTCATTCCGTTTCACAACTTTTACCTTGGAAATAATATTCTTTAGGTTAGGTTATTGTGACATCTTTAATTTTAAGGTACTTTATTTTTCACTTAAAAACCACTTTCGTGGTGACTAGAGCGCACCTTACATATATTATTTATATATGAAGAAGCATCCGCTCGTTGCTCTTTTACAAACAATTTTAATTGTCTGATTTAGATCCGCGATAACCCATTTCTTTTTCAATCATCTTCTGACTTATTACCTTACATAAATAATTAATTTATCCACTGATAGCTTTTCAACTATAGTTTGGTATCAAAAGCTTTAGGATGTCTCCGGAATTTGCCTCTTTATTGCACAATTAATCAAGTTTCCCAAACTGATTTTTTTTTTACCAAATATTAAATTAAATAAAAGTTTAATTAATTATTACCGTATAATATAAAATAATAGTTAAATTTATTAATCATTTTCAGTAATTATAGTTATTTTATATTTTTCTTTAAATAATTCACCATTATTAGCAAAAGCTTTAATAGTAGATCCTGTAGTTTTAAAATAAGGAGCAAAAGATAAAGCTGCTTTTCTTAATGAAGAATATATTACTGTTTTACCATCTGATATATCAGTAATACTAACTTTTATAGCTTTATCTTTAATATGAGTAGTTACTTCATTTTCTCATTTACAAATAAAACCATAATATGGTTTTTTTAATTCTATATATCTATACAAAGTAGATTTATTAGAAGGAGCTATATTATTTAAATAAGTTACACAATTACTAATACTATTGAATGATTTAATTTCATTAGTATTAATATTTTGTATAGTTATTTTTCTACCCATTTATTTAACATTTTTCTCTTCTAATTTATCATTATCTAACATTTTATTTATATATTATTCAGACATATTACTCTCTTTAGCACCAAGTACAGGTTTATCTGTAAAAATATATTTTCCTAAATATATTCCACCCGTTTTTAAACTATTACTAAATGTACTATGATGTATTCTTAATTTAAATATAAAATCTTCTTGAATATGCGAAGAATAAATTAATTGAGAAAAATCTTTTGTATACATATATAAAGGTTTAGATGTTGCACCTGAGAAATTATTAATTACTTTAAGAGTATTTAGATTAAATTTAGAATGTAATAAAAAATATTGTTCTAAACTTAGTTCTTGATTTACAACATAATTATCTATTAAAGGTATAACTTCTAAATCAAAAGCATTAATACCTTCTTTTTTTATTAAAGGTATTAATTTATCTGTTTCTTTATGTGTACTATTAAAATAACCTATTAATCTACGAGCTAATGAAGAAGATGACCCTACATACATTCCTCCAGAAGATTTATGTGTTCATATATAAACTCCAGGAATTTTAACTTTACCTCTTGTAGTTCCTATAGATTATAAAAATTTTTTAGATCTTATTGTATTAGAATCCAAATTTGAAAATTTTAACCTAGGCTTATTCAATAAATTATCTAATTCATTTTTAGTTATTTTAATATTAGAATAAAATAAAACATTATTAATTTCAGTTGCTGTTATAAGTCTTTCTTCTTTAATATATTTATTAGCTAATCAATACGCAATATTTAAAGGACCTTTTTTTCCTAAGACTAAAGGTCAATTAACTTTGGAACTAAAATATGCAAATTGGAAATTATTTAAAAACTTTTTATTTTTCATTTTTTTTTATTAATAAATTTTATTGCAATACATCATCGGGCAGACATCACACTCAATACTTTGATATTTTATCTTTGCAAAGTGCTTTGTTTTAATTAAACAGTCGTACAACATTATTTTATGCTTCCTTTTATTAACATGATATTTATTTATCAGTAACAATGGCTCTCCTTATTCCGAAGTTACGGTAGTCAATTTGCCGAGTTCCTTAATGATTGTTCACTCAAACGCCTTTGTATACTCTACTTGCTTACTTGCGATAGTATTTAGGTACGGTTTATTAGCTAAAAATTCAACTTTACAGTTTTATTAACTAAAAATTAAACTTTAAACCGAGAACATCTATAAAAATAAATTTACATTTATAAAAATAAATTCACATTTAGAAAATTTAAATAAATTTACATTTATAAAATTTAAATAAATTTACATTTATAAAATAAAATTTATTTCTATCATTTATTATAATTTCCAGAACCTTTAACACTAAATAAAGGTTTTATACACAAATGATTCTCATTTCATCATCATAATTTAACTATACAAAATTAATAGAAGAAAAACACCGAAATTTAAATGAAATACCATAAGCTTAAGGCGAGGAATCTTATTCCTTTTTCGTTACTCATGTCAGCATTCTCTCTTGGATTATATTTAATATTTTAAATCTTAAAAAGAAAAAATCTTATATTTATCCAATGTTCCGCTACCCCATATATATAATATAAAAAATAGATAATACTATTAAATACTATATATTTATATATATGTACAAGGTTTCGGTATATTATTTAGATCCGTTAAATTTTTGGTGTAAATATCTATTAAATATTATAAATCAGTGCTCTGTTACGAGATCTTCAAAAAATGGCCGCTTCTAAGCCTATTTCCTGATTGTATTTGATAAAAACATCCTTAATTTCACTCAACAATAATTTTGGAACCTTATAACTCTTGTTCAGGGCTGTTTCCCTTTAGACATACACAGATCTACCTTTTTAGTCCAATAACCTTGGACAGAGTAAGGTACTTCTCCTTAAATAGTTATTGATTTATAATAACTATCCATTTAGACAACAGGTTTAAAACCAGGTTTCTATATAAAACTAAAGTAATTTTTATTTTTTAATTAATTTTTTTATTAACAACCTATAATACAATATATTTATTGTTTTATTTTTGATATTAAATATATACCATTGATAAGTGTATCTCTTTTAATAGCATTATATATAGCTTGTCTAGTTACACCTAAAAATTTACCTGCTTCAGTTTGATTTGTAAATTCTTTTACCTCATTAGTCTGAGTATTTAAAACTGATACTAATATTCCTTCACGTGCTGTAGTTTTAGATTTTATATTATTTAAAGCTTCAGGTGTTAAAGGATTATTTTTTTTGTAACTTGCAGTTGCTATAGCCAGTTTATTTCTGGTCTAAGAACTGACAGTTTTACCTTTATGAATTAAAGATAATATTTTTTTATGCTCAGGAGATATAATTTTAGCTTTTAACATATCTATAGTTTTTTGGCTATGTTTGAAACCAAATAAAGAATACGCATATTTTAATATATTATAATCTGGTATCAATAAATCAAGATAAAATTGTTCTTTCTCAAGCAATTTAGTTTTCGAGCAATATTCTATAATCTCTAATTTGAAATTTTTGTGTCCATATTTTATTAAAGCATCTTGTATAGGTCTAGGGTTTCTATTTAATTCATTTTTATTAAAATAGCTTCTTAATCTTTTTGTTAAATTTACCCCACTACCTATATAAGTTTTGTTATTAATATTATTTACTCAACGATATATACCTGATTTACCTTTGTTATCTTTTAATATTATACCTTTCAATAATTCTGCATTATCATAGCTTTTAACAGGAGATACTAACATATCACACTTTGTAAAAGGTTTAAATTTATTTGAATTTAAATTATTATTAATATTAATATTGTTATTATTTGTGACTTCTTAAATATAAACATAAATTATAATGTCGACAGCTTAGTGTTTGTCTCATACCAAACGTGGGACATGTTAATTACCAAGCTCACTTTTCAGATTACTAGAATCTCTTTTAGCTCCGGTCAAAGACTTGGCTTTAACAAGCTGATTGACATCGCATCTTGTAGTACCTTAACCCTATTGACGATCGATACGTGGGGTGTCAACCCAGCCGCATTTCGATTTACCCTTCGAAAGATAGTCGCTTGTCAGTATTAAGTCTTTTACAAGAGTCGACTTTAGGTATTAATACATTAATAAAAAATTACTTTATTGCCATTGCATCCTTTCGGATGAGGCTTGACTATATCTTAAGTATATAAATATACCAACCAACGTCTAGTCGATGAACTCTGCACCTTTAAGGTGCTTAGCTGCGGATATCCCATTTCCTTTCGTACATTAATTTCGATTTTACCTTACCACGAGTCATTACCTGTGCCACGAATCGTGTTACCACATTCGCTTGGTTGAAATTATTTTAGGAAGTCCCCGTCAATTTGATGGTTTTTAGCAGAAGGTTCACTTCCACTTATAGGCCGTTTAATATAGGTTACTCAAACTCTATACAACCTTATCGCACTATGTCCGATTATTCAATATTAATCTTTGCCCTTCCGAGTGCAAATACTCTCCGGTAAAATCAATACGATTCCCCGATGTTTACAAAATTTATTAATATAAATATTGTCCGAGATCACAGTTCTGTACCTGCTAAGATATAAATTGAATTACCTACTTATATAGGTTTCGCGGAAACAATTCGGATCTTCTTTAGCCATTTTACAGGCAGAGAATGAAGTCCCTCTCCCTAAATAATTTCTTTTTTTTCAAAGAACCTTATCCATTTAACAGATAATATAATACATTTTTTTTTATTTTTTATTTTTTGATTTGATGATATAAATCTTTTTAAGAATTCTACCTGAATCTATTGCCTCTTTAACTGTAATTTGAGGTACACCTAAGGCTAAAGCCACTCATAATAAACTATCATATTTTTCAGTTTTATTAGTAATTATGTTTGTAACTTCAAAATTTTTAGAATTATTCTTTAATTTTTTTATACCATATATAACTTTTATTATAGATATTATTACAATTTGTAATAATTGAATAATACCAAATACTAAAACAATCCAACGTATAATTTCAGGCAAGTGTAAATAACTTTTAGTTAAAATTAAAACAGCACAATATCCTCCAATAATTCGTAAACCCCTAATAAGAGGTAAATTATAAAATTTATTAATATTATCAGGTAACAAAGGTATACTATAACCTTTAATTACACCTTTTTTTAAAGAAGCTCAATTAAATATTTGTTTAATTTTGTTAATCATATGTTTAAATAAAAAAATTTTATGATTTTAATTTTCGTTTTTTTTTTTTTAATTTAAGAAATCTATATTAAATTTATATCTTTTCTAATTAAAGGAAATTCTAAGGGTCTTTATATACTTTATTTGCTTAATGTAATTATTCCAATTATTCAAATTAATATTTTAATACTTTGTTTGATATACAATAAACATTTAAAGTAAATAAACTAAAAAGAAAAATAAAACTAATTTAATATTTGATTATAAATAACATAATCATCCATTATTTATATATCGCATAATATACTTTATTTATACTTTTATTGAACGTCAAATATCATTTTTCTGTAAAATGAATTTTTGATAAAAATGTATTATATTATCCTGCACTTTTTCAAGTGAGGTTTGACTATATCTTAAACCTAAAAAAAGGTCAACCAACTTTTAGTCGATGAACTGCACACCTTTACGCTGCTTGGCTGCAGATTATCCATTTCCTTTCGTACATTAATTTCGATTTTACCTTACCACGAGTCATTACCTGTGCCACAAACTATATTACTATGTTTGTTTGGTTGAAATTACTTTAGGATATTCCCGCAATTTGATGGTTTTTAGCAGAAGGTTCACTTCTACTTTGGCTTATAGATTTCTCACATCTATTTTCACCAGCTATACTAGTCAGTTTTGTCTTTCACTAACTTACCACAATTCCTCGGATATCTATACAACGATAACCCGTTCGGACTTTTATAATCCTGATCATGGTAAGATCACTAGTCTTCGGGTCTAAACTTAGAAACTAATTCATTTTTTCATAATTGGTTTATCTAGGCTTTAAATATATTTATAATATTATTATTCAGCTTGCTTCTAAGATTAACTTGCTGCATTACTACCAATATTTTCATATTGGATTAGACTATACCTTCAACTTAAAGAAAATTTTGATTAATACATATATATTACTATATATTTTTATTTTTTTTCAATATCTAATTTATAATAAAAATGTTCTATAAAATAAGGTTTTACTAATTCTATTAATTTAGCTTTATATGAACTAAATATATAAATTCTATAACCATTGGTTACCATATGATAACTACATTTCAAGTTAAATTTATTAATTAAAATATTAATTAATATTTTAATTTCATTTAAAGAAAAAGATTCTGTACAAATATATAAACCTTTTCCTGATTTGTAACCATCATCCATTATTCAATAAGCTAATCCTTTAATAGTTAATAAATTTTCTATATTTGCAGGTAAAATCTTTTTACCTTCTAAATTATAGAATAAATTTCTATATACATTAAAACAAGGTAAACTTAACGTTTGAAATTTTATAGCATAATAAGTTTTATTAACTCTATAATCAAATTTAGACATATTTAAAGGACCTGTGCCACAATATACTTGAAATAAATTATACATATGATAAATATATTCTTTATTAATTAAAGACTGTTTAAATTGTAATCTTGTATTACAATTTGTATTAGGTCTTTCAGCTGTTAAATCACCTAACAAGGAACCAATAATTATTTCATGTAAATCGTGAGGTACAGTTAAATGAATTTTTTTAGAAATCCTATAATTTCTTATAAAATATTTATTCATATAATTAAATTTCATTTTTTTTTATTATTTTTTTCTAGTACCAAAAGGATATTTAGTTTCTATTTCTTTAGAAATAATACTTAATATTTGAGTACGTTTATTCTCAATTTCTTGTTTACTATTTCAGAAATCTTTAACTAAAAATTTTTTATCTTCTTCAGATAAATATTCGCTTTTTATCAGATCATCTAAAGATTTTCTATCCTCTAATAATAATTTTTCACTATTATCTAGTTTCAATAATTCTTTATAAATCTCTCTACGTCTTTTGTATCCACTTTCTACTGTTTCATTACCTATAACTTTATTTAACATATCACCTAAAAAAGGCATAAATACAGGTTCACGTCCACTATTTTCTAAAATCTGATCTAAACCAGCTCCTATACCTAAACCTATACCAAGATGAGGTAGATTTTCACAGCTACCTTTTATACATAGTATAAATTTACCAGCTAAACTAGCTATTTTATCTATAGGAGAATTTTTTACATCTAATTTACCACTTTTAATAGTTTTATAAATATGTATTATTCTTTTATATGAAATATAAATATGATAGATAAAGAAAATAAAAGTTAAAAATAAAAAAATATAGATACAAAAAGTAGGAAAAAGAAGACTTTTTTTAGTTAAAATTAATATAGAACTAATACCACCTAAAACACGAATAATCCTTATTAAAGGATTTTTTTGTAAATTTATAACATTTTCAGGTAAACTTGGCGTATTTCATCCTAATTTAACTCCTGTTCATATTCTTTTAAGATAGTTTTTTTTATTCATATTTTATAGATAAAGATTTTTATTGAGTTTAGATATAAAGCTAAAACTAAGCCTTTAGTTTATACTAAAACTATTTCATTAACGTCATTAAACAGTAAATTATATTACTAAACGTTAATTATTATACGGAGATATATCTCACAAAGTTTTTATAAAAAATAAATAATATTGGATTTTCTATGGAAAGATTATTGTTAGCATTACTCACTTTCAAGTCCAGAACACGCTTACTTATATTAAATGCTTAAGTAAGTTTTGCTTCAAATTAATTATATTAATTATATTAATTATAAATATAATTAATATAACTTTCTTTGTATTTTATCCATGGCATAAATTAAAACGATTTATTAATTTAGATTTAATGTTATCATAAAGTTTTTCTCTTTATTTCCATATCTCACGACAAAAAAAAATGGTTCAAACTTATTATATTATTTATTTTATTATAAAATTTAAGGGAGGGATAAATGAAAAAATTTTTTTTTTAACAAATTTAAGGTTATTTAAAGAACTTTTATATTTAGTATTCTAAAATTTATTTAAAATTTTACTATAAATTAATATTGTTTTCTTATTTTCTTGGAAAATTTAAGTGCCGACGTATTACCGATTTATATCGGTCTCTTCTTTCAAATCAGTCGTTACAGGGCTAAATAAAAAGGAGTATAAATACTCATTATTTTCCTACGATTTATTAGCTTCCCACGGTATTTCCTTAGATTTATTTTATCCTTAGGGGTTCACCGTTAGCATAGTAAATTAGTTTTACTATACCAACCCTTTTAGAGGGTTATGAGTCAGATTTATTAAAAATTTCACAATTTTTAAGGGCAAGCACTACCCATTATGCAAAAGGTACGCTCTAAATATTTATTTAAATTTTACTTGAGCTGCTTATAAAACTACTATTTCAAATCTTACCTCTCGGTACTATTCACTATTGCTTATATATTATATTTAGCTTTAGAGGAAGGTTCCCCTTTATTCAAACAGATCTTATCCATTTTACTTATAAGCTTCTTTATATTAGTCAACACTAATTATAAAATCTCGTTTGATTTCTTTTCCTAAAGTTAATAAGATATTTCAATTCACTTTGTTTATTATTGGATTTGTCTTAGATATAAGATGCGACTTTTTATCTTTAATATATAGCTAATTTTCCATAATAGTTTCTTTTTATACTTACCTTGATATTTAGTTAATATCAAGAAAAATATCTTACATATAGATAATAATTTTATTTATATATTAGATATTTTAGTTTACTAATAAATATAGATAATTTTCAGGTTATTATGATTCGAACATAACATTTCCTCATCCCAATTGAGACGCCTAACCAACCTGGCTCTAACCTGTATATATATTTAAAATAAATTCAGAGAATATCCGATTCGAACGGATGAAATAATAAAATTTAACAAATCTCAAGGTTGTCACCTTAAACCCCTCGGTCAATTCTCTTATAATAGTATATTATTATCTTACATCTTTAATTTATATAAAATAAATTTGTATATAATAGGTTGTATAATAATGCGTAATTTAGGTAAATTGTTTTAATTGCATATATTATTAGGTATTTTTATTTATAATAATAATAATACAAAGTAAAGTACAATTTATATTATACTTAATAATTAATACTTTAATTAATAAAAACAACTTATTTTATAAAAATGGAATATATATTTTGTTAAATATATAGACTTAGTAATAATTATTAAAATATATATTCATTTTTCTAAGATATAGCTTTTATATTAAAAGTTTTTTTAACTTAACTTGCGGACTTAGGAATTGCACCTAAATTTTTTGATCATGAGCCAAATATGTTACTATTACATTAACCCGCATATAAAAATTAAAAATAAATAAATAAATTATTAACAAAATAAAATTTTTATTAAACTTTTATTATTATAAATTAATAATAATATTATTATTAATTTGACCAAATAATTTTTAAGCTTATAAATTTAAATTACTAAATTAATTTTTTTTAATAAATTATATTTATAATAAATGATTATTAATTATAGCTTTATTTATTTTGACACTATAAATTAAATTAATTACATTTAGTAAAATATATTTATATAAAAATAAAATTTTTATAAAGGTATTTTATAATATATTATTAACTATAAATTTTATTAAATAATGAATTTAATTTTTATATCAAGAGCACTCAGATTTGAACTGAGAATGTGAAGTTTGAAGCTTCAAATTTTACCTTTAAATTATACTCTTATAGTTATATAAATATATAATATATGATTTCTTAGCGATTTGAACGCTAATTCTACTCTTATCAAAAGTATACTTTACCTATTTAAGTTAAGAAACCTAATTATAATTAAAAAATAAAAGATTCAAGAATATATAAAATAAAGTATTAAGTCATTTAATATATACAATACGTTTTATATTGTGTATAATTAAAAAGTGTATCAATCTTTATAGGATTGAATATTTATTACAATATGATTAAATATATTAAATATTTAACTTTAAAATTATGTAATTTAAGAATATATATATATATAATAATTAATCTTAATAATTATATATCAACTTTAATTAACAATTTAAATACGGAAAAGAGATGATTTGAACATCTAAGTGTGTAATACACAATATTTAGCAAATATCTTGCTTTACCTATAGCGACTTTTCCTTTAAATTTTAAACATAAACGGGTTAAACCGGTCTTGATCCGGTATCTATTTTCTCGACAAGAAAATCCTTTACCAATTAAGTTATTAACCCTATTAAATTGAATTAATGAATTATTAGTCGAATTCAAATCTACATATATCTTATCCTTTGGAAAATTTGTTAAATTATCAATCTTTACAGCTAACCGAATTCGAATCGGTAATATTCGTTTGGAAGACGATCAGTTTACCATTAACTTATAGCTGTTTTTTGTTTTTTTATTTTAAATAATTAATAAATTTTTTATTTAACTTAATTACATTAATTAGTATACCTTTATTTATAAAATTACTATATAAAAATTTAAATTTGGATAAATATTAATTATCAGATTTTGGTTAAAAAACTAAAATCTTTTTTTGATAAATAATTATATAATAACAAATTGTTGAATTTATATTATTTATAAATAATATAAATTAAGGCATATTTTCAATTTTATGATTAATCTTATAAAATTAATTAAATTAATAATCACTAATATTTGTTTGAAATAATCAACTTATTAATTTATTAAATAAAATATTATTGATATTTATAAGACTTAAGGGAATTGAACCCTTATGATAATGATTAAAAGTCACATGTTTTACCAATTAAACTAAAGTCTCTATATCAAAAGATCAAATAAATAACATTTAAAATATATTTATTAAAATCTTTTGATTAAAAAAAACTAAAAAGAAATATCCAATTAAATACTATTAACTAAAAATTCAAATAAATTTTTATTATTAATTAATATATATACTCTATAAATACCCGAATCTATTTTTTTCAGATATTTTTAAAAACAATAGTATTAAATATAGCTAATAAATAAATTAATATTTATTATAATTAATATTAATAGTAATAAAATATTTAAACTAAAAATATATAATTAAAAATATATATTATCTATATCTATTTCTATTAAAAATTTATTAGGATATTTAATAGCAAGTCATTTTCAACTTTTATATTGGGAAAAGTAAACAGATAAAATTTAATATTCTCTATTATCAAAATTAGTTTGAAAGAAAATATATGTTTGCATAAAGAACTTTTAATTCATTAACCTTTCTTACTAAAAAAGTAATCTTATTCTGTATTTCTTTATTTTTAATAGACATAACATCCATTTAAGCATTTTATAAAGTATGATTTGGTACCTAAGTTGGTATAAAATGTAGTATAACAAATTCACAGTTAAAAAAAGATTTTATTGAGTAATTTAATTTTATTATCAATTTTTTTTAAAAAAAAGATCTGAAAGATCCATATTTTTTAAATCATTCTCATTTATTCCATTTAAAGTTTTATTAGTTCGTTCAACAAGATATCATCTTGAACCTCTATATTCGGATAAATGAAGTATTAAACTTTGATATTCTCTATTATCAAAATTAGTTTGTGTAATAGAATATATTTTTGCATCAAGAGCTTCTATTTCATTAACTTTTTTTATTAAAGAATTAACCTGTTCCTGTACTTCTTTCTCCCTATTACTCATTGTATTTATTCAAGTATTTATTGAAGGGCTATTATCTGATGATTTAAATTGTACTATAACATTAGTTCTTGAAAATTCTATATGTAAAATATTATTATTAAAATAATCAGAAAGTCTATTTACATTTGCATCAAATGAATTTTTTTGTATATTATAATCTTTTCTTTCTGCTACCAATTTTTCTTGTAAATATTCTAAATTTTCTTGTATATTTTCTGAATTAGGATTTTGAATAATAGGATTTAAAAGTCTAGGACTTAAAGTACAAATTGTATTATTTAGAATAAATAAATCTATATTAAAAATTATAAATAAACCTAGAATCAAAACAATAAATAATATCATAAAAATTTTAAATATTTCTCAAAAAATAGTATTTTTAAATAAATTATATAAATAATAACTAATAACAAAAATACCTAATAATATTATTACACTAATAATAAAAATTAAAGGGTTTAAACTAAATATATATGAAACAAAATTTTCTAAATAAATTTTATTTGAAAACATAATTAATAAAATAGTAATAAATAAAGAAATTATTTTTTTTAATAAAAATATATGGAAAAAATAAGAAGAAAAAATATAATAATAGGTTAAATTATATAAATATTTTAAGAATTTAAAAATATTTATAAAAATATTTGATATATATATATAAAATAATAAACGAAGGGTAATATAATATATACATATCATATATATATTAATAATATAATTTTCAAAAAAATTAATAATGTATTCCTTTTTTATAGTAAATATATCCTTCATACTAAAAATATATATTTTTAATTTTATAAATTCTTGTTTTATACCTTCTAAATAAAAATCATTCCATAAAATAGAATTAAAATTTCATTCATCTATTAAAATATGTATAATTAATAAATTTATAAATAAAGGAGTACAGAATAATACAAAAATTGCAAATATTTTTAAAAAAATAGAATTTTTAAATAAATTATATAAACAATAACTAATAACAAATAATACATTTAATAATATTATTATATTAATAATAAAAATTAAAAGATTTAAATCCAATATAAATAAAGCAAATAAGGAAATAATACCTAAATAATATAAAATAGGTATCAAATTATTTTTTATGTTTTTTATCATGTTTTTTGTAAAATATAAAATAACGTAAGCCCATGTGAGTCCAAGTAAAAGATCATAATTAAAATTATATGTAATTTTCAGTAAATTGTAAAATGTAAATTTATTGTTTTTTAGTACCAAAAGGATCAGACTTTAATAGTTCAATTACTTTAATTTGTAATTCAGTGCTATTTTTATTAATGTAACTTTTATGCTTATTTAACTCAGATATTATTTCATGAGCATCATTTTTACCTTGGCTAGAATTACCTCAATCAGACACCTTATCAATAATATCATTTAATTCATTGATTTCTCGATTATTTCTTTCAATTTGAGAAATAGGTTCTTTTATTAAATCTGAAACTTTTGTTTTTACTTCATTAGATAATACAGTTTTAATAGCAGAACCTAATATAGGCCCAAATATTGGTTTTTGATCAGCCATTATTAAGGAAGTATCAATACCCAATAAAATTCCCATAGCAACACCAACAGGTTGTGCATGGTCACAAACTCCTTTAGCACATAGTAAAAGACGAGCAGAAAGACGAGCAAAATGGTCTAAAGGTGAATTTTTTATATCCAATTTATCGCTTTTTAATGTTTTATATATATGTTTTATTCTATGATATGATATATATATATGATAAATAAAAAATGACAAACAGAAAAAAAATGCAAAATAAAATATATAAATAGAATATTGTGATGCTTTGTTGCTTAATAAATACAAAGTACTTATACCACCTAAAACTCTAAGAATTCTTACTAAGGGATGCAACTGTAACTTCAAAATATTATCAGGAAGAGTTGGTGTATTTCACCCTACTTTTAAGCCAATAATAAAACGTTTAAAGAATGTTCTTTTCTTTTCATTTTTCATATATAACAAAATACATTTTCAATTAGGAAAACCTTTATTTATTAAATAATAAAACAATATTTAATTTATAATTTTATAAAATTATAAATTAAATAAAATATTAATTATACCTATATACATAATACAAATTTATACTTTTTTATTAAAAATTTCAAATTCATATAATTAAAAATAATAATTTTATTTTTAATATAATTTAAATGACATGCATTTAAAACTTTTAAGATGAATCGAACATCTATAAAAATATTAATAATATTTTGCTCTGCCATTAAGCCATAAAAGTTTTAAAACAAAAGTATGTAAAAAAGCGAAATATTATAAATTTCTTTAATATATTAACTACTAATTAAATCATTGTTTAATATTTTTCAATTTATCATATATAATGTGTAATTTTTAATATTTATTGTTCGATATATATTGTTTATAGTATATGATTTATTAATTAAATTAGTAAAAATTTTCTTTAAATTAAATTATTTATATAATTATAAGTAATACGAAATTTAAATTTATAATTATTGAAAAAATTTTAATCATCTTTTCAAATACCTATAATACGTAATTTTATCCCAGGTTTTCATTGTCTATATTTACCTACTCTCATTAAATGTTTATTGTTTAAAATAAGTTTTCTAATAGTAAATAATTTATTTAATCTTAATTTTTTACTACCATACAAAAGATATATACAAAAATGATTAAATACAACATTTTCCCATACTTTAATTCCACTTAAAGTAAGTTGTAAAGATTTAGGCCCATGAGGATAAACTATAGATAAAGATTTAAAATAATTAGCTATATAAACTAATAAAAGTTTATTATTAATATGTTGAGTAATTTGTAATTACATTATGTAAAAATTTTTATCTTTTAAACTTAAAGTTAAACAACCATCACCAGCAATAAACCCATTTATAAAATGACCATTTAAAGGTATATAGTTAAAATTAATAACCTCAATAATATATAGAAATAAATAAAAAAAGTCATACAACATCAACAAAATGTCAATAAAGTATACCTGACTCCAATCCGAGGTGGTGATGGTCAGTAAAATGATAAGCAAGTAAACGTCATAAACCAACTGCTAAAAAAGCAGTTCCTACTATTACATGTAACCCATGGAACAAATATTGTTAACATAAAGGTATTTATCTTTATTTCAATAGATTTCTCTATTGTTCAGACTATGTCTTATATACATAAAGAACATTTATAAATAATTTTCTTAAAAAAAATATATAGATTTTTTATTAAATTCATTTATAATAATTATATGTATAATCCAAGCACTCGTGAAAAATATTATTTTTTAGTCGTTGAACGTACTTAATTTTAAGTTTCGCTGCAAATTATAATAATATTTTATTAATAGATCTTTGCAATTCACTTGGTTGACTATTTTATTATGATAATATAGGAGCTTAAGTTAAACCCGTTCCAAAATAAAAACAAGAACCATAAATCCCATCTGATATAGTAAAAGATGAAACTGTATATTCTATACCTTGTAAAGCTGTAAATAATACAGCTAATAAAATTGTATAAACTAAACCATATAATGCTCCTCTTCTATTACCTTGAATAACAGAATGATGAGCATAAGTTACTAAAACACCTGATGATAATAATATTATAGTATTTAATAAAGGTAGTTCAAATGGATTAATACCATTTATACCCATAGGAGGTCATTGTGCACCCAATTCTATATTAGGTGACAATGAACTATGGAAAAAAGTTCAAAAAATAGCTAGAAAAAATAAAGCTTCAGAAACTATAAATAAACCTACACCTAAATTTAAACCTCTTTGTACAGCATTGGTATGATTACCTAAATATGTCATTATATTTAATATATTACTACATTAATTGGACTATATCTTATATAATAGGTTAATAACAAATAATATTAACGTATTAACTATTAACTAATAGTCTCTGAGGAACCTACTAAAATAATTATAAATTTATTGGTTTCCTGCTGATTATTCTAATGTAAAGAAGTTTCCAGCATATAGTTAAATTTAAAGAGGGCACATTATTTAAATAATTATTCCATTATTCATATTTGATTTAATTAATTTTATTTTTTGTTTACCTTCTAATGTAAGATGTTCTTTATTAATAAACATTTGATAAACTTCATTTCAATTTAAAAAATCATTATATTTTATACCTAATAAACTATAAATATTAAAATATCCAATTATTACTTTTAACTTACTTATATTTGTAATAGATATTGATAAAATTTGACCACTTTTTAAAGTTTTATATTCTGATAAATTACATAAAAAACATTTGGCTATTTCTTCCATAATAGGTAACATAGTTAAACAAGTAGATCTATCATACAAACGTTTATCTAATTTAAATATAAGACTAATATTTTCACTAATAGATCTTAATTTAGTTCCAGATTTAGGTTTATATTTCTTAATTTTTACATAAAATTTACCCTTTGCTTCAACAAACCCTGCAAATCAACTATTATCTAACAAATTTGATTTATCTAACATACTTTCTTTTAAAGAAAGATTATATTTTTCATTAACAAATTTAATCAATTTATTAAAAGTTAAATTTTTAGGTGTTCTAAGTTTATTGTGTAATAAATTTATTACTAATACAATACCTTTAACATCACCTATTATATAACGAACAGTATTATTATTATTTTGAAAACACCCAATACCTCCTAATTTAGATTGAATATATGCATATAATTGTATATTCTTAATCTGTGAAGTAAAAACAATTCTAGGATTTAAAATCCTATTTAATCTTGTATTACCTAAAGCAGGTATAGATATAACGCCTTCACCTTCTAATAATCCTGCTAAATAGTATCCTAATTGATCATCATTTATATTCTTATATAAAATACTTCTATTACTTAAAGATTCTTTTATATCTTCTTTACTAAAAGCTTTTGTAATTTTTAATATAAAATATGTAAAATAAAGATGTAAAATATTATATTTTATACCCTCTGATATTACATCTCTAAATCATAAAGTCATTGATGCAATTAAATTAAAAAGAGCTATAAAAAACAAATAACCCACAAAAAAAAAACCATGCATACTTAATACACCTGTAGTTGTAACAGTAAAAAGTGCAGTACTTGTGTAAATAGGTCAAGGAGATGGTGATACCAAATGATAAGGATGATTTTGAAAATTACTTTTTGTTTTGTATTTCATTTAATATATATTTGATATAATAAAACCCTAATTAGATTCTTTTTTCAAAAATAGTAATAGCAATATACCCTACCATAATTAATATATAAAATAAATTAAGTTAATAATTATATATAGTATACATAATATTATCTATATTTTATTAGTAATATTTTAATTATTAAATTATATAAAAATTTTCAATTTATAATTGTGTATCTTCATTTATAGGTAAATTACTTAAAAAATCAGATAATTTATAAAAAATTAAATAACCTTCTTTTATTATTTTGTTAGTTTTACTAACTAATAATTTTAATGATACAGTTTTTACAATTATTATAATTGAATATTATCTAATATTACCTAAATTTAAATGAACATTGTAATAAGAAAATTTGTTTTTAATAAATATAGTTTTGTATTATATTTTTTAAAAAATCTAGTATTGTGCTTATACATACAATTACTAAAACTTGAAAAGTATGAATATTATGTATATAATTATTCACTCTTTTACGAGGTTAAGGACTTTGATTAACCTTAATATTTTCTTTAATATTTCCTATAAATCCCTTTAAATCTTTAATAATATATAAACAATTATTTAATGAATTAATATTTATATATATTTGTATTTCTTTCATATAAATTAAAATCTATATTATCTAGAACTTTTATTGAATATAAGAAAGAATAAATGAAATATTTATAATCTTTATTCTAAAGTGAAAATAATAAATTATACTTATACATAATATCTAAAATAATGACAAATTTTTTACTATAATTAAGATCATCTAAAAATTGATACATATTTTTAATTTCAACTTTATAATTCAGAAGTTCATTATATTTATTTGGAGATGTTTTTATTTCAGTTATTAATTTATTATCTGAACCAATACTATTTTTTATAAAGGTAAAAAAATTACCATATTGATCAAATGTTATACTTTCTAAAAAACGATGGTTTGTAATTAAATAAATTAAAAATATATCAACAAATATATCACTATAAGAAAGACAATAATAAATTAAAATTGATTTATATTCATTTTTATTATCTTTATTTAAAATTATTTTAAAATTAACTAAATAAAAATCCTATTTATTTAAGCAATTAGTTTTATTGGTTTCATAAATTAAATTATTAGGTAAAGTATTTATAAGTAAAGTTTCATGTAATTATACACCAGTTAAAAATCTTTCATTCATAAATTAGGCCTATTATTATATCAAATATAAATTAAAAATTAAATTCAAAATACTAGATAAAGTTCTATATAAATTATAATAAGTACCACAACATAATTAATAGAGTAAATAACATCCAAAGATTCCGTGTTAATAGAAAGTAAAATATTTTTATAACAAGTATAAACAGATCACATTCTATATGGATTTTCTACTAAATATCAAATTAATTTATTTTTAATTTTATAAAAACAATTTTTGATTATAATATCATCTTTTAAATTTGATAATTTGATAATTTAAAAGGAACTTTAATCATTGCATTATTATTTTTATCAATAAAATAAATGTTGTTTGTCAAACTTAAATGAAAATCAAATAATTCATTAATATCAAAAATAGTAAGAATTTTAATTTAATAAAATTCTAAATTAAATTAATATCAATCCTAATAAGATAAATAAAAAAGTACTTTATTAAGTTTATAATTTATAAATACAAAATATTAAATTAAAAGTTCTAAATTTTTATAATTTGTAATTTTTTAGACAAATTGCTTTAAAAGAAATTAATAATGTAATAGATTTCTATTATATTATCTAATTTTTTATTAAAGAAACAGATAAACGGTGTATAGGATATCTATTAGGATCTCAATGATTTCAACTAATACTATGATCTCAAGTATTAGTTTCAGGATCATAACCAATCTGATCTATACAATTCCAATGAGTATTTATATTACTTAAAATACTTTGATACCGTCTAGTAATAAAACGATTTAATTCATTATCATTTCTTATTACTATATCATTATGTAAACGAATTTCAGGTGAAAGTCCTCCTTCTTCATGTACATAAATAAAACTAAATGTTAATTTATATTCAACATCAAATTGAATAAAATTACCAATAAATATATGTACAGCCTTTATAAGATCTTCTAATGGAAGTAATGGAAATGGGGGTTGAGATAATAAGATATTATCTAAAATATTCATACAAAGCATAAATAAAGACAAAATAACCTCATTTCAAACATATTTTATATAATTAAAAAAAAATAAAAATGAGAATACAACTAAATAATAACAATAAATCATTATTTTTTGGAAAGAAAAGGAATAACTTAATAAGTATAAAACAACAAAATACTAAATAAGTTCTAGATATTTTTTATTAAAAATATCTAATTATAAATAAGGCTAAAGATATGAATTTTATTTCTATAATTTCTGTTCATATTTTTATTTTGATATAGGTAAAATGATCTAATATATAAAATTACTTAAATTTTATAATTTTTAACTAACAAACTTTAAATTACCTAACAATAATTTATTATAAAATTAATAATTAATTTTTAATCTATTTTTTTTAATATTTTTTAATTCAGCTAAAATTTTACTTTCTTCAACTCTTTTTATATTTTGCTCCCGTTGAAGTTCTTTGTAAAATTTATCTTTGAACTCTTTTAGTTCATTTTTTAATCCAATAAAGGAATCATCTTTTTAGATCTCATTAATTCTTTTGTTTAAATCTTCAATATTTTTAGTCTTTTGTTTAATTTCTAGCATTCTTTTTTGAAGTTCAAGATATTCATTATTACCTTGATAACCAAGATTAGTTAAAATTTTACCTAACTGATTACCTAAAGTTTTTTTGAAAAATGGTGTATATCCAGCTTCTTCTAGTAACTTATCAGCACCAAAACCTAAACCCATAATAGTAGCACTAGCACCTCCAGCAACACAAGCTCCTTTAATACAAGCAGCCAATTTAACAGTTAAGGATGCTGTTTGATCTAAAAGTGAATTTCTTACTTCCAACTTTTTATTTTTTCACAAATAAATAATATAACAAAATTTAATAATATTAATACTTGCAATATATAAAAAATGTAACATAGCTAATATAAAAATAATTCAATAAAAATAAGAATTTCCTATTCATTTAGGTGATGTTAAAAAAAGTATGATAGAAATACCTCCTATTACTCTAAAAATTCTAGTTATAGGATTATTGTGAAATTTATTAACAGATTCAGGCAAACTAGGTAGCATCCAAGCTATTTTTAGACCTTTTCAGATACGATTGAAAATATTTTTATTTTCCATAAAAAATTTTAATATAAACATAAATTACCACCATATTAAAATATTTTAATCTTATGTAACACCATATATATCTATATGGCAATATATAATTGTTAATTACCGAAATATCAACACTAAAAAAAATATAAATTATAATATATAGAAAAATACTTACTATAATTACCACATTATTTAATAAACTTACTGCTTAAATAATAAAATATTAAATAATATAAAAACATAAAAAAATATAATTATTATTAAATTTAATATTTTATAAAGATAATTTTTTTTAAGATATACTTTACTTTTTTACTTTCATTAATTTAATAATAAAGAAAAAAAAGAAAAATAGCATGACCTTTTTTTTAATTATATATATTTTACTTATATAAAAAGCCTGTATTTTTTTTTTATATAAACAAATTTTAGTTTGTAATTCTATAGTAAAATAAGATACAAAATTTCATTTTTATAGGATGATTATCCATCTGAAAATCTAATGGTTCAATAAAGTAATAATTTTAACTTATTTACTTTATTATTTGTATTATAATTTCGATAATATACTAAATAAATTTGTTTATTTACAAACCTTAATACAAACCTTTATGACAATTTATTATCAGGATTAATTGTTATTACAATAGAACCAATCATAGCTAACAATAAAATAATTGAAACCATTAATAACCATATACTATATGCACTATACATAATATTACCAATACTTGTAATATTTGTAACATCCGTTAAAACAGCATCTCAATTATTAGCACTAGCGTAAATTATTTGTTGTTTATAATCAAGAATATTATGAAAATATTGATTTTGTACTTGTTTTATATTATACAATTTTTCAGAAAAAGAATTATAAAAATAATTTATAAAACCAAACTGTATAAAATTAAAAGATATACTTTGACCTAATATATATACAAAAGGTATTACACTTAACATAGCTAAAGGTAAATAATTATTTGTTTCACTTAAAAGCTCCGAAATACGAATATTTATTAACATTAATATAAATATAAATAAAATGGATATAGCTCCAACATAAACTAATAAATATGATATACCTATAAAACTTAAGCCTATTAATATTAAATAACAAGAAATTGTAGAAAACAATCCAATTAAAAATAAAACAGAAACTACAGGATTTTTACTTATAATTGTATAAATTCCAAATAATATACAAATTAAAGATAATATATCTAAAATCTCTATCAAAAAACCATTAGTTTTTATATCAGATATTAAATACAAATAATACATTATATTTATAATTTACCTCATTTCAAACATATCTTATATAATTAAAAAAAAATAAAAATGAGAATGCAACTAAATAATAACAATAAATTATTATTTTTATAGGAAGAAAAATAATTAATTAAATTTTATGACATTAACTGATGATAGTCAATCAATAAGCCAACCATATATGCAGCTTTAACTTTACAAGATTAAAACAAAAATATTTAATATATTATTCAGCAACTTGCACTATAAACAAAAATTACTTTATAAATAATTTTTATTATCTTAAAGTTCAGATTAAATAATTTTAAAAATGAAACTATAAAATATATAAATTTATATATACTTCTTATACAAACTTTTATAATTTTATTATAGTTTTCATAATTATTAGTTATAATAATTTATAATTATATATAAAGCTATTTTAGATACAAATACAGCTATAAATAACATTATATAGCTAAATATTAATAAAAAATTGCTAGCTTTATTTCATATTTTTAAATATCGATTTATTATAAAATTTAATATTTTACCAAATTTATTTTTTGGTATAAATTAATCATAATTTATATTTAAAATATATTTACTGATATATATATTTAAAATTATATATAAAAATAATAAAGCACCATATAATAAAATGTTTATATCAAATAATAAATTTAAAGGATAATCACTTAAATTATTAATACCATTGTTTTCCGAATTTGCAGAAAAATAAATAAATTTAAGCTTACCATTATTACCACTATTGCTATTTAAAACACGAGACATTATAGCTGTAGTACCTTGAACAACAGCCATAGTACTTAAACCAGCTACTATTTTAACAACAGGAAGTCTCCCTATATATTGAGCAACTTTAAATCCAACAGTAGCACCACCTGCAGAATATATCGCTGCAGCTAAAGTATTAATACCCTCTTTACTAAAACTAGTTTTAATATTTGGATGATTAACATTAACAGTAGCACCAGTACCTACATTAATAGTGTTATTTTTATCATCTGTTACATTTAATGTTACATCATATATTTTATTTAAATCTAACTCTATATTAAATATAAAATAATAAATAAATAAAAATATAAAAAATAAAATAATATTTATAAATGGATAAAACATATTTCTAAATTTTAAATAAATATTTACATTTATAAAATTTAAATAATTATTTATAATAAAATGATCTAAAAAGATAGCTAAAATAAAGAAACTTACAAAAAAAAAATGATATTAATTGAGGCATAATTTAATATATATATATATACAAGATATTTACATATATATATCTGAATTTTAAATTTATAAAAAAGCGAAAATAAAAAATTAAAAAAAATTTTTTTTATTTTCATAGGAAGAAAAGGAATTGAACCTTTGATAGCTAAAAGCCATTGAGTTTACAGCTCAACCCGTCAACCAACAAACGGACCCTTCCTTATAAAGAATATAAACATAAATAATATATATATATATTACTAAATAAAAATAAAATTTAAAAATAATATTAATAAATTAATGAAAATCTTTTTTTGGATTTGAACCAACAGAAATAAAAATTAAATTTCTTTACCTTATAAAGATATGTAAAATAAAATAAAAATAAAAATTTATTTTTATTTTATATACAATATTATTATTAAGTTCTATCCATCCCGTGCAAGTTCCCTTACACGAACCTTATTTCGACTTAACACCAATTAAAGTCATGCATACGAAAATTACAAATATATTTATATATATCCAATTATATATATTAAAATATACAATAATTAAACTTATTGCACATACTCCTTTCAGCGCCTGACGAGTAGTTAGTACCTAACTGAGATAAAATTCACCGTGACGTGGTGATTCACGATTACTAGTAATTCCTTATTCATGTAGTCGAGTTACAGACTACAATTCATATTATAACCAATTTTAAGGATTAGCTCCATTTCACAATATTGCATCCTTTTGTTAAGGTTTTATTTTTTAACATATTAACGACTTTAACAAAATCAAAAAAATCTAAGCTTTTTTGACCTTGTATAGGGTATTTATTAAAGAAAGGAATGATTATATCATGAATATTTGAATATTTTGTAACTTGAAAATTAACAGAATTATTTCTATAATAAATATAAGACATTTTATCATCTTCTTTATAATTACCTAATTTAAAATAAATTGCTATAGCTTTAATAAGTTCTTTTTCTCTAATATTCAATCCTATTTCAAATCTTAATTGAATTCTTCTACCTATTTTAGTAGTAATAGAACTACTAATCTTTATACCAAAGCTACCATCTCCACTTGAAAATCCAGCTATTCAATTGGGATCAGGTATACCCTTAAAGATATATTCTGGTCTAGTAACCGGATATTCATTTCAATTAGGAAATTCTTCTTTTAAACTATTACTAAGACCTAAATTAAGAGAAGATTTTATTCTAATTAATTTTAATAATCCTTCTTTAGTTAGATGCTCTTGAAGCTTAATTATATAAAAAGCTTTTTTAAATAAAATATAATCAATAGCTTTAACAGATATGAGTGGATATTTATCAAAATGATCTACAATTACTTGTAAATCTTTAATGGATTCAACTCTATATTGTACAGAATTTTTTCCATGTTTATGTAATTTACCCACACCTAAAGAAGATTGAATATTTTTCAATAGCTCAATATCTTTTTTATGTAGTCCTATAGCAAAAATAGCTTTAATTCTTCAATTAGTTTTATATTTACTATTAGGTTGAATTAAAATAGAAAAAGAACCTTCTGCATCTGCAAAACCCGATAAAAATCAAGGATTTATCTTAGGTTTATGAACGAGAACTGGCTCGTGGGTAACGATTGTAATATATGTTCTTAATACATTTATTCGGTTAGAAAGGATTTTGACTTGATAATTTCTTTCAAAATTCATTAGAGTACACCTTAAATACATCTTATTTAAATTATTATTATATAAAGAGTATCAACTACCGTCTACTCGTTGCTCTTTTACAGATTTTAAAATTAAATCTGACTTAGATCCGCGATATTTCATTTCTTTTTCAATCATCTTCTGGCTTATTACCTTACATGAGTAATTAATTCATCCACAAATAGTCTTTCGAATATTGCTTGGTACCAAAAGCTTTAGAAAGTCCCCGGAATTTGATAGTTTTACCCACACGAGCGATTTCCTACATCGCTCAGCAGGCCATGATGACTTGTCTTGGTCCCTCTTATCTAATCCAATATAGCGGCGAACCACTTTATATAAACAAATAAAGTGAGGGTTTTCGTTAATTAAAGGAGTTAACCAGATCTCACGACACTAACTGACGACAGCCGTGCAACGCTTGTAATAATTTAATACTATACAAATTGTGGTAAGGTTTTTCGCGGATTATCGAATTAAATAGTTGAGATAGGTAGGCTCTCTCAAGCTTTCCCCCTCTAAGAACCGTACGTGCGACTTTCATCGCATACGGCTCAAGCAGAAATCTTCAGTTATATTAACTTAGCAGCCATCGCCGCAAACAAAAATCATCAATTAACATACTAAAACAATTTTTATCAGTTTCTACCTTATGTTAAGTCAGCCTTTTTTAAATTATAAAAAAGTAAATATATTTTAATTATTTTGTCTATTTGTATTCATAGAATTTTTTATTTTTTTTAATTCTTCTAAACCTTCTTCCTTTAAATGTTCTTTATCCTTAATAATTAAAAATGCTTTTTTAAAAGCCTATAATTCCAATGATTTAGATCCATATAAAGGATTAGTTAAAAAGAAAGGAATAAATTTTTCTTCAAAATACTTGAAAGAAGTAATAGTAAAATCACAAGCCTCACTTTTACGTTTTTCTACTATACCACAACTTTAATAATTGGAAATATCTTTAAGTAATTATATATCACGTAAATGTTGTGTTATTTTAAAAACTAATTGTACAGCTGATCCTAATTTAGATTTTTCGGATTTATATATACTTATATAAAAACAAGATTCTCCTTCTGAAAATCCAGATAATCAATTAGAATCTGGTATATTTATAACATTATAAATATCTCTTTTCATAATTTTAATTTCAGGAAAATTTTTTACTAAATTATTCGATATACCTAAATTCAATGTTACTTATAAACTTACAATCTTTTGTATACCTTGCATAGTTAAATGTTCTTTATTTTTTATTATTATAACAATTTTTGAAAACAATTCAAAATCTATATGCTTTTGTGTTATTAAATAATATTTTTTAAAATGAGGAATTATTACATTAAATAACTGATTAATATTTGAAACTTTAAATTTATAAATTTTATTATTATTATTATAAAATATATTACCTACACCTAATGTGTATTTTATATTTTCTAATAAAGCTTTGTCTTTATAATTTAAACCTAATTCAAAAGACACCTGTATAATATATCCTATAGTACGAGTATTATCTTTAATAATATTAACGACAAAACTACCCTCAGCATCTGCTAAACCAGTAATAAATCAATAGTTTAATTTTTTCATATCTTTCATTTTTATTTATCATTATTTGAATACTCTCTAATTTTTTTTGCAAGATCTGCTGCTAAATCTGTTATTTTTACTTGTTCTGCGTTTTTAATTTCTTTTACAACAGATTTTAACTCTTGTATTTCCGATTTAGTAAAATCACTATCTTTATCTAAAGTTTCTTCTGCTTTTTTTAATACATTAGCTACTTCATCAAATCTTTTCTTACTAATTTCAAGATTACGAGTATCATTTTTAATACCAAGTAAAATTTCATCAGCAGGTTTACCTCTAACAAAAAACTTTACACCTTTACCTATTAGAGGAGTAAAAATCTTCTCTTGATTTCCAGCTTCTAATATACTATCAATTAAAAATGATGTACCAACTAAACCTAAACTTGCAGAGCCGGCCTGACAACCATACTTTCAACAATAAAGTATTTTACCTGCGGTACCTGCAAGTTTATCTATTGGAGAATTCCTAACTTCTAATTTATTACTTCTTAAAACTCGAATACCATAAAATAATTTTATGAAACTAATAATAGTAATGTAAATAAAATGTAATAAAGCAATAAACAATATAATAAAATTAAAAGGATAAGAAAACAATAAATACTTTTTTGATAAAAAAGTAATTATAGATATACCACCTATAACTCTAAATATACGTGTTAAAGGATAACTATGAAACTTTTGTACGGATTTAGGTAACACTGGAGCATTTCATCCTACTTTTAAACCTGATCAAATTCTTTGAAAAATTGTTTTTTTTTTCATATTTATCAAAATAAACTTATATTTAAATTAAATAGTATTCTATAATTTGGAATTAATTTAATATTTAATATATTAAATTAATTCCCTAAACAAATTGCTTAATAAAACTAAGAATTTAATTCTTGTTTTCATTAGGCAATATTGAAGCATTTCATCCTACTTTTAAACCTGATCAAATTCTTTGAAAAATTGTTTTTTTTTTATTTGTATTTTTCATTATTATGTTATAATTAATCCTCACTTTATACATACTCCTCAAATAGTTTAATTATCTGAACTAATAAAAATAAAATACTAATTTACAAAATATATTAAAATATATTTATATCTATAATTTTTATTTACTTCAATTGAAATAAAAATTAAGCATTTGCTTTTTAACTCATCCTCTTTCCTTCATCTGATACAATAACTTTGTAATAAT
>WNFW01000092.1_pt1 | contig 79390 bp, 80 predicted proteins | sample 5400131 | NCBI WGS metagenome assembly WNFW01 (sample SAMN13153362, study PRJNA577476) | soil metagenome | isolation source: 20 cm soil or saprolite under grassland replicate 1 | place: USA:California | collected 2016-06-15
TACGGCTATCGCGAGCCCCAAAACTTGGGCTACCGCGAGGGCCCGCCCCGGTTCGGCCTGTTCGATTGGCTGTTCCGCTGAGAGGCAATATTCGAAATCGTAGCCCGGATGGAGCGCCGCGAGGCGGCGTGCAATCCGGGTCCCGGATTACGCTTCGCTCCATCCGGGCTACGGAGCATCAAACAATCACTTCCGCAGCAGCGATCCTGCGGTCCCGGTCACCGCGCCCACGGCTCCGCCCCCGGCGGACACGGCACCGGCGCCGGACGATTCGAGCGACGGCGCCCCGGACGCGGTGGACGAGGCGGCGGAAACCGGATCCGAGGTGACGAACAGATGAAACGGCGTGTTGTTGGTCAACAGCCCGACCGGCGAGGACGGCGCCGGCATGGACATCGTCGCGGGCGTCAGCCTCGAGACGTCCGGGACCGCTGCGGTCAAGGGCACCGCGAGCGGCGCATTCGGCAGCAGTTTGGCGGGCTCCAGCAGATCCGCGATGGACGGCAGGGTGAAGCCTGATGGCGGTGCCGCCGGCGTGCCGCGACCCCAATCCGCCGGCGCATAGGCGGGCGACGCATACGAATAGGTCGCGTAGTAATTCCGGTTGAAATATTCCTCGTAGCGCGCGAAGCCGCCCGGCGGCGCGGACGACGATTCCGCCGGAGCGGTCACTGTGTCGAGCTTGCGCGCCGGCGCCGGCGCCTCGATCGGCTTCGATGGGGCGGGCTCGGACACGCGGGCGTTCGCCTCGCCGTCGTGCGACGCGCGATTCCAAGCCAACGCGACGACGGCGGCGAGCGCGCCGCCGAGCGCGAGCCCCGCCCACAGACGCCGGTTTCGAAACGCTGCCCTCGCTGTCCGCATGGACCCCCGCCGGCTGTTTGCCGCCGCCAGTATCGGGGTCCCCCGAGTAAGGTCAAGTGACGGCCCGCAGCCCGGATGGAGCCCCCGCGGAGCGGGCGTGCAATCCGGGTCCCGGATTTCGCTCCGCTCCATCCGGGCTACGACTACGGTCGGACCAGGAATTTGCTCACCGTGTCCAAAAATGCGCCGAGCTGATCGTGGTGCACCCAGTGCCCCGCCTTTTCGAACAGCACCACCTGCGCGTTCTGGAAATGCGCGGCGCGGCCGTCCTCGGCCGGATTGGAAGCCCAGCTCTCCTTGCCGTAGACCAAGAGCGTCGGGCAGGCGATCCGCGCCCACAGCTCCTCGAGCTCGGCCTGGGTGAGGTCGTAGGGCGGCCAGACCCGGACGTAATTGTCGAACTTCCAGCTGTAGGTCCCGTCCTCGTTCTGATTGACGCCGTGCTGGGTCAGATGCCGCGCCTGCTCCGGCGAGAGATGGCGGTTGGCCTCCTGCATGCGCTTGAACGCCTCCTCGATCGAGGCGTAGCGCCGCGGCAGCCGGCCGGCGAGCTCGCGCTGCAGCGCGACCCAGCGCGTCATGCGGTCGGCGATCGGCTTGACCCCGCGCTCCGCCATCACCTTCGGCGAGGGGCCGAGGCCCTCGATGGCGACGAGCTTGCGCACGTTGTCGGGAAAGATGCCGGCATAGCGCAGCGCGATGTTGCCGCCGAGCGAATGCGCCACGATGGTCGCGGGCGCGAGCTGCTGCTGATGGACGAGCTGGGCGAGGTCGTAGATGTAGCCCGGCATGTTGTAATAGCCGTCGGTCGACCATTGGCTGTCGCCGTGGCCGCGCAGATCGGGCGCGATGATGTGCCACTCGTGCCGGAGCCGCGACGCCACCCAGTCCCAGTTGCGGCAATGATCGCGGCCGCCGTGCAGCAGGATGAGCGGCGGCGCGCCCGGATTGCCCCAGTCGACGTAATGCAGGCGCAGGCGCTGCGAGAAGTACACCCGCGAGGTCGGGCCGGAGGCTTCGTAGTCGAGCATGGAGGAAAATCCGGATCCGGAATGCGCGGGTGGACTAGATCACCCCCTGCGCGATCTGCATATCCTCGGCATTTGCCGCGCTGCGCCGGCGCATGGTCGAGGACATGAGCGCGCGCCGGCTCTCTACGAGTTACGCCGCGGGCAAACCCATGCACCGTGCGATCAGATGCTTTTGAATTTCCACGGTGCCTCCGGCGTAGAGCGCCAACGGCGCCTCACGGTAGTAACGCTCCATATCCTCAGGTTGGAAATAGGCCCGCCCCCCCAACACTCGCATGCCGCAAGCCACGACATGCTGCAGTTGCTCGGCACAATAATACTTCGCCATGCAGACCTGTTCGGTGGCATCCGCCCCGCTCTCCAGCAGCTCCGCGGCATGGGCGACCATCAGGCTCATGGCACGCACCAGGGTGCGCATTTCCACCAGTTTGTGCTGGATGCTCTGAAAGGCGGCGATCGGCTTGCCAAATTGCTGCCGTGCCTTGGCAAATTCCACGGCACGATCCGCCGCGGCTCGCGCAAGACCGACATTGGATGCCGCGACGACGAAACGCTCCAAGGTGCCAAGAACGCGCAATCCGGACCAGGCGGCATCCATTCGCTCCAATCCGCCCAGCACCATATCCTCCGGGAGAAACACATCCTGTATCACGACCCGACACGAGGCATGCAGGTTCGCGGCCATCTTCTGCAGTGGTTCTATGGTCAATCCCTCGGTGTTTTGTTTGACCATGAAAACGCTGACCTGCCGCCCTTCCATCCCGACGGCTTCGTTGCGGGCGACGACGAAGATGTAGTCGGCCACTGCGGCACCGGTCGTGAAGATCTTCTCGCCGTTGAGCCGGAACCCCCCTGGGACTCTGGTCGCGACGGTCTTTATGGAAGTGGCGTCCGAACCCGCTTCGGGCTCGGTCAACGCGAACGCGACCTGGCATTTGCCGGCCTTGATGTCGGGCAAGAATCGCGCCTTCTGTGCCGAATTTCCAAGCAGAGCCAGGCAGGTACCGCCGAATACGGCGTTGACCACATAGATCGACGCGACGGCGCCGGAATAGCTGGCCAAAGTCTCCGTTATCGCCGCCAGTCGGCCGAAATCCCCGCCGCTATTGCGACCAGAGTCGAGGAAACCGATCTCCATCAACCCGTGCGCCGCGATTTCCATCATGACGAGATCAATCGCCTCGCGTTCGGAGTTCGGCCGATCCAACACCTTAAGCTCGGCCAGTCGGCGGTTGACCGCTGCCGCATCCGCGACGGCCCGCGCGGATGGGGCCAGCCCCTGATCTGCCTGCATCTTTGCGTTTCCTTGCAAGAATGACGGGACGGTGTTCGCGGGACTCAGGTTATACACACTTAGTTGCCGATTGGCCCGCGTCGCGACGGCTTCCTCAACCGAGGTCAGCAAGAAAATCCTTCTTGCGGAGCGACAAAACCGCGAAATAGAGCACGCTCCAAGCCAAAAACAGCCGGAAGCAGAGCGAGTACCTGATCCAGCGGCCAAAGATGAATTCGTAGTTCGACTTGCGCGTCCAGATTTTCTTGATGCGGCCGTCCCGGATCAGGTAGCGGACCTCGCCGTCGGCCGCCGCCATTCCGGGTATCCGCCGCGATCGGATCGTTCCCGTCCAGCGGGCCGACAGGTGGACAAGCGACGGGTCGCGGGCATCGCAACGCGCCCGGCACTGCGTCATGCGCAAATCGGCGACGCGTCCGCAGTTGCGGATCAGATGGATCCACTTGTACCAGGCGTCGATCCCGCAATAGTCCGTCGAATCCATGCGGATCTCGACCATGGGATCGAGAATCTCCCGCGCTGCCAGCCGCGGCGCTTCGCCGTTGACGACCCGAACCAGCGCCAGAACCAGGTCGGTCGGCGACCTGCTCTCGATCACGCGGCGCGCTCCGCCGGCCTCCGGTCGGCGGCGGCGCACACGACGCTCCGCGGCGCGGATTGCTTCCGCCACACGAAGTGCTCGTTGATGAACAGGCGGATGCGGCTGATCAGCCCGACAAATGGCAGGATCGGCGCCAGCGCCAGTAGGATATAGACCTCGCTGGCCTGATTGAAGCGATAGCGCGCGAAGGTGGCGAAGATGCGCTCGTGGTGGGACTCGTCGTTGAGCCAGAATTGGCAGCCGTTCCACGGCGACGAGACCGCCCACCACCATTTGCGCGGCGCGGTGAACAGCAGCTTCCAGAACCGCGGACGGCAGCCGATCAGCCGGGCAAGCTGATCGTTGTAATACGGCATATCCACCAATCCCCGCAGCCGCCGCGACGTGAAGCGGAAACGATGATTCCAGAAAGCGGTGTCCGCCCGGGTGATGCGCTCGCGATCCGCGAGCGGGGGCAGCGCGCGCCGTCCTGCGAATACCATCGCGGCGTAACGCGACTGCAGCTCCGCGATCGCCGGAATCGAGCCGATGACCGGGCGAACGAACCCCACGAAGGCCACGGATGGTTCCGTCCCAAACAGATATTTGTAGCACTGCTGCGGGTCCGCCTTCATCCCGGGCTCGAAGAACGGGGCCACCAATTTGTACCCCGAGCAGGTGACCATGACGTCGGCCCGCACCGCACTGCCGTCGGTGAAATAAATCCGATCGCCCTCGCAGCGCTCGATGTCGCGCTTGGCGACGATCTTCCCGCTCTTCACCTGCGGCATCACCTCGTAGCTCTTGTTGAAAAATGACTGGTGATAGGGCGCGTGAGTTCTCCACGCCTCCTGGCCGTGGCCGTTGAAGCCAAGGGAAAACTGCAGAAATTGGTTGATGAACGGCGAGAAGCTGCGCGTGGGCGACAGCAACAGCCGCACCCGCGACGACGCCTGGTCGCCGACCTTGGGGCGCTTGCTGGGAAACGGCCACCAACGGTTGACGACCTTCGGGACGAACCACTGGCCGTTCGGAATGCACCAGTAGATGCGGGCGGCCGTCTTGCTGATCTGAAACGCGATATCGCTGGCGCTCTCCCCGCCACCCCACATCACGACCGTCTTGCCCGCGAGATCCGGAGGCGCCTCCTTCACGGCGGCGCTATGCAGGATCGGCCCCTCGAAGCGGTTGAAGGGTGCGTCGCCCGACACGTCGTTGGGATGCTGGTGCACGCCGGACGACACGATCAGGTTCTTGGCGCGGAACTTCGAACCGTTGGCGCACGTGACATGCCAAACGTCGCCGGCCTTGCGCGCGCTATCCACCCGATGATCGAGGCGTATGTGCCGTTCGAGATCGAAGCGGTCGCAGTAAGCCTTGAGATAGGCGAGGATGTGGCCGTGGGACGGAAACTCCGGATAGCTCTCCGGCATGGGGAAATCCGACATCTCGGTGACGCAACGCGACGAGGTCGTCTCCGTTGTCGTCATCACGCCGCCGTAGCGGCCGTCCTGGGTGAACGACCACACGCCGCCGATCGAATCGCGGCGTTCCAGCACCAGCGTCTTCAGTCCCTCGCCCAAACTGTACTTACACGCCATCAACCCCGACCAGCCCGCACCGAGAATGATTACATCGAAGAACGGCAGGCCTTCATTCTTGTCCATGGCGCATGTACCCACGCAACACTCCTAAAGCCCGGGGCGACACGGTCAGACTACTGGCGTCAAGCGTTACGCGTCAGGCCCCTCTAGAAATGGTTTCCCAATCCTAAGTCGCGCTCAGTATGCACAGCCCTTGTGCTACTGACAATACTTTCCGCAACTTTCCGCGTACCCCGAGAAGGCGATCACAATACTCACGGCCGGCAGCCGAAATGTGCCCGGCCGGCGGCGCGCAAGGGTGCCGCCAGCCCCGCGAAGCGAGTGAGATAGGGGCATGTCCGGCGCGGGTCATTGATTTCCTCGACAGCGAAGGCGTCCGGCGTCCGCATCGGCGATGGCAAGACTTCGAGCTTGGCCTCGGTCTCGGCACGCTTGGCAGCCGGATCGCGGGCGGTCTCGATCGCCGCGCGGTCGGCGGCCTCGACGCCGCCAGCAATCGGCAGCGAGCCCTCGACAGTCGCGCAAAGCATGCTTTCGTCGTAATATGGTTCGCTGGCGTTGCACGTGGGTTTTCCCGCCGTGGAGTGCGTCGATGGAGTGCCCGATCTGCAAGGCGGACCTGCCCGGCGGCAGCAAGTTCTGCACCAAGTGTGGTGCGGACGTATCACGGGTGTGCAGTACCTGCGGGCGCCCTAATCAAGCTCATTCAAATTTCTGTTCTGACTGTGGTGCCTCCCTAACCCTGGATACGCCGGCGTCCCCGACCGCAATTGGACAACCGCCTTCATCTCCGTCAAGCCTCACCGCCGAGCACCGGCAGCTCAGCGTAATGTTCTGTGACCTCGTGGACTCGGTGGCGCTCGCCGAGCGCCTTGATCCCGAGAGCCTTCGTGACGTCCTCACGGCCTATCAGCGCCGAGCGACAGAAATCGTCGAGGCAGCCGGCGGCGTAGTCGCTCAATACCAGGGCGACGGCATCCTCGCATATTTCGGATATCCGGTGGCCAGCGAGGACGATACGGAACGTGCCATTAGGGCGGGGCTAGGCCTCGTCAAAGACGTCGAGAGCTCGGCATCTGCGCTCGAAAAGCTTCGCCTGCGCGTGGGCATTGCGACCGGCATGGTGGTTATCGGCGAATTTGTCGCTTCCGCTGGGGCGGACCAGCCTGCAATCGTCGGTGGAACACCGAATTTAGCGGCTCGGCTGCAGTCGATCGCCGAGCCGAATACGATCATCATCGCGCCCACCACAAGGCGCCTCGCGGGCGGCTTGTTCGAGTATGCGGATCTAGGCCCTCGGAATCTCAAGGGATTTTCCCAACCGATACGCGCCTGGCAGGTGCTCGGGGAGAGCGTCGTCGGGAGTCGTATCGAGGCTCTGCGTTCAGCACACACGCCGCTCATCGGCCGTGAAGAGGAGGTTGAGCTGCTGCTGCGCCGTTGGGCGCGCGCCAAGCGCGGCGAGGGGCAGGTCGTGCTGGTAACCGGCGAGGCCGGCATCGGCAAGTCGCGTCTCACGCTTGCGCTGCAGGAGCGGCTGGCCGCAGAGGCTCATACGCGACTGATCTACCACGGCTCGCCCTATCACCAGGACAGTGCGCTTTATCCTGTGATCAGCCAACTGGTCCGAGCCGCCGGCATAGAGCATGAGGACAGCGCAGATCAGAAGCTCGCAAAACTCGAAACCGCGCTTGCGCCGACCGCAGAAAATCCCAAGGAAGCCCTGTCGCTGTTTGCTCCCTTGCTGTCTATCCCGCTCGGCTCGCAGCATGCTCCGCTGGACCTCACGCCGCAGCGCCGCAAGGACCGTACGTTCAGGGCATTACTGGGCCAGCTCGAGGTGCTCGCTACCCGGCAGCCGGTGCTCATGGTCTTGGAGGACGCCCATTGGTTTGACCCGACCTCACTCGAGATTTTCTCGCTCACCGTGGAGCGCATCGCCAGCCTGCCGGTGTTGCTGGTTATCACGGCGCGCCCGGAATTTGCTCCGCCTTGGCCAAGCCACGCATACGTCTCCACGGTGACGCTCAACCGTCTCGGGAAGCACGAAGGCGAGGCGCTCGCCTTCAGCATTGCCAAGGGCAAGGAATTGCCGCCGGAGGTCTTGAACCGTATCCTCGAGCACACCGACGGCGTGCCGTTGTTTGTTGAGGAACTCACCAAGACGGTGCTCGAAAGCGGGCTGCTCCATGATGAAGGCGACCGCTATGTGCTGCGCGGCACATTACCGCCGCTTGCCATCCCCTCAACTCTGCACGCCTCGTTGCTCGCGCGCCTGGATCGGCTCGCCGCCGTGAAAGACGTGGTGCAGACGGCTGCCGCCATCGGCCGGGAGTTCTCCTATTCGCTGATCGCTGCTGTAACCGGCCTCATAGAACAAGATTTGCGAGCCGCTCTCGCACAGCTCGTCGCTGCTGAGCTCATCTTTCAGCGCGGCCTGCCACCGGAAGCCAAGTATCTGTTCAAGCACGCACTGGTCCAGGACGCAGTCTACGCAAGCCTGGTGCGAAGCCGTCGCCAGCAAATCCACGCGCAAATTGCCAGAGCGCTTGAAGAGCAGTTTCCCGATGGGGTGGCGAGCGAGCCGGAAATGCTGGCGCATCATTTCACCGCAGCGGGGCTGACCGAGCGCGGCGTGCTCTACTGGAAGCAGGCGGGGCAACACGCCAGCGACCGTTCGGCCTTTGTGGAAGCCACGAGGCATTTCAACACCGGGATCGAGCTGCTCAAGACCCTCCCGGACACGCCTGCGCGTACTCAGCAGGAATTGGCGCTGCACATCGGCCTGGGCGCGGCACTGATCGCGACCACGGGTCACGGCTCGGTCGAGGTGGAGCACGCCTACCTGAAGGCGCATGCGTTGTGCCTGCAGATGGATGAGACGCCGGAACTTGCTCCGGTCCTGCTCGGCCTGTGGCGTTGCTACATAGCCCGGTCGCAGCTGCGCACGGCACGAGAGCTCGGAGAAACCCTGCTTCGCCTGTCGAACCTCAACGACGACCCTGCGCTGGCCGTTGTCGCCCACTACGCGCTAGGCCAGTCCTCGCTTTTATTGGCTGAGTTACCCGAGGCTCGACGGCACTTCGAAGACGGCTTCTCACACTACTCGCCGGAACAACGCCGTGTTCAGGAGTTTCGCAGTGCCCACGACCCGGGTGTCTCCTGCCGAAGCTACTCAGCACTATGCCTTTGGCTACTGGGGTTCCCTGATCAAGCTCACGCACGTGGCCAAGATGCCCTGGCATTGGCCCATGAGCTGAAGCATCCCTTCAGTGTGGCGTATGCGCTGTGTTGTTGCGCGTTCGTCTCTCAATTTCGTCGGGACGTACGAAATGTGCGCGAGCAGGCAGAGGCCGCTGTGGCGCTCGCGACCGAGCACGGATTTGCGCCTTGGGCCGCCCTGGCAACCAGTTTCCGCGGGTGGGCGCTCGCGATGGAGGGTAAGAGCGAGAAGGGGCTGGTGGAGCTGCAGCAGGGGATCGCCGCTTTGCGGGCCCAGGGAGCCGGTATCTGGCTTCCATTCCGTTGCACCATGCTGGCCGAGGTCTTCGACCTCCTTGGCAACACAGAGGAAGGCCTGCGAAGTCTCGCCGAGGCGCAAACCCTGATGGACCAAACCGAGGAACGTTGGTGGGAAGCTGAAATCTACCGCCTCCAGGGCACGTTGCTATTGCGGCATTCGATGGCACCGCCGGCAGAGGTGGAAACCTGGCTTCGACGCGCTTTGGACGTTGCCCGCCGCCAAGAGGCCAGATCGCTGGAGCTGCGCGCTGCCACCAGCCTTGCCCGTCTGTGGCAGCATCAGGGCAAGCATGCCGAAGCGCATGATCTGCTTGAACCGGTCTATGACTGGTTCACCGAAGGGTTCGACGCGCCTGACCTCAAGGAGGCGAAGGCGCTGCTTGAGGAGTTCCGCGGGAAGACCCTGTGACGGCATGAACGTCGGCAATCCGGGTGCGCTTTCCGGCATCGCACGGTTTGCGCCCGAACGCGCCCCTTCCGCAGCATCGGTGCCATTCTTAGATTCGGGGCATGGCGGACGATCCCCGCGACGACGAGGCCGAGGTCGAGGTCATCTGTCCGCGCTGCGGTTACCACCTGACGCGCAGCGTCGCGCGCTTGCGCCGCGACACCCCTTTGGTCTGCCCGAAATGCGGGTACCGGGTGGCCGAGGACGGACGGACGACGAGCGAGTAGGGCGGGTTGAGCACAGCGACCCGATGGCCGAAGGCCATCGTCCCCGCGGAAAGCGGGGACCTCGTTCAGCAATCGCAATCAGTCCAACGATGGGTCGCGCTTGGCTTGACCCCACCCTGCGGTCCCTGCCCTCTGTGTCCCGCGACCCACAGCCGCAGAAAATTCGGCCAATCCCTGCCATTCTGGTGTTTTCCACAGGCGGCACTCTCTGGTATTCCAGAGGGTAGCCGGGTGGGAACTCGATTCGGAAGCCTTGGGAGGGGGGAATGATCCTCGCAGCCCTGGTGGGTTTGCTGCTCGTGTCCAACGCGTCGTTCGACCCGCAGCTCACCGCACCGATGGGATTGGCCGCGATCCAGCCCGGCACGCAAATGAGCCGGCACCAAAAGACGGCGGTGCTGCGCCCGCTGATCCGCTCCGCCAACGATTGCGTGGCGCGCGCGGTGGCGGCGAACCCACGCTTTCACAAGCACGAAGACGCCGGCGAGGTGAACGAGCTGATCGTCGTCGCGATGGACGCCTGCATCGACGCCATGCGGGCGATGATCAGCGCGCACGACCGGCTGTTCGGCGAGGGCTCGGGCGAGGCCTTCTTCATGGGCCCATACCTCGACGTCCTGCCCGCGACCGTGAACAAGCTGGTCAACGACACCACGGAGTGACGTCGTCCTGAGGTGCGAGGCGCGAAGTGCCGAGCCTCGAAGGACGAGCGAGACCAGCACGAAAACGAGCGGGCCCGTGCAGCGGCCGTCCTTCGAGGCTCGCTTCGCGAGCACCTCAGGATGACGGCCGGGGAGAGCCCAAACAGCCTTCACTGCCGGATGATGTCGACCACCTTCATCTTGGTCGGATCGACGATCACCACCTGGCTCTGCACCAGCGTGTATTTGTAGAGCTTGGTCGCCGGAATATCCGCGGCGATATTGGGCGGCAGATCGTAGAGCTCCATCGAGGCGGGCAGGTCGCCGCCGACCGCCACGTGCAGATTCGTCGGCGGCGGCGTTCGGCTGAGCTTCTGCTTGCTCACGCTGTCGTAGATGTCGGCGCGCTGCTGCGGCGTCAGCTGCAAGTCGATGCCGGTCGTCGCCGTAGAGCTGGTCCCCGTCATGGGGCCGGGTTGCTGGGCCGCGGCGAGCCCGGCGCTCGCCCACAGGGCCAGCACCAGACCCGCCATCCGCAGGGGGTATCCCATCGCGTCCTCCTTCGAACAGACCTCGTGGAGGCAACGGACGAGCCCGAGGTTTGGTTTCCCGGCCACAATCCTTTGCACGCGTTAGCGATTTTTCGACGATCGGAGCAAATGGACCGCAATATCTCCGCGCTAGCCTCGCTCCAGGTGCCGATCGCCCGAAGCCCAATGCATGCCCATGCCGACGATGCTCTCACTTCGCCTGATGCTGACCCTGGTTCCGCTCGTGCTCGCCGTCGCCCCGGCTCCGGCCGGGTTGCAGACGCGGGGCTGCGGGATCGCCGTCGCCAGCTCCGATTCGGAGCTGCGCGCGAGCTTCGAGCGCTTCGATCGCCTGCAATCGCCGACAGCCGCCAGGACCTGCGCGCTGTTCCTCAACACTGTCCCGGTACTTTGAGCGGCGGGTCATCCCCGCCCCCGCTTCGCCCTACGCCGGCTGCTTGCGTGGCCTTACGGTCACGCCCTGCCACGATTTCTCCGCAAGGCGTGCTGGCCCCTTGACCGCGGTCCGGCCGCGCGGCACCGTCCGCAATGCAAGGGGATCGGGGCATGCCGGGCCGGACTAGCATCCTAGCCGTGCTGCTGACGGCAACGTCGGTGCTGGCGTTCGCGCCTGCCGCCGAGGCTGCCGGCTGGCTGGAGAAGAATTTCTGGCTATTCGGGCCGCGCTACAGCGGCAAGCTGCCGCCTTGCGACCATCCGGTGGCGCTGTCGAAGATCAAGTATCTCTTCGGCCTCAAGGAACGCCGATTCTGGAACTCTGAGCTGGCGATCGCCGGGTTCGAACAGGTGCGCGAAATCGCGTTCCGGCCGTGGGCGCCCGACACCATCCCGCGGCGCTATTGCGCCGGCGTCGCCCTGATCTCGGACGGCATCGAACGGCCGGTCTATTACTCGATCGGTGAGGATACCGGCCTGATCGGCGCGACCTGGGGCGTCGAATGGTGCGTGGTCGGGGTCGACCGCAATTGGGCGTTCAACCCGGCCTGCAAGATGGCAAAGCCCTGAACCGGCAGTTCGCTCACCTCCCGCCCGCCGGGCGGGCCGGCTCGTCATGCGCGCGAGCCGGGAGGGGCCCGAAGCCGGTGAATTGCAAATACCCCGCTACTCCGGCCCTCCCCGCAAGCGGGGGAGGCGCGCGCGGCTCGTTCCGGTAAATCACATTTTGTTCTTTTTTGTTCTTGTCCTGTTCCTTCGCATGGGCTAAGGTGGGTTCCCGCTGCAACGTTGATTAGGGGGCTTCCATGGTCCGGTTTGCATTGCGTTCGCTCATCGTCGCCGCTGTCGCGCTGAGTCTTGGGGTCACGGCCGCCTCGGCCCAGGACACCCGTCAAAACGAGCCCGGCAAGTTCGACTTCTACGTTCTTGCGCTGTCGTGGTCGCCTTCGTTCTGCGAGGCCGCCGGCGATCGCGCCCAGGGCCAGCCGGAGTGCGGCGCCCGGCCGTATTCCTTCGTGGTGCACGGCCTGTGGCCGCAATATGAAAAAGGCTTTCCCGAGTACTGCCAGGTCCCCGCGCCCCGGCTCGACCGCAACATCATCTCCTCGATGCTCGACGTCATGCCGGCGCCGCGGCTGATCTTCCGCGAGTGGGATCGCCACGGCACCTGCTCGGGACTCCCGGCGCGGGCCTATTTCGAGACCGTCCGCAAGGCGCGCGCCGTGGTGAAAATCCCGGCCGAGTACATCGACCTGAAGGCGCCGCTCACGGTCACGCCGGCGGAGGTCGAGCAGGCCTTCGTCAACGCCAATCCGGGTCTCTCCGCCAGCTCGATCGCGGTCGGCTGCGACCGGGAGCGCCTGCGCGAGATCCGCATCTGCATGAGCAAGGAGCTCGCGTTCCGCGGCTGCGAGGGAGCGGAGCGGCGGACCTGCCGCCGCGAGAAAATCGTGATGCCGCCGCTGCGCGGCGGCAAGCCGGCGCGCGAGGACGGTTGAACTCTGGCCGGAAACGTACGGTCGCGTTGCGTTGCACGTACCGGCTCGCGGGATGGCCTGCGTTCCGAGCTCCCAGGAGCTTTCGGACACGGGCCATCTTCGTCTCGGGCGGCAGAAAACACGCGACGGGGGACGGACGAACGCTCGCGCAAGCTGCTGATCACGCACTGCCGGCGTGGCGAGACGCCGGCTGCGCTCTCGATTCCCGCTTACCGCCTACTTCGCTGTAGCCTCGTCTTGACTCCTCCGCCGTCCGGCCTCTGCGATGAACTACCGCCACGCGTTCCATGCCGGCAATTTCGCCGACGTCGTCAAACACGCGGTGCTCGCGCGCATCGTCGCGCATCTGCGGGAAAAGGACGGCGCGTTCCGCATCATCGACACCCACGCCGGATCCGGCTTGACCCGCCTGACCGGGCGGGAAGCGAGCCGAACCGGCGAATGGCGCCAGGGCATCGGCCGCCTGCTTGCGGCGCAACTCGGCCCCGAGATCCGCGGGCTGCTCGCGCCCTATCTCGAGGCGATTGCCCGATACAATCCCGGCGGGCGCCTGCTCGCCTATCCGGGATCGCCGCTGCTCGCCCTCTCCTGGCTGCGGCCGCAAGACCGCCTCATCGCCTGCGAACTCGTTCCGGCGGCCGCCGCGGCGCTGGCCCGCGCGCTCGGCAAGGACCGGCGCGCCAAGGTGATCACGATCGACGGCTGGACGGCGCTCGCCGCCTATGTGCCGCCCAGGGAGCGCCGCGGGCTCGTGTTGATCGATCCGCCGTTCGAGGCGTCCGGGGAGTTCGACCGGCTCGTGGAACATCTTGCGCGCGCCCACCGGAAATGGGCGACCGGAACTTATCTCCTGTGGTACCCGATCAAGGATGTTGCCGAGACCGGGCGCTTCGCCCGCAACATCGCCGCGCTCGGCATCCCAAAAATCTTGCGTGCGGAGATCAGGATCGCGGCTCGCCCGGACCAATCTTTGATCGGCAGCGGACTTTTGCTGGTCAATCCGCCGTGGCGACTCGAAACCGAGCTGCAAAGCCTGCTTCCCGCGCTCGCCGGGGTGCTCCGCCGCGACCGGCAGGGCGCCGCGCGGCTCGACTGGCTCGCCGCGGAAAAATGAGATGATGATCCGCTCGCCTCTTTCCACCGGGACGGCGTTGGTTTACTTCCTAGGTGCTGGCTTTGACGTTCCGCCTCCATAGGGGGCCGGCGGAGGTGACTGAGGCTCTTTGCGGCCGATGCCTTTCCCCGTTTGCGAATGTCCGGCCGAGCCGCCGCGCCGTGGGGGCCGGCGGGGAAGCAACATTGGGGAAAGGAGCTTCCCGATGGCGACGACCGGTACGGTCAAGTTCTTCAACAGCGAGCGCGGCTACGGCTTCATCAAGCCGGACGACGGAGGTCGCGACGTGTTCGTGCACATCACGGCAGTCGAGCGCGCCGGCCTGAAGTCGCTCAACGAGGGTCAGCGCATCAGCTTCGATGTCGAGCCCGACAAGAAGGGCAAAGGCCCCAAAGCGGTGAACCTGGTCGTCAGCGGCTGATCGGCCGTTCGATCGCGGTCCTGCTTTCGGCGCGGGCCAGGCGGGGCTGACCCCGTGCCGGTCATGACCGAAGTTTGATGCGGCTGCGATCAGAACCGGTAATTCACGCCGAAGCGCAGCAGGTTCGAGGTCAATCCATTGTTGGTGCCGGTCAGCACGTAGCTCTGATTGCCGAGATCGAAATAAAGATATTCCACCTTGGCGGACCAATGCGGCGTGAGGCCGACTTCGATGCCGCCGCCTGCGGTCCAGCCGGCATCGGTATGCGTCTCGGTCAGTCCCGCGAATGTGAGCCTGCTTCTTCCGTATGCGAGCCCGCCCGTTGCGTAGACCAAAACATTGCTGAACGTCATTCCGATCCGGCCGCGCAATGTGCCGAACCAGGGATTGGAGAACTGGTACGGCGCGAAAGTATCCTCGGCGCTGGACAATTGCAGGTCGGTCTCGGCGCCCAGCACAAACTGGCCGGTCTGCCAATTGTACCCGCCCTGGATGCCGCCCAGCACGCCGTTCGGCTTGAGCGGCAAATTGTCGACCTTGCCGAACTGATATCCGACGTTCAGCCCGACGTAGGCGCCGGTCCAGCCGGGTGCCGGCACGGCCACATAGGGGCCCGGCATCGGCACCGGCCGCATATCGGCGGCGATCGCGGGCGAGACCGCAACCGCACCCGCTGTTACGGCCGCCGCAACAAGCTTGTTCATGCTGCCCTCCAGCTCCCCCGCCGAGCCGGCTGCGCCGGGCGGAGCCGATCCCGGCGAACCATTCGCAACCGCAGGCGATGCCGGCCGGCAGCTCCCGTTCGGGCGGCGGACCCAGGCTCGAACCCCGGTTTTTCCCTGCTTTTATCGAGCGGCTTGGGTTAATCGCCGCTGAATCATCGTTCGAATACGATGCGTTATGGGTAAAAAATCCTGAACAAGGCCTATGTCTGCGGACTGCGATCGCCGGCGTCGCGCCGCCCGCGCCATGGAGGGTGGAACCCGCCGCTTCGGCAGCCTAGCTTTGCACCATGCCGGGACCGCAAAAGATCAATCTCGAGCCGGAAATCGACCTCGAGGACGAGGAGGAGGAGCCGAGCCTGCCGGCGCTCGTCGAGGAGACCGCGCCGCCGCTCGATGCGGCGGAGGCCGCGGCGGCGAGCGGGGCCGACGTCATCGTCGGCTACGCCAAGCTCGCGCCGCCGGCTCCGGGCGTCTACCGCATGATCGACGCTCGCGGCGATGTGCTCTACGTCGGCAAGGCCAAGAACATCCGCAAGCGCATCCTGGCCTATCAGCGCGCGACCGGGCACACCGCGCGCATCGCCCGCATGATCGCGGCGACGGCGTCGATCGAGTTCGTCTCCACCGCCACCGAGACCGAGGCGCTGCTGCTCGAGGCGAACCTGATCAAGCGGCTGCGCCCGCGCTTCAACGTGCTGCTCCGGGACGACAAATCGTTCCCCTATATCCTGATCACCGGGGATCATCCGGCGCCGCAGATCAGCAAGCACCGGGGCGCGCGCAGCCGTCCGGGAGATTATTTCGGGCCGTTCGCCTCGGTATGGGCGGTGAACCGCACCATCACCGCGCTCGAGCGTGCGTTCCTGATCCGCTCCTGCTCGGACCCGGTGTTCGAGAGCCGCACCCGTCCGTGCCTGCTCTACCAGATCAAGCGCTGCTCGGGCCCGTGCACCGGCGAGATCAAGCCGGCCGATTACGCCGAGCTGGTGCGCGAGGCCGAGGCATTCCTGTCGGGCAAGAGCCGCATGGTCAAGGAGGAGCTGGCGAGCGAGATGGAGAAGGCCGCGTCCGCGCTCGATTTCGAGCGCGCCGCGATCTACCGCGATCGGCTGGCCGCGCTCTCCGCCGTGCAGGCGCATCAGGGCATCAATCCGCGCGGCGTCGAGGAGGCGGACGTGTTCGCCGTGCATCAGGAAGGCGGCTTTTCCTGCGTCGAAGTCTTTTTCTTCCGCACCGGCCAGAACTGGGGCAATCGGGCGTATTTCCCCCGCGCCGATCGCTCCTTGTCGGCGGGGCACGTGCTCGGCGCCTTTCTCGCCCAGTTCTATGACGACAAGCCGTGTCCGCGGCTCATCCTGATCTCGCACGACGTCGAGGATCGCGCGCTGATCGCCGAGGCGCTGAGCATCAAGAGCGGACACAAGGTGGAAATCGCGGTGCCGCAGCGGGGCGAAAAGAAGGACCTCGTCGAGCATGCGCTCGCCAACGCCCGGGAAGCGCTGGGCCGCAAGCTCGCCGAGACCTCATCGCAGCAGCGTCTGCTCGCCGGCCTCGCCGAGACGTTCGATTTGCCGCGGCCGCCGCGGCGCATCGAGGTTTTCGACAACAGCCACATCCAGGGGACGAATGCGGTGGGCGCGATGATCGTCGCCGGGCCGGAAGGATTCCGCAAGAACCAGTACCGCAAGTTCAACATCCGCACTGCCGATCTCGCCCCGGGCGACGATTACGGCATGATGCGCGAGGTGCTGCGGCGGCGGTTCCGCCGGCTGCTGGCGGAGGCGCCGAAACCCTCTCCCCCTGTGGGAGAGGGTGGCGGTGAGCGGAGCGAGCCGCCGGGTGAGGGGTTCCAAGCTACCCCCCTCCCTACTCAAGGGGGGAGGGATGCGATTGCGGGTGCACCGGAGAACACCGGTTTCGCCGACTCTGCCGACAGCGAGAGCGCCGATTCCCCCTGGCCGGACCTGGTGCTGATCGACGGCGGGCTCGGCCAGCTCAATGCCGCGCGCGAGACGCTCGGCGAACTCGGCGTGCGCGACCTTGCGTTGATTGCCATCGCCAAGGGGCCCGAGCGGGACGCCGGGCGCGAGACATTTTTCCGGTCCGGGCGCGAGCCCTTCCGGCTCAAGCCGCGCGACCCGGTGCTCTATTTCGTCGAGCGGCTGCGCGATGAAGCGCATCGCTTCGCGGTCGGCTCGCATCGCCAGCGGAGGAAGCGCGACATCCGCGAAGCCGGGCTGCAGGAGATTCCCGGGATCGGCCCGGCCCGCAAGCGGGCGCTGTTGCGGCATTTCGGGACGCTCAAGGCGATCGAACGGGCTTCGGTCGCGGATCTCGAACAAGTCTCCGGCATCAATGCGGAAACCGCGCGCAAGGTCTATGACTTTCTCCATGAGTCGAGATAACCGGGCGGAGCACCAGGAAGGATGCGAATCCGTATTCCCCAGCATTCCCCAGAGGCCGGTTGACGCCTCGCCAAGCGCGGTGTTCTGTCCATCCATGACGATGGTGACGCATCCGCCCTCGCCCGCGCGCCGGGTTTCCGTGCCGAACGTGCTGACCTACGGTCGCATGGCCGCGATACCCGTGGTGATCGGGTGCATGTATTGGTCGGACTTTCTCGGCGGGGGGCTGTGGTTGCGATGGGTGGCGCTGGCGCTGTTCATCGCGGCGGGCGTCACCGACTTCTTCGACGGCTATTTTGCCCGGGTCTGGGGCCAGCAGACCACGTTCGGCCGGATGCTCGATCCCATCGCCGACAAGCTGCTGGTCGCCTCGTGCCTGCTGATGCTCGCCGGCGACGGCACGATCAAAGGGCTGTCGCTGTGGGCCGCCGTGGTCATTCTGTGCCGCGAGATCCTGGTGTCGGGTCTGCGCGAATATCTGGCCGGGCTGCGCGTCAGCGTCCCGGTCACGCGGCTGGCGAGATGGAAGACCACGGTGCAGCTGGTCGCCATCGGGTTCCTGATCGCCGGCAAGGCCGGCGACCATATCCTGCCGATCACGACGGTGACCGGCCTGAGCCTGCTGTGGATCTCGGCGCTGGTGACGCTCTATACCGGCTGGGATTACCTGCGCGCCGGGGTCCAGCACCTGATCGAGGAATGAGCATGAAGGTCCTGTATTTCGCCTGGGTGCGGGAGCGGATCGGCAAGGCGCAGGAGGAAATCGAGCCGCCGGCGGACGTCGCCACGGTCGGCGAGCTGATGCATTGGCTTTCCGGGCGGGGCGAGGAATACGCCAGCGCCTTTGCCAATCCGCGGGTGATCCGCGCGGCGATCGACCGCACCCACGTCCCGCCCGAGACGAGGATCGGGCAGGCGAACGAGATCGCCTTCTTTCCGCCGATGACCGGGGGCTAGCGCATTCCCGGTTGGCGCAGTTGCCGTAGCCTCGCTTGTGGCCTGAAACCGGCGCCGACCCGAGCCGGTTGAGATTGCAATGAACGCTCGTCTGCAGACCGAAGATTTCGACGTTGCGGCGGAGGCGGCGGCGCTGCGCAATGGTCGCACCGATATCGGCGCGATCGTCGCCTTCACGGGCGTGTGCCGCGGCACCGAAGCGGGCGAGCCCATCGCGGCGATCACGCTCGAGCATTATCCGGAAATGGCGCAGGCCGAGATCTCCCGCCACGTCGCCGAGGCCGAACGCCGCTGGCCGCTGATGGGCGTCACCGTCGTGCACCGCTATGGGCGGATCGAGCCGGGAGACAACATCGTGCTGGTCGTGACCGCGGCCGCGCACCGGCAGGACGCCTTCGCGGCGGCCGAGTTCCTGATGGATTATCTGAAAACCCGGGCGCCGTTCTGGAAGCGCGAGGAGCGGCCGAGCGGCAGCGCCTGGGTCGAGGCCAGGGAAACCGACGATCGGGCGGCCGCGCGATGGACACGCCGAAAACCGGAAGCCGCGGAATGATGCTGCGCACGCTCGCGCTTCTCGCCGCCGTATTGCTGCCGTGGGTTCCCGCATCGGCCGCGGACGTTGTCTATTATGATTTGCCGGCCGGCGCGTTTCCCCACGATGTGGCGCCGGCAGCGGACGGCGGCGTCTGGTACACCGATCAGCACCAGGGCCGGCTCGGCAAGCTCGATCCGCATACCGGCAAGGTCGAGCAGATTCCGCTCGGCCGCGGCTCCGCCCCGCATGGCATCGTCACCGCGTCCGACGGTGCCGCCTGGGTCACCGACGGCGGCCAGAACGCGATCGTGCGCGTCGACCCGACGGACCATGCCGTCAGGGTCTTCCCGCTGCCGAAGGAATTTCCCGATGCCAACCTCAATACGCCGGCCATCGACGCGCACGGCACGGTATGGTTCACCGGCCAGAGCGGCGTTTACGGCCGCGTCGATCCGGCGTCCGGAAAGATCGAAGCCTGGCGGGCGCCGAAGGGCGCCGGACCGTACGGAATGACAGCCACGCCCTCGGGCGAGGTTTGGTACGCCTCGCTCGCCGGCGATTACCTCGGCAAGATCGATGCGGCGACGGGGCAGGCGAGCATCATCGAGCCACCGCGACCGGGCGTCGGCCCGCGCCGGGTCTGGTCGGACTCCAAAGGCAACGTATGGGCGAGCTTTTGGAACTCCGGCGAGATCGGCCGCTACGATCCTGCGGCCAAAAGCTGGAAGACCTTCAGCCTGCCCAAGAGCAAAGCCGGCTGTTACGCGATCTATGTCGACGAAACCGACAAGGTCTGGGCCTCCGACTGGCCCGCCAATGCCATCGTGCGGCTCGATCCCGCGACCGGGCGCTTCGACAGCTTTGCGAGCGACAAGACGGCCGCCAACATCCGGCAATTGGCCGGGCGGCCCGGCGAGGTCTGGGGCGGGCAATCCGGCACCCGCCGTCTGGTGGCGGTGCGATATTGAGGCGTGCTTTTCCCTCCCCGGAAGGGGAGGGCATAAGCGGCCTTCGGCCGCCGTCATAATCAAGACGCCGACGCGGAGCGTCGGCTTTGGCGACGCGCGAGCGTCGAGCCGGGGTGGGGTCCTCTCTCATTTCGCCCCACCCGCCGCGCGGAGCGCGGCGACCTCCCCTCCGGGGAGGTATCACGCCGCGGCGGCCCTCGGCTGCACCTCGGCCGTGTAGTCTTCCATCAATTGCTTGGTGATGCTGCCCGGCTTGAAGCGCCAATCGGCGATCTCCGCGACCGGCGTGACTTCGGCCGCGGTTCCGGTGATGAAGCACTCGGAAAATTTCGAGAGCTCGTCGGGCGAAATTTTTCGCTCGATCACCTCGATGCCGCGCCGCCGGGCGAGCTCGATCACGGTCTGCCGGGTGATGCCGTCGAGGAAGCAATCCGGGGTCGGCGTGTGGATGCGGCCGTCCTGGATGAACAAGATATTGGCGCCGGTGCATTCGGCGACGAGCCCGCGCCAGTCGAGCATCATGGCGTCGGCATAGCCCTTGCGCTCGGCCTGATGCTTGGAAATGGTGCAGATCATGTACAGGCCCGCGGCCTTGGCCTTGGCCGGGATCGTCGCCGGATCGGGCCGGCGATATTGCGCGAGATCGAGCCGCAGCCCTTTGAGCCGCTGCGCGGGATCGAAATAGCTCGGCCATTCCCAGGTCGCGATGGCGAGATGGATCTTGTTGTGCTGGGCCGAGACGCCCATCATCTCCGAGCCGCGCCAGGCGACCGGGCGCACGTAGGCGTCCTTCTGTGCGTTGCGCTCCAGCACCTGATGCTTGGCGGCGTCGATCTCCGCGACCGAATACGGGATTTCGAAGTCGAGCAGCTCGGCGGATTTTTTCAGCCGCTCCGAATGTGCGGTCGAGCGGAAGATCGCGCCGCCGTAGGCCCGCTCGCCCTCGAACACGCAGCTCGCGTAATGCAGCCCGTGGGAAAGCACGTGCAGGGTCGCGCCGGCCCAGGGCACGAGCTTGCCGTCGTACCAGATGAAGCCATCGCGGCGGTCGAAGGGCTGTTCCATGACATTTTCCTCCGGGAAGCCAAATCGTTCTCGCCGGTTCACCCGCAATCCGACCGGGCCGATCCGGCAGCATCCTAATCCTTTGCGGCCCGCTCGGACCCCCATGCCCGCGAAGCCCGGCGGTTTTGCGTCGGGACGGAACTCCCGATATGGTCGAGCCGCCCGAGGGCAGGCCCTTCGCCGGACGGGTGAGCCACGCTCCGCACGATCCTTTCGCAAAAGCGCCGCCTTTGGTAACAATCAGATCGAAATATGTCAATATGGCTGACGTAACTGCCCTGCCCGCGAGCCGGACGGCCGGCGCCGAGCCCGGCCGCCCCGGGGAGACGGATGAGCCCATTTGGGATGTCATCGAGCTGTTGTTCTTCGCCTATCGGGACTTCGTCGGCGATCCCGACGCGGTCTTGGCCAAGTTCGGTTTCGGCCGCGCGCACCATCGCGTGCTGCATTTCGTCAACCGACATCCGGGCATGAAGGTTGCCGATCTGCTGGAGCTCTTGCGGATCACCAAACAGTCGCTCGGCCGCGTGCTCCGCGAGCTCGTCGAGCAAGGCTACGTGGTGCAGAAGGCCGGCGAGAACGATCGTCGGCAGCGCCTGCTCCACGTCACGTCCAAGGGCGAGGCGCTTGCCATGCGGCTGGCGAAGCTGCAGACCGCGCGGATCCTGCGCGCGCTCGGCGACACGCCCGGCGCCCATGAGGCAGTGCGGCGATTTCTTGCGGCCATGATCGAGCCCAAGCAACGCCAGGCCGTGCTGGGCCTGATCGCGCGCGCCGACCGCATCCGGCGCTTGCGCCGGTGAACGCGGGTCGAGGCGAACCATGGCGCGTGCGCTTTCCGCCCCATCCGATGCCGCCCCGCACCTTCTGGTCGTCGACGACGACCGCCGGATCCGCGATCTCTTGCTTCGCTTCCTGCTGGCCGAAGGCTATCGGGTGACGACGGCGGAGACCGCCGCGGAAGCGCGCGCCAAGCTCGGCGGCCTGAGCTTCGATCTGCTCATCCTCGACGTCATGATGCCGGGCGAGACCGGCTTCGAGCTTGCCCGCGCCATCCGCGTCTCCTCCGGCGTGCCGATCCTGATGCTGACCGCGCGCGACGAAGCGGAGAACCGCATCAAGGGCCTCGAGCTCGGCGCCGACGATTATCTGGCCAAGCCGTTCGAGCCGCGCGAGCTGTTGCTGCGCATCGCCAACATCCTCAAGCGGCAGCTGCCGGCAGGCCCGCCGATCGAGTCGGTGCGCTTCGGCGATTTCGTGTTCCACATCGGCCGCGGCGAGCTGCGCCGCGGCGAGGAGATCGTGCATCTGACCGACCGCGAGCGCGAAATGCTCGGCGCGTTGGCCGCAAACCCCGGCGAGACCGTGCCGCGCCTGGCGCTGGCCGGCAACGGCCACGGCGTCAACGAGCGCGCGGTGGACGTGCAGGTCAATCGCCTGCGCCGCAAGATCGAGCGCGATCCCGCCAACCCGCTGATCGTGCAGACCGTGCGCGGCATCGGCTATCGGCTGATGGTCGCACCATGACCACGCTCGACGTCGGGCTCGCGACCCTGCGCTCGGCGGCGAGCCGCGTGTTCGAGCTCTACGACCGCATCGGCCAGTGGCTCAAAGGCTTCATGCCGAAGGGCCTCTACGGCCGTTCGCTGCTCATCATCGTCACCCCGATGGTGATCCTGCAGTCGGTGGTGGCCTTCGTGTTCATGGAACGGCATTGGAACACGGTGACGCGGCGGCTCTCGGCCGCGGTGACCCAGGACATCGCCGCCGTCATCGACGTCTACAAGAGCTATCCGCAGGACGCCGAGCGCACCACGATCCGGCGCATGGCCCAGGAACGGCTCGGGCTCGTCGTCGACTTCCTGCCCGGCACCGACCTGCCGCCGCCCGGGCCAAAACCGTTCTTCTCGCTGCTCGACCAGGCGCTCTCGGTGCAGATCCGCCAGCAGATCGGGCGCCCGTTCTGGATCGACACCGTCGGGCGCTCGTCGATCGTAGAGATCCGCATCCAGCTCGACGACACCGTGATGCGGGTGTTCGCCCGGCGCAACGCCGCCTACGCCTCCAATTCTCATATTTTCCTGCTGTGGATGGTCGGCACGTCGCTGGTGCTGCTCGCCGTCGCCATCCTGTTCCTGCGCAACCAGATCCGTCCGATCCTTACGCTCGCCGACGCCGCCGAGGCATTCGGCAAGGGCCGCGACGTGCCGGGCTTCCGTCCGCGCGGGGCGAGCGAAGTGCGGCGCGCGGCGCTGGCCTTTGTCGAGATGAAGCGCCGCGTCGAGCGCACGATCGAGCAGCGCACCACCATGCTGGCCGGCGTGTCGCACGACCTGCGCACGCTCCTGACGCGCTTCAAGCTCGAGCTCGCCTTGATCGACGACAGTCCCGAGGTCGACGCCTTGCGCCGCGACGTCGACGAAATGGCGCGCATGCTCGAGGCCTATCTCGCCTTCGCGCGCGGCGATGCCGGTGAGCAGTCGGCGCCGACCGACATGGCCGCGTTTTTGGAGGATCTCAAGACCGACGCCGAGCGTCAGGGCCACCGGACCAGCGCGGCGTTCCACGGCCAGCCGCTCGTCACCGTGCGGCCCGCCGCGTTCCGGCGCTGTCTTGCCAATCTGGTCTCCAATGCGGCGCGCTTCGCGCGCTCGATTGCGATCACCGGGCATCGCGATCATCGCTGGCTGACCATCACGGTGGACGACGACGGCCCCGGCATCCCGGCCCGCATGCGCGAGGAGGTGTTCAAGCCGTTTCTGCGGCTCGACGACGCGCGCAACCAGGACGAAGGCGGCACCGGGCTCGGATTGGCGATCGCCCGCGACATCGCCCGCTCCCACGGCGGCGACATTTTGCTCGGCGACAGCCCGCTGGGCGGGCTGCGGGCGACCGTGCGGGTCCCGGTGTAAAGGCCTCGTATCTATTCACACCGCGACCGGCTCTTCGCCGGGCCGAGGCTCCTCGCGGTCGCGCCGGCGCCAGCGCCGACCCGGGCGCAGGCGCGTGAGCACCGAGGCGATCCCGCAGACATCGTCGAGCAGCGCGCCGTAGCGGGCGCCGCGGGCGAGCTCGCGGTCGAGCGCCGCCATGGTGCGCGCCTGGCCGGGATCGTCGTCGTCGACCCAGGTGCGCAGCACCGAAGCGTAGAGCATCGCCAGGCCTTGCGCCCGCAGCATGCCGCGCGGCCCGGCGGCGTCCATGTCGGCCGCGGTGAGCATCCATTGCTGCGACCGCACCGCCATGGCGTTGAGCGCCAGCGCGAGGGGGGGACTGCGCCTAGCCGAGCGCATGAGCGAGCGGATCGCCGCCTTGTGCGGTGCGAGCGTCTCGAGCCGGCGCATCAGCACGTCGAACAGCCGCTCGCGCGGCGGCTCCCCGGCGACGTCCGGATCGCCCCCCGCCAGCACTTGGCGATCGATCTCCTTCACCTGGGCCGCAAGTACGGCGAGAAGCGAGCCGAACTCGGCGCGGCATTGGGCAAGCGACAATCCGGCACGGGCGGCGATGTCGCCGAACGAAATTTCCTCGATCCGCCGTTCGGCCAATAGCGCCATGAAGGCGCTGATGATCTTTTCGCGGCTCGTCCCCTCGGGCTGTTCCTGCTGCGGCTTGCGCGCCATCGCGGTCTCTCCCTGGTTCGACCCGTCCGTCCGGAGTCTATGGCGTCTGCCGCAGCATTCAAAGGGTACGGCCGGCCTACCGGGCGAGCTCGCGCGAGCGCCGGGTGGCGGCGATCACCGCCCGTTCGAGCAGCGGCCGCAATCCCTGTTCCGCCATCAGAACTTCGAGCGCCGCAGCCGTGGTCCCGCCGGGCGACGTGACGTTCTGGCGCAGTGCCGCGGGATCGAGGGCGGCATCCTCCAGCAGGGCTCCCGCACCGCAGAGCGTCGCACGCGCGAGGCGCGCGGCAAGCTCGGCCGGCAGGCCGGCGGCCGTACCGGCCTGGGCCAGCGTTTCGGCGAGCAGGAAAACGTAGGCGGGGCCCGACCCGGACACGGCCGTGACGGCGTCGAGCAGGCTTTCGTCCTCGACCCATTCGACCGCGCCGGTGGCGCTGAGCAGCCGGTCGGCAACATCGCGCTGGCGGCCGCTCACGCGCGCGTTGGGCACCGCGACCGTGATGCCGCGACCGATCGCGGCCGGCAGATTCGGCATGGCGCGGACCAGTCCTGCCCGCGGCAGCGCCTGCTCGAGGCCCCGCAGCGTCCGCCCCGCCATGATCGAGATGACGACGCTCGACGGACCGACCCGGGGCGCCAGCGCCGGAACCACTTCGTCGGCGACCTGCGGCTTGACGGCGATGACGAGCACGCTGGCTTCCGCCGCGCGCTCGCCGGGGTTCACGCGCAGCCCTCGGCCCGTGAGCTTCATCAGCTCGCGGGAAGGGTTCGGCTCGAGCACCACGATTTTGCCGGGATCGATCCCGAGCGCGATCCAGCCCTCGAGCATCGCGCCCCCCATCCTCCCGGCGCCGACCAGGATCAGCGTTCCGGAAAAATCCTCGAGCCTGCGTGTGCGGTCGCCCACCGTCGGTCGCGACATGGTTGCCTCCGTAGCCCGGATGGAGCGAAGCGAAATCCGGGATCGGCCTCCCGGATTTCGCGCCCGCTGGGCGGGCACTTCATCCGGGCTACGAAAATCGGGAGGTATCAGGCCTCGCCCGAGGTGTCGAACATGGCCGCGTCCATGGCTTCGCGCGCTGCCTTGCCGGCCCAGACCACGAACTGGAAGGCCTGGAAATAGCGTTCGCAGGCCTCGAGCGCCGCCTCGAGCACCGCTTCGCATTGTTGGCCCGAAGCCGCGACGCCGCCCGCCAGCACCAGCGCGTGACGGAACATCACCAGGCTCTCGCCCGGCCACAGGTCGAAATGCCCGACCCACAATTGCTGGTTGATATGGGACAGCAGCTGCCGGACTTCGAGGTTGCGCCGCTCCGGAACTTTCAGATCGAAGGCGCAGGCCAGATGCAGCGCCTCGATCTCGTGCATCCAGGTGAACGACACCTGGTAATCGCTCCAGCGTCCGGCAATCGCGATGGTGATCTCGTCGTCGGCGGCGCGATCGAACGACCAGTCGTGCACCGAGGCGAGGCGCTCGACGACGTCGACCGGATTGATCTGACGCTCGCCGGAGAGGTCGATCAGCGACATGCCGTCCCCACGCTTCGGATTGCACTCGGTTGGGAAGCGCACGCGGCTCGACGCCACCGACGCTACGGCACCGGTTCGGGCGACCCGATCAAGCAACGCGCGAATCACTTGGCCGATCGAATATAACGCGTCGACTCTCGCCCTTATAGGCCGATGTTGATCGAGGATTCGCGCGCCCGTGACAACGCGCCAGGGCGCGCCGTCCACAGTGCGATCTGCGGCATTTCGACTCAGAGGAAGAGATTCGTAGCCCGGATGCAGCGCGCGCGCGGCGGGCGCGAAATCCGGGCTACGACTGGAAGCGTTTTGCCTCAATCGAACAGGCTGGAGACGGATTCTTCGGTCGCGGTGCGCCCGATCGCCTCGCCGATCAGCGCGGCGATCGACAGCACGCGGATGTTGCGGGCAACGCGCACGGCCTCGGTCGGCTGGATCGAATCGGTGATGACGAGTTCCTTCAGCCCGGACGCGGTGATGCGGCCGACCGCCCCGCCGGACAACACCCCGTGGCTGATATAGGCGTAGACCTCGCGCGCCCCCTGCTCCAGCAGCGCGTCCGCGGCGTTGATCAGCGTGCCGCCGGAATCGATGATGTCGTCGACCAGGATGCAGGTCCGCGCCTCGACTTCGCCGATCACGTTCATCACTTCGGATTCGCCGGCGCGCTCGCGGCGCTTGTCGATGATGGCGAGCGGCGCGTTGATGCGCTTGGCGAGCCCGCGCGCCCGCACCACGCCGCCGACGTCGGGCGAGACGATGATCAGCTTGGACGTATCGAACCGCTCGCGGATGTCGCGCACCATCACCGGCGAGGCGTAGAGATTGTCGGCCGGTATGTCGAAAAACCCCTGGATCTGCCCGGAGTGGAGGTCGAGCGTCATGATGCGGTCGGTGCCGGCGCGGGTGATCAGATTGGCGACGAGCTTGGCCGAGATCGGGGAGCGCGACCCGACTTTGCGGTCCTGGCGCGCGTAGCCGAAATACGGGATCACCGCGGTGACGCGTCGCGCCGAGGCGCGCCGCAGCGCGTCGATGATGATCAGGAGCTCCATCAAATGGTCGTTGGCCGGATAGGAGGTCGACTGCAGCACGAACACGTCGGCGCCGCGCACGTTCTCCTGGATCTCGACGAAGATCTCCATGTCGGCGAACCGCCGCACCACCGCCTTGGCGAGCGGCCGCTCCAGATAGGCGGCGATGGCTTCCGAGAGCGCGCGATTGGAATTGCCGGCAACCAGCCGGATCGCCCCATTGTTGGTCGCCGCCGACCGCTGCATCGCGCCGATATCCCTTGTGCGCAGCGGTGATAACAAGATGGCGGCAAGCCGGCAATATCGCCGCCCGCGCGGTCCCCCGGACTTTGCTAAATGTGGTTCACGGGCTCGGCGGCTGGCGGAGCCAAACCTGGTGCCCTACTCCCCCTGCGCGAAGGCAGCCGGCAGGGCCGGGGGGGCGGCACCGGCGACCGCGGTATCGGGCGCGCCCAGGAAGGCCACGATCTGGTCCATGCTGGTGCGCGCGATGCGCGAGAGCATCGGGTCATCGAACAGCGCCCAGGCATCCGGGCTCTTGCGGGAAAAAACCTCCTCGCCGGCGATCCGGAACGCGCGGTGCTTTTGCGCATCGTAGACGTCCCACACCCAGCCGATGTGGGTCTTGCCGTGGCTCATTAGGGCGGCGAGATAGCCGCGCACCCGGTACGCCGGCTGGCCTGCCCGGGACACCACGAGAATCTGCCGCTGCTCGGCCTCGGCCGAAAGATCGGCGACGAGCTTTTGGAAGATCGGGAGCGGCGGGCCGTCGATCGATTCGAAGGCGATGCTGGGCCCGCGCAGCTGCGCCTGCATGAGGATCGGCGCCGTGTCGCTGGCGCAGCCCGCGAGCGTCAGCGCGAGCGCCGCAACGGCTCCCAATCGATACGCGCCAAAGCCCGCCGCACGCGCGGCGCGCCCCATCCCTCTGCGCATGACACCCCCGGTCGCTCTTGGCGGCGACCCGTTTCACGCCGGCCCCAGCCGGTTAACGATTTCGTAGCCGTAAATTGCGGCGCGGTCCAGGCAGCCTCCAGCCCGTCATGCTGAGGTGCTCGGCGCAAAGCGCCGAGCCTCGGGGTGACGGCGCGATCCTCACTCCACCAGCGCGATCGCGCTGATGTGGCGGCCGTAGTCGGGCTCGGCGCGATGGGTTGCGCGGCGATAGCTGAAGAAATTTTCCGCTTCCGCGTAGGTGCAGCGCCCGAGGTCCTCGACCCGGCCGACCTGCGCGCGTTCGAGCCGGGAGAGGATATGGCCGGCGAGGTCGAACCGGGCGTGGCCGTCGGCCTTGGCACCGGCAAAGAACCGCGCGTTCCTCGCATCGGCGTCGAGGAAGCGCGCCACGAACTCCGGGCCGACCTCGTAGCTTCTTTGGCGAATCAGGGGCCCGAGCGCCGCGTGGATTCGGGCGCGCGCCGCGCCGAGCCCCTCCATCGCCGCGATCGTCGCCTCCAAGATCCCGGCCAGCGCGCCCTTCCAGCCGACGTGGGCGGCGCCGATCACTTGCGCCTCGCTGTCCGCGAGCAGCACCGGTCCGCAATCCGCCGTGGTGATCCCGACCGCGAGCGAGCGCGTGCGCGTCACCACGGCGTCGGCGCGCGGCGCGTTCTCGCGCGTCCAAGCCTGGTCCGCGACCACGACCTGGGGCGAATGCACCTGATAGGCGGTGACGAGATGCTCGGCGCCGAGCGCGCGGGCCATGCGCGCGCGGTTCTCGCGCACGTTTTCCGGCGCGTCGCGCGAGCCGATCCCGCCGTTGAGGCTGGCATAGAGTCCGCCGGACGCGCCGCCGTGCCGGGTGAAGAAGGCATGGCGGATGTTTGGCGCCTCGAGCGAGGCGGCGCGAAGCATCATGTCCGGCACGCGCGAAAACTCGCCGCTTCGCGTCGCCCTGTCAAACCTCGGCGCCAAGCGGGCCTCGCCGGTATTTGGATGCGGCTTTTTGCTGCATCGCACCGAAAGGTTCCGGGAGCACTGGCGGGAATATGCTGCTAAATAAGGCGCCCGAAGGCCGCCTCGCGAGTCAAGCCGGCCGCGTGTTGCTCAAGGAAACGCCAATGTCCGTCTCGGAACTCGTGCCGTCGCGCTATTACGCCCTGGTCGGGGCGATCGCCGTCACGCTGATCGCGTTCGCCGCGGCGCTCCTCGATCCGCGCTGGCTGTTGCTCGCCGGCGCCGCGGGCGTGGTGAGCGCGGTCGGCCTCCACGATCTCCTGCAGAAGCACCACGCGATCCTGCGCAACTATCCGATCCTCGCGCATTTCCGCTTCTTCTTCGAGACCATCCGGCCGGAGATCCGCCAGTACCTGCTCGAGGGCGACAACGAGGCGGTGCCGTTCTCGCGCGCGCAGCGCTCGCTGGTCTACCAGCGCGCCAAGAACGTCGAGGACCGCCAGCCGTTCGGCACCGGCAAGGACGTGTATCTCGGCGGCTACGAATGGATCAATCATTCGCTGCGCCCGGTGCACATCGCCGACACCAACTTCCGGGTGATGGTCGGCGGCAAGGAGTGCAAGCAGCCGTATTCCTGCTCCGTATTCAACATTTCGGCGATGAGCTTCGGCGCGCTCTCGGCCAACGCCGTGCGCGCGCTCAACAAGGGCGCCAAGCTCGGCGGCTTCGCCCACGACACCGGCGAGGGCTCGATCAGCCGCTACCACCGCGAGAACGGCGGCGACCTGATCTGGGAGGTCGGCAGCGGCTATTTCGGCTGCCGCACTCCCGACGGCAAGTTCGACCCGGAAAAGTTCGCCGAGCAGGCGCGCACCCCCCAGGTCAAGATGGTCGAGATCAAGATCTCGCAGGGCGCCAAGCCCGGCCATGGCGGCGTGCTGCCGGGCGCCAAGGTGACGCCGGAGATCGCCGAGGCGCGCGGCGTGCCGGTCGGGGTGGATTGCCTCTCGCCGGCGCGGCACTCGGCGTTCGACACCCCGCTCGAGCTGTTGGATTTCATCGTGCGGCTGCGCGAGCTCTCCGGCGGCAAGCCGATCGGCTTCAAGTTCTCGCTCGGGCATCCGTGGGAGTTCTTCGGCATCTGCAAGGCGATGCTGGAGACCGGCATTTCCCCGGATTTCATCGTGGTCGACGGCGGCGAGGGCGGCACCGGCGCCGCCCCGATGGAGTTCACCGACCACATCGGCACGCCGCTGCAGGAGGCGCTGCTGCTGGTGCACAACACGCTGGTCGGGCTCAACCTGCGCGACCGCATTCGCATCGGCGCCAGCGGCAAGATCATCACCGCCTTCGACCTGGCGCGCACGATGGCGCTCGGCGCCGACTGGTGCAATGCGGCGCGCGGCTTCATGTTCGCGCTCGGCTGCATCCAGTCCCAATCGTGCCACACCGGCCATTGCCCGACCGGGGTGACGACCCAGGATGCGCGGCGCCAGCGCGCGCTCGTGCCCGAGGACAAGGGCACGCGCGTCTACAATTTCCACCGCAACACGCTGTTCGCGCTGGCCGAGCTCACCGGCGCCGCCGGGCTCAAGCATCCGGGCGAGATCGAGCCGCGCCACATCGTGCGGCGCATCTCCGGCCACGAGATCCGCCTCGTCGCCAATCTCTACAAGTTCCTCAAACCCGGCGAGCTCTTGGCCAACCCCAAGGCGCACGCGGTCTACGAATATTACTGGCCGCTGGCCACCGCCAAGAGCTTCGACCCGCACCCGGGCTCGGACGAGCACCTAGTGATGGCGGAGTACCGGCGCAGTGGGATGCGGGCCTAGGCTTGGCAGCTGCTCGCATCGAGGATCATCCTATGAAGGGTGAACATGATTTCTCGAAGGCCGAACGCGGGAGGTTTCACCGCTCCGATGCGGTTCTCACGCCTCCGGTCCATCTCGAAGCCCAGGTGCTGGCGTTTCTCACCGCACGCGCTCAAGCCCGCGGCGTCTCGCTGAGCGAGCTCGTCAATGCGCTCCTGAAGAAGGACATCGAGCTGATCGAGACGGCCGAATAGTTTTAGGCCCGGTGGGCTTCGGGCACCCCATCGCGCAAAGGCGCGACGGGGACCCCGCCCGGTCAGCCCACCCTACGCGCCTGCGTTCACGCGGCGGCGGCGGCCGGCAGCGCGCATTGCGCCAGCGTCTTCTGCCAGGCCGGCAGCGCGCGCAAAGTCCCGTGCCAGCGCTGGATCTCGCCATAGGGCTCGACCGGAAAATGCGCGATCTCGGCGAGGTTGAGCGCCGCGCCGAGCGAGAAATCCGCCAGCGTCAGCACCGCGCCGGTCACGAATTTCCGGCCGGCGAGCTGCCCGTCCAGCACCTTGGCGGCGCGATGGAACGCCTCGGTGCCCTTGGCAAGCGCCGCCTGGTCCGGCTCGCTCTTTCCGAACAGCAGGGGTTTCGCCACATATTCGAAGGCGAACACCGCGCAGGCCGGGTCCCAGTGCGCGAGCTCCCAGAACTGCCAGCGCGTCACGTCGAGCCGCGCGCGCTCGTCCGCGGGAAACACGCTGCTGTCCGGCCGCCGCAACGCCAGATATTGCAGGATCGCGTTCGACTCCCACAGCACGAGATCGCCGTCTTTCAGCGTCGGCATGCGCATGTTGGGATTGAGCGCGGCATATTGCGGCGCCTTCTGCTCGCCCTTGCGCAGGTCGATCATGCGCAACGCGCAGTCGAGGCCGAGATGATTGGCGAGCGCCATCACCTTGAAGGCGCGCGGGCTCGGCGGAAACACGTAAAGCTCGATGGTCATGCGATGCTCCCTGAGGTTCGACGCCGTAGAATGGGCAAAGGCGCGGAACGCGCCGTGCCCACGGTTCAAAAGACAATTATCAGACGTCAGCGACCGAAGCCGGTTTTTTGTGATCCCCTGACACCTGGTTTCCGTCGCTGAGGGTGGGCACGCTTCGCTTTGCCCACCCTACGATTGATGCTCAAGCTCCGTAGCCCGGATGAAGCGCAGCGTAATCCGGGGCCGCCGTTCCCGCATTCCGCTGCGCTCCATGCGGGCTACGGATTCCCGGATCTTACCGCCGTGCCGTCGCCGCGTAGCGGATCGGCACCACGAACGAGAGCTGGTCGTCGGAAACATCGGCGGGCGGCGGCGGGAACGGCTGCGCGCGGCGGGCGAGCGCCAGCGTCTCTTCGTCGAGCGCGGCGGAGCCGGAGCTCTGCACGATGCGGCTCGTCAACACACGGCCGTGGCGGTCGAGGCGGAATGCGAGCCTCGCCGTGCCCTGCTCGCCGGCGGCGCCGGGCGGATAGCGCTTGTTGCGCTCGAGCTGGGCCTGGAGCGAGCGCTGCCAGCCCGCGATCGCGGCGGACGAGGGCAGCGGCACCCGGCCGGGCGGCGGCGAAGCCGGCCGCAGCGCGGGCGCCACCGCCGCGGGCGGGGCGGTGGGAACCGGCGCCGCCTCGGCCGGCTCTTGCTTTGCCTCCTCCCGCGCCCGCTGTTTCGGCGGTTCCGGCACCGCCGGCAGCGTCACCAACGGATTTTGCGCCGGCGCGATGTCGGGCACGCGCTCGACGTCCGGCGGCTTCTCCTCCGGCGTCTCCTCGCGCATGCGCTCCTGGCTCTCGGCCTGCAATTGCTGCGGGCCCGGCGCCACGTCGCTTTCCGGCGCGGGCGGCGCGACCGCAAGCGGCGCGAGCTCGATCATGACCACCGGCGCACCGGCGTCGGTCTCGGCGTAATCCGGCCGCGCGCAGAGCGCCAGCAGCACCAGCGCATGCGCCAGCAGCACCGCGGCGGCGCAAAAGCTCCAGCGCAGCAGTTCCGGCCGGTGGCTCGCATGATAGGTTTCGACGTAAGCCATCAGCGCGGCCGATCCTGTTCCAGGCCGACCAGCCCCACCTTGAGGTAGCCCGCCGCCCGCAGCGCGTTCATGACGCCCATCAGCTCCCCGTAGGCGACCTGCCTGTCGGCGCGCAGAAAAACGCGCTGCTCCTTGTCGCCGGCGGTCGCTCGATCGAGCGCGGGGCCGAGATCCTCGCGCGCCACCGCATCGTCCCCGATCGCCAGCGAGAGATCGGACTTGAGCGTGAGGAACAGCGGCTTGTCCGGCCGCGGCTGGCGCTCGGCGTTCGAGGCTGGCAGGTCGACCGCGATGTCGACGGTGGCGAGCGGCGCCGCGATCATGAAGATGATCAGCAGCACCAGGATCACGTCGATGAACGGCGTGACGTTGATCTCGTGCACTTCGGCGAGATCCAGCTCGCCGTGGTCGAGCCGCACGCTCATGGTTTCACTCCGCGGCCGAGATCTTGCCGTCCCAGGCCTTGGCGCCGGGACGGCGCGCCTCGCGGTCGAGGTCGCGGCTGACGAGGCGCAGCACTTCCGCGGCGGCGTCGGCGAACAGCGCGCGATAGCCCGCGATCGAGCGCGAGAACACGTTGTAGATGACGACTGCCGGGATTGCGGCGGCGAGGCCGAGCGCGGTCGCCAGCAGCGCTTCGGCGATGCCGGGAGCGACGATGGCGAGATTGGTCGCATGCGACTTCGAGATGCCGATGAAGCTGTTCATGATGCCCCACACCGTGCCGAACAGGCCGACGAACGGCGCGGTCGCGCCGATGCTGGCGAGCATGCCGGTGCCGCGCGTCATGCGGCGGCCGGTCGCGGCCTCGATGCGCTCCAGGCGCGAGGCGACGCGTTCCTTGATGCCCTCCTTGTCCACCGCGTCGGCGGCGAGGTTGAGCTCGATCATCGCCGCGCGGACGAGCGGCGCCAGCCCCTGCCCGGCGCCGAATTTCCTCGCGGCGTCCGCGAGCGAGGACATGCGCGCCAGCGCGGTGAGCTCGCTGCGCAGCCGGCGCCTGGCGGCAAATATTTCCAGCGTCTTGGCGAGCGCGATGGTCCAGGTGACGAACGAGGCGAACGCGAGGCCGATCATCACCGCTTTCACGACGATGTCGGCGGAAAGGAACATGCCCCATGCCGAGAGATCCCGCGGCAGCTGCGCGGCGACGCTGGTCGGCGGCGAGGCCGGCTCGTTCGCGGGGGCGACGGCGGGAGCTTGCGGCTCGGCTTGCCGCGGGCCGGCGGCGGCTGCGGCAGGCGCGGGTGCGCTCGGAGGCGCAGTTTGCGCCGACGCCGGGCAGCAAACAATTGCCGCGAGCAGCAACGCCGCACAGGCGTGCGCCACAGGTCCGAGGATGATTCTCAGCAATCTCTTCATCCAATATCTCGCTTTCCGTTTCTGAGACCCCGCATCCGGCCGCCCTCGTTATCGCTCGAGCGGCCACCTTCTCCCACAAGGGGAGAAGGAAAGAGCGCGTGCGGATCGGCGAACGCGCTTCCCCTCTCCCCTTGCGGGAGACGGTGGCGAGCACCGAGCACTTGCGACGTGCGAGGCGGGTGAGGGGTCCAGGCATGCCGCACATCTGCGTTGAATCTTTGCGCTCATCATGTCCAGGTCCGGCCCATGTGTCCCTTCACAGTTTCTGCGACAGCCCGACGAAATACCCGCGGCGCGGGCCGAACTGCGGCGCGAACACGCCGATGCCGCTGCCGTCGCGCAGCTCGTAGATGCGGTCGAACACGTTGACCACGTCGAACCGCAGGGTGAACGGCTTCCAGCTCGAGTCCGGCAACTTGAACTCGTGCGATACCCCGGCATTGACCTGCGTATACGGCGGCACGTGGCTGCCGTTGACGAAGCCAGCGCGCAGCCCGCTGCCGTAGATCATGTCGGCGGAAAACCGGGTGCCCTGCCACAGGTAGGAGGCGCCGGCCGACGCGGTCCACCGCTGCGCGTGGTCGGTCGGGATGTAATGATGCGCAATGAAGTCCAATTCGTCCTGACCGAACAGAAACTGGTTGGACACGATCTGCGTCGCCATCTGCCGGGCCCAGGCGAGGTTGCCGTAGGCGCGGAACTTGCCGTTCTCGTATTTCGCCTTCAGCTCGATCCCGTAGTTGATGCCCTTGGCGTAATTGAAGCCGTCGAGCACGTAGGCTTGGCCGAACTGACCGTCGTCGAGCAGGTCCGTCGCGTATTTCCAATAGCCGTCGATGCCGACCTTCAGGTGCCGGCCCAGCTCCTGATCGATCCCGGTGTCGAAATAATGCGAGCGCTCCGGCAGCACCGGGCTGTTCTCGGTCACTTCGGGCGCAGCGGCCGTATTCGCGAACAGCGCGACGTTGGTCGGTGCGGCGATCGCCTGCACCGGCGGGGTGAAATAGCGGGCGTAGCCGGCGTGAAACGTGGTGCCGGCGAACGGCTTGTAGACGAGGCCGACGCGCGGGCTGAACTGGTTGGCATCGACGAACTGGAACATCTGGTCGAAGCGCAGGCCGACGTTGAGCGTGAGCTGGTCGGTGATCCGCCACTCGTCCTGGACATAGGTGCCGAGCAGCCAGCCGAGCTTCGAATTTTTGTCGTCTACGCCGCACACGACGTTGGACGGAGGCGAACTGATGCCGCAGGCGTCTCCCGTGCCGGTCGTAAGCAGGAGGGACTGATTCTCGACGCGCGTCTGCTCGCCGCTGACGAAGATACCGGTGCGCAGCGTGTGCGCGTCGCTGAGGCGAACAGCCGTATCTTCCTGGATGCCGTTGAGGAGGCTGCCGCGATAGACATCCGACGCGATCCCGTTGAAGACGAGGTCGCCGACCGGGTCCGGCGTGAAATGCACCGTGGTGTAGCGGCTGAAGTAGGCCACCTGCAGGTCGATATTGTCGATCTTCTTCTGCAGCGCGACCACGTTGTAGTAATTGCGTTCGTACTGGCGCTCGTTGAGCAGGGCGGAATCGAAGCCGTTGACGATCGATCCGTTGAACGTAAAACCGGTGAATCTCGGCGGCTGCCCGGGATTGTTGGGGATCTGGAACTTGCTCAGCGACGTTCCGGTGATGAAGCTCAGGCGCGTGTTTTCGTCGAGCAGGGTCGAGGCATAACCGAAGAACTTGCCCTGCCAAGTGTAATCGTGCAGCGGATTGAGGCTCGGCGTCGGGTTCTCGATGCCCTCGTTGCTGGCGAAATAGCGGCCGGTGACGAAATACTGGGTCTGGCCGACGGTGCCGCCGTATTCGAATTTCGGCGTGATGGTCTGCCGGCTGCCGCCGTAGACGCCGATGCTGCCGCCGTTGTCGAACGCGCCGCTCTTGGTGGTGATGTCGACGAGGCCGGCGGTGCGCAGGCCGTACTGCGCCGGCAGAGCGCCGGTGATGAGCTCGAGATTGCCGATCAGCCCGGTCTCCAGCACCTGGCCGAACCCCGAGACGCCGTCGGGCAACAGGATGCCGTTGATGCGGTACTGCACGTTGCCGTGCTCGTTGCGCACGTGGATCTGGCCGCTGGCGGCGGAATCCTGGGTGACACCGGGCGCCTGCAGCAGCAGCTTGTCGACCGGCGTGTTGGACCCCTGCGGCAGCGCCTCGATCGCCTCTCTGCCGATGTCATAGGTGTTGGCGCCCACTTTGGGCAGGATGACGTCGTCGCGGGCGCGATCGAACGTCGTGTTCTTCTCGGCGAGCACCGTGGCGGCATCGGGCGGCGCCGGAGCCGGCGCCGCGGGGGCGGCCGGGGCGGCCGGGGCGGCGGCGGGCCGCCGCGCAGTCGTGCGCCTGGGTGCCGGCTTCGCCGCGGGCTTGGGCTGCTGGACCACGACCTCCGGCAGCGTGGTCTGGGCCGAAGCAAGATCGCCGGCGCACAGCAACGCCAGCGCCGAGCTCGTCGCGAGGAGACCGCGGCCGATCCGAACAAGTCTTGAAATTCGTCTCGCCCCTGACACCGGGATGTCTCCGATTCGCAATGGATCGGATTGCACCGAATCTTGCGCGGCGCGGGTGCCGATGCATACGACGCCGCAGCGCCGTTTCGGCCGCCCGAGATCGCAACCTTGGGGAATCAGGCAGGCGGCGCGCGGGCCTGAAATTGCCCGCGCGTGAGGTCGGAGACGAGGACGGCGACGAGGTTTTGGAAAAATGCTTCCTGCTGCGCGCCGGCGAACACGAGCGTCGGCGTGTCGGGAATCAGCAGCGCGCCGGACAGGCTGATGATTGCGCAAATCGCGCAGACTTCGTCGCGATCCGGGACGGTGCCGGGCGGCGTTTGCGAATCCGGTACGTTCGCGGCCGCGGCCAGCGTGGTCTTCCCGAGCGCGAGCTCACCGAGATGCAAATGGCCGAATGAGAGCGCGAGCTGCAGCGCCAGCGCAAACAGCGCCGCATAGCCGCTCGGGGATCGCTTCGCGCGGAACCATTGCATATTCTGCTGGGACCCTCGGCCCGCCCGGAGTTTAGCGCAAGGTCGAGCGCAGACAAGCGGCCCGCCTCCTGCGCCGGACGCCCATCGCAACATTATAACGTTACAATGTGCGCACCGGGTGTCAATAGAATACCAACCGCCGAAGCACGGCAGCGCGTTACCCTTCCTACGCCTGCAGTTCCGCAACGGATTCGAGCTTTGTTCGCCCGCGCCGTCGCGGCGTGACGATCGAGCCGAAATAGGCGAGCGCGCTCAGGAACGCGATGCAGAAGCTCACCGGCCAATCCGTGTAGTAAGCCAGCGTGATACCGGCCCAGGCCTCGGCGAGCGCCAGGCCGGCCGCGAGCGCAAGGCCGCTCCACAGTCGGCCCGTCACGTTCTGCGCGGCCGCGGGCGGGCCGACCATCAGCGTGAAGACGAGCAGCACGCCGACGATCTGCGCGCACTCCGACACCGCGAGCGCGACCAGGGCCAGGAAGGCCGTCGAGACGAAGCGCAGCGGCACGCCCTTGGCCTCGGCCAATTCCGGCTGCAACGACGCAAACACCAGCGGGCGCATGATGGCGGCGAGCGCGGCCAGGGTGACGACGGCCAGCCCGGTCAGGACGGCGATCGTCGACCGATCCACCGCGAGCACGTTGCCGAACAGGATCGCGGTCGCCTGCGTGGCGAAGGAAGTATAATAGTGCAGGAACAGCAGCCCGAAGCCGAGTGCCAGAGCCAGCACGACGCCGATGGCGACGTCCCGGTTGGAGATGCGCTCGCCCAGCATCCCCATGCCGACGCCGGCGGCGAGCGTGAAGCCGAGCAGCCCCCAGATCGGCGCGATGCCGATCAAGCCGGCGCCGGTCGCGCCGGCAAAGCCGATGTGGGAGAGCGCATGGCCGGCGAAAGTCTGGCCGCGCATCACCAGGAAGAAGCCGACCATCCCGGAGACCGCCGCGACGATGCCGGCGGCCGCGAACGCGTTGATCATGAACTCATATTGAAACATGGCCGGAGTCGTGCTGATGAGAGTGCGCGTGATCCTCCTCGTGCAGATGGACCGCACGTTCGACGTTGTGTCCCCGTGACATGACGAAGATATGCCCGTCGGCATGGACCACGTCGATTTCCGTCCCGTAAAGCCGCGACAACACCGGTGCGGTCACGACCTCCTCGACGGTGCCGAGCGCGGCCTGTCCGCGTCCCAGGTAGAGCACGCGGTCGAGGAAGCCCAACAGCTGGTTCAGCTCGTGGGCGCTGAACAGCACCGTGATGCCGCGTTCGCGGCTGAAGCCGTGAACCAAGTCGATCACCATCTCCTGATGCGACGCATCGAGGCTGATCAACGGCTCGTCGAGAAGCAGCAGCCGCGGCGCACCGATCAGCGACTGGGCCAGAAGCAACCGTTGCCGCTCGCCGCCGGACATCTCGGCCATCGGCCGTTCCGCGAGATCCAGCGCGCCGACTGCCGCCAGCGTGTCTTGGATCATGCGGCGGTCTGCGGCAGCGAGCGTCGGCAAGCCCCAGCGCTCGCCGTTCACGGAGCTGGCGATCACGTCGAGCCCGCGCACGCGTAGATCGGGCAGAACCGTGCGCACCTGCGGCATGTAGCCGATTTGCGGGTTGCCGCGCTGCGGCGGCCGGCCGAACACGCGCACGCCGCCGCCGCTCGGCTGGAGCAGTCCGAGCAGCGCCCGCATCAAAGTGGTCTTGCCCGAGCCGTTCGGGCCGAGCACGCCGACGAACTCGCCCGCGCCGATCGACAGGCTGATGTCCGACAGGACGTTGCGGCCTCCGACCTGGATGGTCGCCCGGTCGAGATCGATGACGTTCATGTCGAGGGCTGCGCCAATGCCTTGTGCAGATCCGCGAGCTGCATCAGCATCCAGTCCTGATACGACATGCCCATGGGCTGCGTCTCCGTCACCCCCACCACGGGAATCCTGGCGCGGCGCGCGATATCGAGCATGCGTTGCGTCAGTTTCGTGCCCGTCTGTTTGTTGTAAAGCAGCGCCCTTACTTTGTGCTCCTTGAGGTCTTGCTCGAAGGCCGCGATGTCGCGGGCGCTCGGTTCGGTATCGTTCATGACGGCCATCTGGAATCGCTCGTTGCGCACTTTCAATCCGAGCGCAGCGGCCATGTAGCCGAACACCGGCTCGGTGGCGGTGATCGCAACGCCTGCATACTTTACCCGGATCTCCTCGATCTTGGCGCTGACGCGATCGAGCGAGGCAAGGAGGGTCTCAAGTCGTGCGGCGTAATCCGCCGCGTGCGCGGGATCGGCTTTGCCGAGGGTGTCGGCGAGCGCGCGCGCGAGCGTCGGCATGGTGGCGGGGTCGTACCAAAGGTGCGGATTGTCGCCCGCCTTCCTGTTGACGAGCTCGGCCACCGTCAGGACCGTCCGCTCGACCCGGGGCGCGACCTTGAGCAGCTTGTCCATCCAGGCATCGTAATCGGCGCCGTTGAAGATCACGATCCGTGCCGCGGCGATCTGGCGGACGATCGTGGGCGTCGTCTCGAAGAGATGCGGATCCTGATCGGGATTGCTCAGGATGCTGGCGACTTCGACGCCGTCGCCGCCGATCTGCCGGGCGATATCGCCGTAGAAGTTTTCCGCCGCGACCACGCTCGGCTTGAGCCCCTGTCCGGCCGCGCCCATCGCCATGGCCAGGACCAACGCCAGCACCGCTGCAAAGCGTCCGATCGCTGTCATGCCACCCCGACAAACATTTCGCCCGGAAGCCAGGTCGAGCTCCAACGCCTCGATGCGGAACATCGTCATCCGGCTTGCTCGCTCCCGGCACACAATGCACACAGTCCCTGGATTTCGATCGTGGCTCGGTCCACTACGAACCTGCGTTTGGACAGCTTTTTCACGAGAGATTGCACGAACTCGCCTTCGTGCATCTCATCGATATGACCGCAGTCGCGGCAGATGGCGAAGATCGCCGTATCGTGCCGGTGACGAGGGTCGGAACAGGCCACGTAGGCGTTCCTCGATTCCACGCGATGCGCGCGACCCTCTCGCATCAACCGGTTCAAGGCGCGATACACCGTCGGCGGCGCCGAAATCCCTTTCGGCCGCACCGCGTCGAGGATCTCGTACGCCGTCATCAAGCCGTGCGCCGAGCGGAGCACCCGATAGACCTGCTCGTGATTGGTGCCGCGCGGTTGCATGGGGATCTCCTCGGCTGGTCGCGTCGTTGCGATGTTATACCATACGGCCGGGACGAAGGATATAGAACCTCGCCGCACGCGCAGGGTGACAGCCGGTACGGAGCGACCCCGATGGCGTCGCGCTTGCAGGGCACAATCTGTGCGGCGTCATCGCCCACGCATGCCGGCGACCCAGTAACCCCTAACTGTGCGACCGCCCTCGTCGCATGCTTTCCGCGATACGGGATACCGGTGCCCCGCATTCGCGGGGCATGACAAATCAGACAATCAATACCGGTAGTCCTCGATCTGCAGCAGCGGGAAGGCGCTGAGCACGTGCGGCGGGTTGGCGGGCGCCGCCGGGCGCACGTAGGAGCGGTCGAGCTCGGCGAAACTCGTGACGCCGAGCAGGCCGAGACAGCGCTGCACTTCGTCCTCGAGCAGCTCGAGCAAGCGCACGACGCCGGCCTGTCCGGCCGCCGCCAGGGCGAAGCATTGCATGCGGCCGAGCCCGACCAGGTCGGCGCCGAAAATGAGCGCCTTGACGATGTCGGTGCCGCGGCAGAACGCGCCGTCGATCATGATCTTGGCGCGGCCGCCGACCGCCTCGACGATCTCGGGCAGCATTTCCATCGCGCCGAGCCCGTGATCGAGCTGGCGGCCGCCGTGGTTCGAGACATAGATCCAGTCGACGCCGTGCTCGACCGCTCTTACGGCGTCCTCGCGCGTGGCGATGCCCTTGAGCGCCAGCGGAATCTCGAAGTTCTGCTTGATGCGCGCAACCGTGCGCCAGTCGAGCGCCGCCTGGAACTCGCGGCCGGAAACGCGGCGGCGGCCCGCGGTGACGAAGCGTTTGGCGAGGTCGCGCTCGCGCCGGCTGTAGACCGCGGTATCGACGGTGAGGCAGAACGCGGCGTAACCCTTCGCCATCGCGCGGCGGACGTGGTCGTCGACATAGGCCGCGTCGCCGCGCACATAGAGCTGATAGATGCGCAGCGCGTCGGGCGCAGCCTCGGCGACGGCTTCGAGCCCCGGCTCGCACACCGAGCTGAGCATATGCGCGACGCCGAACTCCTGCGCGGCCCGTGCCGCGGTGGCGCCGCCGCCTTGGTGAAAGACTTCGAGCGCGCCGACCGGCGCCAGCACGACCGGCAGCCGCAGCCTGCGCCCGAACCGCTCGACCGCGGTGTCGATCCGGCTCACGTCGCGCAGCACGCGCGGTCGGAACGCCAGCGCATCGAGCGCCATCCGGTTGCGCCGGAGCGTCGTCTCGCTCTCGGTGCCGCCGACGATGTAATCCCAGTCGTTCTGATCGAGGTTCTGGCGCGCCTTTTTCACGATCTCGTGCAGGGTCTGGAACTCGAGACTGGCCGTGCCGCCGCGCAGCGCCGCGGCGGATTCGTCGGAATAGACGCCGCGCTTTTCCTTTGGCGTTTCATTCATGGCTGGTCATGATCCCGGAGTTTTAGTTCATACTCCACGTCGAGCGGAAACGAGTAACGAGCCAGTGTTAGCTCAGGCCGCGCAGCTCGCTTTCTTCCCCTCTCCCCCTGTGGGAGAGGGTGCCGAGCGGACGAAGTTCGCGAGGCGGGTGAGGGGTCACAGTCCCGCCGCATCGTGTAACCCCTCATCCGGCCACGCTCGGATTCCCTCCGCGCGGCCACCTTCTCCCATCACAAGGGGAGAAGGGAAGCGAGCGTGCCCCCATCGCCTGTATCCAGAATTCAATGACATCAATTCAATTCTGATACTCCATACGTTGCCTCAATCCGATCCCAACATGAGCGCCTGACGTCCGTAGCAATACTAATGGACTTAGCGTGGTTTTCGCGACTGAGGCGGACCATCGCCACGCCCAGTCACGACCGAATCAATAGGGAGGCTACTGAGCAACTCGAAAGCGCGAGTCATGTCATGCCCCTTCTCGCGCAACACAATTTCGTCGCCTCGGCGGAAGATCTCCACTTCCCGACCTTTCAATCGAAATTGTTTAGGCAACCGAACGGCTTGGCTATTTCCGGAACGAAAGACGCGAGCAAATGCCATAGGTCGGACCACCCGTTAGCAGGAAACGTATACAGCATCGGCTATCGACAAAACGAGATTGTTACCTATTGGCCACCGCGTCCTCCTCGTCCGGATAGGCCCAGCACAGCGCCGGCGGCAGCACGATGTCGACCTCGCTGTCGACCGCATAGCGCGCGCTGCTGCCGAGCTCGAGCGCGGCGAGTTTTCCGCCGAGCACGGCGAGGCTGTAGACCGTCTGCGCGCCCTCGTAGCGCTGCACCAGCACCCGCGCCGTGAACCGGTTCGGCCCGCTGCCGCCCGCGCCGTCGGCGCCGAACCGCACGTTCTCCGGGCGCACCGCGATCCTTACTGCGGCGCCGGCGGAAACCCGCGGCGGCAGCCAAGCGACGAGGCGATGGCCGGACGGCGCCTCGACCGTACCGAACTCGCCGTCGCGGTCGAGCACGCGGCCGGCGAGCAGATTGGACGCGCCGGTGAATTGCGCGACGAACAGCTCGGCGGGCCGGTTGTAGATCTCGGCCGGCGGTCCGATCTGCAGCAGCCTGCCGTCGCGCATGACGCCGACGCGGTCGCCGAGCACGGCGGCCTCGGCCTGGTCGTGGGTGACGTAGAGCGCGGTGACGCCGGTCCGCTTGATGATCCGCCGCAGGTCGTCGCGCAGCCGCAGCCGCAGGTTGGCATCGAGATTGCTCAGCGGCTCGTCGAGCAAGAGCAGCGCCGGCTCGTAGACGAGGCTGCGCGCCAGCGCCACGCGCTGCATCTGTCCCCCGGAGAGCGACACCACGGGACGCCGCGCGAACTCGGAGAGCCCGACCAGCTTCAGCGTCTCCGCGGTCCTGCGCTCGATCTCGGCTCGTGAGGTGCGGCGCTGGCGCAGCGGGTAGGCGACGTTCTGCTCGACCGTCATGTGCGGCCACACCGCATAGGACTGGAACACCATGCCGACGTTGCGCGCGCGGGGCGGCACCAGCACGCCTTCGGAGGGCGCCGACACGGTCGCGCCGCCGATGCGCACCACACCCGCGCTCGGATGCTCGAGGCCGGCGACGCAGCGCAGCGTCGTGGTCTTGCCGCAGCCGGAGGGCCCGAGCAGGGCCACGATCTCGCCGGCGCCGACCGCAAAGCTCACGTCGTCGACCGCGGGCGCGCCCGTGGCGAAGACTTTGCGCAAGCGCTCGACCCGCAGTTCCGCGGACATTCGGCTTGCTCCGAAGTCAAACACGATGGTGACCGCTTACTGCCTATAGCCGTAGGTCTTGTTCCAGTCCTCCATCCAGGCAGCATGGAGTTTCTTGTACTGCTCGAAATTCGGCACCCACACCTTTACCACCTCGGGATCGTAGCCCTCCGGATAGGCCGGCGCCTGTTTCAGCGAGGTGAGCTGGCCGAGCTCCTTGATCATGAAGGTCTGGCCCTCGTCCGACAGGTTCCAGTTGAGGAACAGTTTTGCCGCGTTGGGATGCGACGCCGTCTTCGGGATGCCGCTCGCGTAAGGATTGATCGGCACGCCCTCGGGCGGGAAGAAGATCTCGACCGGCGCGCCGTCGCGCTTCTTGGTCCAGATGATGTTGTAGAGCAGCGGCGCGATCGAGACCTCGCCGCGCACCAGCGCATCGGACAGCGGCGCGCCCGACGGGTAGAGCCCCGGCTTGGTCGCCGCCTGTTTGCGCCAGTAATCCTCGCCCAGCACCTGGCGCTCGAACATGATCCTCGTCCAGGTGGTGCCGCCTGACGGACCGATCACCTGCCCGATCTGGCCGTTGCCGTATTCCGGCTTGGTAAGGTCCATCCAGGATTTGGGCGGGTTCTTCACCAGCTCGCTGTTGTAGGCGATCGACCAGCCGAGCGTGGCGCGCGGCCACAGTTTCGGCGAGATCAGCACGTCCGCAATATAATCCGCGGCATTGGGCGGCGCATAATCCGCGAACTGGTTCTCGATCTCCAGCATCAGCCCGCGATCGGAATGGTCGACGACGTCGGCGGCGAGCTTGCCGGCGGCGGCCTCGGTCTTGACCCGGGTGATGAGCTGGCCGCCGGGCGCGCGCACCATTTCGACCTGCACGAACGGGAAGCGCTTGTTGAAGGCGGCGATGACCTGCCGCTCCACCTCGGCAAAATTGGCGGTGTAATACACCAGCGAGCCTTCCTGCTTCGCCGCCTCGATCAGCTCCGGCGGCCCGAACGGATTTTTCCCGGGCCCTTGCGCTCCGGCTCGGTCGGCCACGGCCGCGGCCGCCAACCCGAGCGCGCCTTTCACGAGTGCGCGTCGCGACGGTCGCGACGTGAGAATTTTCGTCATCGTTCTCCTCCCTAGGTTCTTGTTTGTATCGTGTCCTAACGGACGCGGGCGATGCCGGTGTCGGCGGCGCCCCGCGACAGCCAGTGCGCGAAGCCGATCAGCACGGCCAGCAGCGCCGTCTGCACCAGGCTGAACGCCGCCGTGATGTTGATGTTCTGATTGTAATAGTCCAGCAGTAGCACCGCCATCACCATCGTCCGGCTGCTGTAGAGGAACAGCGAGGAACCGAGCTCCCGCACCGAGAGGATGAACAGCAGGGTCATGGCGGCGATCACGCCGGGCCGCGCCAGCGGCAGCACGATCGAGCGGATGGTGGCGAGCCTGCCGCGGCCGCACAGCCACGAAGCCTCCTCGAGCTCGGGATGGATCTGCATCAGCGAGGTCGACAGCACCTTGACGGTATCGGGCATGAACCGGGCGATGAAGGCGAGCGCCAGGATCCAGATCGTGCCGTAGAGCCCGCCGGGCAGCCCGATCCAGGCCCACAGATACGCGACGCCGATGACGAGCCCGGGGATCGCGACCGGCAGCGTGGCGATGAGGTCGACCGCCCTGCGGCCCGGCGCGTTGGTGCGGTTGACCGTATAGCCGATGGCGAACGCGAGCACGCCGCCGGCCACCGCCGTGATCAAGGCCACCTCCACGGTGTTGACCATCGACAGCGTAGTCAGCGGATTGGAGAACAGATTGTCGAAATGCTGCAGGCCGTATTGCTTCAGGTCGAACAGGCTGGCCGCGCCGCGGAAGAACAGATACTTGCGGAACGCGGCGATGACGAGCGCCAGCGTCGGCAGCACCGCGACCACGAGCAGATAGACGATGGCGAGCGCCAGCGTGAAATAGCGCCAGCGGCCGAGATCGAGCGAGCGCGGCCGGAACGCCTTGCCGGCGACCGTGGTGAAGCTCTTGCCCGAGAGCACCATCTGCTGCAGCACCACCAAGAGGCCGGTGACGATCATCAGCAGGATCGCGACCGCGGCTGCGGTGCTGTAGAGCGGCGGCGACCAGGCGGTCAGGTTGAAGATGTAGGTGGTCAGCACCGAGATGTTGGCGGGCGCGCCGAGGACGGCGGGAATGCCGTAGATCCCCAGCATGACGATGAACGACAGCAACGTGGCGGCGATGATCGCCGGGGCGATCAGCGGGAACGTGATGGTGCGCAGCGTGCCGAGCGCGCTGGCGCCGGAGATCTCCGCCGCTTCCTCGAGCGAAGGATCCATGTTGCGCAGCGCCGCCGAGGTGAACATGTAGACGTAGGGCGCGTAATACATGCCGAACACGGCGATCAGCCCCGGCATGGAATAGAAATTGAGCCGCCAATCGGTGCCGAGCCACGCCAGCACCGTATTGATCAACCCGGTGCGCGGCGAGCCCAGGATGGTCCAGGCGACGCCGGCGACGAGCGGCGGCACGAACAGCGGGACCAACCCCGCGGTGGCGATCAGCGCCTTGCACGGCGTGTTGGTGCGCACCACGATCCACGCGAACCCGAGCCCGATGACGACCGCGATCGCGGTGCCGCCGCCGCACACCACGAGCGTGTTGACCAGCGCGAAATGCACGTTGGGGTTGGCGAGGACCTCGATGAAATTGTCGAGCGAGACCGCGGAAAGGTTGAATCCGTCGACCACCGGGTTGGTGCCCGAGAGCGCCCCATAGAGCAGCATGAAGGTCGGATAAAGCACGAGGAACGCCAGCAGCGCGAGCAGCAGGCCCGACCACAACCATCCGCCGAGGCGAAACGAGGCGAGCCGGGGCGCCGGCCGGACCTGGTCCGCAAGTGCAAGCGAGGTGGCCACCTGGTCTCCTAATCTGGGCAGAGAATTTTACTGAGCCGGCAGACGCTAGCCAAATCCCGGGAGTGCGCCAAGTTTTGGTTCGGCGAGCGCCACGACCTTGAACAATTCGCCCATGCCGCGCGGGCCTCCCTCGGTGAGCCGCGCGAGCGCCGCGTCGATCTCGGCCGCGCGGCCGGACGTCGCCGTCTTGAGCATCGCGGCGCGGGTCTCGATGCCGAGCCGCGTGAGGAACTCGCGCTGCGTCACCGGGCCGTGCACGCGCGCGCCCGACCGCGCCGCCGCGCGCGCCAGCGCCGCGAAATCGACGTGGGCGGAAAGATCGACCTCGCCGGGCCGCTCCAGCACCTGGGCAAACGCATGCCCGCCGACCGCCTGCAGCGTCTCGCCGAGCCCGCCGGCATGGCCGTAGTCGATGACCAGCGCCACCCCGCCCTGACGCACCAGCCGGCGGCCGAGCTCGACGGCCCAGGCATCGGAGCGCCATTCCCAAATTGCGCCGGCCGGGGCATCGCGCAGCTCCGCCGGCAGCATGGCGGAGAACCCCACGATCGGATCGGGATGCAGCGCCAGCGCCAGCTTGCCGTCATCGGCCAGTCCCACCATGCGTTCGTGCCAGCCGCTTTTCGCGCGCACCGCCTGATGCACCGGAAGTGCGTCGAAGAACTCGTTGGCGATGACGATGAGCGGATTTTTTTCGGGCACCTGCGCGAGCGTCGCATGCCAGGACAGCGGCACGCCGGCAGCGGCGAGTGTCTGCTGCTGCCGCCGGCGCAACGCCGGACTGATCTCGACGAGATCGACGGCGAGCGCCGCGTGAAATTCCTTGGCGATCTTCGCCGCGCGCAGCGCGTCCGCCATCAGCGTCCCGCGCCCGGGTCCGAGCTCGACCAGGCGAATGCGACCGGGGCTGCCCATCTCGCTCCACGCCGCCGCCGCCCACAGCCCGATCAGCTCGCCGAACATCTGGGAGATCTCCGGCGCGGTGATGAAATCGCCGCGCGCGGCGAACGGATCGCGGCCGGCGTAATAGCCGTGGGTCGGATGGCCGAGCGCGAGCGCCATGAACTGTGCGATCGGGATCGGGCCGTCGACGGCGACGATTTTTCGGATCTCGGCTTCGAGCGGCGTCATGCCGAGCAAGGCGCGCGAAAATTGCGCGGGGAGCGCGCCGCAATCTCCTCCCTCCCCTTCAAAAGGGGAGGGATGGGGTGGGGATCGCGACCCCCTCCCGACCGCTGCGCGGTCGACCTCCCCCTTTCGGGGGGAGGTGAACTGAGCTTGCTGCACGCTCGGAACATACAATTCATGCGGCGGGAGCCGGCAACCGGCGCAGCGCGACGCAGATCAAGGCAAGTCCGGCCAGGATCATCGGGATCGACAGCAGCATGCCCATGGTCAGCCCGCCCCACAGAAATCCGAGCTGCACATCGGGCTCGCGAAACAACTCGGCGATGCACCGCGCGACGCCGTAGCCGAGCGCGAACGCGCCGATGATCAAGCCCGGCCTTCGCAGGGCGCCGGCACGGATCAGGATCGCCAGCGCGGCGAACAGCACAAGGCCCTCGAGGCCCGCCTCGTAGAGCTGGCTCGGGTGGCGCGGCAGCGGCCCGCCGCCGGGAAACACCATGGCCCAGGGCACGTCGCTCGGCCGGCCCCACAATTCGCCGTTGATGAAATTGGCGATGCGACCGAGAAACAGTCCGATCGGCCCGACCGCGCAGGTGAGGTCGCCGAGCGAGAGCACCGGGATGCCGCGGCTGCGCGCGAACAGGACCACGGCGACGACGCAGCCGATGAAGCCGCCGTGGAACGACATCCCGCCCTTCCACAATTGCGGGATCTCGATCGGATGCGCGATAAAATGCGGCAGGTTGTAGAACAATACGTAGCCGGTGCGGCCGCCGAGGATGACGCCGAGCGTGACCCACAGGACGAAGTCGTCGAAATCCGCGGCGGTCAGCGGCGCGGGCCCGCCCCAGGCGGATCGCGACTTTATGACGGCGCGGGCGTAGAGCCAGCCGAGCACGATGCCGGCGATATAGGCGAGCGCATACCAGCGGATCGCGAACGGACCGAGCTCGACGATCACCGGGTCGAGCGCGGGAAACGGCAGCGCCAGGAGCGGCATGAAGATCTCGCGGTTGCGCCGGGTCTTGGCGCGCGGCGGAGCGCCAAGTCAAGCCGCGTTATACTTGCGGCTCCGCCCCGGAATACCCATTGTGTCCGGCTAGGTAGCGCGGCGGGAGGGATCCATGGCCCAGACGACGAACCGGTTTTTCGACGAGATGGCGCGGCTGATGAATGATGCGGCCGGGGTCGCCTCGGGCGTGCGGCGCGAGTTCGACACCATGTTCCGCAGCCAGGCCGAGCGCATCTTGCGCGATCTCGACGTGGTGAGGCGCGAGGAGTTCGAGGCCGTCAAGGAGACGGCGCGGCTCGCGCGCGAGGAGAACGAGGCGCTGAAAGCCCGGATCGCCGCGCTCGAGGCCAAGCTGGGGTCCGGCAGCGGCCCGGTACCGCAGAATCCGCCGACCGTGATGTAGGCCCCCCTCCCCATCCCTCCCCCACAAGGGGGGAGGGAGCCGACTGCGGCTTGTCCTCACCAGATAATAACGGCCCTGCATTTCTTGTATTTCCGGGTTGATCCCGTTATAAGCCGCCCGACCGCGGCACGGTGCCGTTTCGGCCGGCCGCAGCGACGGCCGCGTTAGCGGCCGTTTGCATTGCCATTGGCCAGGATCTGCGAGGATCGACCCCATGACGAAAGTCAAGGCGCTCAAGGCGACGGCGCGGTCGCGGGCCGGAACGGGAGCGGCCCGGGCGGTGCGGCGCGAAGGCCGCGTGCCCGGCGTGGTCTACGGCGACGGAGCAGCCCCGCTGCCGATCTCGCTCGATTTCAAGGAGCTGCGGCAGAACATCTTTGCCGGGCATTTCCTCACCTCGATCTACGAGCTCGAGGTCGACGGCGCGCGCCACCGGGTCATTCCGCGCGATTATCAGCTCGATCCGGTGCGCGACGTTCCGATCCACGTTGATTTTCTCCGCCTCGGCGAAGGCGCCCGCATCCGCGTGCGCATCCCGGTCCACGTCAAGAACGCCGACCAGGCGCCGGGCGTGAAGCGCGGCGGCACCGTCAACATCGTCGAGCACTCGGTCGAGGTGCTTTGCCTGGCCGACGCCATTCCGGAGGCGATCGACGTCGATCTCACCGGATTGGAGATCAACCGGTCGGTGCACTTGAGCGACCTGACGCTGCCGCAGAACGTGCGCCCCGTGACCCGGCGCGACGTGACGCTCGTCACCATCGTGGCGCCGTCGGGCTATCTCGAGGAGCAGAAGGCGGCCGCGGAGGCCGCGGCGGCAGCGGCGGCAGCGGCGGCGGCCGCCGAGGCGGCCGGCGAGCTGGTGCCCGGTGCTCCAGGTGCGGCACCCGGGGCTCCCGGCGCGCCCGGCGCCGCGCCGGCGGCGCCCGGAGCCGCCCCGGCGGCGGGCGCCGCAGCGGCGCCGGCGGCCGGCGGCACCGCGCCGCAGGAGAAGCCGGGAAAGAAGTGAGGCCGCGGGGCCGCGGGGCCGCGCGGCATGAGCCATGCTGCTGTTCGTCGGGCTGGGCAATCCTGGCGCGGGCTACTCCGGCCATCGCCATAACGTCGGCTTCATGGCGGTCCAGGCGATCGCCGCGCGCCACGGCATCGGCCCGTGGCGCCGCCGGTTTCAGGGCGTGGCGGCCGAAGGGACGATCGGCCCGGATCGCGTGCTGCTGCTCGAGCCCGGAACCTACATGAACGAATCGGGTCGCGCGGTTGCCGAAGCCGTGCGCTTCTACAAGATCCCCCCGCACGACACGCTGGTGTTCCACGACGAGATCGATCTTGCGCCCGGCAAGGTGCGGGTGAAGATCGGCGGCAGCACCGCCGGCCACAATGGCCTGCGCTCGATCAGCGCCTACATCGGCAACGAGTATCGCCGCGTGCGCATCGGCGTCGGTCATCCGGGCGACAAGGACCTGGTCGAGCATTACGTGCTGAGCCCGTTCAGCAAGGGCGAGCGCGCCTGGGTGGAGAATTTGTGCGAGATCATCGCCGAGAACGCCACTCTGCTCGCGCGGGGCGAGGACGCAAGTTTTCAGAACAAGGTCCACCTCGCGATGGCCGCGAAGGGGTTCGTCGAGCCCAAAAGCCCCGGCGCGCCGGCGGATGGAGCCGGTGGACCGACCTGACACGCCATGGGATTTAGCTGCGGGATCGTCGGGCTGCCGAACGTCGGCAAGTCCACCCTGTTCAACGCATTGACCGAGACCGCCGCGGCGCAGGCGGAGAATTATCCGTTCTGCACCATCGAGCCGAATCTGGGCGAGGTGGCGGTGCCGGATCCGCGGCTCGAACCGGTCGCCGCGCTGGCCAAATCAACCGCCATCGTCCCGACCCGACTCGCCTTCGTCGACATCGCCGGCCTGGTGCGCGGCGCCTCGCGCGGGGAGGGTCTGGGCAATCAGTTCCTGGCCAACATCCGCGAAGTCGACGCCGTCGTTCATGTCGTGCGCTGCTTTTCCGGAAGCGACGTCATTCACCTCGAGGGCAGGATCGCGCCGGTCGAGGACATCGAGACCATCGAGACCGAGCTGATGCTCGCCGACCTCGACAGTCTGGAGCGGCGCATCGAGCCACTGGAGAAGCGCTCGCGCGGCGGCGATCCGGAAGCGGGCGCGACGCTCGATCTCGTCGGGCGGGCGCTCATGGCTTTGCGCGAAGGCAAGCCGGCGCGGCTCATCGAGCGCAAGGACGCGCAGGAGAAGGCGTTTCGCATGCTCGGCCTGCTCACGTCGAAGCCGGTGCTCTACGTCTGCAATGTCGACGAGGAGCATGCGGCGGAGGGCAACGCGTTTTCCCGCGCGGTCGAGCTCCGCGCGCAAGCCGAGGGCGCCGGCTGCGTGCTGATCTCGGCCAAGATCGAAGCGGAGATCGCGGTGCTGTCGCGCGCGGAGCGCGGCGAATATCTCGCCGCGCATGGATTGCACGAGGCCGGACTCGACCGCCTGATCCGCGCCGGCTACGCGCTGCTCGATCTCGTCACCTTCTTCACCGCCGGCCCCAAGGAGGCGCACGCCTGGACGGTGACGCGCGGCACGCGGGCGCCGCAGGCCGCCGGCGTCATCCACACCGATTTCGAGCGCGGCTTCATCCGCGCCGAGGTCGTCTCCTGGGAGGACTACGTGGCGCTCGGCGGCGAGGCCGGCGCGCGCGACGCCGGCAAGCTTCGGCTCGAGGGCAAGGATTACGCCGTCGCCGACGGCGACGTGATCCATTTCCGGTTCGCGACGTGAGGAATGCGCAGAGACATTGTTGTCTGCAGAGTATCACCGCTTGCGACCCCCACCCCGCCCTCCCCCTTTCAGGGGGAGGGATCGAGCAAGCGGCTTGCGCCTTCCTCCCCCTGCAAGGGACCTGCAAGGGGGAGGAAGGAGGCGGGGGTCCCTTCAGAAACGCTGAAACCCGGAGACCGCCCTCACATCCCGCCGCGGTTACGCATCGCGCCGAGATGCTCGTTGATGCGAAACGCGATCAGCACCAGCTCCGCCGCGATCCGCGCGAACACGATGCCGGCGAGCATGCCGACGAAGCTGGCGATCAGCATCAGCAATCCGGCAATCGGATTGATGGCCATCGCGCCGAGCGAGGAGATCATGCCGGCCAATCCCAACAGCACCGAAACCACCACGACGAGCCAGTAGAACGTCCGGATGATCGCGGGCGTGATGAAACGGTCCCACTGGAACAGATCGCCGACGTAAAACATGATCCCCCTCCCGCGCTTGCGGTCGTCGCCGGCGCGGACACTGCACATTTCGCAAGCCCGGTCAACGCGATGCGGTTGACCCTTCCGCTCGCGCGGCTTAAGCAGCGAGCCCGACATCCGCGAAGGATTCCGTGCCGAAGCTTTTTTGGGAAGATTTCGTCGAAGGCAGCGTTGCCGAGTACGGACCCCGGCTCGTGACCCGCGAGGAGATCGTGGCCTTCGCGGCCGAGTTCGATCCGCAGGCCATGCATCTCGACGAGGACGCCGCCCGCTCGACCCTGCTGGGCGGGCTCGCGGCGTCCGGATGGCACACCTGCGTCCTGCTCAATCGCCTCGTGGTCGATGGGCTGATCAACAACGCCCACTCGATGGGGGCTCCGGGCGTCGACGAGGTGCAATGGCTCAAGCCGGTGCGGCCCGGCGATCGGCTCGTCGTGCGTGCCGAGGCGGTGAACAAGCGCGCGTCCAGCAGCAGGCCGGAAATGGGCTTCGCGAGCTTTCGATTCGAACTCCGCAACCAGGCGGGGGAGACGGTCATGACGCTCGCCTTCTCCCTCATGGTCGCCCGACGCTCCGCTCCCCCCGCGGAGCGGGGCGAGGGCGAGCACGGCCGAGTTCGATCATGAAGTATTTCGAGGACGTTCGGGTCGGCGACAAGCTCGTGGTCGGACGCCATACTTTCACGGCGGAAGAGATCAAATCATTCGCCGAGAGATTCGATCCCCAGCCGTTCCATCTCGACGAAGCCGCGGCCGCGCGCTCGCAGTTCGGCGCGCTCTGCGCCTCCGGGTGGCACACGGCGGTGATGTGGATGCGGCTGCGGATGGATCAGATGCGCCTCGAGGTCGAAGCGCAGCGCGCGCGGGGCGAGCCGGTGGCACAGCTCGGACCCTCGCCGGGATTTCGTCAGCTGCAATGGCGCAAGCCGGTCTATGCCGGCGACACCATCACCTACGCCAGCGAAGTCTTGGAATCGCGCGCGTTGAACAGCCGTCCGGGCTGGGGCCTGGTGCAGTTTCTCAACACCGGCGTCAACCAGGCGGGCGAGCCGGTAATCTCCTTCATCGGTTCGGCCTTCGTGGAGCGCCGGCCGCAATGATGCTCGAGCCGCAAATTTCGTCCGCGGGAACGGACGAGGATTATCCCGCCTCGCCGCGGGATAAACGCCGCACCCTGAGCGTGGCGCTTCCCGTGCACGCGCTCCACGACGGCTATTCCGATGTCGTCTACATCATGTTGCCGATCTGGCAGGCCGAGTTCGCGCTGAGCTATGCGGCGGTCGGGCTGCTGCGCTCCACGCTTTCCGGCGCGATGGCGGCCTTCCAGATCCCGGCCGGGCTGCTTGCCGAGCGGATCGGCGGGGCCGCGGTGCTCGCCGCCGGCACCGCGCTTGCGGGCTTGTGCTTCTGCCTGATCGGCTGGAGCTCGGGCTACGCGTTCATTGCCGCCGCGCTGTTCCTCGCTGGGATCGGGTCGAGCACGCAGCATCCGATCGGCTCGGCACTGGTTGCGCGGGCGTTCGCCGGACCAAGATCGCTCGCCGCCATCGGCACCTATAATTTCTCCGGCGATATCGGCAAGGTGCTGTTCCCCGCGGCGGCGACGCTGCTGATGCTGGTCTTGCCGTGGCGCGCCACTCTCGCTCTGCTCGGCACTTTGGGGATTGCGGCAGCCGCCGCGATCTTTCTGCTGCTGCCGCGGTTCGCGGCGCCCTCGCCGGCGACCGGTCCGCGGGACACGGGGCGCCGGGTGTTTCGCGGCGGCGACCGGACCGGGTTCCCCCTGTTGCTGTCCGTCGGCATGATCGACAACGCGACCCGCACGGCGTTCCTGACCTTCCTGCCGTTTCTGCTGCGAGCCAAGGGCGCGGAATTGCCGACCATCGGCTTGGCGCTCACCCTGGTGTTCATCGGCGGAGCCGCCGGGAAGCTGGTCTGCACCTTCGTCGGGATGCGCATCGGGGTGCTCGCCACCGTGATCCTGACCGAGAGCATGACCGCACTCGGGATCTTCGCTTTGCTGCCGCTGCCGCTCGGCGCCGCCGTGGCGCTGATCCCGCTGGTCGGCGTGGCGCTCAGCGGCACTTCCTCGGTGCTCTACGGCTCGGTCGCGCATCTGGTCGCGCCGGCGGCCCGGACCCGGGCGTTCGCCGTGTTCTACACCGGCACCATCGGCTGTGGCGCGCTGGCGCCGTTTGCCTACGGTCTTGTCAGCGACCGGCTCGGCATTGCGGCGACCATCGCGGTGATCGCCGCCGTTGCGCTGCTGACCCTGCCGCTCGCGGCGGCATTGCGAGGATCGCTCCGGCAGGCGAGCGAAGCCGGGATTTGACGCGCTCTCCGGCGGGGACGTCTCAATGCCCCTCGAAACTCACCAGCGTGCGCACCGGCAGCTCGAGCTTGCGCAGCTTGTCCGCTCCGCCCAGCTCCGGCAGGTCGATGATGAAGCAGGCGGCGAGCACCTGGGCGCCGGCGTTGCGCAACAGCTTGACCGCGCCCTCGGCGGTGCCGCCGGTCGCGATCAGGTCGTCGACCAGGATGATGCGGTCGCCCCGGGTGACGGCGTCCTCGTGCATCTCCATCTCGTCGAGGCCGTATTCCAGCGAATAGGCGATCCGCACCGTGGTGTGCGGCAGCTTGCCCTTCTTGCGGATCGGGATGAAGCCGGCCGAGACCTGATGCGCGACCGCTCCGCCGAGGATGAAGCCGCGGGCCTCGACGCCGGCGACCTTGTCGATTTTCGCCCCCGCCCACGGCTGCACCAGCTCGTCGACGGCGCGGCGGAACGCCCGCGCGTCGCCGAGCAGGGTGGTGATGTCGCGGAACATGATGCCCGGCTTGGGATAATTGGCGATCGTGCGGATCGTCGCCTTGAGGTCGTGCTCGATGAGCGATGTGGCCATGGGCGTCCCGTCGTGCTCGCGCGGCGATGCTACGCGCCGTCCACCGCGCACCATCGTGCCTTATAGTTTTCCCAGCACCCTGCCGGCAACGGCCTCGAGCTTTTTGATGAGCGCGGGATCGCGCGCCTCCGGCGCGGTGATCAGCGCGTTGTCGAGCGCGCGGTCGGAGCCGATCGGACAGGCTTCGTGCTCGCGCGGGAACTCGCGCGCCAGCCGGGTGACCAGGCGCTTGGCCCTGTCGGCGTTCGCGGTCAGCACCTTGATCACGTCGGCGACCGTCACCGCGTCGTGGTCGGGATGCCAGCAGTCGAAGTCGGTGACCATGGCGACCGTCGCGTAGCAGATCTCCGCCTCGCGGGCGAGCTTCGCCTCCGGCATGTTGGTCATGCCGATCACCGAATACCCGAGGTTCTTGTAGGTGAGGCTTTCGGCAAGGCTGGAGAACTGCGGTCCCTCGATGCACACATAGGTGCCGCCGCGCACGATGCCGAGGTCCTCGGCCAGCGCGGCTTCGGCGAGATGCAGGCGCAGCCGCGGCGAGACCGGATGCGCCATCGATACATGCGCGACGAGGCCCTTGCCGAAGAACGAGCTCTCGCGCTTGTGGGTGCGATCGACGAATTGGTCGATCAGCACGAAGCTGCCGGGCGGCAGCTCCTCCTTGAACGAGCCGCACGCGGAGAGCGACACCAGATCGGTGACGCCCGCGCGCTTGAGCGCGTCGATGTTGGCGCGGTAATTGATGTCGGAGGGCGAGAGCCGATGGCCCTGGTCGTGGCGCGAGAGGAACACCACCGGCAGGTCGGCGATCTCGCCGCGGCGCAGCGGCGCCGACGGCTCGCCCCATGGCGTATCGATGCGCTGCTCGCGCGCGTTTTCCAGCCCCGGCAGGTCGTAGATGCCGGATCCGCCGATGATGCCCAGCACGGCCTGCGTCATTCGCTCCCACCGGTGTCGTTCGGCTCACGGGCAGCTTGGAGTGCAGGCCCCCTCTCCCCGTTGGGGAGAGGGTCGGGGTGAGGGGGACCATGCGCTTCAAACAAATGCAATGACCGACCCCCCTCACCCGGCGCACTTCGCGCGCCGACCTCTCCCCGACGGGGAGAGGTGGAGAATGCCTCCCCGCTCAAGTGTCCATCACCTCACGCGTGGCCGGGCACGCTCGACCACACCTTCTTCTTGGTGAAATACAACAGCCCGGCGAATACCACGAGAAAGATCATCACCTGCAGTCCGACGCGCTTGCGCGCGACCAGGTGCGGCTCGGCCGCCCACTGCAGGAATGCGGTGACGTCCTGGGCATAGTGCGGGACATCGGCCGGCGTGCCGTCGGTATATTCCACTTGCCCATCGGTGAGTATGGGCGGCATCTGCAAGGCGTGTCCGGGGAAATATTTGTTGTACTGGGCTCCCTCCGGCATCGAAAACCCGGGCGGCGGGTTCTCGTAGCCTTGCAGCAGGGCGACGACGTAGTCGGGCCCTTCTTCCTGATATTGCGTGAAGATGTCGAACACGAACCAGGGGAAGCCGCGCTCGTAACCGCGCGCCTTGGTGATCACCGAGAGATCCGGCGGGAGCACGCCGTTGTGCGCCGCGCGTCCCGCCTGCTCGTTGGGATAGGGCGAAGGAAAATGATCGGCGGGCCGGCCGGGGCGCTCGAACATTTCGCCCTGATCGTTCGGCCCGTCGGTGATCTTGTACTCGGCCGCGATCGCCTTGACTTGCGCCGGAGAAAATCCGGGACCGCCGGGATCCGCCAGGTTCCGGAACGACAGCAGCGACAAGGCGTGACAGGCCTGGCAGACCTCGCGGTAGATCTTGAAGCCGCGTTGCAGCTGAGCCTCGTCGTAGATGCCGAACGGGCCGGCGAACGACCATTCGACCCGCGGCGGAATCTCGCTCTCCTCGGCGCCGGCCGCGGTTATTCCCAGCACGGCGAGCGCCCCGGCCAGGGCGAGCGCGCAGATTTTGCTCGTGCCGCTCATCGCGTTTCCCGCCGGCCCCCGCCGCGTCATCGCTCCGGCGCCGCCGCGCCGCTCGCCACCGCCGCGCCGGGCGCCTTGCGCAGGGTCGCTTCGCTGATCGAGGCCGGGAGCGGCCTCGGCCTCTCGACCAACCCGAGCAGCGGCAGGATGATGAGGAAGTGAATGAAGTACCAGGCGGTGAGCACGCGCGCGGCCAGCACGTAATTGCCCTCCGCCGGCTTCGACCCGAGCCAGCCCAGCCCGATGCACACCGCGGCGAAGACCCAGAAGAACTGCCGGTACAGCGGCCGATAGCTCGCCGATCTCACCTTGGACGTGTCGAGCCACGGCACGAACGCCAGGATCACGATCGATGCCATCAGGAACAGCACGCCCAGCAGCTTGTTGGGGACGGCGCGCAGGATGGCGTAGAACGGCAGGTAATACCATTCCGGCACGATGTGGGTGGGCGTCACCGACGGGTTGGCCGGGATATTGTTGTCGGGATGCCCGAGATAATTCGGCAGGTAGAACACGAACCAGGCGTAGAGGATGCAGAACACCACCGTCAGGAACAGGTCCTTGATGGTCGCATGGGGGGTGAACGGCACGGTCTCCTGCTTCGATCTCGGCTCGACCCCGGCCGGATTGTTCTGGCCCGACACGTGCAGCGCCCAGACGTGGAGGACGACCACGCCGAGAATCACGAAGGGAAGCAGGTAGTGCAGCGAGTAAAAGCGGTTGAGCGTCGGGTTGCCGACCGAATAGCCGCCCCACAGCCACGTCACGATCGATTCCCCGAACACCGGAATCGCCGAGAACAGGTTGGTGATGACGGTCGCCGCCCAAAAGCTCATCTGGCCCCAGGGCAGCACGTAGCCCATGAAGCCGGTCATGATCATCAGCAGCAGGATGATGACACCGAGGATCCACAGCACCTCGCGCGGATCCTTGTAGGAGCCGTAATAGAGGCCGCGGAACATGTGGACGTAGGCCGCCAGGAAGAACATCGAGGCGCCCACCGCGTGCGCATAGCGCAGCAACCAGCCCCAGTTCACGTCGCGCATGATATGCTCGACGGAATTGAACGCGTGATCGACATGCGGGGTATAGTGCATGGCCAGCACGACGCCGGTCACGATCTGCGCGCCCAGCAAGAAGCTCAGAATAGCGCCGAAGGCCCACCAATAGTTCAGGTTGCGCGGCGTCGGATAGGCGACGAACGAGGAATGGGCGAGGCTCAGGATCGGCAGCCGAACCTCCAGCCATTTCAGCAAGCGGTTCTTGGGCTGGTAGATGGCGTGCTGCTCGGGCCGGTAGATCGCGTTCTCGTTCATGGTCCAGGTCCCGGGCGGCGCACCGTCATCCGATCCGGATCTTGGTGTCGGACAGGAACGCATAGGGCGGCAGCGCCAGATTTGCCGGCGCCGGTCCGCGGCGAATGCGGCCCGCCGTATCGTATTGGGAACCGTGACAGGGGCAGAACCAGCCGTCGTAATCGCCCTGGTGCGCCAGCGGAATGCAGCCGAGGTGGGTGCAGATGCCGATCAGGATCAGCCATTGATCGTGACCCTCCTTGACCCGCGCCTCATCGGACTGCGGATCCGGCAGCGTGTGCCAGTCGACGTCGCGCGCCTCTTTGATTTCCTTCGGCGTGCGATGGTCGATGAAGATCGGTTTGCCGCGCCAGAACACCTTGATGACCTGACCTTCCGCGACCGGGGTGAGGTCGACTTCGATGGGAGCCCCGGCGGCGATGGTCGATTGGTCCGGATTCATCTGCGAGACCAGCGGCCAGACCGACGCCGCGAGGGCGGCGGCGCCGGCGGTCGCGGTCGCGATATAGAGAAAATCGCGGCGTGTCGGTTCGGCCGAAGCGGTTGTGGCGGTCACGGTCGAATCCTCTCTTGCCGGTCGATCCGCCCGCGCTGCGAACCGGGAGGGAGCGGCCGCTCCCCTTCCGGCGGCAGACGGACCGGCCGCAGCCGGCCCTGAGGAAAGGCGGCAGGCGGCGCGTTCCGGCGGCGTTCTATTGGCACCCTTGCTCGGATCGTGCAAGTCCAGTATGGCCGCACCGACCACAGATCGCAGGCCGATGCAAATCTTCGCGGCTCCTCATGCACCATCCGCTCGCATTCCAGTTTGGTCGGACGAGCCAGCCATGGGCGCCGTGAACGAGGTGATGCCCATACGGCTGGCATTGTTTCAGCCCGACATCGCGCCGAACACCGCGACCATTCTGCGTCTGTGCGCCTGTCTCGGGATCGAGGCGCACATCATCGAGCCTGCAGGATTTCCGGTATCCGATCGCGCCTTCCGCCGCGCCGGCATGGATTATCTCGAGCGGGTTGCGTTGGTGCGGCACGTTTCCTGGGGCGCATTCGAGGCGTGGCGGGACCGAGCGCGGCTGCGGCTCATCGTCCTGTCCACACGCGCGGCATTGTCCTATGTCGAATATGCGTTCCGGCCCGAGGACGTCCTGCTGTTCGGCCGGGAGTCCGCCGGCGTTCCGGAGGCAGTGCATGCGGCCGCGGACGCGCGTCTAAAAATCCCGATGCGGCCGGGGCTGCGCTCGCTCAATGTCGCGGTCGCGGCCGCGATGGTGCTGGGCGAGGCGCTGCGCCAGAGGGGCGGATTTCCGATGCAAGATGTGGCAGGAGAGAGCCATTATGAGCAGGAAACCTAAACCGATCCCCCGCTTTCCCAACGAGGTTGCGGAACGCGCGTTTTGGGAAAGTCGCGATTCGACGGCCTACGTCGATTGGACCAAGGCGAAGTCCGCCCGCTTCCCCAATCTGAAACCGTGGACCACGTCGATCTCGCTTCGGCTGCCGGTGGCGCTGCTCGAGCGCATCAAGGTTGTGGCAAACAAGCGCGACGTTCCGTACCAGTCATTGATCAAGATCTGGCTGGCGGAGAAGGCCGAGACGGAGTAGCGCCGCGATCATTCGATGGAGCGACGGACCAACGTCATGGATGCCGGACAGCTCGAAGCCCGCAAGGCGCGCGCGCAAAGCTGGTTCGAAGCCCTGCGCGACGAGATTTGCAGCGCCTTCGAGGCGCTCGAAGCCGGCGCGCCGGCCGGGCTCCGTGGCGCCGCGCCCGGCCGGTTCGAGCGCACGCCGTGGCGGCGCAGCGACCCGGGCGGAGCGCCCGGCGGCGGCGGCATCATGTCGATGCTGCGCGGACGGCTGTTCGAGAAGGCCGGCGTCCAGGTCTCGACCGTGTTCGGCGAGTTCGCGCCGGAGTTCCGTAACGAGATCCCGGGCGCGCAGGAGGATCCGCGGTTCTGGGCTTCGGGAATCTCGCTGATCGCCCATCCGCGCAGTCCGCACGTGCCGGCCGTGCACATGAACACCCGTTTCGTGGTCACCGCCAAGGCGTGGTTCGGCGGCGGCGCCGACCTCACGCCCCTGCTCGCGCAACGCCGGCAGCAGAGCGATCCCGACGCCCGTGATTTCCATGCCGCCATGAAGGCCGCCTGCGACGCGCATGCGGCGGTCGCGCCCTATGAAAAATACAAGAGCTGGTGCGATGCATATTTTTTTCTCAAACACCGCAACGAGCCGCGCGGCATCGGCGGCATTTTTTACGATTGGCACGACAGCGGCGATTGGGAAGCGGATTTTGTCTTCACCCGGGAAGTCGGAAGCGCCTTCCTGCGCGTCTACCCGGAGCTCGTCCGGCGCAATTGGGCAAAGTCCTGGTCGGAAGCCGAGCGCGAGGAGCAATTGGTGCGCCGCGGCCGCTACGTCGAGTTCAACCTGCTCCATGACCGCGGTACGCTGTTCGGGCTCAAAACCGGGGGCAATGTCGAATCGATTCTCTCCTCGCTGCCGCCGCTGGTGAAATGGCCGTGAGGGTTGGTAGCCCGGATGGAGCGAAGCGAAATCCGGGGCCCGGAGCACAGTCCCGGATTTCGCCCCCGCTTCGCGGGCGCTCCATGCGGGCTACGGATTGAGCGATCAGTTTTCCTGCGCTCCGGGTCCGCGCCGGAGCCTGCCCCGCACTTGATGCGGGGGCGCGCCTCCGGAATGAGGCTCGTCACCCCGCGCCGCCTCATCGAGGATGCGCTGCAGCGCCGAGGCATCATTGGGAAATCCCGCAGAAATCCATTTCTCCTCCGCGGCCGCGAGCGCCCTGCCGAGCTGCGGCCCTTTGGGTACGCCGCGCGCGATGAGGTCGGCGGCCTTGAGCGGAAAAACCGGCGCCTGCCAGCGCTCGGGGAGCGTCGCCAGCTCGCGCCAGGCGATGTCCGCCGCTTCGGCGCCGGCGCGCGCCCAGGCCAGCACGATCCGATCGAGGTAGCGCGCCGGCCCGAGCCGATAGAGCAGCGCACGGGCCCGGCTTTCGCCGATCGCCGGATCGATCCGCCACCAGCCGTCCGCCATCGAAGCGAGCCGCTCGTGCTCGACATTGGCAAGCCGCAGCCGTTCCCATAGCCGCTCGGCATCTTCCGCGATGCTCACCGCGAGGCCGGCCAGCCGGCGCAGCGGATCCGGCTCGAACCCGAGCACCGCTTCGACCGCGATGACGTTGGCGACGCCGGCGAGATAAGGCACCCCGCCGAGCACCTCCTCCAACAGTCCGGCCTCGGCCATGACCACGAGGGTCGGCGCCGCCCGCGGGGCGATCAGCAGCTTGAAGAGCTCCGCCCGGAGGCGCTCGCGCGACAGTTTTCGCAAGCCCTCGCGGGCGACAATGCAGGCGTGAAGCCCGTCCGGGTCGGGCGCGCCCCGGCCGTAGGCGGCATGAAAGCGGAAGAACCGCAGGATGCGCAGGTAATCCTCGGCGATGCGCATCGCCGGGTCCCCGATGAAGCGTACCCGGTGCTGCTCGAGATCCTCGATGCCGCCGACCGGGTCGTGCACCGTGCCGTCGCGCGAGACCGAGAGCGCATTGAACGTGAAATCGCGGCGTTCGGCGTCCTTTTGCCAGCTGCGGCCGAACCGGACTTTTGCCTTGCGCCCGAACGTCTCGACGTCCTCGCGCAACGTCGTGACCTCGAAGCCGGTGCCGTCGATCACGACCGTCACCGTGCCGTGCTCGACGCCGGTCGGCACCGGCCGAAAGCCCGCCGCCGCCGCGCGCCGCACCACCTCCTCGGGCAGCGCCGTCGTGGCCACGTCGATCTCGCCGGGCGGATGCCCGAGCAGCACGTTTCTGACCGCGCCGCCGACGACACGCGCCTCCTCGCCGTCGCGGTCGAGCACCGCCAAGAGCTTCGCCGGCGGACCTTGCGTCAGCCATGCCGTGTCGTTCAGCGGCACCGCGTTCTTCATCGCTGCATCGCACCGGGCACGAATTTCCCGTTCTCCATGTGCGCGGGCACATAAGTCGAGTGCGGCGGCGCGCCGGAAAACTGCGCGATCAGGATGAAGCTGCCGAGCATCAGGCCGAAAGCCGCCATGGTGAGCCAGCCGAGCGTGGGCAGCCGCCAGGATTTGGTGTCGAGCACGCCGGCCCGCGTGGCCCATAGGAACAGGGCATAGGCCGCGAACGGCGCCAGGAACAGCGCAAGCTCGGTGAGTACGGGCCGTATCATCTAGAGTTCCGGCAAGTGGGTCGGCTGGTTTTTCTTGTCACCGCGCGAATGCGCCCGCAAGGCCCGCAGCCCGCAAGGCCCGTAGCCCGCATGGAGCGGAGCGAAATGCGGGAGCGGCGGTCCCGGATTACGCTGCGCTAAATCCGGGCTACGAATCATCGCGGTAAATCCGATCATGGAGATTGCGCAAGATTCCGGCGGTCACACCCCAGATGTAACGGTCGGCGAACGGGATCGCATAGAAATGCCGGATCATGCCGTTCCATTCCCGGCTGTGGCGCTGATGGTTGATCGGCTGCATCAGAAACGCCAGCGGCACTTCGAAGGTGTCGTGCACCTCCGCGGCATTGAGCGCCAGCTCGAAATCCGGGTCGACGCGAGCCACGGTCGGAACGATGCGGTAGCCGAGCGTCGTCAGGTAGAGATCGAGATAGCCGATCGGATGCACGAGCCGCCGGTCGAGCCCGATCTCCTCGCTCGCTTCGCGCAGCGCCGCGGCCAGCGGGCTCGCGTCACCGGGATCGATCTTGCCGCCGGGAAACGCGATCTGGCCGGCGTGACTCGAAAGCTCGGTGGTGCGCTGGGTGAGCAGCACCGTCGGCTCGGGCCGGTCGACGATCGGCACCAGCACGGCGGCCGGGCGGATCGGCCGCACCGCGGCAATCGCCTGCATCACCGGATCGGCATCATGATCGCCGTGAGTCGGCGTAATATTCGGGTCGGCGAGGCCCGGCGGCAGTTCGAGCGTCAATCGCTCGCGCGCGCGCGCGAAAAAATCCTGGCCGAGCAGCGATCGAGCGTTAGAGGCCGTACCCGCCATTTACAGCAGATCCCTGATCTGGGCGGCGGGTGCCATCGCGAAGAACTCGCCGGCCGACGCCACGCCGAACATGCGTTCGCCCTCGAGGTCGCGCTCCTCGCCGAGCTCGACGAGATCGTAGAACAGCGCCCGCGTCACCTTGGCCCACAGATTGCGCCGCACGTGGAGATAGGGCTTGAGCCCTGCGGTTGCCGGCTCCGGCTCGAAGCGCAGCGCGTGACCGGGCCCACAGGCGACCCAGTCGTCCACATTGGTGCGAAAATGCAGGATGCGGCCGCCCGAGTCGGGCTCGACATAGAGCTCGACTGCGAGGAACGGCGCATCATCGACCACGATCCCGCATTTTTCCACCGGGGTGACGAGGAAGTATTTATCGCCCTCGCGTTTGAGCACGGAAGCGAACAGCCTTACCAGCGCCGGCCGCCCGATCGGGGTCTTCTGGTAGAACCAGGTGCCGTCCGCCGCGATCCGCATATCGATGTCGCCGCAATCGGGCGGGTTCCAAAGATGCACCGGCGGCGGGCCTTTGGCGCCGGCGCGCTTGACCGCGCCCGCGATCGCATCGAGCCCTCCGCCTCCGGGCCGCCCTTCGTTCGCCATGGTTACCCCTGCGTAATCGCCAGCCCGGCGCAACGCGCTCGCGGGATCGTGATCGAGGCCCCGGGAAGCACTACACGGGAAAAATAGCGTAATCTCGAAAGGAGAGCGAAGCGGCACGAGATTCGCATTGTTCCTGGAGCCGCGTCATTTCGATTACGGCCTTTTGCCTTGTTCGTGCGTTTACCCGGATAAGCCAAGGAGACCCCTGATGTCATTGCCCGGCGAAGGACTGGAAAAGCTGGAAGACATGATCGTGCGCGCCGCGGAGACGACCGCCGCCCATATAGGATCGGCCAAAGCCGCGATCAGCGCCGTCATTTTCGGCCAGGAGCGCGTGGTCGAGCGCGCGTTGGTGACCGTGCTGTCGGGCGGCCACGCGCTGCTGGTCGGGGTTCCGGGCCTCGCCAAGACCAAGCTGGTCGACACCATGGGCACCGTGCTCGGGCTCGATGCCCGGCGCATCCAGTTCACGCCGGACCTCATGCCCTCGGATATTCTCGGCTCGGAGGTGCTGGAGGAGAGCCCGGGGGCAAAGCGGACGTTCCGGTTCATTCCCGGCCCGATCTTCGCGCAGCTGTTGATGGCCGACGAGATCAACCGCGCAAGCCCGCGGACGCAATCGGCGCTGCTGCAGGCCATGCAGGAACAGCACGTCACCGTCGCGGGCGCCCGCCACGATTTGCCCAAGCCGTTTCACGTGCTCGCCACCCAGAATCCGCTCGAGCAGGAAGGCACCTATCCGCTGCCGGAGGCGCAGCTCGACCGGTTCCTGATGCAGGTCGACGTCGACTATCCCGATCGCGAGGCGGAGCGAAAGATCCTGTTCGACACCACCGGCGCCGAGGAGAGCCGGGCGAAACCGGCGATGACCGCCGAGGACCTGATGGCGGCGCAGCGCCTGGTGCGACGGCTGCCGGTCGGCGAATCGGTGGTCGAAGCGATCCTGGCGCTCGTTCGCTCGGCGCGTCCCGGCGCCGAAGGCGACGAGACGGCCAAGCTGATCGCCTGGGGACCGAGCCCGCGGGCGAGCCAGGCGCTCATGCTCGCGGTGCGGGCGCGCGCGCTGCTCGAGGGCCGCTTCGCCCCGTCGATCGACGACGTCGTCGATTTGGCGGAGCCGATCTTGAAGCACCGCATGGCGCTCACCTTCGCGGCACGGGCCGACGGCGAGACCATCGAGGCGGTGGTTGGCCGTCTGCGGGCCCGCATCGGATAAGCGAATGCCCAGCGCGGTATCTGCCAATTCCCTCGACGGCGACACGACGCGCCGCGCCACGGCGAGAGCGCGCGCGCTCACCGCCGCCATGCCGCGCCTGATCCTGGAGGCGCGTCGCGTCGCCGCGACCGTGATCCACGGGCTTCACGGCCGGCGCCGGGCCGGACCGGGCGAGAATTTTTGGCAATATCGACGCTTCGTCTCCGGCGAACCGGCGCACCGCGTCGATTGGCGCCGTTCCGCGCGCGACGATCATCTGTATGTTCGCGAGCGCGAATGGGAGGCTGCCCACACCGTGTGGATCTGGCCCGATCGTTCGCCCTCCATGATGTTCGCTTCGCCGCTCGTCTCCGACACCAAGCTCGATCGCGCGCTGGTGATGGGCTTCGCGCTGGGCCACCTGCTGGTCGAAGGCGGGGAGCGCATCGGCATTCCCGGCCTGATGCGGCCGACCGCGGACCGCAACGTGATCGACAAGATGGCGCAGGCGATCGTGCACGATCGCCAAGCCCCGTCGAGCCTGCCGCCCTCCTTCTCGCCTTCGCCGCTCGCCGAGATCGTCGTGCTCTCGGACCTGTGGAGTCCGATCGCGGAGCTGCGCCGGACCATCGCCCAGCTTTCCGCCACCGGCGCGCATGGTCACGTGGTCCAGATCGTCGATCCGGCCGAGGAGACTTTCCCGTACGCCGGCCGCATCGAGTTCATCGAGCCGGAGGGAGCCGGCACCATCACGGCCGGCCGTGCCGAGACCTGGCGTTCGGATTACGAGCGGCGTCTCGACAACCACCGCGCCGCGATCCGCCAGGAAACCGATCGCCTGGGCTGGACTTTTACCATTCACCGCACCGACCGTCCCGCGAGCGAGCTGCTGTTGAGGCTGCACGGACAGATGGGCGCCGGGCCCAACGGCACCGGCATTCATCGCTGGCGTGCGCTGCCGCTGTCCGCGAGGCACGTATGATCGCGGGTCTGCCGCTCGGCTTCGCCCAGCCGCTGGTGCTGCTGGGATTGCTGGCCCTCCCGGCCCTGTGGTGGCTGTTGCGGCTGATCCCGCCGCGGCCGCGCCAGATTGCGTTCCCGCCGACGCGCCTGCTGTTCGACATCGCGCCGCGCGAGGAAACCCCGGCGCGTACGCCGTGGTGGCTGACGCTGCTGCGATTGGCGCTCGCCGCGCTCATGATCTTTGCCGTCGCGGGTCCGCTGTGGAACCCGCCGCTCGCGACCGCCACCAAGGCGGCGCCGATCGCATTGCTGCTCGACGATGCCTGGGGCGCCGCGGCGACCTGGGACATTCGCCTGCGCACCGCCGATGAGCTCATCGCCCGCGCGGAAGCCGACGGCCGCGGCGTTGCCATCGTGCCGCTGTCCGAGCCGGGCCGCGACATTTCACTCGAAACTCCCGGAGCCGCGCGCGTCCGGCTGCGCCAGATCCGGCCGAAACCTCACACCCTCGATCGCGCCGAAGCGCTCGGCTCGATTGCCCGCTTTCTCCAAGCCACCCCCCAGGTCGAGCTGATCTGGCTCACCGACGGCATCGATCTCGGCAATGGCGAAGCGTTCGTCTCGGGCCTCGCGCGGCTGCTCGATGGCCGGCCGATTACCGTCGTGGCCGGCGGCATCAAGCCCGCCCATGCGCTGGCGGCGGCCGACAACGCCGCCGGCGCTCTGAGCGTGCAAGTGCTGCGCGCCGCGACCGGCGCCCCCGAAACCGGTCTCGTCCGCGCGCTCGATCTCAAGGGCTTGCCGCTCGGCGACGCGCGCTTCGAGTTCAAGCCCGAGGAGCGGCAGACCGCGGCGCAGTTCGATCTCCCGGTCGAGATCCGCAACGACATTGCGCGGCTCGAAATCGCCGCCGAACGTTCTTCGGGCGCAGTGCAGCTGCTCGACAAGCGCTGGCGCCGCCGCTCCGTTGGCCTCGTTTCCGGGGCCACGTCCGAGACGGCGCAGCCGCTGCTCGACGCCGTTTATTATCTGTCGCGCGCGCTCAACCCGTTCGCCGATGTTCGCGTCGCCGAGGGGCGCGCGCCCGCCCGGGAGATCGAACGTTTCCTCGAGCAGAATTTGCCCATGCTGATCCTGGCCGACGTCGGCAACGTCGTCGGCGGAGCCCGCGAGCAGCTCATTCGCTGGGTCGAGGACGGCGGCGTGCTGGTTCGTTTCGCCGGCCCGCGGCTTGCGGCCGCCGAGGCGGACGACGACGATCTCGTTCCGGTCAAGCTGCGGCGCGGCGGCCGCACCCTGGGCGGCAGCCTCACCTGGGAGAAGCCGCAGCAGCTCGCGGCTTTCTCCCGGGAGGGTCCGTTTTTCGGCATGCCGGTTCCCGGCGACGTCGCCGTGACCCGGCAGGTGCTCGCCGAGCCGGATTCGGATCTCGGCGATCGCACCTGGGCGACGCTGGCCGACGGCACCCCGCTGGTGACGGCGGTGCGTCGCGGCAAGGGGCTCATCGTTTTATTCCACGTGACGGCGGACACCCGCTGGTCGAATCTGCCGCTCTCGGGCACCTTCGTGGACATGCTCAAGCGCATCGTCGGTCTTGCCGGCTCGACCGCCGCAGCCGAGCCGGAAGGCCGCGCCGCCAGGACCCGCGAGGTGGTTCCTCCGACCCGCGTGCTCGATGGCTTCGGGAGCTTCGAGCCTCCGCCCGCGACCGCGCGGCCGGTGCCGACGGGCTATGCCGGGCGCGCAACCGCCGATCATCCGCCGGGCTTCTACGGCCCGCCCGAAGCGCTGCTCGCCGTCAACACGCTGGCGGCCGGCGATCGGCTGGCCCCGATCGATCTTTCGCCGCTCGCCGCGCGGATCGAACCGTATCGGCTCAGCGAGCCCAAGGATCTCCGGGGCATCGTGTTCGTTACTGCGCTCGTGTTGCTCCTGATCGATTCGCTCGTGGTGTTCTCGCTCGGCGGCGGCTGGCATCGGCTCGTGCCGCGGCGGCGCGCGGCCGCGGCCATGCTCATCCTCTGTGGTATCGCGGCCGCGAGCGCGCTCGGGATCGGCGGCAGCCGCGCCGATCCGGTCTCCGATGATTTCGCCATGAAGAGCACGCTGCAGACGCGGCTCGCCTACGTGATCACCGGGGATTCCGATGTCGACGCCACCAGCAAGGCCGGGCTGCAGGGCCTGACCCTGTTCCTGGCGCAGCGTACCGCGCTCGAGGCGGGCGAGCCGATCGGGATCGACATCGGCCGCGACGAGCTTGCATTTTTTCCGTTGATCTATTGGCCGGTGGTGCCGAACGCGGCGCGGCCCGCGGCGGAGGCGCTGGCGCGGGCCGACGCCTACATGAAGCAAGGCGGCACCATCTTGTTCGATACGCGCGACGCCGTGGCGGCGCCGGCCGGGCCGGGCGGCGAGGGCCGCGGGCCGGGCATGCAGGCATTGCGCACGATTCTCTCCTCGCTCGACATTCCCGAGCTCGAGCCGGTTCCCCGCGACCACGTGCTGACCAAGACGTTCTTTCTGCTTCGCGATTTTCCCGGGCGCTTCAACTTCGGCCAGCTTTGGGTCGAAGCCATGCCGGCGGAACGCGAGGACGAACCGCGTCGCCCCGCCCGCGGCGGCGACGGCGTCTCTTCCATTCTCATTACTTCCAACGACCTTGCCGGCGCCTGGGCCATTCAGCCCGATGGTCAGCCGATGCTGCCGTTGGTGCCCGGCGATCCGCGCCAGCGCGAGTTCGCCTTCCGGGCAGGGGTCAACATCGTGATGTACACGCTGACCGGCAACTACAAGGCCGATCAGGTGCACGTCCCGGCGTTGCTCGAGCGGCTCGGGCAATAGGAACCAGTCCGTGGACTTCGGAATCGCGTTTGCTCCGCTGGTGCCCGTCGAAGTGCTGTGGGCGGCTTTGGCCGCGGTCACATTGGTCGCGGGGCTCCTGGTCTTCATCCGCAGCCGCGGCGCGCCGCTGCGCGTCGCCGGCCTGGCGTTGCTGGCGCTGGCGCTTGCCAATCCCTCCTTCACGCGCGAGGACCGCCAGCCGCTGTCCTCGGTCGCGGTGGTGATCATCGACAAGAGTCCGAGCCAGGGATTTGGCGACCGGCTGGCGCAAACCGAAGCCGTGCGCGCCGCGCTGGCGCAGCGGCTGGCGCGCATCCCCGGGCTGGAGACGCGGGTCGTGGAGGCCGGCGAGGCCGACGGCGAAACCGAGGGCACCCGGCTGTTCTCGGCACTCGGCGCTGCGCTCGCCGACGTCCCGCCCGATCGCATCGCCGGCGCCGTCCTGGTGACGGACGGCCGCGTGCACGACGTTCCGGGCGACGCCGCCGCGTTGGGGTTTTCCGCGCCGGTGCACGCGCTGATCACCGGCCATCCCGACGAACGCGACCGCCGCGTCGTGCTCCTTTCCGCGCCGCGCTTCGGCATCGTCGGACAAAGCCAGACGCTGGTGTTTCGCGTCGAGGATTCCGGCGTACCGCCCGGACCGGCGCAAGTGACCGTTCGGCGCGACGGCGACACCTTGGAAAGCCGCAGCGTGCGAAGCGGCGAAAAGGTCAGCGTGCAGATCCCGATCCCCCACGCGGGCGCCAACATCGTGGAGATCGAGGCGTCGGCGCTCGAAGGCGAGCTCACGCCCGTCAACAATCGCGCCGTGGTGTCGATCGACGGGGTGCGCGACAAGCTGCGCGTGCTGCTGGTTTCCGGCGAGCCTCACGCGGGCGAGCGCACCTGGCGCAATCTGCTGAAATCCGACGCCAGCGTCGATCTGGTGCATTTCACCATCCTGCGCCCGCCGGAAAAACAGGACGGCACGCCGATCAACGAGCTTTCGCTGATCGCCTTTCCGACCCGCGAGCTGTTCCAGCAGAGGATCAACGACTTTCAGCTGATCATCTTCGATCGCTACGCCCGCCAGGGCGTGCTGCCGCTGATCTATTTCGACAACATCGCCCGCTACGTGCGCGAGGGCGGCGCGGTCCTGGTCGCGGCCGGCCCCGATTATGCGACCCCGGGCAGCATCTGGCGCACGCCCTTGGACGTCATCCTGCCGGCCGAGCCGAGCGGGGAGACAACCGACCGGCCGTTCCACGCTCGGCTCAGCGAGCAGGGCAAACGCCATCCGGTCACGCGCGATCTCGATGGCGCCAATTCCGATCCGCCGCACTGGAGCCGCTGGTTCCGGCTGGTCGACACCCGCAACCCCAACGGCACCGTCGTGATGCACGGCCCCGACGACAAGCCGCTGCTGGTGCTCTCGCGCCAGGGCGAGGGCCGGGTCGCGCTGCTTTTGTCCGACCATATCTGGCTGTGGGCGCGCGGTTACGAAGGCGGCGGTCCTCACCTCGATCTGCTGCGGCGCCTGTCGCATTGGCTGATGAAGCAGCCCGATCTCGAGGAGGAGGCATTGCGGCTCTCCTCCCATGGGCGCGAGCTCACGATCGAGCGGCAAACGATGGCCGACAGCGTCGATCCGGTCATCGTGACGTCGCCGTCCGGGCAAACCCGCACGGTCACGCTCGGCGCCTCGGAACCCGGTGTCTGGCGCGCGGACGTTCCGGCCGGCGAGCTCGGCTTGTGGCGCGCCAGCGACGGCAAGCTGACCGCGCTCACCAATATCGGACCGGCCAATCCCCGGGAATTCGCCGAAGTCACCTCGACCACCGACGTGCTCGGCCCGCTTACGGCGGCGACCGGCGGCGACGCGCGGCGGGTCGCCGATGCGTCCGGCGTGACGGTGCCGCGCGTGCTCCCGGTGCGCTCGTCCGAGACGTTCAAGGGCGAGGACTGGATCGGACTGAAGATGCGCGACGCCAGCGTGGTGCGGGGCATCGGGGTGCTGCCGGTCTTCGCCGGTGTCCTGGGCCTGCTGCTGCTGCTCAGCAGCGTCGCGGCAACGTGGTTGCGGGAAGGACGATGACAGGAAATCAGAAGTCAGAAATCAGCGGTCAAGGTAAGTGCCCCGTTCCTTCTTCTGATTCCTGACTTCTGACTTCTGATTCCTGATCCCAGTCCGGCCGGATCGCGCCGCTCGCGCCCGCGAATGCGCCGTCCGCCAGCTCGGCGACCAGCAATCTCGCCGGGTCGACCGGGCCCGGCATCGTGACTTGCCCTTTGGGAATGCGCGCAAAGCCGCAGCGGCCGTAATAAGGCACGTCGCCCACGAGCACGACCAGGCGGTGACCGTGCCGGCGCGCCTCCGCGAGCGCCCGTTCGATCAGCGCCTTGCCGATGCCGTGATGGCGGAACGGCGGCTCGATCGTCAAGGGCCCGAGCAGCAGCGCGGGCGTCTCGCCGATCCGGATTTTGGTCTGACGCACCGAGCCGACCAGGAGCGTGCCGATTCGCGCCGTGAACGACAGCTCGGGCCGATGCCCCATCTCCTCGCGGATGCGATACGACGTGCGCGCAAAGCGCCCCGGCCCGAACGTGCGCTCGTGCAGGCGTTCGATCGCCGCCGCGTCTTCGGGCGTCTCGAGCAGGATGTTCAGCGTGAGATCGGTCATGGCGATCGCCCGCGCCGGTTGCGGCGCGCGGCCGAGCGCCGCTTAGCACTTGGCGCACGCGAGGTCCATTGCCTGGGCTGGCGCGATGCTTATTTGCTGGTAGCCCGCATGGAGCGAAGCGGAATGCGGGAACGCCGATCCCGGATTTCGCCACGCTCCATCCGGGCTACAACGGAGCATCCCGATGGGCCTGCTCGTCGAAGGCGTGTGGAAGGACGAGGGCTACGAGGCTCGCGCGGGCCGTTTCGTGCGCGTGCCGACGAGCTTCCGCAGCTGGGTCACGCCCGACGGCAGCCCCGGACCGTCCGGCCAGGGCGGATTTGCGGCCGAGTCGGGACGCTATCATCTCTACGTCTCGCTCGCCTGCCCGTGGGCGCACCGCACCGTCATCTTCCGCAAGCTCAAGGGGCTGGAGGACCTGATCTCGCTTTCGGTGGTCGAGCCGCTGATGGGCGCCGAGGGCTGGGTGTTCGGCGCGGGCGAGGGCGCGATCCCGGATTTCGTCAATCACAAGCGGCGGCTGGCCGACATCTATCTCATCGCCGATCCGCATTACACCGGCCGCGTCACCGTTCCGGTGCTGTGGGACAACAGGCGAAACACCATCGTCAACAACGAATCCGCCGAGATCATCCGCATGTTCAATTCGGCATTCGATGCGTTCACCGACGCGCGGACCGATTACTATCCGCCGGAGCTCCGCGAGGAGATCGACCGCATCAATCATTTCGTCTACGAGAACGTCAACAACGGCGTCTACCGAGCCGGCTTCGCGAGCTCCCAGGAAGCCTATGAGGAAGCATTTTTGGCGCTGTTCGCCGCGCTCGAGGAACTCGAGGCGCGTCTGTCCGGCCGGCGCTATCTCGCCGGGGAAAAACTCACGGAAGCCGACTGGCGGCTGTTCACGACGCTGGTACGGTTCGACGCGGTCTATTACGGCCATTTCAAGTGCAATCTTCGCCGCATCGTGGATTATCCGAGCCTGAGCAATTACCTGCGCGATCTCTATCAGGTCTCCGGCGTCGCCGAGACGGTGAGCATCGACCATATCAAGCGGCATTATTACGGCAGCCATCGCCACATCAACCCGACCGGCATCGTGCCGCTCGGCCCCGCGCTGGATTTCTCCGCGCCGCACGACCGCGCGCGGTTCGCATCGTAGGATGGGTTGAGCGAAGCGAAACCGGCGGCCGCGGGGCGCCGTCCCCGCGAACGCGGGGACCTCGATCAGCAAGCCGATGGGGTTCGCGGCAAGCGGCGCTCAACCCATCCTACGCGGTGTCTTTGCCGAGCGAATGCGAGGGATGCCGCGTATCGCCGCGCTTATTCTGATGACGCACGTAGGTGATCAGCGCTTCGGGGCGCTCGGCCTTGACCTTGAGGGCGGCGATGAGCGCATCTTCCGCATCGATCGTAACGCGGTCGGTGTGTCCTTTCAGCCGGAACCCGACGGTGAAATGCATCGGCACCTCCTCGATCCGCTCCGCGCCGCAAGCCGGCACAACCCTAGTCGTTCTCGCCCAAAATCCGCCACTCACCGCGCACAAAGTTCCCAAAACTGCGCGATCGCCGCAAGCACTCGCGGCTTGCAGGCTGCCAAGACACAGTAGGGAGGAATGACGATGGGTTCCTGGCTCAGTGAACGCGAACAACGCCTCGTCGCGGGTGCCGAAACGGCTTCGGCTGCGACGCCGATCCCGACCCAGATCGTATCGAACGGCGAATATCTTCCGCCGCCGCAGAGCCAGACGCAGAAGCGCCTCGAGCGGCGGATCCTGGAGCTGGCGGATACCAACGCCAAGCGGCTCGGCCTGAGCCGCCGGCAATTCATGCACACGAGCTGCGGCATGGCCGCCGCATTTTTGGCCATGAAGGAGATCTACGGCGGCAACGTGTTCCAGGTGGAGGAGGCCGAGGCGCGCGAGCCGGAGCTGATGATGGCGCGAGCACAGAGCCTGGCCGGGCAGTTCATCTTCGACGTGCAGACGCACTTCGTCCGCGACGATTTCGATCACAAGGAGCTGCTCGGTCTCGGCGATTTCGCCAGCCAGCACTGGAACCCGAAGATGAAGGAAGAGGGCCTGTCGCTCGCCCGGTACAAATTCCAGAACTACGTCAAGGAGATCTACTACGACAGCGACACCAACCTGGCGCTGCTGAGCGGCGCGCCGTTCGACGACCCGACCTGGTGGCTGCTGTCCAACGAGCAGATCGTCAAGGCGCGCGAAATGATCAACGATTTCGCCGGCTCACGGCGCCTGCTCGCCCACTCGGTCATCACGCCCAAGCAGCCCGGCTGGATGGACGAGGTCGACAAGGCGATCGCGGTCTACAAGCCCGACTCGTGGAAAGCCTACACCATCGGCGACCCGCTCTCGCCGTCGAAGTTCCCCTGGCGCTTGGATGACGAGCAGGTGATGTATCCGTTCTACGAAAAATCGGTGAAGGCCGGGATCAATGCCATCTGCATCCATAAGGGCCTGCTGCCGCCGGACTACGAGAAGTCCTTCGCCGGGGTGTGGGAATACGCAACCGTCTGGGACGTCGGCAAGGCGGCCAAGGATTGGCCGCAGCTGAATTTCGTGATTTATCATTCCGCGCTGCGTCCGGTCCTCGAGCTGCCCGATCAGGCCTGGAACGAGTTCGAGACCTCCGGCCGCATCAAATGGGCGAGCGATCTCGCCGAGATTCCGCAAAAGTTCGGAGTGACCAACGTCTACGCCGAGCTCGGCACCTCGTTCGCCAATTCGGCCGTGGCGCATCCAAAATTCTCGGCGGCCTTGGTCGGCACGCTGATCAAGGGGTTTGGGGTCGACCACGTCCTCTGGGGCACCGATTCGGTATGGTATGGATCCCCGCAATGGCAGATCGAAGCGATGCGGCGCCTGGAGATCCCCGAGGACATGCAGAAGAAATACGGATTTGCGGCTCTCGGCGGCGCCAACAGCGCGACCAAGCAAATGATCTTCGGCGGCAACGCGGCCCGGTTTTACCGAATCAACCTCAAGGCAACCGACAACGCGCCGATGCCGGCCTATTCCGAGGATCGCCTGGCCAGGCTGAAGGCCGAGTACGAGTTCGCGGCCAAGGAACCGTCGAACCTGCGCTACGGCTACGTCCGCGCGGCCTGAGCCTTCCGCTGTAGAATGGGCAAGGACGCGAAGCGACCTTGCCCACGCGGATCCTCGACGCGTCTTCGTTCCTTTCCCGGGCACGGCATGCGGGGCGCGCCTTTGGCAATGGTTTTGCTTGCGCGCGGCCCATCCGCATCCGAGAATATCGCTCGGAAGGAAAACAGAATGCGCGTCTGCACCTTGTTTCCTGCCGCGACCGAGATCGTGTTCGCGCTTGGATTGGGCGACTCGCTCGTCGGAGTAAGTCACGAGTGCAATTATCCGGCCGCCGCTTCGAAGCTCCCGAGCATCACCAGGTCCAAGGTGCCGGCCGGGCTGACCAGCGCCGAGATCGACCGCGTCGTCACCGCAACGCTCCAGGCGGGGGAAGCGCTCTACGGGCTCGATGCCGCGCTGCTCGAACGGCTCTCGCCGGACCTCATCATCACGCAAGCGCTCTGCGAGGTTTGCGCCTTGTCGAGCGACGAAGTGCGGCAATGCCTCTCCGCGCTCACCTGCAGGCCGCGGCTCTTGAGCCTCGAGGCCAATTCATTGGCGGGCATTCTCGACGACATAAGCACCGTGGCCGTGGCGCTGGGCGGGCCCGATCGCGGCGAGCGCCTGGTCGGATCGCTGCAGGCGCGGATCGAGGCGATTGCGAGGAGGACGGCAGACGTGGCGCATCGCCCGCGGGTCTTCTGCATGGAATGGGTCGACCCGCCCTATTGCGGCGGGCATTGGATGAAGGAGCTGGTCGAGATCGCCGGCGGCGACGACGCGCTGGCGGTGAGCCACCGGCCTTCCTATCGCGTCGCCTGGCAGGACGTGCTCGATTTCGCGCCGGAAATCATCGTGCTCACCTGCTGCGGGTTCGACCTCGAGCGCTGCTCGCACGAGAGCCGGATCCTGGCCGGCTTCCCGGGAGCGCACGCGCTGCCGGCGATCCGCAACGACCAGGTCTTTGCCGCCGACAGCGCCGCCTACTTCGCCCGGCCGGGGCCGCGGATCATCGACAGCCTGGAAATTCTCGCGCACATCGTCCATCCGGAAAAGATTCCGGCCCCGCAGCTCCCCGGCGCCTTTCGCAAGCTTCGCGTTTCCGAGCACGATTTCGCTTGAGCCGCACGCCGGAACCCGCGTGCGTGGGTCCCGCTATTGCGGCCAATGGCTCACACGAAGCCTCGCCCGACAATTACGCGCTTTATCAGCGCGACGGAGTGAAATCCGATGCCCCGCGAGCGTTTCCGCGCGTATGGGGATTGCGATGAGCAGCTAACATCCGGTGCCCCGGGCTGACGCTCGATGCCCCGCGAGCCGCTCCCCTGGTATGGGGATTTGGATGCTGAACCTGCATCTTGTGCCCCGGAGTGCGAGTGGATGTCTCGCTCGCCGCGAGTACGGCGGGGGAGGACGCCATCAACAAGCCCGCTATGGCGGCGAACGACAGGATCTTGGTCATTGCGACCTCCTCTTCGTAGATCACCTCGAAGAAAACTCGCGCCGAGACGTTTTGTTTCGACGTTTTGTTTCGCTTGGACCGTCGAACGTGCAAGTAATTTGTCGCAGATCATTCATCTATCAATACGCGCCGTTCATCTGATATTCATCGAATCCTCAACTCTATTTCGCGCCGCTGCAATCGCAATGACGCAGGCTGTTCCAAATGAGCAATCCACTGACGGCGTGATCGCAATGCGGCGCCCGATCAGCCGAAGCGCTGCCTCAGCGTTGCCATGTAGGCACGGATGCGGTTGGCATTGACGCCGAAGTCGCTGCGTCCCTGACGGCTCTCCGAGCGCATGTCGATACGGCTCCCGGGCGTCTCGGCCGCGACCCGGATCACGATGTCGTCGGTGAAGCGGAACCATCGGCTGGTCTGGCGCGCCTCGATACGGCCGGCCGCCGGATCGGCCGCCACGACGGTCCAGCCCGGCATCGCCTTCGCCGTATCCAGCGCGAGCCGGAACGCCTGTTCCGGTGGCAGGGCGGCCTTGAGCGGGGCCAGGTCCGGATAGGCGGCCTTTTGCTGCTCGGCGATCTGTGACCCCGCATAGGTCGCGGGACCGGCGTTCTCGGCGGCGCGCGCCGGCAACGCGGCAACATAGTCCGGCGGATTCTCGGTGTCGGTGGTGATGTCGTGAATGCGCGGCAGCGTCTTGAGCCTGTGGTCGAACTGCCAAGGCACATAAGCGAGCACGGCGCCCACGGCGAGCCCGATACCCGCGATCGTCACGCCGCGCCAGCCGAGTTGCGGCCACCCCGCCGCGAGCACGAAGAGCGAGACGATCGCGGCCGCCAACGCGACATACCCGGAGGCGGGCATCAGCCAGGAGAAGGCGAAGCGGAAATGCCACCACCCCGCGCGCCATCCCAGCGGCGAGACGACCAGCAGCACCAACGCCGCCGCCGCCAGCCCGAGGCCCAAATATGCCGCGTATGGCGCCCAGTTCCGAATCACGACAAAGCCGCCCATCTTCATTCGCCTTCGCTCCTGCAAACAAGAGCCGGGCAGTTCTGTTCCTGCAAACAAGAACCGGGAATTTTGTTCCCCGGGAAAATGTCGCACCGAGGACGAATGTTCAACCGAGAAAATCGAGTTTCGGCGTCGCTCACCCCGTTTGAGCTCGCAAGCAAGGAAATCCAAGCCGCCCGGCCGGGCTGGCACTCGTCAACGCACGAACTCGTGAAAAGGCGGCGGACAAGTCTTGCGGCCGTCACACCGCTTGGATACGCTACGTTTTTCGGGGATACGCAGGCTCCCCGTCAGACGCCGGCCGTCCAAGCTCTGCGCAACGCTCGCTCGCCGAGGTGATTGCGCATGGACGGAAGCCCCCCGTCTCTTCTTTCCGTGACCCCTTCTGGAAGCGTCCTTCAGGGAACGCCGCTGCTTCAGGCGGTGGGCCTGACCAAGCGCTACGGCAAGGAGCGGGTGCTCGACGACGTGAGCTTTTCGGTGCATCCCGCCGAGGTGCTCGGCCTGATCGGACCGAACGGAGCCGGCAAGACGACGCTGCTCGAAGCCATGGCCGCGCTCGTTCCGGTGGATTGCGGCGCCGTCCTCTGGCGCGGGGCGGCGTCCGCTCCGGCGCATCGGCGCGGATCGATGTTCTATCTGCCCGAAGGGATTCGCCCCTGGCAGGAGCAATATGTCGCGCGCGTGCTGAAGTTCTTCGCTGCCGTATACCGGCGGCCAGAAGCGCAGATCGGCGAGACGGTTGCCGCCGTCGGTCTCGATCCGGTCCTGCGCAAGCAGGTGTTGGCGCTGTCCAAAGGCTATGCGCGCCGGCTGATGTGGGCGCTCGCGCTGCTCGCACCGCATCCGCTGCTGCTCATGGACGAGCCGTTCGACGGTTTCGATCTCAAGCAAACCCGGGACATGATGGTCGTCTTGCGCCGGGCGGCGGCCGCGGGCCGCACGATCGTCCTGTCCACCCATCAGCTCGTCGACGCCGAGCGCGTATGCGACCGTTTCGTGCTGCTCGCCGGCGGCCGCGTCCGCGGCGAGGGCACGCTCGACGAGCTCCGGGCACGCACGGGCATTTCCACCGGACTGGAGGACATGTTTCTTGCGCTCGCCTGACGCCAGCCGGGCGCTCCGCGCCCCGTTCCGGCCGCTGCTCGCCAAGGAGCTGTGGCAGATCGCCGGCGGCCGCGCGCTGTGGACGATGCTGCTCCTGCTCTGCCCGCTCGTCGGCTACAGCTTCGTTCAGGCGGTCTCGCTCTATGGCGAGGCAAGCCGTGCGGCGTCGCAATCGCCGGCGCTTGCCAGCGGTCTCTCCCCGCTCGACGGCGTGCTCGTCCCCACCTTCGGCGCGTTCTATGTCGCCGTCACGCTGCTGTTCCCGTTCGTGGCGATCCGCGTGCTCGGCCACGAAAAGGAGACCGGCGCGCTGCGACTGCTGATCCAATTGCCCTACCGGACCTCGACGCTGATCGCCGCCAAGCTTGCGGCCATTCTCGCCGCATGGCTGATCGCCGCCATTCCCGTGGTCTCGGCGCTGGCGGTCTGGCAAGTTCTGGGCGGGCATCTCGACGCGCCGGAAACCCTCGATCTGCTGTTCGGGCATCTTCTCTACGGCCTGCTGGTCGGCGCGATCGCGTTGTTCGCCGCCTCGATATCCGAAAGCGCGGCCACCGCGGCAATCCTCACGCTCGCCTTCACCATCGGCTCGTGGGTGCTCGATTTCACCGCGGCCGGGCGCCCGGGCTTGTTCGACTGGCTGTCGCGCCTGTCGTTGACCCAGGCGCTGCGCACGTTCGAGCAGGGACTGCTGTCGGCAAGTCTCGTCGCCGGCATGCTCACCGCCGTGGCGGCGTTCGCGGCGCTTGCCGCAGTGTGGCTGCCCCTGGGAGTTCCGGCACGCGTGAAGCTCGCGCGTTCGCTGATCGCCGTGCTCGTGGCCGCCGCGGTGCTCGGGATTTCCGCGCAGCTGCGGGCCTCGCTCGATGTTGCGGCGGACCGGCGCAACTCGTTCCCGGCCGCCGACGAGCGCAA